>Ga0184625_10000275_pt1 | contig 18073 bp, 18 predicted proteins | sample PLM3_30_b1_FD_133151 | JGI IMG/M metagenome (GOLD analysis project Ga0184625, IMG submission 133151) | Groundwater sediment microbial communities from an aquifer in East River, Colorado, USA - PLM3_30_b1 | ecosystem: Environmental > Terrestrial > Soil > Riparian zone | place: USA: East River... | reverse complement strand
TCACCGAGGCGCTGGCACGTGGGGTTCCCGTGCTGGCGACTGCAGTGAACGGGCTGCCCGAGGCCCTCGGCCGCGCGCCGGACGGCAGCCTGCCTGGCATCCTTGTGCGGCCCGACGACCCGGCGGCGCTGGCCGGCGCACTCCAGCGCTGGCTGGGTGGGCTCGAGCTACGACGCCAGCTCAGACGATCCGCATGTGGCCGCCGAACCACGCTCACGGGCTGGGCGATCACCTCGAAGCTGATCTCGAACGCGCTGTCCGGAACTGGGACGAACGTGAGCGCAGATCGATGAGCTACCGTGCCGGGCTTAGCGCGGACGCTGACGCCGCTGGTCGTCGGCTTGCTCCACAGCTGTCCGAACGGCAGCATTGGATCATGCAAGACGGCGACGCAGATGCGCGGGAGCAGGGTGGGGCTCGTGGGTGAGCGTCCGTACATTCTGCTCAGTTGCGGTATGTCGATCGACGGCTACCTCAACGGTGCAAGCGAGCAACGCCTCCTGCTCTCCAATGATGCCGACTTCGACCGCGTTGACTCCGTACGCGCCGAATGCGACGCGATTCTCGTGGGCGCGATGACAGTCCGGCGCGACAACCCACGGTTGCTCGTACGCTCGGAAGCCCGGCGGGACGAGCGGGCAGCCCGAGGGCTCAAGCCATCGCCGATCAAGGTGACCGTGACGCGTCGAGCCCAGCTGGACCCATGCGCCAACTTCTTCACGGCAGGCGACACGGAGAAGATCGTCTACTGCGCGAGTGCCGCGGCAGGCGATGCGCGCACGCGGCTCGGTGAAGTGGCGACCGTGGTCGACGGCGGCCAGCCCGTGGATCTTCATCGACTGGCGGAGGACCTGTACACCCGCGGCGTCGGTCGACTGATGGTCGAGGGTGGTGGGACAATGCACACCCAGTTCCTCACCGCCGGTCTCGCCGACGAACTGCACCTCGTCGTGGCGCCGTTCTTCGTCGGTGATTCTCGTGCCCGGCGCTTCGTCAGCGACGGCGACTTCCCATGGAACCCCGACCGCCGAGCGACGCTGGCCGAAGTGAGGCAGATTGGGGACGTGGTACTTCTGCGCTACGCACTGTCAGCACGGTTCGGCACGCTATGAGTGACGAGGTCGAGGGCGACGTGACAGCGGACGGCCGGCCAGAGCGCGGCCCGGGCGAGGACAAAGCAGGTGACCCCGTTGACGACCTCCGAGACGACGAGGTGGCAGGTCAGCCTCCCCGAGACCGCAGACGAGCGCGCACGGTCGCGGCGTGGGTTACTACCGCCCTGGCTTGCGCGCTTGTGCTGTTCGCCCTCGTCGCTCCGAACGAACTCAGTCGCCTAAAGCCTGGAGCATTCGTGCGCATCCCAGTGGAGGCACTCGTCGGCGTCGGGCTCGTTCTGGTCCTGTCCGCGAGGCCGCGGCGGGTGGCGGCGGTAATCGTCGGAGGTGCTCTCGGTCTGCTCAGCATCGTGAAGATCCTCGACATGGGCTTCTTCGCCGCTTTCGCCCGGCCGTTCGACCCGATGTTCGACTGGAGCTTCATCCCGCCCGCTGTCGAATTTCTCACGAGATCGGTCGGCCGGCCCGGCGCGATCGGCGCTGTCGTGGCCGCCGCGGTCCTCGCTGTCGCCGTGCCCATTCTCATGACGCTGTCCGTTCTGCGCTTGACCCGCCTTGTGGCGGGTAACCGCGCCACGGCGACCCGCACCGTCGTGGCGCTCGGGGTCGCCTGGGTCACGTGCGCCGTGTTAGGCGTGCAGATCGTCCCGGGCGTGCCGGTCGCCGCCGCAAGCGCGGCCGGCCTCACCTACGACCAACTGCGCCAGGTGCGCACGGACCTGCGGGATCAGGGGGCCTTCGCCGCGGCGGCCAGTGTCGACGCCTTCCGCAACACTCCGGGCGCGGATCTGCTCTCCGCACTGCGCGGCAAAGACGTCATCATCGCGTTTGTTGAAAGCTATGGGCGCGTGGCGGTCGAGCATCCGGAGTTGGCGCCGCAGGTCGGTGCGGTGCTCGACGCCGGGAATCGTCGACTGCGCGCGGCCGGGTTCGACTCCCGCAGCGCCTTCCTTACCTCACCGACGGCGGGCGGCGGCAGTTGGCTGGCCCACTCCACATTGCAATCCGGACTGTGGATCGATAACCAGAGGAGCTACGGCGAGGTCCTCGTGAGCCAACGCGTGACGCTCACCGGCGCCTTCCGACGCGCGGGTTGGCGGACGGTCGACGTTGTGCCCGCCAACGACCGGGACTGGCCGGAGGGTATTACGTTCTACGGCTACGACCGGATCTACGACTCCCGGAACCTCGGGTATCGGGGCCCGGAATTCAGCTTCGCCTCCGTACCTGACCAGTACACGCTGTCGGCCTTCGAACGCTCTGAGCGCGCGAGGCCGAACCGCGCCCCGGTGATGGCGGAGATCGATCTCTTTTCGAGCCATGCGCCGTGGGCGCCCATCCCGCAGCTCATCGACTGGGACGACGTTGGTGACGGCTCGGTCTTCGACGCCGCGACTGGAGCCGGCGATCCGGCCGACGTCGTGTTTCAACGGAACATTACCAAGGTACGCACAGATTATCGACTCTCGATCGAGTACTCGCTGAACACCCTTATCTCCTATGTGGAGACCTATGGCAACGACGATCTCGTGCTCATCTTCCTCGGCGACCACCAGCCTGCTCCGGTCGTCACCGGTGCGGGAGCCAGCCGAGATGTGCCGGTCACGATCGTCGCCCGCGACCGCGCCGTTCTGGACCGGATCTCCGGGTGGGGCTGGCAGGACGGCCTGAACCCCGGCCCGCACGCACCGGTCTGGCGGATGGACGCCTTCCGCGACCGCTTCCTGAACGCCTTCGGACCCTAGTCCCGGCCTACTCTGTCGGCGCCGAGGCATCCTCGCTCAGGCGGTCACTTAGTCTCGTCCACGTTGGAGGCGCGCGTAGACGTCGCCGGAGCGGCCCAGCGGGCGGAACCGCTCGAGCAGCCGAACCAGATCGGCCGCGTCGAGCCAGCGCTCGCTGGCGAGCCGCATCGTCTCGATGGGGGAGTAGTTGTAGCGATAACCGCCCGCCGCCGCACCGAGCCGATCCACGAGATCCAGCGCAGCGAGGGCGGCGTCGTGGGCCGGCGGCAGGTACTCGAATGACAGCGCACGCAGGGGCCGTGTGAGACCCGCGAGCGCCTCGACCTCGAAGCCCTCTACGTCGATCTTGCAGAAGGCCGGAACGCCGTGGTCTGCGATGAGGTCGTCCAGGGTCGCCACGTCCACGTCGATGGAGCGGTCCCACCGTATGCGGGCGAATCTGCGGTCGGCCGTCACGGACTCGATCCAGTCGGGCGACATCGAGGAGACCGTGGGCGTCGCGCTGGATAGGGCCAGCCGCGCCCGGCCAGCCCGGGCCCCGATGGCCACCGGAACGATGGTGACGCCGCGGTCGCGGCCAAAAAACAGTCGAAGGATGCGCAGGCAGTCGGCCTGCGGCTCGACCGCGATCACCCGCGCCCCCAGTCGTCGCCAGACGCGCACCCGGCTCCCAACGTGGGCGCCAATGTCGAAGCCGAGTTCACCCGGTCCAAGGAACTCGCCGTAGAGCCGCAACATGCGTCGATGCTTGCCCGGCACGCCGTGGTACATGACCAGCGATCGCGCGATCCCCCAGGCGCGGCCGAGCATGCCCTGACCTTACCGCGCGGGTGAGCCGGGCCGAGTGCGTGGTAGACCTTGGCACATGGAGGGAATTGGACGGCTGAGCGGCGTCGCCCTGGAGTGCCGAGATCCGGTGGCGCTCGCAGACTTCTACACGAGACTTACCGGTTGGCCGGTCGTACACACCTCACCGGAGTGGATCTCGATCGGCGAAAGCCCGTCCGCACAGTGGCACCTCTCGTTTCAGCTCGCGCCCGGGCATCAGCCGCCGACCTGGCCCGACCCTGCGTCGTCGATGCAGGTCCACCTCCATGTTCGGGTGGCGGAGCTGGATGCCGCCGAGGCCGAGGTGCTGGCGCTGGGCGCGACGAAGTTCGTGCACCAACCAGATCCGAGCGGAAGCCGGGTGCTGGCCGACCCGGCCGGGCACCCGTTCTGCCTGGTGGCAGCCCGGTGAGTATTGGTGGTGCGTGAGGTTCTGCTGGTGCTGCCAGAGAGGGAGTCAATTCAGCGCCGGCTAAGGTGAGGCCGTGGTGATCCCCGACAAGATCGTGCTTCGCCATAGTGACCCTGACCGTACCCTTGCGGGAGTCCGACTGGTGCAGGAGATCGGACTGCCGGCCGACCAGCTGGAGTTCGAGTACGACGACGCCGGCCGCGGGTGGCGACTGCGTCTGCCGCAGCTTCCGGTGTGGCGTCTGGAGTACCGTCTTGAGCTGCGCCACGAAGGGCGTACGGAGGTGGTCTGCGATCCGGACAACCCACAGCGGGCCCCGGGCGGCTTCGGTGAGAAATCGGTCATCGAGCTGGCCGCCTACCACCAGCCCGACTGGCTGGACCTTCCGGAGGCGCCCGGTGCGTGGCGCGACCTGTCCGTGCCTTCGCGGGCGCTGAAGGCGGACGTGCCGGTACGCATCTGGACGCCGCCGGGCGCGGAGGGCATCATGCTCGCCCACGACGGCGGGGAGTTCGACAAGCTGATCGGACTCAGCCAGTACAGCGCAGCGATGGTTGCCCACGGTGCGATGCCGCCGCATCATCTCGTACTGCTAAGCGCGGGCGATCGGAACGATTGGTACTCGGCGAATCCGGGCTACGCACGGGCTCTCGCCGAGGATGTGCTGCCCTCGGTGCGGGCCGAACTGGGCACTAACGCTCCCGCGGTGGCGCTGGGCGCGAGCCTGGGTGCGCTTGCGCTCCTGCACGCACAGCGCCGCTACTCACACCTATTTGGCGGGATGTTCCTGCAATCCGGCAGCTTCTTCCAGCGGCGCTACGATGCCCAGGAGTCGGCCTTCCCGCATTACCGCCGAATCGTCCGCTTCGTCGCCGGGGCGCGACGGCGTTGGCCTGCCGGCGCGCCGGTTCCCACCATCATGACCTGCGGCGCGGCCGAGGAGAACCTGGCCAACAACCGTGACATGGCGGACGCGCTACGTAAGCAGGGCTATCCCGTGCGACTGATCGAAATGCCGGACGCGCACAACCTGGTTGCTTTTCGCGATGCCTGGCATCCACTGCTCGCCGAACTCACGATCGAGGTATGGACCGGTGATCCGAGTCAGGCGCAAGATGACTGAGTGGAAGGACACTCCACACAGCTGCACTCGCCAGCGATCGGCACCGCCGGCGAGGTCATCAGGTATGGCCATTGGGGCCGGCCGGTGCTGGTCTTCCCGGCCGAGCGGGGGCGTGCGTACGACTTCGCCAGCAACGGCATGGTCAATGCGGTTGCCCCGCTGATCGACGCCGGCCGGGTCAAGCTCTACTGCGTCGACTCCTACGACGGAGCGTCATGGTCGGCGAGCGAAGTACCGCTCGAGGAGCGCGCCCAGCGCCACGGCCGGTACGAGTCGTGGATTCTTGACCAGGTCGTGCCGTACATTGTGGACGATTGTGGCGGCGTCTCCGACATCGTGACGGTGGGCACGTCGATGGGCGCCTTCCACGCGCTCAACTTCGCGCTGCGCCGCGCCGATCTCTTCCCACTCGCGGTCTGCCTGTCCGGCACCTATGACCCGACTGTGTGGAACGGCTGGGGCGACCGCGGTGACACGCTCTACTTCAACAATCCGACCGACTACGTCGGTCACCTGCACGGCGATCATCTGGACCGGCTGCGCGGTCGGTTGTCGATCGTGCTGGTCTGCGGGCAGGGCCAGTGGGAGGACACCACCGGCGCACTCGATTCGACGCGGCGGATGGCGGAGATACTCAGCGAGAAGGGAATCCGGCACGAGCTGGATCTTTGGGGCACGGACACGCCGCACGATTGGCCCTCGTGGCGGGCACAACTGGCGTACCACTTACCGCGATTTTGCTGACTGGGCCGCGAAAGTCAAGGAGGGCGAATGTCGGAGGCAGAGCATCTCATCGGCCTGCTGCTGGGTACCGAGGAGGACTGGCCGCGCGCGTTCGAGACATTGCTCGCCCGGCTCGGTCCGGTCGTCGACGCGGCCGGTAACGTCCACCGGTTCCGCACCAGCCGCGTTACCATCGAGCCATTCAACCTGCGCGATCGCCCACGACACGCCTTAGTCATCGACCGGTTGGCGTACTGGTACTACCACCCTCGCGAATGGCTGAAGAAGGTCGCGCTGATGGATGGGGTGTACCTGCTCAACAGCCCATTCACGTTCCAATCGATGGAGAAGCACGCGGCGTACTGCGCGATGATACGGCTGGGGCTGAAGGTCCCGGAGACAGTGCTGGTGCCCTTCAAGCATCCGGTCGACAACGTCCGATACGCGTACACCGCCGCCCGGTACAACCAGCCGTTCAACTTGGACGAGGTCGCCGCAGCCCTGGGCTTTCCGCTGTTCATGAAGCCGTACGACGGCGGAGGTTGGGTCGGCGTCTCTCGGATCCGCGACAGCGCGGAGTTGCACGCGGCGTACGACGCTTCGGGTGAGCGTCTGATGCACTTGCAGCAGTCGGTCGAGGGCTACGACGTCTTCGTCCGCTCGCTGTCCATCGGGCCGGAGACGATGGTGATGAAGTTCCGGCCGGAGCTGCCAATGCATGAGCGGTACGCGGTCGAGCACAGCTTCCTGCCCGCACCGACCGGCAACGAGGTGCTCACCATCTCGCGTCTGGTCAATGCGTTCTTCCGGTGGGAGTTCAACTCGTGCGAGATGCTCGTGAAGAGCGACACAAACGGCTATGCAGTGCACCCCATCGACTACGCCAATGCCTGCCCGGACGTGGCGCTGACTTCCCTGCACTACTACTTCCCCTGGGCTATGACCGCGCTGCTGCGCTGGAGCGTCTTCTGCATCGTCACCGGACGCTCGCTGCGGATAGACACCGATACCGCCCGATACTTCGAGATCGCCGATCGGGCCGATCTGTCCTATCAGGAGAAGCTGGACGGCTACCGGCGTATAGCCGATGAGCATTTCGACACCGATCGGTACGCCGAGTTCTGCTCGTCTCACCTGAGCCACGTCGACGAGATGGTGTACGACTGGGTCCGCTCGGCCAACTTCGACGACCTATTGGTCTCCACGGTTAAGGCGACGTACCCGCCGGACGAGCACGAGCGTTTCGTCGCCCATCTCCGCGGATTGATCGGCGCGTGGACCGCCGACCGCGCCTAGTGAAGCCGGGATGGCCGTGCCGCGTCCTAACTCTCGCCTGACCTGCCGTGCCTGAGCTTCCGGAGGTTGAGTCCGCCCGCCTCGTCATCGAGGGGATGGCGCTTGGGCGCCGGATTGTGGACGTCGACGACTCTGACACATATGTGTGCCGTCCCCACCTACCCGGAGAGATTCGTACGGCCCTGCTTGGTCGCCGGTTGACGGTGGTTCATCGCCGCGGCAAGAGCATGTGGTGCGAGACGTCCGGCGTCGGCCGGTCCCGTCTTCCTGGTCCGATCCTCGGCGTTCACCTCGGCATGTCGGGCCGGATCGTGTTCGCTGACGGACAGGGGCGGGAGGTCGACGGCGGCGACTACTGGCAACGCGGCCGGGCGGTTGGAGACCGCCGATTCGCCCGGTTCTCGCTGACCTTCGCCGATGGAGCCTCCCTCGTGCTCGTGGATCCCCGCCGGCTCGGCAGAGTGCGTCTCGACCCCTCGATCGATACGCTCGGGCCCGACGCTCGCGAAATCACGCCGGTTCAGTTCCGAGCGATCATGGCGCGTGGGACCGCTCCGGTGAAAGCGCGCCTGCTCGACCAGGATGCGATCGCCGGCGTCGGCAATCTGATCGCCGACCAGGCGCTCTGGCTGGCCAAGATCAATCCGAGTCGACCGGTCGACGAGCTTGCCCGTCCAGATGTCGACCGGCTACTCCGCGGACTCCACCGTGCCATCGAGTCGGCCGTCGAAGGCGGCGGGGTGCACACGCTGTCGATCGTCCCGGCGCGTGGGCCTGACGGCCGCTGCCCCCGATGCGGTGCGGCCATGAAGAAAGGCACGGTCGGAGGCCGGACAACTTGGTGGTGTTCACGCGAGCAGGCCTGAACGCGGGTAAAGCGAAACGACGTAGCGTCGGAGGAGGCGGCCGTGGCAACGGTCATCGTCGAGAACAGCGGTCCGGTGCGAGTACATGTTGCCGCGCGCGTTGCGTCGGCCGCGCGGAGCGAAGAATAGGGAGGGATGTGGCCGGCACGATGAGCAGGAGACTTACAGCCGAGGGGACGGCACCCGTTAGCAACCTGCTCAGGGCGGGCCTTATCGTCGCCGCGACCGTGGCTGCGTTCGCCGTGCTCGCGCTCGCCGGTGGTGCACCCGCGACCGCGTACCGGCACACCTACCTTCAGTTCAACCTGTGCGGGAACGCCTGCAACGGTGCCGGGCTTGGGGTCGTCACCGACCTCGTCAAGTCCATCAATGAGCGGACACCGTTCGCGATCACGCTCAACGAGGTCTGCGAGAACCAGTACCTCAGGTTGCGGGCCGATCTCATTCCGTACGACGGTCGGTTCGACCCGACGGGCGCGACGTGTCGCAATGGCGCCCGGTTTGGCAACGCGATCCTCGTGCGGGCGACCAACGTCAACGTGGTCGGTAGTTGGGAATTACCCAACCCAGCCGGGGACGAGGCCCGCCGCCTCATGTGCGTGAGCACGCAGCTGTCCGCGGCCGCATCGCTGGTCATCTGTGTGACTCATATTTCCAACGTCTCGGGCAATATCGCGGCTCAGGTGACCTTGGTGGCCCGCATCGTCAATGGGCTGAGCCTCGACAACGCAGTGCTACTCGGGGGCGACTTCAATACCGATCCGGCCGACGCGCGGTTGAATGCGCTGTACCGCGTTTGCTACAGCTCCGGCACCGGGGCCTTCGACGAGGCTGACTCGGCCGGCTGCGCGAGCCGGTCTGTGATCGATGGGAACGCTGGGTCGGACGTCATCAACGAGGACACGTACGGCCGGCAGAAGTTTGACTACATCTTTCTGTCAGATGGGGACTGGTCCTCCGCTGGGGCGGATGCGACGGAGGCGGTGAACGGGTTGTCCGACCACGACGTGTTGTGGGCCACCGCGATCTTCCGGGTAGGAGATAGCGCCCCGGGGTCACCGGCGGCCCACCCAACAACCGCCTAACGAAGGCCGGGGCTAGGGACTAGTGAATGGTGAGAGCAGATGGGTGAAGTCCCAGGTGTTCTGCACGATCCCAGAGCAGTCGTTCGAGCCGGTCACACCCGGGCAGCCACCGTTGTCGCGTTGGATCGCCCACATGGAAAGCTCGCTGATCCCGTTTGTCCTGGCGAAGTCGAGTATCCGCTGCGCGTCGTTGAGGCTTGTGGACTCGGTTCGGCGTGGGTAGTCGTCGAGGCCATTCATGATGGTGATTCCCACCATGGACCACAGCTGGGCCGGGGTCTTGGCCGGGTATAGAGCGTGGAGCTGGTTGACAAGTCCTTGGGCGGCATTGATCGCCGCCGTTCCCATGTCTGTTGTGACCCGATCGTAGTAGTCGAATGTCATGATGTTCACGATGTCGACTCGCACGCCGTTGGCGATCGCGTTCTGAAGCACCGCGAGACCGGACGGCTCTAGGCCCGATGCGGACGTCGGCAGCGTGTAGACGACCTGCACGGTCCGGCTCTGACTGACCGCCCAATCCTGCAAGAGCTTGATCGCCTTGTTCCGCCGATCAATTCCGTCTGGTTTGGTCAGTGATCTCCCCTCGATATCCATGTCTAGCCGGGTCACGTTGTATGTCGTGACCAGCGACTCGTATGCGGTGGCGATGGCATTGACGTCTTTGCACGAATCGCCGATCTCGGTGCCGCCCTGATCGGCGCTCCAGCCGCCGAACGAGGGCACCACGTCACCGCCAAGGGCGCGAAGCGAGGCGATGTCGGACAGGTAACGCCCGGTCGCCACTGTCTGGGTCTTGTCGCCATTCCACGCCAGGGTGCATGAGCTCTTGCTGAGCGTCTCGAGGAAGGCGAGCGTGAAGTATCGCGCGCCGGACTGCTGAGCGACATTGGTGATGCTGTCTGTCGTCCAGGTCTCAAAGTACGGGGCATAGACGTGCGCTGGCAGCGGCGCACCGGCCGCGGCCGACGCAGACCCGACGCTGCTGAGAGCAACGAAGAGCGCGACGCCAGCCACCGCGATTGTGGTGACAGGACCACGAAGACGCGACGAGGACATGGGGGCTCACTTCCTTGTCGATGGCCCGGGCGAGGGGGAACCTCGGGCCGGCGAACTAGCCCATCTCCGGGCAAGATGGTTAGTTAGCCTTCCTATCCTTTCGGCAGACGTTATGACTGTGCCGGGCCGGCGTCAAGCGGTGAGGTCACGTGGCTCCGGTGACAATCGGTCATGCCCTCCACGAGGTGGCGGTCTGACGTAAGAGGCCGGGACCCCACGTGCAACGGTTGCCGGGTCAGCGACGTCCAAGTGTCGGTCGGCCAGTCGGAGGCCATCCGCGGCGCTGCAAGGAGGACGAGATGAATAAGGCCGTGAGTGGGACGAACCCATGGCCGGCCGCCTGCGCCATCGCCGGATTGTTCGCCGCGCTGCTCGGATTCGGCTACTACCTGCGCCCGTTGCTGTCGGGTGTCGGGCTCTACCTGCGCACCGGGAACTTCCACGTCGTCACTGCGGAAACCGTCTGGGGCCGGATGGCGGTCTGGGCAGTCATCTGCGCCGCGCTGCTGCTCGGCTGGCGTTGGCTCGCCGCGACCGCGGCCTGGCTCGCCGCCGTCGGTGAGGGGGTTGTGCTCCTGACATACGCACCCGAGCACAGCATCGTCTCGGCGTGGCTGCTGATCGCGGCCGCTGCGGTCGCCGTCTTGCTCACTGTGGCGGCGGGCGCGAGTCCGGGCACACGCCTTATCGGTCCCGCGCGGACGGCCCTGCTCGCGGGGGCCGGGCTGCTCGTCGGAGCGTCGCCGCCGATCCTGCACGCCTTGGCCGAAGCCAGCCCAGCCGGAGCGTCACGTGGTGAGGGCTTGGTCATCTTGGTTATCGACGAACGCCTGGTTGCTGCGGTGACCGGGACGACGATCGCAGCCACAATTGCTGCTGGCGTAATCTCGATCGCCGGCACCGCGCCGCCGGTGCGGCGACGGTCCATTGTGGTTCTCTTGGCGATGGCGAGCCTGCTCACAGTCGCGCAACTCGGCACTGACCGGTCGTTTGACCTGTCCGTGATTGCGCGGCCTCTGCTTTCGGAGGTCGCCCTCGCTATCGCATTCGTCGTGGTGCCGCTGCCCGTGGTGCTCGTCGGCGCGTTGATCGTGGCGCGCCGCGAGAATCCCCGGCTTGACGACGAGGCACGACGCGCGTAAACGGCGCCCGGCGTTGGTTCGCGATTCCGTGAGCGCTGTCAGGCGATGGGACCCTCCACTCAGGACGCGATGCCGACGGTCTGGCCGACCGACTCGGGCTGGTTGAGTGCGCGCAGCATGTAGTCGGCGACGTCGGCGCGCGAGGCGAAGAAGCCGCCGCGTATGTTGCGGTTCAGCGCTGTCCGATAGGTGGTACTGAGCCGCTTGTCTGTGAGGCGGGGCGGACGTACGGCGGTCCAGTCCAGGCCGCTGTCGCGCAGAATGTCCTCCATGAGAGCCAGGTCGACGTACACGTCCCGGAGGAGATTGACGATCATCGGGATGGCCACGTGCCGCATGAAGAAGCCGTCGCCGGGGTCATGCCTGGACGGGTTCGGCCGACCCGGCGACGCGACGGTGGCGACCGGAGCGGCGCTAACTGCGACAATGCGCCGCACCCCCGTACGAACCATGGCCGTTACCAGCGCGCGGGTGCCGCGCGAGGCGATGCCGGCGTCGGCCTTGGAGCGCGGCCCTAGGGCGGACAGGACCGCGTCCGCACCGACCAGGGCTGGCTCGAGTTCGTCCGGACTGGCAACACTGAGGTCGGCGGCGACCGCGTGCACCGGGCGGGTCAGCCGGGACGGGGTCCGTACCACCGCCGTCACATCGTGGCCCGCGACAACGGCCTGCTCCAGCAGCAGCCGGCCGATGCCTCCGGTTGCCGCCACGATCGTCAGCTTCATCTCCGCCTCCTGCGCATCCCGTATAATATGAGAGCCATACTAGTTCAGTTTGAGAGCCAGACAATATGACTCACGTAACATCTGATGAGCGGCGCCGCCGTCGGCTGACCGTCGGGGTGAAAGACTCGCTGCGGGAGTTGAGCGTCCAGCTGTCGCTGCTCAACCGGTTGGTCGGCGCTCATGTCGAACTCAAGGATGTGGACTGGGACTGCCTGGAGATCGTCAACCGGCACGGCCCACTGAGCCCGACCGCGCTGGCCCGTCGCGCGGGCCTGCATCCGGCCACGGTGACGGGCGTCCTCGACCGGCTGGAACGGGCCAGCTGGGTTGCTCGCGATCGCAACGCCACCGACCGCCGCGGCGTCTCGGTGCGTGCGCGGCGCGAGCGCAGCCGCGAGGTGTTCCAGCTGTACGCCGGGATGAACAGCGCGATGGACGAGATCTGCGCCGCCTACACGGAGCCAGAGCTGAAGCTGCTCGCTGACTTCCTGCGCCGCACGACCAGCGCCGGACTCGAGGCGTCAGGTGACCTGCGATCGGGATGAACACGACGCACGGGCGAGCCGGCTACTGATTCGCGAATGCGCCGACGACGGCGAACGCTGTCCCGTACCGCATCCTGTGTGCGTGGAACTCCGGTCGAAGCGCACCTCAGGTGCGCTGTCCCGCCGCGGCGCGCTGGGCTGTACGGCTGGCTGTACGCGCTCGGCAGGTCGAACTTGACCCCCAGGACGGTGGCGAAGCCCGTTTCCCAGATCAACGGCTGAATGACACGCGCGGCCCCTCGGTCAGTCCTAACCTCCGCCGGCTGGCTTCCCCCTGGCTGGCCTGCGGTTCTTGGTTCGGGCGGTCGTGATGAGCGGGCTTTCGGCGAGGCGCCGGCAGAGTGCGTTTAGCGGCGGCTCGCCCTGCCCATCGGGCGCAGAATGGCCGCATGGATCTGGGATTGCGTGACAGGGTCTACCTGGTGACCGGCGGCAGCCGCGGTCTTGGGTTCGCAGCTGCGCAGGCGCTCGTCGCCGAGGGGGCTCGGGTCGTGGTCAGTGCTCCCCATGAGGCGCCGGCTGCTGCGGCCGCGGCCCGCCTCGCGCAAAACGCCACTGTGGCTGACACCGCCACCTCGGTCGCCGCCGATAACGCCGATCCCGCCGCCCCAGGCAAGCTGATCGCGGCCGCCAAGGACCGTTTTGGCCGCCTGGATGGTGCGCTGATAAGCGTAGGCGGGACTCCAGGAGGGACCGTGGCGACCACGACGGACGAGGCGTGGCGGTGGGCGTTCGAGAGTGTCTTCCTCGGTGCTGTGCGGCTGGCGCGGGTGCTCGCGGCGGATCTGAGCGGCCAGCGCCAAGGCGATCCGGTGACCGGCTCGGTCACCGGGACGGGCGGCTCCCTGGTCTTCGTGCTGGCCTCGTCGGTGCGCGTGCCGCTGGCGGAGCTCGCCATCTCCAACGGGCTGTTCCCAGGCCTCGCCGGCGTGGTAAAGACGCTTGCCGGCGAACTCGGCCCTGCCGGGGTCCGGATCAACGGGCTGCTGCCGGTCAGGATCGCCACCGACAGGGTCCGTGAGCTTGATGCGCTCCGCGGCGATCCTGATGAGGAGCGTGCCCGCCAGTCCTCGCACATCCCACTGCGCAGGTATGGCGAGCCCGAGGAGTTCGGGCGAGCTGCCGCGTTCCTGCTCTCCCCGGCCGCGTCCTTCATAACAGGCGCGATGATCCCGGTTGATGGCGGAGCCATCCCCTCGATCTGAGCACGCAAACCGAGAATGACTCGCCGAGGCCTAGTCCACAGCGTGCGCCGCCGGGTGGGGCACGAACGTTGATCTCTTGGCTACGGTATCCGTCCGGTACGTGCCGCAACTGGCGTCGGCGAGCGGCGTGTGCTGGGCGAGAACCTGGGCGGCGGAACCACGGACGCTGGGGACTGGCTCAGCAAGTGGATGTCCATGAAGGAGCGTAAGGGCACGCGGCTGTCAACGCTTCGCGGGTATCGCTGGCTCATCGAGTGCCACATCCGGCCTCTTTCGGCGATGTGGCGCTAACCAGCACCGCTCGTCATGCCGGTCTCTAAGTGTCGGGCACGAATACGACGCAGCAGAGGCCTGGCTGGAAGTCGAGGACTGGACGGACGGTGGTTGTGCCAGAGCCGCGCCTTAATCCCTCGGCTATTGCCAGGTTGGTACCGCACACCAGCGGTCTGTGCACCTCGGCAAGAGCATCGAACGGGCAGTTGCGGAGGCGGATTGCTCCCGTTTGGTCGGTCACAGGCTCGTAGCCGCCCGCCTTCAGCGCGGCAGTCAGTCGGGTGGTAGGCGCTCCGCGCCTCACCGTTTGGCCGAGCTGCTCGCCCAGCTCGCGTGCTGCTTCCTGGAGCGGGGTGGGTGCGGACTTGCCGCCAAGCCTCTCCAGCGCCGACGCGAATAGCCGCGCGACACGCTCGTAACGGCGGTCCGGCAGCGAGACGCTGAACACCCGGTCGGCGCGCCAATACACGCGCGCCGGACGACCGGCGCCCGGGCCGACTCGTCCGCTGAGGCGGCGATACCCGCTTTCCAATAATCCGGCCGCGGCGAGGCGGTCGAGATGGAAGGTGGCCAGCGCACGGGTGATCTTGAGCGCCTTGGCCGCCTGCTCGCGACCCACCGGACGAGCCTGGGCGACGACCCAATCGTAGAGGTCACGCCTGACAGGCTCGACTAGCAGACCGAGAGCGGCAAGATCTCGGTCCCTGAGTTCTGTCATGATCGGCACTGTATCACCTCGCTGGACTATCGATACAGTTGACAACTGCGCTTGACCGGGTGTATCACTAGCTAATGCTAACGATAGAAGGCGACAGGTGTCCCGTGAACTCGGAGACCTCCCCGTCGTGACACGAGTCGGCCCGCATATCTGCTCCGGCGAGTACGACCTCGGCGTATGACAACGACAAGGACCCGGGTTTTTCGAGCAACTTCAATATCCACATCCTGGGATTCACCGAGAGCCAGGTCAACGTTCCGGTGGGCTAGACCCGTCGAAAGTGTCAAGGGGTCGAGGGTTCAGCCGTCAGTCGCCGGTCAGCTACGACTACGAAGGCGTCACCGTTAGTCTGCGCTCCCTGCCCGGCTCGACGGAGGCTCAGCCAGCACAGCTCTTCTTCCTTACAGCAGCTGCTTTACGCCCCGGCCGATGAGCCACCTCACTGCTTCGGGCTCGGTGTCGCATGTATGCACGAGATCGCCGGACTGGTAGATCCTGCATTGCCCGTTGTCACGCACCTCGACCCGGTAGTGCTGGTCTGGGCTCATGTACACCTGCACGATCCGACCGTAGCTCCACGCGGAAGAGCCCTCACCCGGTGACCCCGGCGGGGGCCCGTCTTGCGGTGGAAGCCCGGCGTTCGCCTTTTTTCGCACCATCCTTTGACGGCGCGTCTCCGCTGGGCCATGAGCCAGCTCAAATAGGATCATCCGGACAAGTGATGGTTGGCTGCAGCATGACCGACGCGGGTGATCGTGGGCAGTTACTTAGGGCCGGCGACGGTGGTCCTTCCCGACGGCACGGTGTTCCCCGTGGTCGCGTATCTGCATTCGGCTGAGGCCGCTGGCCTGCAACTGTGGCGGGGCGACTTGACGGCGGAGGACGAGCAGGCGCTGTGGAACACGATGCGGGTGGGCCACGGGAGTTTGCGGTTGCCGGACGGCCGGGAGGGCGTATTCACCGCGGTTCGCGTGGAGGGCTTGGCGGGTGAGCAATTGCGGATCAACGGGAGTGGTCCCGCACCGTTCTGACGTGGGCCGAGTAAGCGGGCATCTACCTCGCCAGCAGCGCGACCGCAGCCAGCGCGCCAGCCAACACAAGCACTGCGCACCAGCAACGGCATCCCCCACGTAGCCACCTTCGTTGGCCGCCACATGCAACGCACCCAACCTATCCCGATCCAAGGTCGGAAGAGGGGCCGACCGTCCACGCTTTCCCGCGTTCGACGGTTCGTTGACACTCCTTCGGACCGGCATCCGACAACCCCGAGACCATCCCAGCAGACCGGCCTACGCTTCGTGCCAACTTCATTGGCTGATCTGCTTTCTTGGGTAACCCGGGGTTTGTCATGGACGTGATGGGATGGCTCGCTGAGCACAAGGGTGTCCGCGACGCGATCGTGTGGGAGGACAACACCGGCGCGCACAAGTTCATTGCATGGCCGTCAGAGCGCCAGCAGGAGCTGCTCATCGCAGTCGACGAGTACCTCGCCGGCGGCTCGCCCTTAGTTCCGCTGGATCCGCCGAATGTGCTGAGCCTGAGTGACACCGACTTCCCGAGCACCGCACTGTCGAGCGACGATGCGTGGGGGCTCTTCCGGGCGTACGTGGCACATAGCCTCGCCGTCGACATCAGTGAGAGCGTCAGTTGGCGGCTCGATGACTACTCGGCCGCCGATCGGGCCCGGCTGTTGTCGAGCAAGGAGATGTTCCGGCTGGTCAATGGCGCATACAAACTGGACGACGTGAACGGCCGGGCGGTTCCCGCGTCGCCATTGGTCGTGCAGGCGTTCCTGTTCGATGCCGGGATCGTGGCCGACAACCGGGTGGACACCATCGCGCGGCTGCTCAACTGGTGCCGCAACACGCTGGAGCATCACCTTGGCCCGACCGCCGCGTCATCGATGCAGGCGGCGTGGCAGTACCGTGGCTGGCCTCCGGTCTCACGGGTGCTTGCCGGTACGACCGACACCGACAACCCCACCTTCGGGCAGAAGCATTGGACCGCGGGCTGCCACGGCACCTGTAGCTTCCTGCGATCGGTGCTGCGGGGCGTGAACCTGCCCGCGACCACGGCCCTGCGCGTCGACCATTCCCTGCCCCACTTCACCACCGACAAGATCTACCTCAGTCACGGCGACGACCCCTACAGTCAGATCAGCCGGGCGATGCCAGAGATCAACGGTCACTCGCTGATGATCACGCAGAAGGACTTCGACGCGCGCTTCACCAATCCGACCGAGGCCGACGTCGGCTACCGGGTCTGGCGACTCGGCCTCGGCGAGGTATGGCGCGGAACCTGGAACAAAGGCTGGTCATCGATCGTGCCGCTGCAGATGGGCGACATCGCGCACTACTTGGCCTACAAGACCGGCAACGGCGAAGTCGCCATCGACCGGATGCGCCCCGACGGGCAGGACGTGGACACCCTGTGGAAGGACACGTGGACCACCGGCTGGAGCGCCTTCGTGCCGTTCACACGGAACGGTACGCAGTACTACCTGGCCTACAAAGTGAAGACCGGCCGCGTCGTCATCGACCGGGTCCGCCCCGATGGACAAGGCGTGGACAACGCGTGGGAGGACATTTGGACGACCGGCTGGACCTCACTGGTGCCCTTCACGCTCCGGGGCGAACCGCACTATCTTGCGTACAAGGTGGACACCGGTGACGTGTCGGTGGACCGCATCCGCCCGGATGCCAGCGGCATAGACACCATCTGGAGCGGAAAATGGACCCGCGGCTGGACTGGATTCGCGATCCTGCCAATGTCTGCGAACCCGCTACTGTTCTCGATCAAGTCAGTAGTCCCCACGAATCCGCTGCTGGCCACGTTCCTCAGCATGATGCCGTTCGGTCCTAAGCCGGTGAGCCAGCTCGCGCTCGACGAGATCCATCCCGACGGGCAGATCACGCCGCTATGGAACCGCACCGACAAGCCGGGCTGGAGTTCGGTCATGCAGTTCGAGGCTCCCTACGGTGCCGGTCCGGTGATGCTCTACAACATCAGCACCGGCGTGCTCAAGGTCCTCGAAGTGACGCATGTCAATTTGGCGAGCGGCCCGCTGACGCAGGTGAAGACGGCATACCGGGAACAGTGGACGACCGGCTGGACCTCGATCGAAACGCTGCAGGCATATGGCCGACCGTGGTACCTCACCTACAAGCGCGCCAAGCGAACCGTCACCATCAACCACCTCTGCGGCTGACGGCC
>Ga0184625_10000274_pt1 | contig 18094 bp, 19 predicted proteins | sample PLM3_30_b1_FD_133151 | JGI IMG/M metagenome (GOLD analysis project Ga0184625, IMG submission 133151) | Groundwater sediment microbial communities from an aquifer in East River, Colorado, USA - PLM3_30_b1 | ecosystem: Environmental > Terrestrial > Soil > Riparian zone | place: USA: East River... | reverse complement strand
GTCCGGCGCTGGGTTCGGCTGCTCGAGAGTGTCGGTGCGCTCGTCGAGACGACGACGGCAGAGGGCTACCGCGTGCTCAAGGTCGACCCGGTCGTCTCCCCACCCCGCATCCGAACGGCGGCGGGCGCCGCTGTTGATGCGGACGGGGACCTCGTCGAACGTCTGCGCGGTTGGCGTCAGCGGCGCTCGCACGCGGACGGCGTGCCCGCCTACGTCGTCCTCCACGATACGACCGTACGGGAGCTCGCTTCGGCCAAGCCGCAGACGCACGCCGACCTGGCGGCCGTCAAGGGCTTCGGCCCGGTCAAGATCGATCGCTACGGCGACGAGGTGCTCGCGCTCATCGCTTCGACCTAAGAGCGCCTAACGCAATGAACGGCCATGTCGCGGAGCGACCGGCGATCATTGTGTTAGGAGCTCTGAGCCCGAATCAGGCGCTCGGGTCGCCGACGTCGAGCACGGCCTGTGACTGCTCCTTGCGATAACGACGAAGGCGCGCGTCGAGGTCAGGATCGGCCAGCGCAAGGATTGCCGCGGCCAGGAGCGCTGCATTGACCGCGCCGGCGCGTCCGACGGCGAGGGTTGCGACCGGAACCCCGGCCGGCATCTGGACCGTCGAGAGCAGCGAGTCGAGGCCTCCGAGTTGCGTTCCCATCGGGACGCCGAGCACCGGGCGCAGCGTCTTCGACGCTACGACCCCCGCCAGGTGGGCCGCACCTCCCGCCGCGGCGATGAACACCTGCGCGCCGCGAGTCTCGACATCGGCCACGTACTCCCCGAGCGCATTGGGAGTGCGGTGGGCGGAGAGAACGCGCACCTCGTGCGGGATCTCGAGCCTCGCGAGCGTCGCCGGCGCGTGCTCCATCGTCTCCCAGTCGGAGCGCGAGCCCATGAGCACGGCGACGAGCGGGGCGCGGTCGGACCCGTGGGGTCTGACCCCGCTCATCGAGCGACCGCCTTCTTCTTCAGCGCGGCATGCACGACGCGAGCGGTCTTTCGCAGCTCCGGATCGGTGTCCTCGGACTCTGCGATTCCCTCGAGCAGCTGAATCGTGTCACGCTGCGGTGTCCCGTTCTTGAGACAGATGACCGCAAGTCGCCGCACGGCTGCGTTGGGGTCGCGCGCGGCAAGCTCGTGCAGTTGTGCGCGAAACGCGTTCACGTCACCGGGGTGGTTCCGCGAGAGACCTTCGAGTGCGATGAGCGCCGAGCCCCGTGCCGCCGGGCTCTCGTCTTCGAGACCGCGCCGCAGGAGCTCGAGCTTCTGTCGAAACCGGAACTGCGCGATCGCGCGGTAAGCCTGCGCACGAACGCGGTAGTCGGTGTCTCGAGCCGCCGCTTCGATCTCCTCGTCCCACTGTGTCCGGAGGACTGCCAGAGCTCGCTCGTCGCCGTCCTGGGCAAGGGCGTCAGCGTGAGCCGCCGCCTCGGCGAGGGTCATGCGATCGCGTCGAGCGTCCGCGGCTCAGGACCGATGTAGCGCGCGGAGGGTCGGAACAGGCGACCCGTCTTCTTCTGCTCGAGAATGTGCGCGGACCAGCCCGCGACCCGCGAGCAGCCGAACATCGCCGGCGCGAGCGCGGGTGGGATCAGAGCGATGTCGAGGACGATCGCCGAGTAGTACTCGACGTTCGTGGCGATCACGCGCTCGGGATGGCGCTCTTGAAGGCCGACGAGGGCCGCTTCCTCGAGAGCTTCGGCGACGTCGACGTGAGGCGAAGCGAGCTCCTTGGCGGTCCGTTTGAGAATCCGGGAGCGAGGATCCTCAGCCCTGTAGATCCGGTGACCGAAGCCCATGATCCGCTTGCCACTCGCCAGAGTCTCGTTCACCCAGCGCTCTGGATCGCCCATCGCTGCGACCTCCTCGAGCATGGGGAGCACGTACGCCGGCGCGCCGCCGTGGAGGGGGCCCGAGAGCGCGCCGACAGCTGCCGACAGGGCGGCTCCACAGTCTGCTCCGGTCGATGCGGCGATGCGTGCGGTGAAAGTCGATGCGTTCAAACCGTGCTCCGCCGTGCAGATCCAGTACGTATCGATCGCAGTTGCATGGCGTGGATCCGCCTCGCCGTGCCACCGGAGGAGAAACTTCTCGGCCGCTGTCTTTCCCTGGGCGACGACCTCATCGGAGATCGCATCGCCATGGCCGTCAGCCACCCGCGCCGATCGGGCCACGATGGACATCATCTGAGCGGAAAGCCGGCCGAGATCCTCTCGAGCCTGCTCGTCCGATATCTCGTTGAGCTTGCCGAGACTCCAGTGTCCTGCGAGATGCGCTGTCTCAGCCTGAAGATCGGCCGGCGCGTTCCCAGTGAGTCCCGTGGGCTCGTACGGCTCCGGATCGGGCATCTTCGAGTCGAGGCTCCCGTCGACGAGCAGTCCCCAGACCTTCTCGTACGGCACCCGCCCGACCAGCTCCTCGATGTCGACGCCGCGATACCGGAGCGCACCGCCCTCGCGATCGGGCTCGGCGATCTCCGTCTCGACCGCGACGACGCCTTCGAGTCCCGGCTTGAAGTCGGTCGTCTCGGCCATCCGCACGGACGCTACCTGACCGAGATTCCATAGGCGCCGTCGAGTCGCCACGACGACCGCGACCGCGAAGCGGGCGCCTTCAGGGATTTCCGCGATCGAGATTCGCGCGCACGAATCTCGATCTGCGGAGAAGCGGGTGCAGGTACGATCCGCCGCGCTCATGGGCCACCGTGTCACGCTCATCCCCGGAGACGGGACCGGCCCCGAGCTCACCGACGCGACGCGACGTGTGCTCGAAGCCACCGGCGTCTCGCTCGACTGGGACCTTCGTCAAGCCGGCGTCGACGTCATGCAGGAGGCAGGGACGCCGCTTCCCGAGGAGACGCTCGAATCGGTCAAGCAGAACGGGGTCGCGCTCAAAGGGCCGATCACGACGCCGATCGGCACCGGCTTCCGCTCGGTCAACGTCGCGCTTCGCCACGAGCTGGAGCTGTTCGCATGTCTGCGGCCCTGCAAGACGTACGCGGGCGTCCGCACCCGCTACGAAAGCGTCGACATCGTCGTCGTGCGCGAGAACACCGAGGATCTCTACGCAGGCATCGAGTACGAGGCGGGCTCGGACGCGGCCGAAGGCGTCATTGCCTCACTGAACGCGCTCCAGCCGAAGCAGATCGCGAGCGGCTCGGGAATCTCCGTCAAGCCGATCACCGCCGCAGCCTCCGAGCGGATCATCCGCTTCGCGTTCGACTATGCGCGAGCCAACCACCGCCGCGAGGTCGCGTGCGTGACGAAGGCGAACATCATGAAGTTCACGGACGGGCTCTTCCTTTCGGTCTTCCGCGAGGTCACGCGCGACTATCCGGAGATCGCCTCCCGCGAGGTGCTCGTCGACGCACTCTGCATGCAGCTCGTCCAGCGCCCCGAGGAGTTCGACGTGCTCGTGCTGCCGAACCTGTACGGGGACATCGTCTCGGACGTCACCGCCGGGTTGGTGGGCGGGCTCGGCGTCGCTCCAGGGGCGAACATCGGAGCGCGCGCAGCCGTCTTCGAGGCCACACATGGCTCGGCGCCTCGGTACAAAGGGCTGAACAAGGTGAACCCGACCGCGATGATCCTGTCCGGAAAGCTGATGCTCGAGCACCTCGGCGAGCGACAGGCCGCGCAGCGACTCGAACAGGCTGTCGCGGCCGTGATCGCCGACGGCGGGCGGGTCACATACGACCTGAAACCCACCCGCGACGACCCCACTGCGGTCGGGACGTCCGAGTACGCCGACGCGATCATCGAGAGACTCAGATAGCACGGCTGAACACGACGAAAGCGAGAAGGACATGCGGAGGAGAGTGACGGTCGTCGGCGCAGGAAACGTCGGCGCGACATGCGCGCAGGAGATCGCACGCCGCGACTACGCCGACGTGGTGCTCGTCGACATCATCCCCGACTATCCGCAGGGCAAGGCGCTCGACCTGAACCAGGCGGCCTCGGTGCTGGGTTACGAGCCCACCATCACGGGCTCGAACGGCTACGAGGAGACTGCCGGCTCGGAGGTCGTGGTGATCACCGCCGGAAAGCCCCGCTCGCCCGGCATGAGCCGCGACGACCTCGTGACGACGAACGAGGCGATCGTCACGGCGGTGACGAAGGAGGCCGTCCGACACTCTCCCGACGCGATCCTGGTCGTGGTGTCGAACCCGCTCGACGCGATGTGCCACGTCGCGAGAGCGGTGTCGCGCTTCAAGGGGAGTCGAGTCATCGGCATGGCAGGCATCCTCGACACGGCCCGTTTCGCAGCCTTCATCTCGCAGGAGCTCGCCGTCTCCGTGAAGGACGTGACCGCAGTCGTGCTCGGTGGCCACGGCGATCAGATGGTGCCCGTCGTATCCGCCACGAACGTCGGAGGTGTTCCGCTCTCCGAGCTGATGCCCAGGAGCCGCATCCGGAAGCTCGTCGACCGCACGCGCTTCGGCGGCGGCGAGCTCGTGAGCCTCCTCGGTACGTCGGCGTGGTACGCGCCCGGCGCGGCAGCCGCTCAGATGGTCGACTCGATCTGCCTCGACGAGAAGCGGGTGCTTCCCTGCACGGTCTACCTGCAGGGCGAGTACGGGATCGACGGCCTGTACATGGGCGTTCCGGCGAAGCTCGGAGCGGCCGGCGTCGAGGACATCGTGAAGCTGCGCCTCACACCCGAGGAGAAGAAGATGTTGCGCGCCTCCGCCGCCGCCGTCCGGGACGTCGTCGGCGTCCTCAAGCGGAAGTAGCATGGACCTCGGGCTCGAGGGCCGCACGGCCATCGTCTGCGGCGCATCGGCAGGCATCGGCCTCGGCATCGCCGAGTCGCTGGCCGGCGAAGGCGCGAACGTCGTCATGCTCGCTCGTCGTCGCGATGTCGTCGAGCGCGAAGCTGCCCGGCTCGGCGGGCTGGCCGTCGCGGGAGACGTGACGAATGCGGACGATCTCGATCGTCTTGTACAGTCGACCGTCGACGCGTTCGGCGGCATCGACATCGTCGTCAACAACTCGGGTGGACCTCCTCGAAGCACGGCGGCCGAGCTCACACCGGCGCAGGTCGAGGCAGCTACGCAGCTCCTGCTCGTCTCCGTCGTCCGCCTGACGGGGCTCTGCCTCCCCTACCTCGAGAAGAGCCCGGCCGGCCGCATCGTCAACGTCACGTCGACCACTGTGCGGGAGCCCATCGACAACCTCGTGCTCTCGAACGCGATCCGACCGGGGGTCATCGGGTGGGCGAAGTCGCTGGCACGCGAGCTTGGGCCGAAGGGGATCACGGTGAACTCGATCGCGCCGGGAAGCATCGATACGGACCGCGTCCGAGAGGTCTATCCCGACGGCCCGACCGAGGACGAACTCGAGACGATTCCGCTCCGTCGGCTCGGCACCACACGCGAGATCGGTGACGTCGCAGCGTTCCTCTGCTCCGAGCGCGCGGCGTACATCAGCGGCGCCGTGATACTGGTCGACGGCGGAGCCACACGCGGGCTGTAGTGGTCGTTTGAAGCGCCTTTCGATCGTCGCCGTCGTGCTCGGCGCGCTCGGCCTCGCGACGGCGATCGTGCTCTGGTCGCTTCCCGCCGGCGACTTCATCCTGACCCCCGACAAGGCCAAGCCGCTGGCCGGGCGCGTCGTTGTCGAGGGAAGCCGGCCGGGGGGCGCCGGCGATGTCTACTACGTTGATCTCTACGTTCGGAGAGTTCGGCTTCTCGAGCATCTGTTGCCGTTCACGCGCCCGGAGGGTTCGACGGTGCTTCCCGAGCACGCGCTCCTGCCCCCCGGTACCAGCGACGCCGAGCGAGACCGACAGAACGCTGCCGACATGGAGCGATCGGAACGTATCGCGTCCGTCGTCGCCCTTCGCGCACTCGGATACGAGGTCGTAGCGACCCCGCGCGGGGCACTGGTCATCGGCGTCGCATCGGATGTGCCCGCCGCCGCGAAGCTCGCGGCCGGAGACGTCATCGTGGCCGTCGACGATGTTCCGGTGCGCACTCCTGCCGACCTGCGGCGCGAGATCGGGAGACGGAAACCCGGTGACGACGTCCGGCTCACGGTCCGTCGAGACGAGAAGCCGATCGAGCTGAGGGTGCGCACCGTGCCCAATCCGACCGATCCCAGCCGGCCGATCGTCGGAATCACCGTCGATCAGGAGGCCGACATCAGGCTGCCCTTCGACGTCGACATCGACCTCGGTCGTGTCGGCGGTCCTTCGGCGGGTCTCCCCTTTGCGCTCGAGATCGCGCGCAAGCTCGGACGCGACGTCACCCACGGATGCAAGATCGCGGCTACGGGCGAGCTCGCGCTCGACGGCACCGTGCTCCCGATTGGCGGAATCAAGCAAAAGACGATCGGAGCGAGACGTGCGGATGTGGATTTCTTCGTAGTTCCGGTCGGCCGGAACGCCGAGGATGCGCAAGAGCATGCGGGCGGGCTCGATGTGATACCTGTCGAAAGTTTTCAACAGGCGTTTCGGCTCTTGACAACAGCCGATGTAAAATGCTGACTTTGCAGGTACTTCGCCCCACGTGACAACAGGCGCAAATTGCGGGCGATTTCGTCCAAGAGGGGGTTGTCTCCCTCGGACCTGGTCGCCAGAATGCTGGCTGGTCGACGAGGGGCGACCTCCCAGAGATGGCAACGAAGAAGCGAACAGAGGTCACCTGCGACGACTGCTACTTCCGGCGTGAAGGACTGTGCGCGCTTGCAGGAAACGTCCCCTGCCCCACGTTTCGAGCGGCGACCGCGGGCACTCTGACCCCGCCGCGCCAGCCACGACTCGTACCGCGCCCCCTTCCGGCGGTCGCGGTGGGCCACGCCGCATAAGATCGAGGCGTGCAGGGCTCGCCCGAGAAAGACACGCCTTGGAAGCTCGTCCTCTTCGGCGTGCTCGCGGTCTACGCGGTCCTCATCGTCTTCTTCAACCGCAAGCAGGTCGAGGTCAGCTTCGTCTTCTTCTCGGCCGAGATCTCGCTCCTGGTCTTGATCCTCCTCTGCGTGGGCATCGGCTTCGCAGCCGGCTACCTCTTCGATCAGCTGCGCGACCGGCGTAAGCGCCGCACGCCGGCGACGTAGCGCCAAGCCCACGATCGAAAGCTCTTACGCTCGTGGCGCGACCATGGAGCCCGTCGACGCAATGACGAGAGCGGCCAAGCGCTCGACCCCCTCGACGATTCGCGCCAAGCTCTCGTAGCTGAACGCCAGGCGCGCCGAGGAGCGCCCGAGGCCGGAGCCGCGGGGGAAGAAGTCCTCCCCACGGACGAACGCGACCCCTGCGGGCTCGGCTCGAGCCATCAGCTCGGCCGTCGTCACGTCGTTCGGAAGCTCGACCCAGACGAAGTAACCGCCCTGGGGCCGGCTCCAGGAAGAGCCGGGCGGGAAGGTCCGCTCGAGGGTGCTCGTCATGGCGTCGCGTCGCGCACGCAGTTCTCCGCAGACACGCACGAGGTTGGGCTCGAAGTGCCCGCGGGCGATGAACTCGAAAACAGCGGCCTGCGCAAGGATGGGTGGCGAGATGTAGGTCGACACCGCGCGCTCCTCGAAGGACGCGGCCGTATCGGCGGGAAGGACGAAGTACCCGGTACGTACGCCCGGTGCGACGGTCTTCGAGAACGAGGACGTGTACGAGACGAGCTCACCGCCCTCGAGGTCGTGAAGGCTGGGTTGAGCATCGCCCTCGAAGCGAACGAGGCCGTACGGGTCGTCCTCCAGAACAGCGAGCCGGTGGGCCACGACGATCTCGACGATCCGCCGGCGCCGTTCTGTCGAAAGCGACCGCCCGCTCGGGTTCTGGAACGTCGGAATCGCGTAGAGGAAGGAGGGCGGCTCGCTGCCGCGGCGGAGCTCGGCTTCCAGCGCATCGGGGTCGAGGCCCTCGTCGTCCATCGGAAGCGCCACGATCTCGGCGCGTTCGCGAGCGAGGATCTTGAGCGGCCGGTCGTAGCTCGGCGCCTCGACGAGGACGCGGCCGGGACGGCGTTCGAGCTGCTCCGCTGCGTAGAACGCGAAGCCCTGCAGCCCGCCTACGGTCAGGACGACGCGCCTCGCATCCACGCCGTGCCGCGCGGCCACCCATTCTCGAAGCGGCGCGTATCCACCGCCCGGCCCGTACGCGAAGAGCGTCGAGGCTTCACGCCGGGCGACCGCATACGCGCACTCGGCGAGCTCGGCCGCGGGGACGAGTTCGGGTGCGGGGGCGCCGCGGGCGAACGAGATCGGCGTCGGCGGCATCTCGGAGAGCCTAGATGCTTGGCCGGAATTCACGCGGGCCGACTGACGGCCACGACACGGCGCCGGCTTGCACCCACACGGCGCCCGGCCTGGTCGTGACCGCGCTCGACGGACGCGCCAGCGTCCGGTCAACCACTAAGTGTCGCCGCCCGTGATCCGAGGCCGACCTGATGCGGAGGCTCGGACCCCTCTATGTGAAGAGGAGGTCACGGTGCCGCCACCCACCCCCTCGATCGCAACTCCGGCCTGCTACCGGGGACCCTCCCCCTCGAGCGCGATTAGAGACTCGGGGCCTGCTGGCGGGGTGTGACGTCCCGAGCTCGCGAGCTACCTGCGGATCGAGGAACGCGAGACTCGAGGCGGGCGGGCTGAACTGACGCACCGCTGAACGGAGAAGGCCCGCCGGAGCGGGCCTTCCTAGATCGTCGTGTTAGGCGAAAGAGCTTGACGCGGGTATCTTGCGGCCGGCGAGGTCGTGCGCCCGCGGGCCGGGCGCGAAGCTTGGCCAGAAGCTCAACCAATCACTGCAATGTAGAAAGCGTGGTCACTCCTCTCCTTCTCGGCCGGACCGTTGGTGATGACGTTCACATGGTTGACGTCATTGCCCACCGGGCAGGCGCTGCCCTCGGACGTGCCACCGCAGGGACCGGCGCTGACCATGCCGCGGAACTCCAGGTCGTTCGCGCGCGCCGAGGTGGCGATGATGAGCTTGCCGGTGGTGGCAACTCCGAAGTCGAGGATGTACTGGCCTGGGCCCGATTTTGCCGTCAACGTCACGCCGCCGGACTGCGCGATGACACTGCCGTCGGGCCTGACGAGAGCCCACTTGGCGCCCGGTCCGGCTGGGCCAACCGGCCCCGCGGGTCCTACTGGCCCCCGAGGGCCGGCCAGGAGCTGGCCCGCTGCGAAGTCGGCACCCCGCAACGAGCCGTTCTTGATCTTCGCGGAGACGACGGCGTTGTTCTTGAGCTGAGCGGTTCCCACGCTGTTTCTCGGAACTACGAGCGAGACCGCGGCAACGCTAGTTCCACCGAGCGCGACGAACAAGGCGATGGTAGCGAGCACGGTGGCAGGCGATACGCGATGGATGAGACGGCGGTCCATGCGCTCCCCCTTCCGGTTGGGTTCTATGGCACTCCAGATAGACGGGTTCACGCGGCCAAAACGCGACGCCCGTCACGTTCTCACACCCTCTCGGGTTTAGGCCCGTGCGAGTGCTTCATGCTCTGACTGCCTCCTGCATCGGGACTGACTGCGCCTAATCGAGTCGATTGTGACGAGGAAGATCGAGATAGCGTCCCCTTAAATAGTGGTTGCAAGCGGCCTAGCGAAAGTCGCGCTCGTCAGTGTTTTTGAGTCGGGCGACATCGCATGCTCTCACTAGCCCGCCCAAAAACGAGGCCGGCCCCGGATCGCGATCGGTTGGCCGAGCCTCCTCAGCGCGCTCGCGCGGGACGTGCCGCAGAACGGGAGCCCAGGCCCCGCTCCTCGCGGTGCTCGAGAGCGCGACGGACGACGAGGCGTGGGACGAACGGGTAAAGCTAGCGCCCGAGCGCGCGCGAGCCCAGCTCGCCCGGCAAGGGGAGCTCCACGCGGTGATCATCCGACAGCCCTACGTCGGTGAAGCGGTCGCGGGGTTACTCTGAGTTCGAGGGTGGGTCAAAGCAAATAGCGCCGCCTTCGTGACCAGAGGGCGTTACTAGAAGCTGCCCGATAGATCCCTTCGCGCTCTCAAAGCGCGACCAACAAATGTGGCCCAACGAGAGGCTTGCGCCTAACGAGGGGCCACGAACGTAAGGGTAGACAGGCTGCGCGAGCAAAAGCAACCGATACTGAGGGATCCTCGATTCTGCCAGAAGCCCCACCACAACAACCTGTGACCTTGGGCTCGCGCCTGCTGTTCGGTACCGAGCTCGCCGCCGTCGGCAGGTTCGAGGCCGAGACACGGGCGCTCGATCTCGTGGGGGCCGGCCACATGCACGAGCGATGGGAAGTTGCGGACTTCCTGGCCTCGGCCGAAGTGTTTCGCACGGGAGGTTCCGCCCGGGCTGACGCCCCGCGCTGGGAGTCGGCCGAGGGTGAGACAGCCGAGCGCCTCCGGAGCCTCGGCATCGTCTCGACTGTACGAGTACGGCCTGAGCGAGCCGGCAAGGCCGTCGCTCAGCACCAGCTCATCGTTGGCGGCCCGACGAGCAGGCTATGACGCCCCGGCGTCGGACTGCACGCTGTCAGCGCCCGGCTTTCGCGAGGGCGCATCCTATGCGCTGTGTCTTGAGCCCAACCGCGAGCGACGGACACGTCGGCACGCAGGGATCCTTCCGAGTGATGCGGCGTCCGTCGGCGATGACCCGCTGAGTCGGCTCGAGTTCGGCGCCAATCCGGTTCGTGGCAGGCCGCTTCGCCGTACTGCTCGGGCGTGCCTTCGCAGCAGGCCGGTGACGCCGCCGTGACGGTCAGGCGCTAGAGCTCGCAACATGGGCGACGCCGGCCTCGGCCATGCTTCGCGCTCGCGCCGTTGCCGTCTGGCGAGTCACCCCACCTGCTTGCCGAGGAGGACGGCCCAACACATGCGTGTCCTGCTGCGCATCCGCCTCGGCAAGGGACAGCTCGGCGAGCTGATGAACGGCTTCTACTGCCTGAGCGTATGGGTCGCCGCACCCGCGAGCCTCGCAGTCGCGAGGCGGCCCCGCGAGCTCCCGAAGTCGTGCTCGCGTTCTCGGGCGCCGCCGGCTTGCTCGAGCGCGCGACGAGCGAACGTGCGACGCCCGTCGCTGAGATCGTCGACTGGAAAGGAGTGGGAGGATGAGTTGCTGTGGAAAGAGGCGGAAGGCGCTCAAGGGGAGCACGCCCACGCTCGCTAGCCCGCTCGGCGCGCTGAAGCCCGCCGGCGCGAAGCCCACGCCGCCCGTGACGCCGAGGCGCGGTGATGCCGGCCGTGACGGCGCCGTGACGGGCAGGCGTTAGGCCTCACCTCACAGGCCCTCGGGGCGCATCTTGCGGCAGACACGCCCCTCGAAAGGAGGAGGTGTGTGATGGCCGACAAAGACAAGGGGGACGTCGCCAAGCTCGAGTGCTGTCCGCCGCTCGTCGAGTGCGACCCCTGCGACTACCTGGATTTCTGGTTCCGGCTGCCGTTTCGACCGGTGGTGGGAGCTGCGAACGAGCGCCGCCTCTTGCCCATCGAGGTGACGCTGCACTTCCGGCTCGTCCGCTGTGCGGGGCCGCTCGCGCTGGGAGACATCCTCTACAGCACCACCCTGCTGCCCGGCGAGCAGGTGCGCCTGTTCACGAGCGACCGGCATAGCCGCTTCAGCTTCGACAGCGAGTCGAGCCTCGCCTACCGGAACCACACGACCTCGGAAGAGTCGTACTACATGGCCGGAATGGCGAATGCGGTCAGCAACATCAGCGTCAACGAGAACGCGGCCTCGACCTCGAAGTTCCACAGCTCGTCGGTCAGCGGCGGGGGCGGGCTCGGGATCGACCTCGGCTTTATCTCGCTCGGGGGGAGCGTGTCGGGGAGCTCCTACGATGCGAGCTCGGCAAGCACGTTTGCCCGCAACCTGACCCAGCACGCAGACTCGTCGAGCCGGCACGTCGAGGTCGGCACACGGGCCGCGAGCCACACGTCGGTCGGCGAGGTGCACAGCCGCACGCACACCGAGGGAGAGACGGAGGACCAGTACGAGTCGTCCTCTCGGGTCTTCTCCAACCCGAACCACTGTCACGCGCTGACGTTCCTGTTCTACAAGCTCAACAAGTGCCAGAGGATCCGCTGGGAGCTCGTCGGGATTGAGCGTAGGGTCATCGATCCGGCCGCGCCGACGGGCGTCGAGCTGAACAATCCCCCACCTGCCACCGGCGTGGGGGTCATCCCGTCGAGCGTCCTCGCGACGGCCAAGGAACGGCCCGAGGTCGAGAGGCGCGCAAGCGCGAGCGTTGCGGCAGAGTTCGGGGAGACGACGGCGGCCTTCCGCGCTCGTGCATTCGCGGGCGCCGTCAGCGTCGCCACCGAGCCGATCACGGCCAGTGCACGCCAGGCTGCGCTCGACGCGGTCGACAAGGAGCTCGTCTCCGAGAAATTGCTCACCAAAGTCGGGGGAGAGGCCTCGCCCGAGGCCAAGAAGCTATTCGGCTGGGAGCGCGAGATCGCGTTGCCGACGGCCGGCGTCATCGTCAAGGGTTGCCTCGACGACTGCGACGTCTGTGAGCCGTCGCTCGACCGCGAGATCAAGCTCGACCTCGACCGCAAGGAGCTCGAGAACGAGCTGCTGAAGAAGCAGATCGACCTCCTCGAGAAGTCCCAGGAGTACCGCTGCTGCCCAGACGGCGAAGAGGAGGAGCCGACCCCGTAGTGGCGTGCTGTGGCGCGAAGCGGGCGGCGGTCCGGCAGCGGGTCGCCGCCTCGCGCCCCGCGGGTGCCTGCCTCAAGCAGCCCTCTCCGGAGGGGGCGTGCCGGCTTCGGCGGCGTTCGCCGCTTACCTGCGAGCAGCCGCCCCGGCGGTGGTGCCGCCGCGACGATATGAAGCTGAGAGCTCGCGGGACAGCAGTCCGGGGACCACGCGGAGCGACTTGGCTAGGACATCGACCTCGAGCTGCTTCTGTTCCGGAGCGTTTGCGGGCAGGTCGTCAGGCAGGCGACGCCGACGCGTCTGGCGGAAGCCAAGTGACGCATCCACGCCGTCGTCTCGCAAGATTGACGCGGCGCTGTTCGATGTAACGATCGACAAGGAGCAACGTGAGTCGTCAGCTCTTCTTGTTTTCCACTTCTGTCCGTTCGCGCCAGACTTCGGGAGGGTGCTGTCACCTTCCGATTGCCATGCGATCTAGAGCGAGTCGGAGGCGCACGCGCAGCGAGGCGACTCTTCGCCGTCTGCAGCCCAAGCTGCGGATGGTTGCCAATGGTGACACCGACGTAAACGTGGCCCGAACGGAACACGCCGCCGCAGTTGCCGTGACGGAACGCCTGGCGGAGACAATGCCGCTGTGCCGCTCGCAAGACTCAACCCCAGTCGAGGGACGTGCTCTACCGGCGCGCGTCGAGCCGAAGCGCGAGGTGGGTCGATGAAAACATGAAGCAGAGGCGCGAGTAGAACCAGTCTACGGCCCGGGGACGCCCAGTCTCAAGGAGCTCACAGGCGGCGTGAGATCACGATGATCTCGGCAGTTCTTCCGGGCTCGCCCAGACGAGGGGGCTGCGGTCTTGTCGATCGAATCGCCAAGGCGGGTGATTCACGTGGGCGATCCACCGTGGGACGATCGTTTGAGTCGCCGTACGGGAGTCGAGCATGACACGGTGGGTGGCAGGCCAGGCTGGGAAAGCGCGGTCGTAGACCGTGCCTGCCGCGAGGGCAGCAGAGACGAGTGCTCGAGCTCGGGCTGCGGAGCTGCGCTCGGCGGGAGCGACGGGTACTCGGCTGACGCTTCTGAGCGCGTTCGAGCTCGTGTGCCACGACGCGCCGGTCGCACTCCCGATGAGCGCCCAGCGCCTCGTCGCCTTCCTTGCCCTTCACAACCGGCTTCTCTTGCGCTCTTTCGTGGCGGGCAGCCTCTGGCTCGACACGCCGGAAGAGCGTGCGCAGGCGAACCTGCGCTCGGCGCTCTGGCGGTTACACCGCTGCAACCGGGATCTCGTCGAGGTACGAGGCAAGCAGCTTCGCCTCAGTCCCGAAGTCGAGGTCGACCTGCGTGAGGCAGAGGCGCTCGCGCGCAGTGCGCTCAGCGACAGTGATCCGGATATCCACGAGCTCGCGCCAGGCCGGCTCGGAGACGACCTTCTGCCAGACTGGTACGACGACTGGGTGCTGATGGAGCGCGAGCAGTTTCGGCAGCTCCGCCTGCGCGCCCTGGACGCGCTGTGCGAGCGGCTGACGCGCGGCGGGCGGCTCGGTGAGGCACTCGACGTGGGCCTGTCAGCGCTCGTCGGCGAGCCGCTGCGCGAGAGCGCCCACCGCGCGGTTATCCGCATCCATCTTGCGGACGGGAATCCCGCCGAGGCGATACGCCAGTATCGGCTTTGCCGGCGCTTGCTCGGCGAGCTCGGTGTCCAGCCCTCACAGCAGATCAAAGATCTGATGCGCGGCGTAACGACTGCGCAGACGATCGCGTGACGTCGCCGACACATGATCATGGCCTATGGCACGTACGCCCGAGCGGACTGCCGTACTCGTGATCCGAGTTTGGGTCGAGAAGGAGAACCAAGCCAAGCCGCTTCGCGCCCGGCTCACCAGCACGCTCGACGTCTCAGCGCCGCGAGCGACGGACACGATCGGCGCGGCCTCAGAGAGAGAAATCATGAACGCGGTCCGCTCCTGGCTTCGAGCCTTTATCTCTGCCGGTGACGGCGCCGTGACGGACGCAGAGTAGACCTCTCGTCATGGGCGGCGACGGCCTCGCTACGCGCTTCGCGCTCGCGTCTCTCGCCGTCTGGCGAGTCACGCATCTGCTCGCAGAGGAGGACGGTCCGGCGGACGCAGTCGTTCGGCTGCGCGTGCTCCTCGGGCACGGACAGCTTGGTGAGTTGATGGACTGCTTCTACTGCCTGAGCGTGTGGGTGGCCGCACCCGCGAGCCTCGCTGTCGCGCGCCGACCCCGCGAGCTCGGGGTGGCGTGGCTCGCCCTCTCCGGCGCGGCCTGCCTGCTCGAGCGAGCGACGAGCGAAAGCGCTGAGGTCAGCCGAGATGTCGAGATGCACGGAGCCGAGAGTTCGCCGGCCGGTCATGCTTCCGGGGCGTTGACGGTTGCGAGCCCGACGGCCCACACGATCTCCAATCAGGCGAGGTGAGCCAAAGCCGGCTGATCTTTTCGCGACATCCGTCAACGCAAACGCACGGTAAGGCAGGAGGTCCGTTATGGCATTAGACATTTTCGCAAAGATCGGCGACATCAAAGGTGAATCACTCGACTCCAAGCACAAGGACGAGGTCGAGGTGCTGAGCTGGTCGTGGGGTGTGACTAACGCTGGCACGATGAGGGGTGGAAGCGGGGGCGGGGAGGGCAAGGCGAATTTCAACGATTTCAACTTCACCCATCACATCGACAAGGCCTCACCGGTTCTTTTGAAAGCGTGCGCGACCGGTGAGCACATCAAAGAAGCGACCATCACAGTGCGCAAAGCCGGCAAGGGCCAGCAGGAGTTCCTGATCATCAAGATGAACGACATCATCATCACCAGCGTCAATCCGAGCGGCGCCGGCGATACGCCCGCCACCGCGGAGCACGTCGGGCTGCAGTTCGCCAAAGTCGATCTGGAATACAAGCCGCGGAAGGCAGACGGATCACTGGATGTCGGACTCCATTTCAAGTACGACATCAAGGGCAACAAGGAAGGGTAAGCGGAACGAGCCGAGCGCGTGCGCGGTTGATATGGAGCAGTGGCCGACAACGGACCGCGCCCTCAGCCTGGACGAAGCGCTATCGATCGCCATAATGCTGCAGCAGAACGAGCAGTGGGCGGCTGCGGCGGACATTTACCACAGCATCCTTGAAGTCGCGCCCGACCATGCCAGCGCGTTGCATTTTTCAGGAGTGCTCGCCCATCAGCAGGCGCGGAGCGAGCAGGCGGTCGCGCTGATCGAGAGGAGTCTCGAGCTCGAGCCCGATCGGGCGGACTGGTATAGCAATCTGGGGATCGTCCTGCAGGATCGACTCAAGCTGGACGAAGCGATCGTCGCGTATCAACGCGCGATTGCACTTGATCCGAATCATGCCAATGCGCACAACAATCTTGGTGTGGTCCTGAGGGCCAAAAACAAGGTGGTCCAAGCCGAAGCGGCATATCGAGTCGCCATTCGCATAAATCCCGAACACTTGGACGCGTACAACAACCTAGGCGTCCTGCTGAACGGCCAGAAACGGTCGCATGAGGCGGCTGCCTGCTTCTCGAAAGTCATCACGATGAGGCCGAAGGATCCCGAAGCTCGGAGACTGCTGGCGCTGGCGCACTGCACGCTCGGTGAAGTCGACAAAGCGGTGGGAGTCTTCGAAGAATGGCTGAAAGAGGAGCCGGACAATCCCATTGCTCAACATATGCTGGCGGCCTGCTCCGGCCGCGATGTCCCGGCGCGGGCATCGGACGCGTTTGTCGAGAAAACCTTCGATAGCTTCGCCGCCAGCTTCGATTCCAAGCTCGCCAAGCTGTCATACCGCGCGCCGGCGCTGGTCGCGGAGATGCTGGCGGAATCGGATGTTGAGGCGTCGGAAAGGCTCGATGTGCTCGATGCCGGATGCGGCACCGGGTTGTGCGGACCGCTCATCGCACGGTATGCGCGGCGACTGGTGGGAGTCGACTTGTCCGCGCCAATGATCGCTCAAGCCCGGGCAAGGAATGTCTACGACGAACTAGTCAAATGCGAATTGACCGCCTACCTGAGCGACTCCACTGGGGCGTTCGATGTGATTGTGTCGGCAGACACCCTCGTCTATTTCGGACTGCTCGAGGACGTTGTTGCTGCTTCCGCGAACGCGTTGCGCCCCGGCGGACGGCTCATTTTCACCGTTGAGGAATTGATCGGCGCCGGGTCCGATGCGGGGTACTGCATCAGCCTGAACGGGCGCTACCGCCATACGCGTCAGTATCTCAAGCGCGTGCTGGCGAATGCGAATCTGCGGTCGGAGATCGTGCCGGCGGAACTGCGTCTCGAAGCTGGCGATCCGGTCCCGGGGCTGGTGGTGCAAGGGACGAAACCGACCAGTGCAGGACACGCAGCGACGTTCGCGACATGATTTCGTCCACGCTGCGGCCTAAGAGGACATGACGCGAGGCGGGTACCCACCCCCGTCGGGCGAGGAGAAGGCGTGGGGCCTGGCGGGCGAGCGAGCCCACTCCGGCCCGTCCGCCGACGCTGTCTCCCGCGCACGCGCGCGCACGCGAGAGGCGAACATCCCCCATCAGTGGCTACACGGCCGTGAACCTCGCAGCAAGCTGAGGCATCTGCGACCACTCGGAGCCGTCGAGCAGTCGGCCCCCCGCCTTCGGCGTCCTGCACCCCCACTGCTTCAAGAAGAAGGCGACTCCTGCTGCGAGGCAGCGATCACGGAGACCGCGCACCCACTCCTCTCGGATCGGGCGGTGACGGTGTCCAGACTCACCCCCGGCGATGAGCCAGTCGATCGAGTCGAGCACGAGTCCATCGAGCGGTCCGAGCAGCGGCTCCGCGCTCACGAAGCGAATGGCGGCGGGCACCTCCCGCAGGCAATCGGCGCGATGCACCCAGCGGTTGTTCTCACACCCCCCGCGAGCGTGTTCATCGGGTCGGACCCTGCCTGCGGCCTTTGCACCAAGCGGACATCTCCCGGACTTCTTCGCGCGGTCGCGCGAGGCTAACTACCCACCCCTCGGGAACGATGGAGCAACGGGGCCTAGTTGGGGCGAGTGACTTCAAGCCAGCTGATTGAGCACGAGGGCGAGTGCCGCGACGCTTCCGGCGAGCACGACGAGAGCAAGTGCCGCAACGCCTCCCGCGATCAGCCTGAGCCGTCGAGGAGCGATTTGCCAAGCCAGAGCGACTAGCCCTCGCTTTCCGAGCTTGGGGCCAACGACCCAGAGCGCCAAGAGAGTGAGCGCAGTCAAGAGCCAGCGCGCGGGACGAAACTCGACGAGGGTCCACTCGTCGGCCACACGTCTTTGTCTACTGGCCTCTCTGGTAGCGATGTCTCGATGCTCGCGATCGTTGGGCCGTATCGGGTGGGACGCGGGCATCTGCACCACGATAGTCAGCGCCGTAGGACCTGAGAAGACCGCTTAGCCGAGGATCCCGGCCCCGGGGACCCCCTGCGGTCAGCGTATCGGCGAACTGGTCAACGATGGGACACGAGTCCGCGTCAGAACCGTGCCAACTGCGCCACCGCTCGTAATGTCGCGCCGCGCCTTCCCGCGCCGCCCGGCG
>Ga0184625_10000273_pt1 | contig 18108 bp, 18 predicted proteins | sample PLM3_30_b1_FD_133151 | JGI IMG/M metagenome (GOLD analysis project Ga0184625, IMG submission 133151) | Groundwater sediment microbial communities from an aquifer in East River, Colorado, USA - PLM3_30_b1 | ecosystem: Environmental > Terrestrial > Soil > Riparian zone | place: USA: East River... | reverse complement strand
TGGTTTCATAGGTACAATTTTTTATTATTTCGAGGGATCCTTTGTTTATTTATTCAGTGGAATTGCTGCTATTTTCATCTACCTGATCATCATTACGGCATTAACCATTATTACAGGATTGTTTATTGCTATGTATAAAAAATATGATAACGAAATGAAATTGCTGGATTCCTATTGATCTTTTTTGCAACATTCTTTACAGCCATTCGTCTGATAATAATAAAACCCAAAAAATGAAGAAAATAATAACGATCGCAACAGTATGTTCAGTAAGTTTTACGGCAAATGCACACGAGAGTGACGTTGTATATAATGAGGAGATATTACAGGTTGCTGCAGCTATTTTTGTCGTCGGTATGTTTATGTATTTTATTATTGACATAATTAGACGAATATTTGAGCACCGGCTAAAAAATAAAATTGTTGACAAAGGAATTTCTGAGAATATAGCTCAATCTATTTTGGCTACCCAAAAACCAGAAGATAATAGATACACCAATGTGAAATGGTTCGCAATTTTAGCCAGTATAGGCCTTGGTCTTACAGGCGTTAATTATACGCAACCAATAGGCTTTCATTCATTAGCCATTATGGCCTTCAGCATTTCACTTAGTTTTTTAGGTTATTATCTTTTTACCAGGAATGCAGGGAAATAATTCCACATATTTTCAAGAAGCAACTTTCTTATAATTTAATTCCGTTATTCAACGGAATTTTTTTACGGATAGTTTATAAAATGTTTTTTTACAATAGCAACTTTCTCCGAATCTGCTTCGATACAAATACAACCCCCTTTGAATAGTCGACAAAAATTTTGTCGGAAGCCTGATGCTTCCGTCGGAGTATCTATTATTCAACTTTAAATAAAATTTTATGACAAAGATCTTAAGCAAAGCAGCATACCCGGCTTTTGCACTTGCATTGTTAACTATCATTTTTAGCTGTCGAAAAAACATAGAAAAACCAACAGCAGCAAATGAGGAGATAACTACCAAAGCTATTCCTCCAAAAGATCTGAAAGATTTTGTGCAGGTGAATCTTGTTGGTGATAATGATGAATATAGTCCTGCTCACATTGATCCGAATATGGTAAATGGATGGGGAATTTCTTTTCCTGCTTCAGGTCCTGCCTGGGTCTCTGCAGAAGGCACAGGCAAAACGACGATCTATAATGGTGAAGGTGTGGCAGCGGGTATATCACCAGTGACAATACCCCCGGCGGGAAGTGCTCCTTCAAGTCATCCAACCGGACAAGTATTTAATCCCACCACTGATTTCAAGCTTCCGAATGGCAATCCGGCACGATTCATTTTTGCAACAGCTGAAGGAGGTGTTTCCGGATGGAACTCTGGTAACACTGCAGTAAGGATGGTAAATGATCCAGGCGATGCCTATCTGGGTATCGCTTTAGCTGCTGACGCTGGTAATAATTATTTGTATGTAGCCAATTTTTCCGAAGGTGAGATCGAGGTATTTGACAAAGATTGGGCTGAAGTTGAAGGCAAACCATTTGTCGATCCAAATTTGCCAGTCGGTTATTCACCCTTTAATATCCAGGCTATAGATGGTAAACTTTATGTTATGTATGCTAAAGTAGATCCCGTAGAAGGGGAAGAAGAGACTGGCGATGGCCTTGGATACGTTGATATTTTTAATCCCGATGGATCTTTTGTAAAAAGATTTATTTCAAATGGTCAATTAAATGCTCCCTGGGGTATAGCAAAAGCACCTGCAGGCTTCTGGGGCGAAGGGAGCGATAACACAAATGTATTTCTTGTAGGAAACTTTGGTGATGGCCGAATTAATGCCTACACTGAAAATGGAAATTTCCTGGGGCAGCTTCGTCAGCATGGTCAGCCAATAGTGATCGAGGGACTTTGGGGCATAGCTTTTGCTCCGTCTACTTCCACAGCATTAAACCGTAATTGGTTATTCTTTGCTGCAGGTCCTGATGATGAAGAACATGGATTGTTTGGATATATAAAGAAATAGGTAGCGATTTGACGATTTGACAAGTCCCTTCCTTGGCCGTTTGCGTTTTTTGCAGACGGCTTTTTTATAATAGTTTTTCCTTGCTATCCAGACTTGATTGTCATTCATTGAAACCAACAATTGGGTGGCATGATTTTTTATATTGTCTAAAAGCCCTTCGCATATTTGACCTTAAATCTGCCAATGATGAAAAAGTTTTTGTGGTGTACTGCGGCAATAATCCTGCATTTATATTCTTTTGCTCAGGTTGATAGTTTAAAAGTGATGAGGAATGATAGTTTACAATCCCCGGATACTTTAATTGAAAAACCTTCTAAAGTAAAAACAATCAGAAAGCAACCTGTGTATAAACTAAAACCGTGTGTAGATATCCCGGTTTTTGCGGTCGGGGCAGGATGGTCCGGTTATGCATTTACAAAAATATACAGTAAAGATACTTCCACCATTGAACAAATTCTGAGTCTTGATGTAAATGATATAAATGGGTTTGATCGTTGGGCTGTGCGCCCCTATTCCGAAAGTATTGCCAACGTCAGTAATTATATTTTTTATGGGGCAATGCCGCTTCCTTTACTTTTTCTTATTGGTAAAGAAACAAGAAACGATTTTTTCAAACTTTCTTTTTTATACCTGGAAGCGATGTCAATAACAGGTCTGCTGTATACAGGCTCTACGTATCTTACTAACAGGTACAGGCCCTATGCTTATAGCGAAGAAACGCCTATGTCATGGCGCACAAGGGGAGGAGCAAAAAATTCTTTTTATGCAGGTCACGTGGCGCTTGTTGCTACTTCCACTTTTTTTATGGCAAAGGTTTATGCAGACTATTATCCTGAGTCAAAAATAAAATGGCTAATGTATGGACTAGCAGGAACGGCTACAGGTACTATGGCTTACCTAAGACACAGAGGTGGGTTTCATTTTCCTTCAGATATACTTTTAGGAATAACACAAGGAACACTAACAGGGCTATTGGTTCCGCATTTTCATAAACATAAAATTATTAAAGATCCAAACCTGAGTATAATGCCTTATAGCAATGGAGTGTCAAGCGGGTTTGCTTTAAGCTATAAGTTTAAATGAGATCATTAGTTTAGTTGGTTTCTTCCAAAAGTTTTTTAAGTGAGGCTAACATCATCTTCCAGTTTTTTTCAGAATGATCTTTTGTTTTTTCATCAGCATTATTAGTCTGCGTTAGTGTGACAATAGTTTGTTTATCTTTTTCTTCCAGGTCAATGGTTACTATATGATAATTTTCCGGGCTATCATGAAGACCTGAGAGCGGGCTAAAGTGACTGTATTGCAAACTTTTTTTCGGTTCAAAAAGAAGAATTTTTCCTTTGTCTTCATAAGTCTTCCCTTCCCATTCCCCTTTCCATATTATTTTATTTCCTTCTTTCCAATCAGAAATTACAGTTGTTCCAAACATGTATTTCTTTATCATTCCCGGATCTGTCAATGCATTCCACACTTTGTCTGCTGATGCATTAATTGTAGTTTCTGCTTTTGCTATACTATTTGTTGTTATCATAACTTTTTATTTTTATGATCTTAAAATAAACCCTCTAATAGTTGTGCAAAAACTGAACCGGATTGGCCTTCTATAAAATATTATAAATGAAGAGGTGAGATCTAATTGCATTTAACTCCTGAAGCATATTGCCATAAAGCTTCTACGTTCTTTTGACTGATAGAAACACGACTTTCACTTTCTTTTGCAGCAGTTTCCACAATTCTTTTATTGATATCAGAATTGAAATTTTGAAATAGGTTATTAACAGGGCCACTTGCTTTTTGATTCATATCCCACACTTTTGCCATCGCTGTACAATTAAAGTCAAAAGCTGAAAAGCTTACTGTCTTTACTTGCTTAAAACGATTTGTTTTAAATTGAATGGTTTTATTGCTAATATCATAAACGATACTCCATTTTGTAAAATCACCTTGTGAAACTTCTCCAAGAATATCAAATGCATAATCGTTTAAAGGTTTGCTGATGCTGGCAGTGTTTAATTGTTGTATCATTTTGCAGGCTTCTCCAAAACGTTCCAATGAGTTATTGCCATTAAAAGATGAATTCCTGACCGACTTTACTGATTCATCGTAGGTATTATTTGTAAGAACAGGAAAGCTAAGGTCACTTCCTTTGTGTACAACCATTTTACCGTTTAAAAACTCAATGGTTGCCGCATTACCATTTACATCGGCAACAAGATAATGAAGGGGGGTAGTGCCGGTGGGTGATATCCGAAGTAGCTTATCTGTTGCAATTACTTCACCTATTGTAGAGCAATTGTCTAACTGGTATTGTATCCATTGCAATACACCAATAGCAGGCCTGTTATCGGCTGCAGGATATTTTGTTTCATCCAGCCACATTAATTCTACCACCAACCCTTTTTCATTCATGCCGCCAGTTGGAAATTCTTTTCCATATTGATTAAAAGTAATGCTGCCGTATTTTGATGTCCAATTGATAGTTTCCCCATTTTCAGTTTGCATAGAAATCTTAGATAAGCCTTTTAAGTTTGTGCAGATCATACCGGCATCGGTAACCCAATCATAATTACGACCAAAAACCATCTTGCCATTTTTATTTATAAAGAAAGTAGTGCATGCATGAATGTTTGAAACATGTGAATAAATAATTATAACTAATGCCAGAGTTTTTTTCATAGAATGATTTTAAGCACTCACTTTATTAAGAGCCGTTAATTATTAATAATAATAAATTCTAAATGAGAGAATTGGCTAAGCATTAAATTCCTTATTCTGTGAATAAAAAGTTATCCTCAAGATAAAAAATTGATTGTAATCTATCATAACCGCTGGAATAAGTCCGACGTAATTTTCTTGGCATCATATTCGTTGTTTAGCGCTTGATTTACAACTATGGTGCATGTAAATTGCGCCGTCCTCAAATTTTTAAACCGCTCAAAATTCAATATTCTTATGAGATTATTAGCTCTGTTGCTTTTAGTAGTAGCAACTTATAGTGTTAGTGCCCAAAATACAATGGCAAGAGGAGGAAAAGGTGGAGGTGGAGTTGGAGGAAAATGTATTACACCATCAGGACTTTCAACATCTGGTATTACGACAAGCAGCGCAACCGCGAACTGGAGTCCTGTTAGCGGAGCCAATAGTTATAATGTCGATTATAAACAATCATCATCTGGTAGCTGGATCAATATTGCATGGGGAACAACATCGTTGTCCTGGAACTTATCGGGTCTGCCTGCTTCTACTTCTTTTGATTGGAGAGTAAGAGCTAATTGTTCATCCGGCAGCAGTGGCTACGCACAGAAAACGTTTAGTACCTTGTCTGAGAGTGGACCATGTAATGCTCCCACTGGTCTTTCAACTTCCCCCATTACTGCTACTTCTGCTACAGCTACTTGGGCACCCGTTAGTGGCGCGGTAAGTTATAATCTCGACTATAAACTTGCAAGCTCCTCAAACTGGGTAACTATTGCAAACGGTACAACATCATTACAATGGACAATAGGGGGATTGGAACCAACTACTTCATATGATTGGAGAGTAAGAGCTAATTGCAGTTCTGGTATCAGCAGCTACACACAAACGCAGTTTACTTCACAAGCGTTAGGTTCATGTAGTGCTCCTGCCGGACTTTACGCATCTAATATTGCATCCAGCACTGCAACTTTGAACTGGAGCGCTGTAAGCGGGGCGTTTGCTTATTCTGTCTGGTATAAACCAACTTTTTCGGGTACATGGATCACTGCAACTTCCGCTACTTATAGCACATCTGTCAATTTATATGCTTTGTCCGCTAACACGACATATGATTGGAGGGTAGTAGCAAACTGCAGCCTCACCGAAATTAGTAACTACAGCACCGCACAATTCACATCATCAGGATCAACAACTACTGCAACTAAGGCAACAGCTATAGCAACTGAGGTAAATGTGAATCCAAACTTTACAATTAACCTTTTCCCTAACCCCGCAGGTGATCTGGTGAATGTATGGGTGGATGGAGTTCACAATAAAACTGTGATCAAAGTATATAACCTAATGGGTAAATTAGTAATGCAAAAGGAAAGTGGTAATACACTTACCCAATTAAATATTTCGAAACTTTCTGCTGGTTTTTATTTATTGCATATTAATGATGGCAGGGAAACCAGGTCCGCGAAGTTTGTAAAAAATTAAGTTATTAGCGTTAGAAAATAAAAGGCTGCTTTATTAGGCAGCCTTTTGTTTTTATTACGTATTATATTATTGAGATACAAAGCAGATATTTTTTACTGGTTTATATTCAATTTCCCTTTTAGATGTACTCTGAACAGAGTATTAATGGATATATAGTTTTTTGGTCTGAGGGTAATTGGTTTATTGCAGAGAAGGGTCATTGAAAGTATCACCCTGTTTCATATCGCCGGTGTCAAACCCTTTTTTAAACCAATAGATCCGTTGTTGTGATGTGCCATGAGTAAATGATTCAGGAACAACATAGCCTTGCGTTTCCTTTTGAAGCCTGTCATCACCAATGGCATTAGCAGCATTTAATGCTTCATCAATATCACCGGCCTCCAAAATATTTTTCATTTGCTGAGCATGATGTGCCCAAACACCGGCTAAAAAATCAGCCTGCAATTCAAGCATCACAGAATATTTATTGTATTCTTCGCGACTCATTTGCTGGCGCATTCTATCCATTTTATCAGAAACGCCTAATAGCTTTTGAATATGGTGACCTACTTCATGTGCCACTACATAAGCCATTGCAAAATCTCCCGGCGCCTGGAAACGTTCTTCTAATTCCTGGTAAAAAGAAAGATCGATATAAAGTTCACGGTCACCCGGGCAATAAAATGGACCGGATGCTGAACTTGCATTACCACATGCTGATTGAACAGCGCCACGGAAAAGAACAAGTCTCGGTTGTTGATAAGTACTTCCTTGTTGGGCAAATAACTGATCCCACACATCTTCAGTATATCCTAAAACAACTTTTACAAATTTTGCACGTTCATCATCTGCCGCTTGTTCTTCGGGTGTTAGTTGCTGTGTTTGACCCGGAAGTTGGATCTGCGGTATTGATCCATCATCAGATCCTCCTCCGCCAAGCAATAAGTTAAGTACGAGAACAATTACGCCAATAATACCACCGCCGGCAGCAATGCCACCAGCTGAAAGACCGCGACGGTCATCTACATTTGAGCTTTCTCTGCCGCCTATCCAACGCATAAAACAAAAATTATTCGGTGATGAATATAGTTAACCTACATGTGTAAAATAAGATAAAAACCCTGCCAGATTTTTTAAAACCTTGTAGGTTGGCTTAAAGAGACAAGATGTTGATCATTGGCTAATCAAAAACAATTCACCATTTTCCTTTAGCCAATTCAGAACTGAGATCTCACTTTTTACGTCTTCAGGCAATTTATTTACCAGCATTTCTTCGATCCTTTGTACCTGGTCTCCTGAAAATTTGTCGTTTTGTGAAGCATAGAGATTAATGATGAAAAGTAGTTGGTTCCCGTTTTGGCGGTCAAAAAGTCTGCGGCTTGGTGTACCATCAAAGATGAATTCATCTGCCCAATTATAATTATTACCCGCACTTAAATGTTCTTTTAAAAAAAGCATGCGCTAAAGATAACTATTATTGCCAAACTTGTTGAAACACTCATTTATCCCCCTTCCTTTTTAATAATAATGTGAAAACAATGACATATTCACAACCGGTGCATAATTCTGTTGTTTCCTGCACTTTACATTTTCTAATTTTAGATTAGAAGTCATCCTCGCTTCGAAACCTAATCAAAAACCTAATCAAATCTGGAAAGAGGATAATTGGTCACCATTAAATCAAATTTTTATGAAACAGCGAACCAAAGCATTTCATCTTGCTTGCATTCTTGTGTTATTAACCATTACATTCAGTTGTCAAAAGAGCATGAAGGATGACTCTCCTAATTTGCGTCCTGCCGGAGACAACAACATTGCTCCAAAAGAATTAAAGAATTTTGTACAACTCAACCTTGTTGGAAATGATAACAGTAATAAGCCGCTAAATATTGATGCTAACCTTGTGAATGCATGGGGTATTTCATTTCCTCCTTCCGGTCCGGCATGGGTTTCATCAGAAGGCAAAGGAGTCAGTACGATCTATAACTTGGATGGATTAACAGTAGGGAGTGCAGTTAATATTCCTCATGCACTCAATACAACTACTGGTCATCCAACCGGGCATGCTTATAATTTTACATCCGATTTTAAACTTCCTAATGGTAACTCTGCGGCCTTCATTATTGCGACTTCTGATGGTATAATTTCCGGATGGAACCTTGGTAACAGTGCAGTAAAAAAGATAGACAATTCACCGGGTGCTTCCTATTTAGGAGTGGCAATAGCGAACGAAGGCAGTAATTTCTTTATATACGCCGCCAATTTTGCTCAAAACAGAATTGATGTGTTTGATAAGGACTGGAACCCGGTAAACAATAAACCATTTATCGATCCGGATCTTCCGGCTGGTTATTCTCCATTCAACATGCAGATCATAAGTGATGGTAAATTGCATGTGATGTATGCAAAGAAAGATGCGACTGGAAAAAGAGAGATCGGCCCTGGTAATGGATACATCAATGTATTCAGTACAGATGGCATATTGCTGAAAAGATTTGCATCAAAAGGTAAATTGAATGCTCCATGGGGGATAACTGTAGCACCTGCTGGTTTTTGGGATCTTTCCGGGCAAACTCAAATAACAAATGTTATCCTGGTTGGGAACAATGGTGATGGACATATCAATGCATTTGATGAAAATGGAAATTTCCTCGGCCCGCTTTCTACCAATGGCAAAGCAATAGAGATCGACGGATTATGGGGTATAACATTTCCTCCAATAAATGGACTAAATCGTAATTACCTCTATTTCGCTGCAGGACCAGGAAATGGAAGCAATGGTTTAGTTGGGTATATAAAAAATAGATTTCTTAATTGAGATTAAAAAACATTTACAGGGAAGCCGTTCTTTATGAACGGCTTTTTTTATTCCTAATTATTTTTTTCTTTTTAGTAGTATATTTTTTTTCTTTCGATCGCTGCCGATTAAATAACCGTAAGGCTTTAAAGAAGGAATATGATCGCAAATGATCTTGACAATTCCCAATAAGGGAATGGCCAGTACCATTCCCGGAATTCCCCATACTAATTCACCTAACACAAGAATGATGATCGTAAACAGGGGGTTTATATTTACTTCAGCACCTACTACGAGCGGTTCCAGGAGATAGGTTTGCAAAAATTGGACAATAAGATAAGTAATTACAACCCCGAGCACCATTCCTGTGCCGCCACCCTGGATAACTACCATTAAAATAGCAAGTAGGGTACCGGTTAGATTTCCGATAAATGGAATTATCTCTAATAGCCCGCAAATAATAGCAAACAGCACTGCATATTTAACACCAATGACCGAAAAGCCAATACTATACATGATCCAAAGACAAACTATCATCATACCAAGCCCGGTTATGTATTGCTGTGAAACTTTCTGTATATCATGAATGATCGTTTCAGTGTTTTTCTTTTGTTGTGAAGAAATAAGTTGCAGAACAAATGTTTTTATGCGGCTGCGATAAAACATAAAAAGAAAAATATAAACCAGCACTAAAATAAAATCAACAATAAAACCAGTAGCGGATGACCCTAAATTGGATAACATGCCCCCATTTTCCTGCGCCTGGTTTGTTATGATCTCTTCCTGTTGTTTTTTTGAAATCCCAAAATGAGCACCAATATATTCCCTGATCTCGCTGATCATTTTCCGGACCTTGTTTTCAATATCTGTTGATTCTGTGGCAAGGTCGCTTATCTGCCAACTAATGAGCCCAATAATCGCTGTTATAAGAACTAAGAAAATAATTATACAAAGCAGTATCGAAATGCCTTTCGGTATTTTTTTGTTTTCAAACCAGCGGCTTAACGGTAAAAAAAGCATGGCGAGCAAACCTCCAAAACACAAAGGAACTAAGAATGGTTTGGTGTAATAGATCGCTGCCACAATGAGGAAACCAAGCAGCAAAAAAAGTACAACTTTCTGCAAAGCGGAAGTCTGAAGCATATTGAAATTAATAAAAATTATGCCGAAGGTTAAACAACCATAAAGGTAAAGAGGAGAGTGTCATTTCAACGTGGTATTATTTACCCATTCCCATAAATCGATACAGATGGTCTGATAATTGTTTTATTCATATAAAAATAAAAAGATATGAAAAAACTATTGTTAGCAAGCTTCGCAGTAACATTAATATTTACAGCTTGTAAAAGAGAAAGGTATTATGATCTGACAGCTGGCAAGTATATAAATCTTGAAAAAGATGAGAAGACAGGTAAAATGGTAAATACTGAAACGCATGAGCCTGTTTATATTTATGTGGATACAGAAAAGAAGGACACTATTTATGGTGCAACTGGCGATGTGGTCAACGGGCATGTTGTAAAAACAAGTGATGGCAAATATGATATTGATGATGAATATAAGATCAAATATGGCGATTATAAAATGAAAGTGGATGGAGATGAGGTAAAGATCAAAGATGGTGATACAAAAACAAAAATAGAGGATGGTGAAAAGAAAGTGAAAAAGGATGATTAAACTAAAGTTGTAAATAGGCAAAGGCTGTCCCGATTTAATCGCGGCAGCCTTTTTTTATAAGTTGTTATCAGGAGAGCGAATGGCTCCAGGTAAGATCATATTTCCCGTGAGATGATTTAATACAGGTAAACAAAAAGCTAGTAACGAAGGAAATGTTAGTGGAATCTTCGTTGTTGGAAAATTGTATGCCGACGCTTGCAAGAACTTCTATGGAAGAAGTATCAATGGCTTTCCAGCCCGGTTGTACTTGTTGTAAAGAATAGCCGATGTCAACATTACATTCAGCTAATTTTTCCACTAAAACTTGAAGCATGTCGGGATCTTCCAATGTAGCGATTATAGCAATTGAGGACCCGTTTCCTTTGTTGGATGGTTTTTTCATAAGGAGTGATTTTCAGTTTTTACAGGTACGGGTTTTTTTAGAACGCCGGAAGTTAGAAATTATTGGCTAAAATGAAAATTACTTACCGATCTTTTTTTGAACAACCCAATGATGGCCGAACGGATCTTTTAATCTACTCCACCTTTTCTTGTTGGTGATCTTTGTTCTGGCCATTTGCCCGGTTCACCGGTTTGCCTGTTAGCAGGTAAAACAATTTTTTCTCTTGAAGTTGTAACCGGATCTTCACAAGCCATGTACACAAGTATCGCAGTAAGTATTGCATTATTTTTTACATCATCAAAAACAATTTTATCATATGTATCCCTGTTGGTATGCCAGGTATAGCTGCCATATAACCAACTATTGGAACCTAAACCAAAAGCAGGGACGCCGGCTGCAACAAAAGAAGCATTGTCTGACCCGCCACCTGAAGGTGTACCTGGAAATCTTGTTTCGAGGTCCTGTTTATAGCCCGATGGCACTCTTGCCAACCATCTGCCCATGTATTCATAAGAATGTACAAAACCAGCGCCACCAATATTTACAACTCTACCGGTTCCATTATCCTGGTTAAATAATGCCTGCATATTTTTTACGATATCAGGATGATCTTCCACAAATGCACGGGAGCCATTCAATCCTTGTTCTTCGCTGCCCCAATGACCAACCAATATTGTACGCTTTGGATTTGGATATATTTTTTTAAGAATACGCATTGCTTCCATCATTACCAATGTTCCTGTACCATTATCTGTTGCGCCAGTGCCACCATCCCACGAATCAAAATGCGCAGATAGCATTACATATTCATTTGGTTTCTCAGTTCCTTTTATTTCAGCAACTGTATTGAAGGTTGGCACCATACCCAATTCTTTTGAATCAGTTCTTACACTGATCTTCGGATTTTTTCCTGATTGCAATAAGCGGTAAAGCAAACCATAATCTTCTAATGCAATATCAATAGTTGGAATTTTTGTTGTACTGGCGCCAAAAATTTTATTTACTCCAAAACCTGCTGACCAATTGGAGCCAACAATCCCGACAGCGCCTGCTTTTTCTAATGCCAGCGCAAGATTCTTATTTGATAATCCTGTTTTGCCAAGTCTTTTTCTCCATGCATCATTTTGTTCTGTTCTGTCTTTTTTCATTTTGTCAACCGATTCTTTTGTTCCAAACTCCGTCCAGTTATAATCTGGTCTGCCTGTAGGTTGCATCATTGATATCATTACAAATTTTCCTTTCACATTGGGCAGCCATTGTACAAAGGCCATTGAATCTGCTACATCAGGAATAATGATCAGCTCTGCTGTTATTGTTTTACCACCTGTAGACGGGCTCCATGCAAGTTGTGTGCCTTCCAAAGTTTTTACCCAGGGTTGCACCATGTCAATATGGGAGACACCTCTTTCCCAACCACGCCATTCACCCCATTTTTCATTGCGGGCAGTAATACCCAGGCTTGTATATTTCGCCACGGCCCAATCATGAGCTTGTTGCATTTTTGGGGTACCAACTAATCTTGGTCCAATACCATCCAGTAATTCGTGAGCATTATTTTTCAGTTGTGAATTTTCATTTGCCTCTTTTATGATAGCAGCTACCATCAATGAGTCCTTGCCTTGTGCAAACGAAATAGTTGTTGGTAAAAAGAATAGGATCGTTAAAAGTCTTAATGCATTTTTCATACAAAGTAGTTTGTAAATGGAGTTTTTTTGGAAGACGAATGTAGTGAATTGACGGAACAACACATTTTTAGATAGTAGTCAGTTTTGACAAACAGGAATTTTTATTTAACGGATAAATATACCGATGACCTGATCTGTGAATTATTTTACTGCTAATGTCAGGGCCATGGTCGCCCAGTTAGTTCCGGCAGCAGAAATGAACTGATCTTTATCGTGCGGAAATCCATTCTGCACAAAAGGAACAAAAGGGATGGAACGTGATCTCACTTTCCATGATCCATCTTCGTATTGAGTTTTTAGTAAAAAAGAAACTGCTTTTTGATATGCAGGATCACCTGCGTTTAATTGTCCTGACTCATACAATGCATATAATGCCTGGCCGGTTGCATAAGAGTCACTTTCAAGATTAGTTAGTTGCGACCAGCCTCCGTCTTCACGTTGAGTAGCCAATAATTTTTTAGCTTGTTGCTGAATAAAAATTGTATCTCCATTTATCCATTTAAGCCCGAGTATTTGAAAAACTTTTTCTTCATTGGTTTCCGGAATAGTGCGGATCATCCATGCACGGGCTTTTTCAATTCTTTGTGCTGCTTCTGATTTTAGAGATGCGGGTGTATAATATTGAATAGCAGATACCATAAGAGCCGTTGCACTGAAAGAATAAAATTCCAATGGCGGACGAGGGTTGGGGCTTACCCAGGAACCTTCACCTGTCTGACGCTGCATTAAATTCTTCACCAGCATTTCGATCAGCTTATTGGATCTATACTTATTCGCCCATAATGCCCACAGTTGATAACCACTTGACATTACAATGGCAACCGGATCATCATTCTGTGCCAGCACTTCTTTCCGTGATCGTATGACCTGTTGTATAGAATCAAATATCTCGGTAAGACCTGCCTCATTGATCTGGAAACCTTTTTCTTTCGCCAGCGATAAACTCACAGCCGTCAGATCCTGGTGATGACAAGACTGGCATCCGCCGGCATTTTCTAAAAAAGCATGACTGGTAGTTTGCAACAATGGCAAACTTTTATTGATCGCTTTTTTGATCGCTTCGGGATCATTGTTCTCTTTTTTATTTGTTACAGTGGTGAATGATGCGACCACTAAAACAATTGCTGAAAGAACCAACCATTTTTTCATAAAAGATTTTTTATAAAATTATTTTGCCCCTGCTTTTTTTAATAATGAAACTGTAGCTGTATTTCCCTTTTTCGAGGCCCATGAAAGAGCAGTAGCGCCGTCCTTCGCTTTAATATTTACATCGGCGCCTTTATCCAATAATGCTTGTATCATTTCAACATCATCGTGTTCGTTATAACCTGCATACATCAATACGGTATTTCCGCCCACATCCATTGCGTTAACCTTTTTTGTTTTTTTCAATATTGCTTTTACTGATTCAGCATCCGTAAAGATCACGGCGAATGATAACGAGGTCAATCCAAAAAAGCTGAGTTTGTCGGGGTCGGCGCCTTTTTCTAATAATTGAAAAATAACCGGCTTGTTAAAATTTAGCACAGCATTGATCAACGCTGTTGTCGAATCCATGCTGAGGGCATTAATATCAAGCCCCTTGCTGAGTAATAAAGAAACTGTAGCTGTATCGCCGAATAAAGAAGCCCTGATCAACGCATTTTCTTTTCGATTATTTACTGCACGTACATCAGCTTCTTTGTCTATCAGCAGTTTTACTGCGTCATATTTTCCATGTCCTACTGAGGCGATCAGTAATGGAGTATTACCGGTTTTTGCTTTTGCATTTACATCTGCGCCATGTTGTATCAGCAATTTCATTTTTGCAAGGTCATGAACGGACCACATCAATGCAGTTTCCTCGATCTTATTTTTAGCATTTACATTACTGCCCTTTTCAATTAACAATTGCATGCAATCAAGCGAGGAATACATCACTGCATTCATCAGTAAATGATCTCCATCTCCATCTACGCTATTTGGATCAACTTTCTGGTCAAGTAATGATCTTACTTCTTTTATATCGTTGTTTTTTACAGCTTCGAAAATTTTTGAAGAAGGAGGTTGGGCATTCAATAAACAGAAGCAGCAGAATGATAAGAAAATGGTTAATGAAATTTTAAGCATGGTGTATAAATGTGTAGTTCATTAAAGCTAAACTAAATTTTGAAACTGCCTGTAGGTTTTTGAAAACTGCTTGTATAACAAGGAATAATTATTTCACCTCGTACAGCCGGGACACCCCGCATCCCCATAGAACTGTGTAACTATAACTATAAATTGATCATTACAATTTATCAGCATGCTTCTGTGCTTTGATCAGGTTACTTACTCTATAAAGCTGAATGATATTTAAAATAATTATTACTACGATCACATAACCCAATATATCATAATGCTGTAAAGGACTTGTCTTTGTTCTTTGAACAACGATCATTCCTCCAATACCTGCTGCAATACCGCCGGCGATTTGTTGCAAAGATGCATTGATGCTCATAAATGCACCACGATCCTGCATTTTTGGTAAGGCAGATACCAATGCCATTGCCGGAATTATTCTGCTCATGATCGCTGTCATCATCAGGATATTCAACGTCAAAATAAGGAAGAATGGAACGGGTCCAAGATTAGTATAGATCACAATGATCACCATCATGCTAAGAGCAGCTACTGTAAATATTTTTACTTTATCTATTTTATCACTCAGTTTGCCTACCAATGGCATAATGATAAGTGCTGCAACACCACTTGCCATAAAAAGGATCGGCAATTGATCATATGAAACATGCAAATTGTTTACTGCAAATGCGCTGCCCCACGGCATCATCATAAAACCGCCAAGAGATAACAGAGCAGTTAATAGAAAACCTGTGCGGTACTGTCGAAGTTGAAGCGTATGCAATAAATGTTTGATTGCCGTTTTCTCTGTTTTGAGCTCAAGATGTTTAATAACGGGCTCCAACTTCAACATGACTATTGACCAAATAATAATTGCTAAACCAACTATCATAAGAAATGGTGACTGCCATCCCCAATGATTGGCGATATAAAGACTGATGGGAATACCCAACACCTGGCTGGCGCCAAAACCCATTTGTATAAACCCCATAGCTCTTCCTCGTTGTTGCAAAGGAAAAAGATCAGCCACTATCGCCAAAGAAATAGAACCGATCACACCACCAAATAGCCCGGTTATTACTCTTGCTACCATTAGCATAGGATAAGTAGTGGCTAATCCACAAAATAATGTGCCTCCAATAAAACCGACATAAAAGAATAACAACAATTTTTTACGATCGAATCTATCTGCAAAACCTGCAGTTAATAAACCAGAAATACCAGCGCTTATAGCATAGCCTGATACAGCAAACCCAAATTGACTGGTAGTTAGCTCCATTGATTTCATCAGCATATCACCAAGCGGGGACATCACCATAAAATCGAGAACAACTGTAAACTGGGTGAGAGCAAGTAATACAATTACCAATGCCTGGTAGCTTGTAAATTTATTTTCAATAGTTGCGGTTTTCGTATCCATCAATTTTCAAAAATACTCAATTCAAAATGGAGAAGGGATATAAAAATGATAAAGAAAAATATATTTACAGGCACGTGGATTTTATTGCCAATGGTACAAAACTTGCAGATAATTAATTAAATTCGTCCCGTGTTAAAAACTAATTTCTGCTGGGTTACTTTTATTTTTTTAAGTATCTCTTTATTGTCTTTTACATCTAAAAACCCATCATCAGATGGGCCAGTTGAAGATGTACTTAAATACACAAATCAATTCAGAAAGTCGAAAGGATTAAAAGCTCTTGAGATGAGAGATGACCTGAATGCAATTGCCCGTAAGCATAGTGAAGATATGGCAAGCGGTCGCTGCGCTTTTGGGCATAACGGGTATGATCTTCGGGTATCGAAAATAAAAAAGACAGTAAAACCTTGTGATGGATATACAGGTGAAAATGTTGCTTACGGTGCCCCCAATGGAAAAGAAGCCGTTGATGTCTGGAAGAATTCAAGTGTTCATCGGAAAAATATGCTGGGTGACTATAAATACATCGGTATTGGTGCAGCCAGTAATAAGAAGGGCGTTATTTATTATACTCAAATTTTTGTTCGGTAAATAGTTTTTATAAGATAGTGAAGAACGTTATAAATAGAAAAGCCCCCGATATAGATCGGGGGCTCTCTAATCAAAAACATTAACCATTAAACCTTATCCTATGAAAATATACTACTAATATAATGGCATAAAATTAAAATTCAAAACTTCACAAGTTTTCTGTGCATAACATGTGCTTTTGTATTAGCCGCAATATAATTAGGATCTACATATGGGCAACAGTATTTCCTTGCTTTGGTATCCACCCAATTTTTTAAGATATTTTTCTTCTGCCTCATTTTCGTTTAGTCAAAATTGATTTAACAAACATTTGCTTCGCATATAAAACGGCTTTAGCCGTTGCTTGTTACTTTTAACAATGATCTCCCGGCTAATTGCTGCTGTTTTATTCTTTCTCTGCATTTGCAGCCAGGTCAGGGCCCAGCTTATTGTAAAAGGAAAAATATATGATGCCGAAACTGACTCGGTAATTGTTGCTGTGAATATTTATAATATCAATACAAAACAATCTGCCCGTTCAGGTATTGATGGCAATTATGCTATTGCAGCTGCAGAAGGTGAACAACTTGCTTTTTCTATAACAGGGTTCAAGCCCGATACGGTAACAGTAACTTATCATATGTTGCTAATACAATATGATGTGACATTGCGTAAGCAGATCGTTACCTTAAAAAATGTAACTGTAACCAGCAGTTACCAGGCGGATTCCTTGATGCGGCGAAATTATTATAGTCATATTTATGAAAAACAACCCGGTATTACTGGGCGCAACACACCTTCTACTGGATTTGGTATATCATTAAGTCCGCTTAGCTATTTTTCTCATAGAGCCAAGCAGAAACGACAATTAAAGAAACGACTTATCAAGCAGGAAGAAGAGGACTATGTTGACCGGTGTTTTCCTGTAGAGTGGGTGGCAAGACTTACTGGTCTGCGTGGTGATTCCTTATCAAGGTTTATGGCTCTTTATCGTCCTTCTTATTCATTTTGCAGAAAAAACAACAGGGAAAAAATGCTGCTTTATATAAATGAAAAATTTAAAGAGTTTAAAAAACCTTAGCGAGATCGCTAGCCGTCAATAGGAGGAATGCAATATTCTTTATTTAGGTTTTGAAGAATTAAAGATCCCGAATAAGTCATGTGGCTTCTTACTATAATAATCATTGAATAACCAGGAAGTAAGGAAAATGAATGCAGCAAAAGCAAACACAATAAATAACTGGATCATGGTTGTTTTTTGAATATCCTGTTTTGATCTTAGATCACAAACTTCACCGGGGCAGTACTGTGCTTTTTCTTTAAAAAACAG
>Ga0184625_10000272_pt1 | contig 18120 bp, 15 predicted proteins | sample PLM3_30_b1_FD_133151 | JGI IMG/M metagenome (GOLD analysis project Ga0184625, IMG submission 133151) | Groundwater sediment microbial communities from an aquifer in East River, Colorado, USA - PLM3_30_b1 | ecosystem: Environmental > Terrestrial > Soil > Riparian zone | place: USA: East River... | reverse complement strand
GGCCGGGCACGCGATGAACGCGGTCTTCGACGGGACGGAGTTGCTCGCCGACGTGGTCTCGACGCGCTCGACCCCGCTCAACCCGGGAGGCCCCGCCGGGCCGGCCTGCCCCGCGGGCCCAACTGGGCCCGGCGGCCCTGCGGGAAGCTGACCCGTAGCGAAGTCGGCTCGCAGCAGCGAGCGATTCCGCACCTTTGCGGACGTCACGGCGTTCGGGGCGAGCTTGCCGGTCGTGACGGCCGAGGCTTTGAGCTGCGCAGGCCCGACGCTGTTCCTCGGTACCTGCAGGACGGTCGCGTACCCCGTGCCGCCAAGGGCGGCTCCGAGTGCGACGCACGCAATCACAAGAGCCGGCGATGGGCACCGGAGCAAGAGCTTTCTCATCGTCTACCTCCCGTTGCGTCAGATGTGGAAGGCGCCGACCGTACCAGCGCGTCTTGACGATTCCGTGAAGGGTGTCACGCACCCAGTCGTGGCCTTCCGGGTGACAACGGAACGTCGACGGGTGATTCCAGCGCTACGCCGGAACTGCCGCGCGGTCGAGCACTTCGAGGAAAGCCTGAGACCACTCCGCGAGATCGCCCCAGCCGCGGCACGAGACCATGTTCCCGTCCACGACAGCCGCTCCGTCGACGAACTCGCCCCCGGCGTGCTCGATGTCAGGCGCGAGCGGTGGGAAGGCGGACAAACGCCGGCCACGCAGAAGACCGAGCGCCGCAGGCACCTGTGGGCCGTGACAGAGCGTCCCTACGGGCTTGTCCTCCGCGAAGAAGTGCTCGACGATGCGCCGCACCTCGGGGTCGACGCGGATGAACTCTGGGGCGCGGCCGCCCGGGACGACGACAGCGGCGTAGTCCTCCGGATCGACGTCCGCGAACGTGACATCGACAGGGCACGAACGCCCCGGCCGCTCGACGTACGTGTCGAAGTCGGGCTCGAAGTCGTGCACGACGAGCTTGATCGGGCGCGTGGTCGGCGCCGACACGTGTGGCTCATGACCCGCCTCGGCCAGCCGGTACTTCACGAACATCGTCTCCAGGTCCTCGGCGGCATCGCCGGCGAGGATCAGCACCTTCGCCATCGCACGCTCCTTTCGTCGGTCGTCGGGATCGTACGCCGTCCGCATGCCTATCGCGCGTCGCCGGTCGCTGCGGGCCCAGCTCCTACGAGCCGGCACTTCTGTAGAGGAGAAGCGGGAGAGATCTTGTCGACCCGGGAACACCCACCGAAAGTGCAATTCGCGCGACCACTCTCATCAGAAGAAGCGCTATTCGACGGTGACGGTCTTCGCAAGGTTGCGCGGCTGATCCACGTTCAGCCCGCGCAGGCGCGCAATGCGGTACGCGAGGAGCTGGAGCGGGAGGATTGCGAGCACGACCTGGAGGAACGCGGGCGTCTTCGGCACGTAGATCACGTCGTCGGCGTGGTGCTGGATGTCCTCGTTGCCGTCGGTCGCGATCGCGATCACGTGCGCGCCGCGCGCCCGGACCTCCTGGATGTTCGAGACGATCTTGTCGTAGACATGGATGTTCGTCGCGACGACGACGACGGGCGTCTGCTCGTCGAGGAGAGCGATCGGGCCGTGCTTCATCTCACCGGCCGAGTACGCCTCGGTCGGGATGTACGAGATCTCCTTCAGCTTCAGCGCCCCCTCGAGAGCCACCGGCAGCCCGATGTGGCGACCGAGGTAGAGGAAGAAGTGCGCGTCGTGATAGCGGCGCGCGATCTCGTCGATCGGATGGTCTCCCTCGAGGAAGGCCTGGATCTTCCGCGGGAGCTTGTAGACGTAGTCGAGGATGAACTCGATCTCGCCCGGAGGCAGGGTCTCACGGATCTGCGCAAGCTTGAGGGCGACGAGGTAGAGGAGCGCGACCTGGGCCGTGAACGTCTTCGAGGCGGCGACGCCCATCTCGAGGCCGGCGCGCGTGTACAGCACGGAGTCCACTTCACGCGTCACCTGCGAGCCCATCATGTTCGTGATCGCAACGGTTCGCGCGCCCTTCTCGCGCGCGAGCTTGAGCGCCTCGATCGTGTCGCGCGTCTCGCCCGACTGCGTGATCCCGATGACGAGGTCGCGCTCGTTGATCACCGGATTCCGATAGACCCACTCGCTGGCGATGTCGAACTCGACCGGGATGCGCGCCCATTCCTCGATCACGTAGCGTCCGACGACACACGCGTGGTAGGCGGTGCCGCAGGCGAGGAGCACGATGCGCCGGAGCTCCTTGACGTCCTTGCCGGACATGTCGAGCCCCTCGAGGACGAGCGTGCCGTGGCGAACCCGGTCGCCGATCGTCTCGGCGACTGCTTCCGGCTGCTCGTAGATCTCCTTGAGCATGAACGTCTCGAATCCGGCCTTCTCGGCGCCCTCGTCGTCCCAGTCGAGCTCCATCGTCCCGTGGACGACCGGGCTTCCGTCCACGCGGTGGAACGTCGCGCCCTCGGGCCGCACGGCGACAATCTCGCCGTCGCCCGGGAACTGCACCGTGCGGGTCTCGCGCAAGAAGGCAGCCGCGTTGGATGCGAGAAACATCTCGTCCTGACCGACGCCGACGACGAGGGGGACCTGGTGCCGGGCACCGACGAGCATCCCCGGGTGGTCGCGATGGATGACGACGAACGCGAAGTGTCCTTCGAGCTCGCCGAACGCGAGGCGGACGGCCTCGCCGAGATCGCCGTCGTAGTGGCGCTCGATGAGGTGCGTGACGGTCTCCGCGTCGGTCTCGGACGTGAAGGTGTGGCCGTCCGCGCCGAGGCTCTCCTTCAGCTCACGGTAGTTCTCGACGATGCCGTTCAGGACGATGGAGATCTTCGAGGGATCGCAGCCGGCGAGCGGGTGCGCGTTCGCCTCGGTGACGCCGCCGTGTGTCGCCCAGCGCGTGTGCCCGAGACCAGTGGTCGCCACGGACGAGTTCGAGCCAGCGCGCGCTTTCAGGTTGTCGAGGACGCCGACCGCGCGTACGTAGTCGAGTCCGTCGCTCTCGAGCAGCGCGAGACCGGCCGAGTCGTAGCCGCGGTACTCCAGGCGCTCGAGCCCCTGGATGAGCAGCGGCTTGCACTCACGCGATCCGACGTATCCGATGATTCCGCACATGAGCTCTCACTAAAGACGAAAGAGCCCGGCGGCGCCCTCCATCGGGCTCAGCCGAGCTCCCTTTCCACGAGCGCGGCGATGCTAGCACACATTCTCTCTGCATCTTCGGCATTTTCCGCCTCGGCCAGGACACGAACAACGGGTTCGGTGCCGGAGTGGCGAACGAGAATGCGGCCGCCGTCGCCGAGCTCCGCCGTCGTACGGTCGACCTCGTCGAGAATCGATTGCGGAATCTCGCGCTCGACGACGTGGATGTTCCTCTTTGCCTGCGGGTACCGCGGCATCACCGACGCCGCCTCGCTGAGCGTTCGCCCGCGCACTGCCGCGCATAACAGCAGCGCAGCCGCGAGCCCGTCCCCCGCGACATGGCTTCCGAGCCAGACGATGTGACCTGACTGTTCCCCGCCGAGTTGCGCCCCTTCCTCGCGCAGCGCCTCGAGGACGTAGCGGTCGCCGACCGGAGTCGTACGCACTCGGATTCCGTGGTGCGCCATCAGCCGATGGAAGCCGAGGTTCGTCATCACCGTGACGGCGACCACATCGACGCCGAGCGCGAGCGCGAGGATCGCCAGGATCTGGTCGCCGTCGAGGACCTCGCCACGCTCGTCCACCGCGAGCATGCGATCGCCGTCTCCATCGAAAGCGACACCCAGGTCGAGGGACTCGTTTGCAACAGTCTGTTGCAAGGCCGCCAGGTCGGTCGCGCCGTAACCGACGTTGATGTTCGCTCCGTTCGGCTCGACTCCGATGGCGTGCACCTCGACGCCCAGCCGCTCGAACACTCGCGGAGCGAACGTCGAGAACGCGCCATTGGCGCAGTCGACGCCGATCCGCAGCCCGGTCAGGTCGGCGCCGAAACGCTCCACGATGTATGCGACGTAACGCTCTCCGAGCCCGTCGACGCTCTCGACCGACCCGCCTCCCGGCCCGGAAGCGTCGAGCAGCGCCTCGATCGCCTCCTCCTCGTCGTCGACGAGCTTGCGGCCGTCGCCGTCGAAGAACTTGACGCCGTTGTACTCCGGGGGGTTGTGAGAGGCCGAGATGACGGCTCCGAGGTCCTCGGCGAGGAGCGCGACTGCTGGGGTCGGCAACACGCCGGCGAGGACGGCGGTGCCGCCGGCCGAGGCGATGCCCTGAGCTAGTGCCTCCTCGAGCGCGGGGCCCGAACCGCGGGTGTCTCGCCCGACGAGGACGCGACCCCCTCCTGCCCACAGTGTCGCGGCCTTCCCGAGACGCTCGACGAGATCTGGCGTCAGAGCCTCCCCGACGATCCCACGGACTCCGTCCGTTCCGAAATATCGCCTGCTCATTGCGCGCCGACACTACCGGGCGAGGCAGGCCTCGCCCCTACCCAATTCTCGCTTCTACCGCTTCGAGAACTGAGGCGCCTTGCGCGCCTTGTGCAGGCCCGCCTTCTTCCGCTCGACGATGCGAGCGTCGCGCGTGAGGAAGCCCTGACGCTTCAGCGGGACGCGCATCGCGGGATCCGCCTCGACGAGCGCCCGGGCGATGCCGTGCCTGACCGCGCCGGCCTGTCCGGAGACGCCGCCTCCGTGCACGCGCACGCGCAGGTCGTACGTCGAAACCGCCTCGGCCACCTCGAGCGGCGCCATGACCATCTTCCGGTGGACGGCGCGGGGGAAGTACTCCTCGATGGTGCGGCCGTTGATCCACGTCTTGCCGTCACCGGGGCGCAGGATCACGCGAGCGACCGACGTCTTGCGCTTGCCAGTGCCGAGGTACTGCGCCAGCTCGCTCAAGAGAGCTCCAGCGGCTTCGGCGCCTGGGCGGAGTGCGGATGCTCGGCTCCTGCGTAGATCTTGAGCTTCCGGATCTGGGCGTCTGCGAGCTTGTTCTTCGGCAGCATCCCCTTCACGGCCTTCCGAAGTACCTCCGTCGGACGACGCTCGAGCTGCTCGCGCAGCGTGCGCTGCTTGATCCCGCCCGGGTAGCCCGAGTGCCGGTAGTAGATCTTCGTATCGAGCTTCGAGCCCGTCACGGCGATCTTCTCGGCGTTGACGACGACGACGAAATCACCTGTGTCGACGTGCGAGGTGTAGACCGGCTTCCCCTTGCCGCGCAGGGTGTCTGCGATACGGGTCGCCAGACGCCCGAGCGTCTTGCCCTCGGCATCGACGAGGAACCACTCGCGCTCGATCTCTCCGGGCTTGGCCGTATAGGTCTTCATCTCACAGAAAGACGGCGGACCACTCGCCCGCCGGCGCACGATTCTAGCAGTCCTCCCTGGCCGAACGGGCGGTGTAGGCAGGACCTGCGAAGTATTGACTTCGTGTCAAACGGCGTGAGGATTAGGTTGCGCGGCATAGGGGATGCCGCCTGCGGCAAGGGGAGGAAAGCTGTGGCACCGCCCGATCAGGGCAAGGAGCGGATGTGGCGCTTCAAGCTCGACGACACGACATGGCTCGAGGTGTCGAGGGAGACGCCTGCGACAAAGCGAGTCAGGCCGCGCGGGCGTTTCCGGATCCTCGGAGCACTCGTGGTGGCCATGACGCTGCTCACCGTCGTCTTCACGGCCGGAGCGGGCGCGGAGGGCACACCGTCGATTGCGAGCGACAAGGCCGACTACCTCCCCGGCGAGGCTGTCGCGCTGTCCGGTTCGGGCTGGGTGGCGGGTGAGATCGTCCATGTCACCGTCGACGACGACCAGAGCGACCCCTGGGCTCACGAGGCTGATCTCACAGCTGCCGACGACGGCACCTTCACAGGCGCGCTGACGCTCCCCGAGGTCGCCGGGACCTACACGATCGCGGCTAGCTCGCCCTCTGGAACAGCGGCAGCGACCTTCACGGCCACCCCTCCCCCGCCCCTTCCCCCTCCTCCGCCCTCGGGGAACCCGGCGATAGCGAGCGACAAGGACGACTACGCACCCGGCGCCACCGTCGCGCTGTCCGGTTCGGGCTGGGTGGTGGGTGAGATCGTCCATGTCAGCGTCGACGACGACCAGAGCGACTCCTGGACTCACGAAGCGGACGTCACGGCGGCCGACGACGGCACCCTCTCCGACTCCTTCGACCTCACCGAGCTCGCGGGAACATTCGCTGTCTCGGCCACAGCGCCCTCGGGCTCCGCAGACACGAGCTTCACCGTCACCGCCCAGCCTCCGGCTCCGACGACAGACCCGACGCTCTCGAGCGACAAGGACGCGTACTCGCCCGGCGAGACCGTCTCACTGAGCGGCGCCGACTGGACAGCCGGCGGCACCGTGCACGTCGCGGTGGACGATGACAAGAACGACGCGTGGGAGCACTCCGCGAACGTCACCGTCGCCGCCAACGGGACGATCACCGACACGTTCGACCTACCGGACGGCCTCGCCGCGGAGTTCACTGCCACCGCCACGGATCCCGCCGACAGACGCGCCACAGCGACTTTCTCGGCCGGCTTCGGTTCGGCGACCGAGCCCTACCTCGTCCGGTTCGGCTCGGGGACGTCGACCGGGACACAGGCGCAGATCCTCGCTGCCGCGGGAGCCGTGGACACGAACTACATCGCGCCGCTCCGCATCCATGGCGTCCTGCTTCCGGGCGGCGCCGGCCTCCAGGCCTCGCTCGACAAGCTGCGCTCATACCCGAGCGTGACGCGCGTCGAGCCGGACCGCACGCGCGAAGCCGGCGGAACGCCGAACGACTCCAACTACGGCGACCAGTGGTCGCTGACGAAGATCGGCTGGGAGAACGTCTTCGGAACCGTGTCGCCGAGCGGCTCGGCGAAGGTTGCGATCCTGGACACGGGCATCGACGGCTCTCACCCCGATCTCGACGGCAACGTCGTCCCCGGCACGTCGATCCTCGACGGCTCGAACGGGCTCAGCGATCCGAACGGCCACGGCACCGCAATGGCCGGGATCGTCGCGGCCGAGACCGACAACGGCGCGGGGGTCGCCGGCATCGGCTACGCGGGTGTCACCGTGATGCCGGTGACCGTCCTCGGCGCCGACGGTACGGGCCAGGACAGCGAGATCATCGAGGGCGTCGTCTACGCAGCCGAGCACAACGCGGACGTCATTCTCATGGCCTTCTCGAACCCCGGCTACTCGGAGATGCTCCAGGCGGCGATCGACTACGCGTGGGAGAGCGGCGCCGTGCTCGTGGCCGCGACGGGGAACGACGGCTCTTCCTCCGTGACGTTCCCGGCGGGCGACCGCGGCGTCATCGGCGTCTCGAACACGGACCAGAGCGACGCCCTCAACGGCTCCAGCAACTACGGCCAGGCCGTCTTCCTGGGCGCTCCCGGAACGGGCATCGCGACAACCTCGGCTGGCGGCGGCTACACGTCGATCACGGGTACCTCGGCTGCGGCAGCGGAAGTCGCGGGCGCGGCTGCGCTGATCAGCGCCGCGTCGGGCGCCTCGAACGGTGTCATCGTCTCGAGGCTTGCGAAGAACGGCGAGCCGGCGGGGACGCAAGAGCAAACCGGCAACGGGCGGCTGAACGTCGACCGTGCGATCGCGGACGAGTCGACCGACTCCATCCAGCCCTCGGGTGCCAACCCCGTCGGCTCCGGCGGCCCCATCGTCGGCCCCTATGTGGCGGCCACGAAACAAATCGACATCCCGAACGTGTCCGCCGCGGAAGGCAACAGCCTATCCACGACGATGACCTTCAGCCTGACGACGAACGGCTCCGGAACGGGGACGGTCACCTATTCGACGGCTCCGAGTGGCGCTAATCCGGCCGCTGAAGGGACGGGGACATGTGATCCGGGTGAGGACTACATCGACTCGACCGGGGCGCTGACGTTCACCCAGGGAGGCGGCGGAAGCGAGCCCAAGACGATCAACGTCACGATCTGTGGGGACACGACGTTCGAGCCCAACGAGACGTTCACGGTTTCGCTCACGAAAGTGTCCGAGGGCAACCCGGGCCTCAACACCACCGACACCGGGATCGGCACGATCACGAACGACGACGCGCCGAACAACCCGCCCGCGGGCACGAACAACACCATCACGATTACTGAGGACACGAGCTACACGTTCGCCGCGGCCGACTTCGGATTCACCGACCCCGACGCCGGCGACACTATGAGCGCCGTTCGTATCGACACGCTCTCGATTCCCGCAGGCGCGACGTTGCAGCTCTCCGGGGTCGACGTCACAGTCGGACAAGTGATTTCCACCGCCAATATCCCGAACCTCGTCTTCACGCCAGCGCCAAACGCCAACGGCGCCGGATACGCGAGCTTCACTTTTTCCGTCCGAGATACGAACGGTCCGGCGTTCGATCCGAGCCCTAACACCATGACGATCAACGTCACGGCGGTAGACGACCCGCCGGTGGCCGTCGACGACACGGCCACGGTCACCGAGGGCGACCCGGCGACCACGATCGATGTACTCGCCAACGACACGGACATCGACGGCGGCCCGAAGACGGTCGACTCGGTCACACAGCCCGCCCACGGCACGGTCGTCAACAACGGGATCGACGTCAGCTATGAGCCGAATCTCGATTACTGCAACGACGGCGATCCAAAGGACACGTTCACGTACACACTCAACGGCGGCTCGACAGCGACTGTGTCAGTGACCGTCGCCTGCGTCAACGACCCGCCGGTCGCCAACGACGACTCCTACAACGCGACCGAGGACACCCAGCTCAGCGTGTCCGCGCCGGGCGTACTCGGCAACGACACCGACGTCGATGCGGGCGACAGCCTGACCGTCACCGCTGCCAGCCCGATCGACAACGTCAACCACGGCTCGCTCACGCTCAACTCGAACGGCTCGTTCACCTACGACCCGGCGGCCAACTACTGCGGCCCCGACTCGTTCACCTACCAGGCCGAGGACAGCGCCAACGCCGAGTCCAACACGGCCACCGTCTCGATCACGGTCGCCTGCGTCAACGACCCGCCGGTGGTCACCGCGGGCGCGAACCAGCCAGGAAACGAAGGTGCCTCGATCTCCGTCGGCGCCACTTTCACGGACGTGGAAAGTGGTGGGACGCACACGTGCAATGTCAGCTGGGGTGACTCCTCAAGCTCAAGCGGGACGGTCGTCGAGCCCAGCGGCTCGACGCACGGAAGCTGCTCCGCATCGCATATGTACGCCGACGACAACCCCACCGGCACGCCAAGCGACGTCTACAGCGTCACGATCACGGTGACGGACGACGGTACGACCGACGGCCAGCCCGCTCCCAAGAATGGTAGCGCCACGCTCTCAGTGACGGTTTCGAACGTGGCTCCGACCATTACGAGCTTCACAGGTACGAACTCCCTCATGGGTCCGCTCGTGTACGTCCCGAGCACGTTCACGACGATCTTCACAGACCCGGGAGCCGATACTTGGAAGGCGGACTTCACGTGGAGCGACGGATCGCCGCTGACACAGCTGGTGAACCTGTTCGTGAGCGGCCAGACCGTCACGCATGCGTTCGCGACTGCGGGGTGCAATAAGATCCAAAAGGTCCGCGTGACGGACGATGACGGCGGATTCAATGAGAAGACGACGACGGTCAACGTCGGCACAGGTGGCTTCCTTCCGCCCATGACCAACCAGCCCGTGACGAACAAGCTTAAGAACGGGCAAGTCCTTCCGGTCAAGATTCAGATCACCGATTGCACCGGGGCGTCCGTCAACGGCCTGACTCCCGCGATTCGGCTCCTCGCCGGAGACCAGACGGCCACCTTCGACGATTCGGAGGTTGCGATCACTCCACCGTCTGTCTCGTCCGCCGATACGAACGGCTATATGCGCTCGAGCGGCAGCGGCGTATACATCTACAACATGTCGGTGAACATCCCGCTGAACACCGACTACACCGTGATCATTTATCCCTATGCGGTGCAAAGCACCGGAGTCCTGAACACAGGATTGACGTTCCGGCACGTGATCCAAGCGACGAAGTAGCAACAGGCCGCGTCGAGCACACAGACGCAACAGCGTCGAGAGAGAGTTCTGGAGGGCGCCGCGAGGCGCCCTCTCTCATGCCGGTTCGAGCGTCGGCGTCGGGCGACGCCCGACGAAGATCGCGAGCGCAGGCACGACGACCGCGATCGTTCCACCCACCGCAACCGCGACGACCCCCCACTCCGAATAGGCAGCCCCGCCGAGAAGCGCCAGCGCAGCCCCTAGCAGCCCCGCAGCGAGATCCGTCGCGCCGATCAGGCGTCCGCGCTCGACGGGAGTCGCGTGCGTGATGAGCTCCGCGGTCGCCGCGACGTACGAGACATTCCACCCGAGGCCGAGCAGGAACAGCGAGACCGAGGTCCACAGGATCGACTCGGCCCAAGCGAGCATGAGCGTGGAGACGGCCATGATCACCAGCCCCGTCATGAGCGATGGCCGCCGGCCCACTCGGTCGATGACGGCGCCGATGACGAGCACCAGCGCGTACATGCCCACGATGTGAAGGCTGATCACGGTGAAGACGTCGGCCTGCTCATGCTGGTGGCCGACGACGATGTAGCCAGTCAGGTTCATTACCCCGACCATCACGGCGAAGCTCGAGAGAGCGGCGATCGCCGCAGACGGCACGCCCGGTCTCCGTAGGATCTCCCGCAAGGGTGCTGGTGGAGTCCTCACGATGGGCTCCTCTCCCACGTGACCGGCCGCCTGGAGCTCGAGAGCGATGGTCCGGGGATCCGGACGGATCAGTAGCGCAATGACGACCCCGACGATCGCCATCGCCGCTGCAGCGAACCACGGCACGACGAGGGTGTCCAGCTCGAGGTCCTTCCCGGCGAAAAGGGGTCGGAAGACCAGGGGCCCGAGCGCCGCGCCGAAGAGCGCGCCGAACAGAACGTACGAGATCGCCTGCGCGCGCCGTTCGGGTGGATACATGTCCGCTGCGGCAGTGCGCGCCAGCAGGACGCTTCCGCTCATTGCGCCGACTCCCGTGAAGCCGAGGACGACGAGCGCGGCGCTGTCGGCCGCGCAGCCGAGCGCTGTCAAGACACAGCCGACCGCCCCGACCCCGAACCCGCCCGCGATGACGGGGACCCGTCCGAAGCGGTCCATCAGGCGTCCGGCCGGGAGGGCCGCGAGCGCGCCCGCAGTGAGAAAGATCGCCGGCCCGAGCCCCAGGATCGACTCGATTCCCGTGACGAGAACGAGCGTGATCGTCGCGACGGCGACCGCGAGCTGAATGACCCCGGATAGCACCAGCAGGCAGAGCGAGAGGAGAAAGGTGTTACGCCGAACCGGATACGAGGTCGCCGCGATCGAGCAATTCAACCAGCCCGGCGCGGAACTCCCGAGCACCACCGTGGGACGGGTGGCGTACGTATGCCACTCCGTACGTTTCGTGTGCGACCCGACCGACGGCGACGACGCGCCGACCCCGCGCGAGCACACGCGCGAAACGCGCGCCCGCGGCGACTTCCACGCGCGTCGGTTGTCGATTGCTCGTCGCCGTCCCCGGATGCGTGGGGACGGCGTTCCACAGGAGAACGTTCTCCTCGAGATCGAGCTCGGCGAGTACGCGCTGGACGACGGTCGCGGTCGCTTCGGCCGGACCGCTGCCCGTGAGCTGGCGTTCCGAGGTGAACGGGATCCCGGAGACGCGCGCGCCGCGGTACCCGGGAGCCTCGCCGACCAGCAGGAGCGCCGCGCCGGCCTGCCGTTCGAGGTACGCGACGAGACGCTCGCATCGGATCTGCGCTTTATCGCCCTCCGCGTACTGGTTGAAGGTCTCCCCGATCCGTGCTGCCGCGAGCTCCTCGACGAACGCGGCAGGCGCTACCATGGGCCGAGCGTAACGGGGAGCTCGGGCAACCGGGCTGAGAGGGCGGCTACGGCGCCGCCGACCCGCAGAACCTGATCTGGGTAATGCCAGCGGAGGAAAGCGTGTCGAACGGAATTGTCGTGGTGGTAGCAGGCGGGAACCCTCCCGATCCCGACGCGCTGCTGCAGGTGCCGCTGGGCGTGCGCGTGATCGCCGCGGACAAGGGACTCGAGCATGCGATCTCACTCGGCCTCGAGGTGACGGTCGCAGTCGGCGACTTCGACTCGGCCTCGCCCGACGTAGTCGCGCGGGCAGAGGCAGGCGCGACGACCGTCGAACGGCACCCGGCAGAGAAGGACGCAACCGATCTCGAGCTCGCCCTCGATCGTGCGCTCTCGATGTCTCCGGAGAGGATCGTCGTGCTCAGCGGCGACGGCGGTCGGCTCGACCACCTCTTCTCGACGCTGTTGCTCTTGGGCTCGAGCCGATACGAGTCTGTCGAGATAGACGCCTTCATCGGGGGCGCACGGGTGTACGTCGTCCGCGGGCAACGAGCGATCGAGGGTGAGCCCGGCGAGCTCGTCTCGCTCTTCGCGCTCCACGGGCCGGCTGAGGAGGTGCGAACCGAAGGGCTCGCGTACTCGTTGGACGGTGAGACGCTCGAGGCCGGCTCGACCCGTGGCGTCTCGAACGTGCTCGTGGAGGAACGGGCGAGAATCAGCGTCGGCAGTGGCGTCCTCCTCGCCGTCTGTCCGAGAGGAGGTGCGAAGTGACCAGATGTCACAAGAGCGCCTTGGTCGCGCTGCTCGCGGCCGTCCTGCTCGCCGCAGCCGGCTGTGGCGGAGACCACCCACCGACCGATGTCGTCCTGCTGACGCACGACTCGTTCGCCGTCTCGGACGCCGTCCGGCAGGAATTCGAGCGTGACAGTGGCCTGAAGCTGAAGATCCTGAAGGCAGGCGACGCCGGCGAGGTCGTCACTAAGGCGGCCCTCACCGCCGGCAATCCGCAGGGTGACGTGCTCTTCGGCGTCGACAACACGCTCCTCTCGCGTGCGCTCGACGCGGATGTCTTCGAGCCGTACGAGTCCGCGTCGCTCGAGAACGTCGATCCGGAGCTCATCCTCGATCCGGACCATCGCGTCACTCCCATCGATCACGGCGAGGTCTGCCTCAACTACGACAAGGCGTGGTTCGCCGAACGCGGCATCGCACCGCCCCGCACGCTCGAGGAGGTGACGCTCGAGCGCTATCGCGATCTCCTCGTCGTCGAGAACCCTGCGACCTCGAGTCCGGGTCTCGCGTTCCTCCTCGCGACGATCGCGCGCTACGGCGATCTCTGGCAGGGCTACTGGCGCAAGCTGCGCGCGAACGGCGTCCTCGTGGTCGACGGCTGGGAGGAGGCGTACACGGTCCGGTTCTCCGGCGCGGCCGGCAGCAGGGGCAACCGGCCGATCGTCGTCTCCTATTCATCGAGCCCGGTCGCCGAGGTGATCTTCCGAAAGCCGCGGCCGCGGGCTGCTCCAACGGCCGTGATCGAGGATTCGTGCTTCCGCCAGATCGAGTTTGCCGGCGTCCTTCGGGGAGCTCGCAACGAGGAGGGCGCTCGACAACTCGTCGACTTCATGCTCTCGAAGCGCTTCCAGGAGGACATTCCACTCGCGATGTTCGTCTTCCCCGTCAACCGCGAGGCGGAGCTCCCGCGCGAGTTCGTGGAATACGCGGTGGTGCCGCGGCTGCCGCTCGAGCTCCCGCCCGACGAGATCGAAGCCAATCGCGACCGCTGGGTGCGAGAGTGGACCGACATCGTGGTTCGCTAGACGGGGTCAGACCCGTGGGGTCTGACCCCTCGAGGTTGTGGCGAACCGCGACGTACGCAGTCCCGCTCGCGTTTCTCGCACTCTTCTTCGCGTATCCCCTGCTGTCGATCCTGGAACGCGGCCTTCGAGCGGACGGATCGCTCGCGTCTCCGCTCGGTGTCCTCACGGACCCGCTGACGCGAGACGTCGTCTGGTTCACGTTCTGGCAGGCACTTGCGTCGACCGCACTGACGTTCGCAGTTGGACTTCCGGCGGCCTACGTCCTGGGGCGATTTGCGTTCCGCGGCCGAAGCGTCGTACGCGCGCTCGTCGTCGTCCCCTTCGTCCTGCCGACGGTCGTCGTGGCGCTCGCGTTCCTTGCCGTGCTGCCGGCGGGGCTCGAGCGAGGATGGATCGCGATCCTGATCGCGCACGCGTTCTTCAACGTGGCGGTGGTCGTACTCGTCGTCAGCACGTTCTGGGCGAGTCTCGACCGGCGCACGTCCGAGGTGGCAGCGACCCTGGGAGCGGCGCCCGCGCGCAACTTCCGCGAGATCACCCTCCCGCTGCTTGCTCCCTCACTCGCCGCCGCGAGCTCGATCGTCTTCCTCTTCTCCTTCACGTCGTTCGGGATCGTGCTGATACTCGGCGGCCCGGCCTATTCGACGATCGAGACCGAGATCTACAACCAGGCTGTCCGCATCTTCGACCTGCGCGCGGCCGCGATCCTCTCCATCGTCCAGCTGATCTGCGTCGGTGTGGCGGTGTGGATCACGCTCAAGCTCGAAGCCTTCGTCGCCGTGGGCGCAGGCCCGCGCTCGGAACGCGCTGTATTGCGGAAACCGCGCACCTCCCGGGAGAGAGGCCTCGTCGTCGGAGCCCTGGGCCTGCTCGCGGTGTTTCTCGGCGTGCCGCTAGCGGTGCTCGTGGAGCGCTCCATTGCCGTCGGCGACGGATACGGCCTCGACGCGTACCGCGCGCTCGCCCGTCCCACCTCGGCACTCCTCGCCACACCGTGGGAGGCGGTCTGGAACTCGCTCCTGTACGCAGGCGCTGCAACGGTCATCGCGGTCGTCATCGGAGGTCTCGCCGCCTTTGCGGTCGCGAACAGCACAGGGCCACGCGCGCTCGACGTCTTGCTCATGCTCCCGCTCGGCGCCTCGGCCGTGATGCTCGGGTTCGGATTCGTGATCGCGTTCGATCGAGCGCCGATCGACTTCCGCGCGGCTCCGTGGATCGTTCCGGTCGTCCAGGCGCTCGTCGCGCTTCCCTTCGTCGTCCGGATCGTGGCGCCCACATTGCGAGCGATCGACGAGCGCCAGCGTGAGGCCGCCGCGGTCCTCGGCGCCTCGCCCGGACGTGTGCGCCGCGAGATCGACCTGCCGATCGTCGGCCGGGCGCTCGCGGTGGCCGCCGGTTTCGCGTTCGCCATCTCGCTCGGAGAGTTCGGCGCGACCGTGTTTCTGGCTCGCCCGGACACCCCGACGCTGCCCGTCGCGATCTTTCGCTTCCTCGGACGGCCCGGGGAGATCAACGCCGCACAGGCGTACGCGCTCGCCGTCGTGCTCATGGCATTGACCGCCGCGTCGATCTTCGCGGTGGGGCGTCTCGGCGTCAGGCGTGGCTGGGTCTGATGCTCCGCGCCGAGGAGGTCACGGTCCGCTTCGGCGAGAGAGTCGCACTCGCCGGAGCCACGCTCGAGGTCGCCCGCGACGAGGTCGTGGCCGTGCTCGGCGCCAGCGGGTCCGGCAAGAGCACGCTCCTGCGGGTGATCGCCGGCCTCCAGAGACCCGACTCGGGGAGAGTACTCCTCGACGGTGAGGATCTCGCGCCGGTGCCGCCACATCGCCGAGGGGTCGGGCTCGTCTTCCAGGAGCACGTGCTGTTTCACCACATGGACGTTGCGAGCAACGTGGCCTTCGGGCTGCGCATGCGTGGAGACGCTGGGCGTAAGATCGCTCGCCGGGTGCGCGAGCTACTCGAACTCGTCGGGCTCCACGGGTTCGAGAGACGCTCGGTCGCGACGCTCTCAGGTGGCGAGCAACAACGGGTCGCCCTCGCGCGAGCGCTTGCGCCAGAGCCGCGCGTGCTCCTCCTCGACGAGCCGCTCGGCTCGCTCGATCGCCCGCTTCGCGAGCGACTGCTGGAGGACCTCGAAGCGCTCTTCCGAGAGCTCCGCGTCACAGCGCTCTTCGTCACGCACGACCAGGCCGAGGCGTTCGCGCTCGGCGATCGCGTTGCGATCATGCGCGAGGGCCGGGTTGTACAGGTCGGCACTCCCGACGAGCTCTGGGCGCATCCCGCCGACACCGACGTCGCCCGCTTCCTGGGGCTCGCGAACGTGCGCGACGGCACCGTCGTACGGCCCGAGGCCGTCACCGTGCGGCACATCGGAGCCGGCGACGGCGGCGACGGCGTCGTCGAGAGCCTCGTTCGCCACGGCCCGACGGTGCGCCTGACGGTCCGGCTCGACGACGGGTCGCAGCTCGACGCCGCGGTCACGTCCCTCGAGCACCCGGCACCGGGCGAGCGCGTCTCGGTCGAGATCGATCCCGCAGGCATCGTTCGGCTGTGATCCGCCGCCGCGTTGTCGTCCACGGCTTCGTCCACGGTGTGTTCTTTCGCGACTCGGTCAGGAGACACGCGCTGACCGCCGGCGTGACGGGATGGGTGCGCAACAACCGCGACGGAACGGTGGAGGCCGTCTTCGAGGGTGAGGACGTCGCAGTCGAGCGGCTTGTGGAGTTCTGCCGCGACGGCCCCCGCGGAGCCAGCGTAGATCGTGTCGAGGTCGAGATCGAGGAACCCGAAGGACTTCACGCATTCCTGGTGCGTTAGGCGCTACTCGTCGTCCTCATCGTCGTCGTCCAAGGACTCGTCCTCCTCGAGCTCCTCGGGATCGTCGAAGGCGTCCTCGAGATCCGTCTCGAGGCTCTCCTTCCCCTCGTCCCAGTCGTCCTCGGCCTCGTAGCCCTCGTCCTGCCACGGATCGCCCATGGCGCCTCCTCGTTACCGCTCGCCGGCGCAGATTCGGTCGCCGGCCATGACCTGATCGAAGACCGAGTTGAACTCGCCGTCGCGGCCCCGGTCCGCTTCTGTGAGCCCTGCGACCTCGGCCTGAATGATCGGGGTGACGCCGGGCCCGCCCACGGTGACGCGATGCCGCTCGCCCGCCGCTGCCGGCCGTACCTGCTGGCTGGGATAGCCGGCGAACGGCCGCTGGGGAACGAAGCTGTGACAGAACGTCCCGGTGCCTCTGTGGGTGAGGATGCCCGACTCGCGCCTCCACCCGGCCCCGTACGCAGAGTTGAGCGTGTCGATGTAGAGATTGCGACCGTACTTGTCCTTCGGCACTCCCTTTGCGGTCGAGCCGTACCCGAACACCGGCTGGCCGAGGTAGCTGTAGCGGCCGAAGACGCCCTGCCAGCGGCCGTCGTGCGTCCAGTTGGGATAGAGCTCGAGCCGAGGAAGCTCGCCGACGAAGTGCGCGACGTGGAACTCCCAGTTCGTGTGGTGGGGAAGCCACGGATCGAAGCCGAGAAGCGGCAGGCGCCGTTGCCAGGACTGCACCGTCCAGTACGTCCCGTCGGGCGCCTTGCACGCGGCGACGAGCATCGGTAGAGGCGGGCCGTCGTACGGCCGGCAGCGGTTCTTGAAGCTCCGCCAGTACTTTCCGTTGCGGTACTTGCCCCAACCGCCGGCGTAGTCCCAGCGGAACCGCACCTGGGGAACGTCGGCCGACGGCGCACGGGCGTTGATCGCGCCCCACGCGAGCACGCGGCGAAGGCGTCCGTCCGCGCGGCGATAGGTGAGGAGCGCCTCGCCCTTCCCGTTCACCTTCAGCGAGAGCAGCGTCACGTTCGCGTCCTGCAGCAGTTCGCTGGCCGTTGCCGGCACAACCGCCACGGCGGAAAACAGTGCAACGAGGAGGACGAGCAGGAGCCTCATCGTGCTCCAGATCGGCGTGAGCCCGTGCGTTCCCGTCCCTCGAAGGTGGGGTCGGACCCGTGAGGCCTGACCCCGGTCACTCCCACTCGATCGTCGCCGGCGGCTTGGACGAAACGTCGTAGACGACCCGGTTCACGCCCGGGATCTCGTTGATGACACGGCTCGAGATCGCCTCCAGAACCTCGTATGGCAGGCGTGCCCAATCGGCGGTCATCGCGTCCTCCGAGGTGACGGCGCGGATGACGACCGGGTACGCGTATGTGCGCTCGTCGCCCTGCACCCCGACCGAGCGGATCGCCGGGAGCACGGCGAAGCTCTGCCAAAGCTCGCGGTAGAGGTCGGCGCGGCGGATCTCTTCGAGGAGGATCGCGTCCGCGCGCCGGAGGATCGCGAGGCGCTCCTCGGTCACCTCGCCGATGATCCGGATGGCGAGACCGGGCCCCGGGAACGGCTGCCGCCAAACCATCCGCTCGGGCATCCCGAGCTCGGCGCCGACACGTCGTACCTCGTCCTTGAACAGTAGCCGCAGCGGCTCGACGAGCTCAATGCGCATGTCTGCGGGCAGGCCTCCGACGTTGTGGTGCGACTTG
>Ga0184625_10000271_pt1 | contig 18150 bp, 17 predicted proteins | sample PLM3_30_b1_FD_133151 | JGI IMG/M metagenome (GOLD analysis project Ga0184625, IMG submission 133151) | Groundwater sediment microbial communities from an aquifer in East River, Colorado, USA - PLM3_30_b1 | ecosystem: Environmental > Terrestrial > Soil > Riparian zone | place: USA: East River... | reverse complement strand
GCTGGTCGAGGAGCTGGCACCGCTGCGCGAGAACGCTCTCGAGCACCACCCGTGGCGCGAACGGGCCAGGGCGGGTACCGAGGTGAACCGCATGCCGGGAGGGCAGAGCCGCTGGAGCGCCGGCAAGGACCTGTCGTGGGAACCGCTGCGGGTCGAGCGAGTCTGCGAAGTGAAATACGACCACATGCAGGGCGATCGTTTTCGGCACGCTGCCGTCTTTCAGCGCTGGCGCCCCGACAAGCCTACGGCCGACTGCACCTACGATCAGCTCGAGGTTACGACTCCTTACGAGCTCGCGAAGGTGTTCGGCGCGACGGGCGCACCTCGCTGACCCCGCCGCCTCCATCGGGCGGTCCCCATCCCTTCGGCGCGTCGTCTGGATCGAGCGGCTCCTGTGCGGGCCGCAGCTCTTCTGGCACGTGCTCGAGATTCACGCGGATGCGGGTCCACGTGTGGAACCGTCCGCGCATCGCATCCACCAGCACATCCGACGGATGCAGGTGCGTGGCGGCCTCTGAATGCCGCACCCGCCAGCGCTCGAGACCGTCGAGCGCGTCCTCCTTGCGCTGCGCCCGAGCAATCTCAACAAGCGGCCGGCGAGGTTGCCGCCCACTTCGCTTCGGCTTCTCAGATCCCGCGACGGATCGGCGTCGCGACGGCTGCACGCGCGCGGGCTCGTCGGGCTGCTTGCGATAGTGCGGCGGCCACGGCGCATCACCAAGACCCTCGCGTTCCTGTCGCGCCGAGAGGTCGAGCAGCCGATCGAGCGAGCACGGATGGCGATCGATCCCGGCGTGCACATCTCCGGCGCGCGCGAACCTCGGCGGCATCGAAGCGAGCGTGAAATCTCCGGGTTCAGCCAGTTCCGTTTCCTCCCATGTCAGCGGCGCCGACACGCGCGCATCCGGTGTGGGGCGCACCGAATACGCGGCGGCCACGGTGCGATCTTTGGCGTTCTGGTTGTAATCGAGAAACACGCCGTGCCGCTCTTCCTTCCACCACTTGCTCGTCGCCATTTGCGGCGCGCGGCGTTCGACTTCACGCGCGAGCGCGAGAGCCGCACGGCGTACCTGATCGAAGTTCCACTTCCGCTCGATGCGCACGTTCACATGAATGCCGCGAGACCCCGAGGTCTTCGGCCATCCGACGAGACCGAAATCCTCGAGCGTGCCGCGCAGTACGTGCGCGACGGCTCGAACGTCCGCAAACGGCACGCCGCGGACGGGATCGAGGTCGACACGAAGCTCGTCCGGGTGATCGAGATCGTCGGCACGGACCGGATGCGGATGCAGCTCGAGGCACGCCATATTTGCCATCCACACAAGCGCCGCCGCGTCGCGCGGCACGATTTCTTCGGCCACCCGGCCGGAAGGAAAACGCAGCGTCACGACGTCAATCCAATCGGGCCGCGATGCGGGTGCGCGCTTCTGGAAAAAGAATTCGCCGCCGATGCCATCGGGATACCGGACGAGCACATTGGGCCGGTCGCCGGCCGCGCGCAGAGCACCCTCAGACACGGCGAGATAGTAGCGGGCGAGATCGAGCTTCGTGTAGCCGGCTTCAGGAAAAAGCACCTTGCCGGGGTTCGAGATCGCGACGTCGCGCCCGGCGACCGTCACGATCTCGCGACCCGTGCTGTCCTGCATCCATCTACTCTAGCAAGTCTGTAAAATCAGCTAGTGGTGACGAGCGCCGCGCGGATGCCCGATTGGCTCGAGCCCATGGCCGCAACGCTGACGCAGGAGCGCTTCAGCGGCGCCGACTGGGTGTTCGAACGCAAGTTCGACGGCATCCGGCTGCTCGCGTTCAAGCGCGGATCGCGCGTCGAGTTGTTTTCAAGAAACCGCCTGCCTCAGCAGATGCCAGCAGTCGCCGCGGCTGTGGCGAAGCTTCCCGTTCAGGAGGTGATTCTCGATGGCGAGGTGACATGGGACGGCCACAGCGGCTATCACGTGTTCGATATCCTGTGGGTGGACGGCCGATCCGTCACATCGCTGCCGCTCGAAGACCGCCGCGCGCTGCTGGGGATGCTGAAGTTCGAAGCGCCGCTCCGCCGCGTGACCTTGCTGACTGATGATCAGCCCTGGGAGCGCGCCAGCCGCGAGGGCTGGGAAGGCGTGATCGCAAAACGCCGTGGGTCGCCGTACGAGCATCGCCGCTCGAAACACTGGCTGAAGATGAAATGCGAGGCATCCCAGGAGCTGGTTGTGGGCGGCTTCACCGATCCGCAAGGCGCGCGCGTTGGGCTCGGCGCTCTGCTCGTCGGGTACTACGAGGGAAGCGATTTTGTCTTCGCGGGCAAGATCGGCACCGGCTTCGACAACCGGCTGCTCCTGGATTTGCGCGCGCGTCTCGACGCCATAGAGCTGCCGGCGTCGCCCTTTACGAAGGCGAAGGGGCTGCCACGCCTGCGGGCGCACTGGGTACGTCCGGAAATCGTCGTGCAGGTCGGGTTCATCGAATGGACCGTGCATGGCAAGCTGCGCCACCCGCGTCTGCTCGGCGTCCGATTCGACAAGGACGCTCGCACTGTGACAAGAGAGCAGCCGTGATCACCCATCCAGAGAAGGTGCTATTCCCAGACGAGGGGATCACGAAGGGCGACGTGGCCGCGTATTACGAAGCGATCGCGCCGCTGATGCTGCCGCACCTGCGCGGCCGGCCGGTGACGATGGAACGGTATCCGGCGGGCATCGGCAAGAAGGGTTTCTGGCAGAAGGATGTATCAAAAGGGTTTCCCGACTGGCTGCAGCGCGTGGAAGTTCCTAAGAAAGACGGCGTCGTCCATCACCCCATCGTCACTGATGTGCGATCGCTGCTGTGGATCACCAACCAGAACACCATCACGCAGCACGTCTGGACTTCCCGTGTTCCCGATCTCGACCATCCTGATATCTGCGTCTTCGATCTCGATCCGTCGACTGACGATCCTGCGGCGGTGAGGGCCGCCGCAATGGGCTTGCGGGATCTGCTCGAAGAGCTGACGCTGCCTTCGTGGATCAAGACGTCAGGGTCGAAGGGCTTTCATATCGTGGTGCCACTCGACGGCGAGACGTCGATGGGCGAGGTCGAGCGGTTCGCGCACCGAGTGGGGAAACTGCTGGTGAGTCATGCGCCCGATCACTTGACGCAGGAGTTCAGCAAGGCGGATCGCCGCGGCCGGATTTATATCGACACCGGGCGTAACGGTTACAGCGCGACGTTCGCGGCGGCGTACACGATTCGCGCGAAACGCGGAGCGCCTGTGTCCGCGCCGTGCACATGGGAGGAGATCGAGCGTGGGACCGTCGCGCCGGGGACGTTCACTCTGCGGAACATGTCCGATCGCGTTGCCAAGGTGGGAGACCTCTGGGGCGACATGCGGCGCCGCAAGCGATCCTTGAAACGGCCGATTGAGAAGCTGCGTCGCCTGAGTCAATCCTGATTCCTCACGTCGAGCCGCGCGGCCTGGCTCAGGAGGTAATCCCGCTCGGGAAGGCTGGTGGTGCGCGCCGCGGCCACGCGGTAGTGCGCAAGAGCGCCAGCGAGATCGCCTGCCTTCTCGAGTAAGTGCGCGCGCACGGCGTCCAACCGGTGATGTCCGGCCAATTCGCCGGCGGCGGCCAGCTGATCGAGGAGCTGGAGACCGGCGGTCGGGCCGTGCACCATCGCGACAGCAATCGCGCGGTTGAGCGAGATCATCGGGTTGTGCGACATCCGCTCGAGCACGGTGTAGAGCGCCAAGATCTGCGGCCAGTCAGTCGCGCTTGCGGTTGGCGCTTCGTCGTGAACCGCCGCGATCGCCGCTTGAAGCTGATAGGGACCGACGGATCCTTTCGGCAGCGCCCGGCTGACGAGCGCGATCCCTTCGGTGATGGCCTCGCGATCCCACAACTGCCGATCCTGTTTGTCGAGCGGGATTAATTCGCCGTCAGGACCGGTGCGAGCCTGGCGTCGCGCGTCGGTCAACAGCATCAGCGCAAGCAGTCCGGCGATTTCCGGATCATTGGGAAGCCGGCGATGCATCGCGCGGGTCAGCCGAATCGCCTCGCGTGACAGCTCCACGCGATTCAGTTCATTGCCCGCGGTGCTCGTATAGCCTTCGTTGAAGATCAGATACAGCGTGTGCAGCACCGCAGACAGGCGCTGTGCGTGTTCGCGTTTTGTCGGCATCCGGAACGGCACCAGCGAGCACTTGATCGTCTGTTTGGCCCGGCTGATGCGCTGGGCCATCGTGCTCTCCGGTACGAGGAACGCGCTGGCGATTTCTGCCGTGGTCAGCCCGCCGACGGCGCGTAAGGTGAGCGCAATGGCCGACGAATGGGTCAGCGTGGAGTGACAACACATGAACAGCAAGACGAGTGTGTCGTCCCGCTCGGTTGTCCCCATGTCGCGGAACCGCGACCACGGATCGGCGGACGGCCTGGCCGCGAGCTCTTCGCGGTCGCGTCGTGCCGTGTCGGTGCGCGCGTAGTCCGTCATACGCCGGGCGGCCACGTGAATCAGCCAACCGCGCGGATTGTCCGGCATGCCCTCCTTCGGCCATTGCACGCTGGCGGCGGCAAGCGCCTCCTGCACCGCGTCTTCGGCCGCGGCAAAATCTCTGAATCGGCGGATGGTGGCGCCGAGAACCTGCGGTGCGAGCTCGCGCAGCAGATTCTCGGCAGCCAAATCCAGTCGGGGAGCCGTCACAGCTCGACGGGTGGCGGGTTCATCACTTCGCGCACTTCGATCGGCATATTCAAAGGCGTGCCGCCGACGCCGGGCGCCGCCGACGCGCCCGCGGCGATCTCGTAGGCGCGCGCGGGGCTGTCGACATCGACAATCCAATAGCCGGCAAGAAATTCTTTGGCCTCGGCGAAGGGGCCGTCCGTCACTGCCGGTGCGCCGTTCGCCTGCGCCCGCACGACTCTGGCTTGCGCTGGCGGGGCGAGCCCTTCTGCCGCGACCAGCTCACCCGCGTCTGCAAGCGCCTTGGTAAACCGCTTCATGAAGGCAATATGACCCCTCAGATCCTCCGCGGGCCACTTCATGACACCCCAATCACCAGTGCCCCTCGGTGCATTCATCATCAACATGTATTTCATCGTCTGCTCCTTATTGTTACAGCCTCCCGGCTCGTCCCGGTGCCAGACACCCCAATTAGCGCCTGCATGGGTAAGTCGGAGCAGCCTCTGAATTCTCGACATGGCACGAGAATTCTATAAGTGACGGGAGGAGGGCTGTCCTGTGTCAATTTCGCTTCGCGCTCTGATGCTTCTAGAGACGATGGCGTTCCTGGCGGCAGCCGCCATTCACGCCGGATTCCTGGTTGGGGGATATGAACACCGCGAGGCCCGGATTGCCGAAACCGTCATCGCGGCAGTGCTCCTGATAGGCGCAATCGCGGCGTCCTTTGGCCCCGTGTGGGCCCGGCGTGCGGGAATGGCCGCTCAAGGGTTCGCCCTCGCTGGAACGATTGTCGGCATCTTCACCATCGCGATCGGCGTCGGACCGCGCACGCTCGCCGACGTGCTCTATCACATCATTATTGTGTATGTGCTGATCTATGGCCTTCTGCTGGCTGTGCGCGCGCGCGCCGGCGCTTCTGGAGCATCGCATGGATAACAGCCTCGTTGCGCACGCGTCTGCCACGGTTGAGGCCCCGGTCGCGGTGGTGTGGGACGCGCTCGTCAATCCTGCCGTCATCAAGCAATACATGTTCGGCGCGGACGTCACCTCGAACTGGAAGGAAGGCGACCCTATCGTATGGAAGGGCGAATGGCAGGGCAAAACTTTCGAAGACAAGGGCGTGATACTTCGCGTGCGGCCCAACCGTCTGCTCAGCTACAGCCATTTCAGTCCGCTCGAAGGGAAGCCCGACATCCCGGAGAACTATCACACCGTTACTGTACAGCTGGCCGAGTATCCGGGCGGCACGCGGGTCTCGTTGTCGCAGGACAACAACGCCACCGAGCAGACGCGCGAGCATTCCGAGAAGAACTGGAACATGGCGCTTGCGGGACTGAAGAAAGCGGTCGAACAGCGACCCTGACGCGCCCTTATCAGCGCGATGAAATCTGCGCGTATTCCTCGTACTGGTCGGTGGCGATGAAATCGACGCCGGCGTCGATCGCCGCGCGCCATCGGATGCGTGCGGCGTCAAGCGAGGTGAAGTTGTAGCTCGGCGTCCATCCCATGCGCTCGCCGCGCTCGGTCGAATGACCGTTCAGCGTGTAGAAGCGGATCCACAATCCCGCGTCATGCGCGGCGCGAACCGCCTGATGCAGCCGGCGCGCATCGTCCGCCGTCCACTCGCCGGCGCGATTCTGTCCTTCAGGCTCGACCACGCTCCATGGATTGTTCGACCAGCGGCGGTAGTTCGTCGCGAGAGGCGAGGCCGACTTGCCCGCCATCGCGCCACCTGGCGCAACGGCGGGAAGAACGGCACCGAACAGACGGAGCTTGCCGCCGGGCGGTACCAGATCGTGAAAAGCGACCTGCTGAGCCGGATCGGAGCCGGTCAGCACAAGGACTGGACCAACGTGAAGCGGTTCGACGTGCTCCACGGTCGTCCCGCGAGCGGCGGTCGTCAGCCACGCTTCGTATTCGCCGAGCACATTCCAGATGGCGGCGAAATGCTGAGGCTCGCTGTCCTTGAAGTCGAGGTTTACCGTAATGAGCGGCCAGTGTTCATGCGACGCTGCCGTTAGCGCCCGCGTCGCAATCGGGCGAAGGCTCTCGAAGAAGTCGCGCAGCCCTGGTTCGGTACCGGTAAACGGCTCGCCATGGGAGACGAGCGAGCGCCCAGGAGTGGTGGCCGTCGCGGGCCGCCAGATGAGGTCTTGTTCGATCGCAAGAGGAGTCCCTGTCGCGAGCGCGCGTTCGACGCGATCGCCCCAGCGGCCCTGATAGGGATAGGCATTGTGCGCGTCGAGAAGCACCCGCCGGCCGGGCTCGTAGCCGGCCGGTAATTGCGCCGCGGCTGCGGCCGCGAGCGTGATCGTCAGCGTGAGCGCGTATGCCCTAGTAGCTTTCATTTCCACCTCACGCCTCAGAAATCGTCGAGCGTCAGCTTGGTATCCGCGTTTTTCCACGCCTCGTTGAACTCGCCCTGCACCCAGGCTGCGTCCGTCTCTTTGCCCTGCTTCGCGAGCGCCGCCTGCAGGCCGAAGAGAGCTCGGGCGTTGCGCGGGTGCTTGACGAGATCGTCGCGAAACACACGCTCGGCATCGGCAGCGCGTCCCGCGGCCAATAGAGCGGCGCCAAGCGACTCGCGCACGGGATAGAACCAGACGGGCGGTTCGTCATAGGGAAGTTGATCGGCCGCCGCCACCGCTTGCTGCCAGAACTTGACCGCTCGGTCGTGCTCTCCGCGTGCGGCAGCGATACGTGCGTCGAGCGCCGACGAAGCGACACTGAGCGCGCTCGCCGCCGTGGCCCATCCACCGCCCCCGAACGCCGCGGTTTCCGGTACTGCCGCGATTGCGGTCGTGAGCAGCGTCTTCTCGGCCGCCGCTTCCTCGACTTTTCCGCTCTTCGCGAGCGCCGTGCCGCGCGCGAAGTGATGCCACGCACGCTGGACCGTGCGTTCAGCCGGTGGCGCCTGCAGCGCGAGCACTTCGGCATGTTTCGAAAAACGGAGCAGGACAGAGACCGGCATGATCACCATCGATTCGACCATCGGCATCATGGCGACATGCGGGCTCAACTGCTCGGCCACGCGCGCGGCCGCCTGCTGTGCGTCGGCGAACCGCCCTTGCATCATGTGCGAGTCGACCAGGAAGTGCAGGTTGTGCGGGTAGTACATCATTCCGTACATGCCATTCGGCGGCGCGATCAGCAGATAACGGCGGTCGGCTGCCGCGCCATCAGCATTCGCCTTCGCTGCCGCGGCGTGGTCGCCTGTCCGGGCGAAGATATGGGCCGGCATGTGGATCAGGTGACCAGACGACTCGGCCAGCGTCGCGAGGCGCTGCGCGCTGGGAAGCGCGCGCGCTGGCGCGCGCGACGCCTCGACCGCGTGTATGTAGTAATGATTCGCGCCGAGGTGATTGGGGTTTCGCAGCAATACAGATTCCAGCACGCTCACGATTTGCTGCGTGTTCGCTGCAGGAGCGCCGTCGGCGGTCCACAGTTTCCAGGGCGTCAGGTTCATCAGACTCTCGGCGTGAATGACAGCGGCGTCGAGATCGTCCGGATAGCGCCGTGAAAGATCCCCCATCGCTTCGCTGAACGCGCGGGCGAGCGCAGCGCGATCAGCTTTCAGATCGTTCGAGTAGCGCGCGGCAAGGGCATCGATGTATGCCTTCTCATGTTCGGGTCCGCTGGTCGCGAGTGATTGCGCTTTGACCAGGGCGTCGTACGCCGTCTTCGCGCGCGCATCGTCGATGTCGAGGTTGTAGTTGGGGCCGAGCGCCCATGCCTTGCCCCACAGCGGCATCGCGGCTGCGGGGTCGAGTTCCGCCGCGCGTTCGAACGACTGGATCGCGGCTTCGTGATTGAAGCCGAATGCCTGTGCGAGACCCTGATCGAACATTTTCTGCGCTTCAGGGTTCGACGTGCGAATCGGGTGATGGTGCTGGCCGAAGGTGAGCGGCGCGGGCGGCGGCGGCGCCGGAGTTGGGGCGTTCGCAGGCGCCGGCGGCTGTTCTGCCGGACCGGATCGGCAGGCGCTGCCGAGCACGATGAGCGGCAACAGGGCGAGCGTCGAGAGTCTCATGGCGGAAGAATGTAGCAGAGGCCGCGGGCGCGGGCCAATCTGATACAGATGTAAACAGAAAACGGCACTCGCGTTGCACTGTTGTGTTCCCACATGGACAACGGTCGTCGTTATGTTTGAATTCGTTACGCCTCACGGGTTGTTTCGTACTCAAATCCATACGCTACGCGAAACCTTGCCTGGTGTGCTGGACGGCATCGAGGCGAATATCCACGACGCCCGCATCGCTACTCGCCGCATCCGCGAGCTGCTGCCCCTGCTCGGCGATCCAAAGAGACGAAAGCCTATCGAAGATCTGGGATCGCGCTTCAAGCGTCTCGGCCGGTCACTCGGCCGGGTCCGCGATGCCGATGTCCGCGTGGCGCTGCTCGCATCGCTCGAAACCCGGATGCCGCATGCGGCGCCTGCGCTCGTCGTCCTTCGGCAACAGCGCGAGCAGGAACGTCTTATGCTGTTGCGGAAATTAATCAAACGGCTGGAGCGGCTCGAGGCGGTACGGATGATCGAGATGCTCGATGATCACCGCCTTTCGTTGGCTGGGCCGGTCGCCTGGGCCATTCGCTCCGGCACTACGTGGAAGCGCGACCTGGGCTACACCCTTCGTGAGCGATCAGCCGCGACCATCGAAGCGATCGACCATGCAACGGGCGTGTACTTTCCGAATCGCGTGCACGGCGCGCGCATCGCAATAAAGAAGATGCGTTATGCGATGGAGATTGCCCACGAGGTGGGAGGCGGCAATCGAAACGCGGCGATACGCGAGCTGAAAAAGGCGCAGGACCTCCTCGGCGATCTTCATGATCGGCAAGAGCTGATCGACAATCTCATCGAGACGTGTCCGTCTGACCAACCCGAAGCCGCGAGCCAGGTGTCTCTGTTGAAGCAGGTGATAGAGGCCGAGAATCGCGATCTGCACGCGCGATACCTCGCCCGTCGCGGCGCGATTCTCGAGATCTGCAGCGCGGAGCGCCGCCATCTCCGGCGGCCGGCGACCCGATCGATGGTCGCTGCGGGTGCGCTCGCCATTTCCTCGGGCATCTACGCGAAACTCCGTTAACGTCCGCTAGAATAGTTCCCTCCGATATGTCTCGCAGAAACAGCTGCCTGCTGCTGGCCGCGCTCGTCGTGGTGTCGAGCGCCGTGTCCGCTCAGCGGGGCGGAGGCGGTTACTACGGCGTCCGGCGGCCAACGGCGGACACTTTCAAGGGCGACTTCACGTTCTGCCGGCTCGCATTTCGCGCCGCCTACGGCGGGTACGGCGGCGGGTGGGGCGTGGACTATCCGCGAGCTGACGAGAATCTGTCGATTCGCCTTTCGGAGCTCTCGGATGCCGTGGTGAATTTCGACAATCAGGGCACACCCAACTACGTCGTCATTCAGGCGACAGAGCCAGAGCTCTTCAAGTGTCCGTTCGTCATGGTGACCAATCACGGCCGGGCCTCTTTTGCGCCGGAAGAAGTCGATGCACTGCGGTCGTATTTGAAAAAGGGCGGCTTCCTGTGGGCAGACGATGCGTGGGGAAGTCTGGCGTGGGAGCACTGGCACGAGGAGCTGCGCAAGATTCTGCCGGCCGCCGACTATCCGCTGGTCGATCTCCCCATCAACCACTCGATATTCCGCACGTTGTTCGAAGCGAAGCGGATCCCACAGATTCCGAACATCGGATTCTTCCGCGGTTCGGGTGGCCAGACGTCCGAGCGATTTGAAGACAGCAGCACGCCTCACGCGTACGCGTTGGTCGACTCGAGCGGCCGCATCGTCGTGCTGACCACGCACAACACCGACTTCGGCGACGCCTACGAGCGCGAAGCGGATGATCCGGAGTTCTTCTACAGGTTTTCCGTCGAAGGCTACGCGATCGGGATCAACATCCTCTTGTATTCGATGACGCACTGACACGTTGCGAGCGACACAGCGTCGCATTCGCGCATAGTCCTTGCCGCACCGCACGGCGACGCAGGGTTGCTTCCGCGAACCAGCTCGACGACGCGGGAGAGGCTCCGCTTCGCACTTAGCATCGAACGCCGTCACGCAGGCTGGGGCGGCAGGCTTACTTCCGCGGACCAAGCTCGACAACGCGGGAAACGCAGCTCTCGGCGAGGTGTCGCCGACGGTCGAAGAGTCCGTACTTCGCTCCGGGCTCGCGGATCCCACGTCTTCCGCTGCGTTTCCGGGTACGGAGTACGTCGCGTTGCTCGCGATGGTTCGCTTCAGCAAGCCTGCCGCCCCAGCCTGCGTGACCTCCGACGCGCTAAGTGCGCATGGCAACGCCACGCGTGGCGTTGCCCGCGGAGAGCATCTCTCGGCGGGGTGTCGCCGACGGTCGAAGAGTCCGTACTTCGCTCCGGGCCCGCGGATCCCACGCCTTCCGATGCGTTTCCATGTACGGAGTACGTCGCGTCGCTCGCGATGGTTCGCTTCAGCAACCCTACGTCGCCGCGCGGTGGAACGTGTCTCCGCGCTAACTGCGGCGTGGCTGACCGGGAGCGCCGGTGGAGCAAACAATCGAAGTCGGCGCGAGAGCGATAGTGGACAAAACGCGGCGCGTTTTGCCGCGCCGAGCGCCGGGGCCCCCAACGCGGCAGCCGCGTTGGGGTGGCTATTCTTTGTTTGCGGAATCGGTGCTCCCGGTCGGCCATGCGATGCGATTGGCGCGAGGCGGAGCCGACCTAACGGTCGGCACTACGAAGGTGCAGTCGGACAGCGGCCGGAGTTGCTAGCAATCGCATCGCGCGAAGTGCGCAACGCGCCACAATCGGTGATAATCCGGACGCGCATGAGCCGTGTCCTGGTCGTCGACGACAGCGAGACCGTGGTGAATTTTCTGCGGATGGTTCTCGAAAGCCAGCAGTATGAGGTCGACACCGCGTCTGATGGCAACGAAGGATTGGCCAAGGCGCATCAATCGCTGCCCGACCTCATCATCACCGACAGCATCATGCCCGGCATGGACGGTTTTTCGCTGCTCCACGCGCTTCGCGCAGATCCGGCGACCGAGGCGGTGCCGGTCATCATGCTCACATCCGGCGATCCTCACGATCCCGACCACATCGTCCGAGAGCCGCAGCCCAACGCGTTTGTGAAGAAATCGGCAGATTTGGAGCCGCTGCTTGCCGAAGTGCGGCAAGCTCTCAACCATCGGCGATAACTCATTTGTCAGTGACTGTGCTATATCGCGGCACGATCGCGCGCACCTTACTGCAAATATCGGCGTAATAACCGTTTGTCGTCGCTCGAGTCGAATCGTGCCTGGAGGGTTGCTTGTGCCAGGACAGCACACAGTTAAACGACGTTCACTGTAGGACTTACAGGTGGTCGCTGCCGTCGCGTGCTAAAATGGGACACAGTTGCACAGGCGAGCAAGTATGCTCAAATCTGTAACTATTTGAAAATGAGCGGTTTAGTGGCGTTGAGGGTGTAGGACAAAGCGGCGTCTTGTTTGCTGTGCAGCTGGCAACCTGGCCGGATTGCCGGCCGGACGTGCCCTTCGTCTACGCACGAGCGGGTTGGAGAGACCGCACACATGAAAGCTGGAAAATTCATCGCCGCCGGCGCGACGATCTGGGCTCTGTCCCTCGGGCTTGTCGTCCATGCACACGACCATGGAAACGACGACCACCCGTCGAACCTGGATATGAAGTTGGCGCGCGTGCTTCGTCAACACGATTTCACCGGACGTATTGAATCGACGCTCGAGGACCGGCTGGGGCGCCGCATCGACGTCCAGCTCGCGAACCTCGGCCGTCTGCTGTGGTTTGACACGATCCATTCGCTGCACCGCGACAACACCTGTGGCGGCTGTCACTCGCCCTCGAACGGTTTCGGCGATACGCAGTCGATTGCGATCGGCGTCGACAACAACGGCCTCGTCGGTCCGAATCGGGTCGGCCCGCGCAACCAGCGGCGGTCGCCGCTCGTCGTCAACACGGCGTTCTATCCCAAGCTGATGTGGAACGGCCGGTTCTTCGCCAATCCCGCTCCGAGCAAGAAGCTCGGCGATCCGTTCAGCAACATGTTCGGGTTCACGTTCCCGGCGCCCGAAGCGCAGTCGCTCGGCTACCACGACCATCTTCTTCAATCGCAGGCGTTCATTCCGCCAACCGAGCTGGTCGAAGTCGCCGGGTTCACGGGCACATCGGACACGGATCTGAGCCCGGTCTTCGAAGTGTTCGACAACGGGAAGGGCCTGCCGGTGCCGCTGGCAGACGGGTCTGGCTTCCGGAACGATCCGATCCGGATGGACATCCTCGAAGTGCTGAACTCGACGCCCGGATACCGCGCCGCCTTTGGAAAAATCTTTCACGACGTGAAGCGCGGCGCGCCGATTACGTTCGACATGTTCGGCCTCGCGATTGCCGAGTTCGAGTTCTCGCTGACGTTCGCCAACGCGCCGATCGACAGGTTTGCGCGCGGCCAGCAAAACGCGATGACCGACGCCGAGAAGCGCGGCGCGCTGGTGTTCTTCGGCGAAGGCAAGTGCGTGACGTGTCACGCCACCAAGGGCAAGTCGAACGAGATGTTCAGCGACTTCGAGAATCACGTCGCCGGCATTCCGCAGCTCGCGCCGCCGTTCGGCAAATACACGAGCAACATGATTTATGACGGCCCGGGCGCTGATGAGGATTTTGGCGCGATGCAAATCTCCGGCGATCCGTCGGACAAGTACAAGTTCCGCACGGCACCGCTGAGAAACATCGGCCTCGCGCCGGCGTTCTTCCACAACGGCGCATTTGCGCGGCTGGAAGATGCGATTCGCTTCCATCTCGACCCGACGCAGCCGTACAATCCCGCGGCCGCCGGTATCGATCGGGACCTCACTCGCCGAATGGGGCCGCGTATCGAGGAGTCGTATCTGCATCCGATGTTCAGGAACGGCGGGATCGATCTGTCGGAGTCGCAGATTCGCGACGTCACGCAGTTCATCAAAACCGGACTGCTCGATCCGCGCGCCGAGAAAGATCGCCTCTGCGGCCTCATTCCCAAAGCGGTGCCTAGCGGGTTCAAGGTGCTCACGTTCGAGGCGTGCCAGGACAAGCCCGGTAAGAAGGACAGCAACTAGCATAAATGCTCGAAGGGGGGCCTCGGCCCCCCTCGTCCGTCGCGTCCCCCTCCATCCTGCGCCCAACTTCAGTCAGACTTGTACGGATTTGACACGCTCCGGCCGATAACCGGTAGGGAGCGGACGTGTGTCTTCGCGAACCGCTGCGCATTTGTGTGAAGGAGCATCGATGAAACGCGTCATCTTGTCAGTCATGATTCTGTGCGTCGCCGGCGCGCGTCCGCTCTCGGCACAGCAGAACGACCTCGCGGTGCTGCGCGCGGAGATCGCGAAACAGGAAGTGGTCATCGCGCAACTCTTGAAGCGCATCGAAGCGCTCGAGAAGCAGGCGCCGGCGCCCGCCGCGGCGCTGCAGGATCTGCAGGACGACATCAAAGCGCAGGACGATTCCATCAATTCGCTGCGCGAGACGGTGAACAGCAAGGTGAACCTGAATGGCTACTACAACTTCAGGTTCGCCGCCGATGGCTCCGAGGAAGCAGCGTCGTTCCAGCAGCATCACCTTGGCGTCATCATGGCGAAGCAGCTCGGCAAGTTCAACTTCCTCATGGAGCTCGAGCTGCAGAACGTGCCACACCACGCTGAGATATCCGTCTCAGAAGACGGCGAAGAAGTCCATGCCGAAGAGGGTGAGACCGATCTCAGCGGCGAGGGCCAGGTCGCGGTCGAGAACGCGTGGATGGAATACAATCACAACCGCTTCCTGAGCGTTCGGATGGGCAAGCAGCTGTCCCCTCAGTACTGGTGGCAGAACCACTATCCGAACCTGACGCTGTCGACCACTCTTCCGATCTACCTGCGTGAGTTGTTCCCGGCGGAGCTCATCGGCGTCACTGTGCAAGGGTCGGCGGCGCGGCCTGTCGGCCAGTCCGAGTTCGGCGTCGGCTACAAGTTCTATGTCGCCAACAACAATTTCGAGGGCAACAGCCGCACCGACTTGCAAGACGGCAAGTCATGGGGGGCGCGCGGCCAGGTTCGCCTCCCGACTGGAGGGGCGTTGAGGCGCTTCGACGCCGCATTCGACGTATATCGCGGTCATGTTGGGTTGGCCGACAACACCCTCACGGAAGACAACGTCATCGGATTCGAATCGCAGCTCGAAGTGTCGCAGTTTCTCCTGCAGACGGAATGGGCGCGCGGGAAGTCGTTGGAACAGACGCGCACGGGATATTACGTGCAGCCGGCCTATCGCATCGACGAGGATTGGATCACGTTCTATCGCCTCGAGCAGCTCGAGAGCCCGAGGATTCAGCGCGCCGAGCGCCGTCATCTGGCGGGAATCAACTATCGCCCGTATCCGCAGATTGCGTTCAAGGGCGAGTTGTACCGGTCGCAGCCGCTGGAGCGCGACTTCATTCACGCTGAAGGCGACGAGGAAAGCAAGCCGTTCAACGGCATCGCGCTGGCCGCGGTCTTCTTTTTCTAACGTCGGTGGCGCGCAGGTTCCTGACGGCGGCGTTGATTGTTCTCATGTGGACGAGGCATGCGTCCACGGAGATCATTCCGTTCGTCGTCATCGTCAACAATGCGAATCCGGTCACGTCGCTCAGCACGTCGGAGCTACGCCGGATTTTCATGAAGCAGCAGCGGATGTGGCCGCACGGCGAGCCGATGGTGCCCGTCGACTGGGACAGCACGCACTATCTGCGCGCGATTTTCTCGAAGGATGTGCTCGGCCGATCGGTGCGTGAGATGCAGGACTACTGGGTGCAGCAGTCGATGACGCAGGGGCTGACGCCGCCGTCGACGCAGCGATCGGCTCGAGCCGTGCTGCGCTTCGTGGCCAGCGTTCCGGGCGCGATCTCGTATGTGCCTCCGTCGGAAGTCGACGAAACCGTCCGCGTGATGCCGGTCAAGTGACCGACCCGAGCAACAGGGAGACATGGTGGCGTTGAAACTCAACATTCGATGGCAGCTCGCGCTGGTGTCCGTCGCGCTGTCGCTGCTGCCGATTGCGGTGGTCGGCATTCTGGCGTACCAGATTGCGCGCGGCGCGCTCGAAGAGCGCATCCGGCTCAATCTCGAGACGCTGGCGGTGCAGAGCGACGAGAAGCTCGAGCGGCTGCTGCTCGATCATCATCAGAATCTCGCCGTGTGGTCGCAGCTCGGTTTCATCCGCGACGACGCGGTGACGGGCGACGCCGACGGACGGATTCAACAGTTTCTCCAGGAAGCGAAGCGCAACACCGACGTGGCGCAGGAGTTGTGGGTGGCCAATGCCGCCGGCACCGTTATCGCGTCGACGCTGCCGACATTGCGCGGCCGCGAAGTCGGTGACCGTGAGTTTCTCCAGGCGGCCCGCCGCGGTGAATCGTGGGTCGGATCGCCGATGATGCAGGACCTGACCGGCCGCGTGGGCATGCCCCTCGCGTTTCCGCTGCAGGCCAGCTTCGATCGTTCCAAGTCGGTTGGCGTGCTCGTCGCCGTCCTCGACTGGCCGAAAATTCTGTCAACGTTGCAGGCAGTTCGGGTCCTGCCCGAGGGACAAGACGAGCGCGGTTACCTCGTGGTGGCGAACTCCCAGGGTGTGCTTCTCGCCGCGCCGTCGTTCCTGTCTGGGTGGGAGCCCGGCCGCACGCGGTTGAACGCGCTGGGCCTCGATTCGGTCAACACGATCATCAACGCGCCAGCCGGCAGCGGCGAGCTCGAGGTGCGCGACTCGACCTACCTCGCCGGGTATGCGACGAGCGAAAAACGGCCGTATTTGCCGGACGCATGGCGAACCATTCTGCTGATGCGCACCGATGTCGCGTTTGCGCCGCTCGGTCGTTTGCTGTGGACCATCATCTTGCTGTCGATCGTGCTGGGCACGCTTGCAGCAGCCGGCTCGGTCTACTGGGCGACACAGTTCTCGCGCCCGATCATGTCGCTGGTGCCATTCCTCAAGTCGGTGGCCGGCGGAGACCTCTCACAAGGCATCTCGATCGCACGAAACGACGAGCTCGGCATGCTCGCCGACGCGGCGAACGACATGGCCAACCAGCTTCGGAAGCTGCTGCAGGACTTGCAGCAGGCCTCCATCCAAATCACCGGCGCCTCAACTCAGGTGCTGACGACGGCAGAAGAGCACGCCTCCGGATCTGTCCAGCAGGCGGCATCGATCGCGCAGGTCACCGCGACGATGGAAGAGCTGACGAATACCGCAAAGCAAATTGCCTTGAGTGCAACCTCGGTGGAGAAGATCGCCGACGACAGCGCGCAGGCGGCCCACGCCGGGTACGACTCGGTTGGCGAAGCGCTCGAGGCGATGGAGAAGATTCGCCGCCGCGTGGCGGACATCTCGGGGAAGACGCTGCTGCTCGGCGAACGATCGCAGCGCATCTCTGAAGTGTTGAACCTTATCAAGGACATCGCGGGCGAGATTCACCTGCTCGCCGTCAACGCCGCAATCGAATCGGCCGCCGCAGGCGAGCACGGCAAGCGGTTTGCGGTGGTCGCCAGCGAAGTGCGGCGGCTGGCGGAGCGCACCCGCGAATCGGCGGAAGAGATCAAGGGCATCGTCGGCGAGATTCAGTCGGCGACGAACACCTCGGTGCTTGCGACGGAACAGGGCGTCAAGGAAGTCGAGAACGGCGTGTCGCTGGCCACGCGTGCGCGCGGCAGTCTGGAGCAAATCATTCAGATGGTCGACCGCACCACGCAGGCCATCCGGCAGATCACGTTTGCCACGCAGCAGCAGCAGAGCGCGAGCGAGCAGATTGTGCAGACGATGCGCGAGGTGGCCGAGGTCACCAGGCAGGCGGCGTCGGGTATGAAGCAATCCGCGAATTCGGTCGGCGAGCTCAACCTGCTTGCCGATCAGTTCAAGACCAGAATCAAAGAGTTCAAACTGTAGAGCTCATGGATCCCGAAGCCATCCTCGCCGCCATCGAGCAGCAGCGCGACGCCGAGGCGGAGCCCCGCGAAGAACAGGAGCGGGTGCCGTACCTGGGCTTCTATCTCGGCACTGAGGTGTACGGGCTGCCGCTCGATCAGCTGCGCGAGGTCGCGCGCGTGAGCCATCTGCGGCGCGTGCCTGGCGCGCCCGCCGGCGTGGCGGGCCTCGTCAACCTGCGCGGCGAGATTCTGTGCGCGCTCGACGTCCGGGAGATTCTCGGCCTGCCCGCGCAGGCGTCAACCGTTTCGCCGTTTCTCGTGGCGCTGCGTGGGTTCGGCGATCCGCTGGGCCTCATCGTCGACTCGATCGCAGACATCTATGCGGTCCTGCCAAGCGAGATCGAACCGCCGCCCGCGATCTGGCCGGCTGAGCGCGCCGCGTGTTTCATCGGCACCGCACGCGTGCCGGTTGGATTGATGGGGCTCCTCGACCTCGCGCGGGTGACGAAGGTATGACCGGCGCAGTCGGGGCGGTGTCGCTGCTCGTCTTCGAGGCGGCCGACTGCCTGATGGCCGTCCCCGCCTCCGAGATCGC
>Ga0184625_10000270_pt1 | contig 18156 bp, 16 predicted proteins | sample PLM3_30_b1_FD_133151 | JGI IMG/M metagenome (GOLD analysis project Ga0184625, IMG submission 133151) | Groundwater sediment microbial communities from an aquifer in East River, Colorado, USA - PLM3_30_b1 | ecosystem: Environmental > Terrestrial > Soil > Riparian zone | place: USA: East River... | reverse complement strand
CGTCCGGATCGCCCGCGTGCTCGAGACGCACACCCACGCCGACCACGTCTCCGGCCACGGCCGGCTGGCGCTCGAGCACGGCGTGCCGGTCTCCATTCACCCGGCCGCCGAGCCCGAGTATCCGTTCGACCCGCTGGAAGACGGCGCGGCGATCGAGCTCGGCCCGGTCTGTCTCCGCGTCGTCCATACCCCGGGGCACAGGCCGGAGCACTGCTGCTTCGAGGTGATCGACCGAGAGCGCGGCGACGAGCCGTGGCTCACGCTGACCGGCGACTCGCTGTTCGTCGGAGACGCCGCCCGGCCCGATCTCGCCTCCGAAGCGACCGAGGGCGCCCACGGCCTCTACGAAAGCCTGCAGCGGCTCCTGCAGCTCGACGACGGCGTCGAGGTCTATCCAGGACATGTCTCCGGCTCGCTCTGCGGAACCGGCATGAGCTCGAAGGCGTCGTCGACGATCGGGTTCGAGCGTCGCTTCAACCAGAAGCTGCGAATGACGGACGAGGACGAGTTCGTCGCCGAGGCGATCAAGACAGGCGTCCGGCCTCCGAACATGGATCGAATCGTCGAGCTGAACCGCGGGCCGTTCGTCGGCTCTCCCGACCCGCTCCAGCGGCTGAACGGCGGCTCCGGAGCGGTCCTCGACGTCCGTTCTGCGGATGACTTCGCCGCCGGCCACGCGCGTGGCGCGGTCAGCGTGCCGGTCGAGGGCGGCAACTTCGGGACGAAAGCCGCCTTTGTCCTACCGCCGGACGAGCGGGTCGTCATCCACGCAGGCAGCGCCCAGGAGGCCCAGCGTGCAGCCAAGGGCTTGAGAGCGGTGGGAATCTTCGATCTGGCCGGATACCTCGTCGGCCCGCCGAGCGAGGAGCTCACCGCGCCCGTCGAGCTGGACGAGCTTCGGGACCTCGTCGAGACCGGCGCCGTCGAGGTGCTCGACGTCCGGGAGCCGCACGAGCGGGACGAGGGCTACATCCCGGGCAGCCGGAACATCCCGTACCGCCTCGTCCGGGAGTGGGCCGACGACCTCCAGGGCGGCCGGCCCGTCGTCACGATCTGCTCCAGCGGCCCCCGTGCGGGCGTGGCAGCGAGCGTGCTGGCGGCGTCGGGCGTGGACGCGAGACCGGTGCTCCACGGCGGCGTTCCGGACTGGGACGGGGAGACCGTCAGCTTCAGGCGCTGCGGCTCTTAGCGGTCAGCGACTCCGCCTCGTCCACAAAGGCCGAGGCTCCGGCCTCCCGAAAGAACTCGATCGCGGACGAGAGATCAGCGGTTAGCCCTTCGTTCGCGGCGACGAGCTGCGCGTCCGCCTCGAAGACCCTGGCCCCCATCTGATGAAAGATGGCAACGGCCGCCAGGGGGTCGCCTCGACCGAGCGCTAGTCCGGCGTCGCGCCATGGAGTCGGCGTCGGCACGCTTTCGGCGACGGCCTCGAGCTCACCGCGCCGGCCGAGCGCCGAGAGGGGAACAGCAAGGTCCCAAAACCAGTCGTGCGAGATGTTCAGGCGTGCTCGGCTGCAGACGTCGACGATCTCGGCCACAAGCGGGTCCACGCCAGGCTCTCCCGTGGACCACAGCATGCGAATGTGGAAGGCAAGCGCAGGTATGAGGACCTGCGGATCGGCCGCGCCGCGCGACAGCTGGAGGCAGGTTGCACTCTCATCGACCGCACCGGCGGCGTCGCCCCGGCCCAGCAGAACTCGGGCCCGACAGGCCCGCCACGTCGACTCGAGGTAATGGCCGCCTTGTGCCTGCGCGTCCGCGATCCAGCGATCGGCTATCTCCGTCATCTCGTCCCAGCGCCCCTCGATGTACAAGAGCCTGACCAGCTGGCTGTCGTGCCAGCGGAGCCAGTCGACACCCGCGAAGCGCTTCCAGGCCTCCTTCATGCGCATCGTCGCCTCGTCAGCTTGCGCGAGCTCGCCGAGGTTGTAGTAACCGTCCGCGACGTTGTTGTACGAACGCTGGACGTCCGCCGAGTTCAGCTGATCGAAGATCGCGATGCTCTCCTCGAGAGCGGCGAACCCTCTTCGATCGCCCTTCATCACCCGCCAGGAGCCGCTCGCGCTGAGGACTCGCGCACGAACGTCCTTGAGCTCCAGCTCGTCGGCCATCGCGAGCGCCTGCTGCTCGAACTGCGCGGCGAGCTCATCACGGTTTCCGAGCCAGTGGAGCCGGAAGAGGCCTGCGTACACACGCGCCTTCGTCTCCGACAGCGGCAGCGCCTCCGCCAGCTCGGCGGTTTGCCCCAGGCTCTCGAGAACGTCGTCGCCCCGTCCGAGCAGCCAGAAGCTGTCGGCCCGCATCAGCTCCGCTTCAGCGGCTCCCTCGCGGTCACCGGCGGCAAGTAGGGCGTCCCGGGCGACCGACAGCTCATCCACGTCCCAGACGTCTTCGCCGAACCTCGCCGCCGCCGCAGCGAGGAGCAGCCGTGGCCGGTCGCGGTCGTCCGCCGGCCACAGCTCGAGTGCTCGGTCATAGTCCCGCGCTGCGGCGGAAAAGGCGTTGAGCGACGCGGCGCGTTCGCCGGCGTCCCGGAGCGCGAACCGTGCTGCCCGGATGAGCTCGTCCGTCTCGCGACCGCCCGCCCGAGCAATCTCGAGCGCGCTCGCGTAGTGGTATGCACGGAGATCGGCGTAGTCCTCGGGCCGCCCGAACGACTCGATCCAGACAGCAGCGCGCTGATGCTTCTCGGCCCGGTCGGCTCTCGGAATCTGGCCGTAGGCCACGTCTCGCACCAGGGTGTGTGCAAACGAGTACTGCGTGTCGCCCTCGATCGACGAACGCCGCTCGCGCCGAATGAACTCCCTCCGTTCCAGCCGATGCAGCGACTCCTCGAGCTCGCGGCTCGAATTGCCGCCGCCGATCGCTGCCAGGGCGCCCGGCCAGAACACCTTGCCGACGACGGCAGCATCCTGCAGCAGCGACTTCTCTGTTCCTGCAAGCGCATCGAGACGCGCTGCGATCAGCCCCTGGAGGGACTCCGGCAGGGGCAGGTCGCCGTTCGTACCCTCGGCCGCGATCCGCGCGAACTCCTCGGCATAGAGCGGATTGCCGCCGGCCCGCTCGAGCAATCGGGTCTGTCGCTCCGCAGGAAGCACCGCACGGTCGAGGAGCTCGTGAAGAAGCCTCGCCGTCTCTTCTTCGGAAAGCGGGGACAGAGAGACGGTGGCCGCGTTCGGTTTCCCGCCACCCCAGCCCGGGCGGCGTGCGAGCAGTTCGGGCCTTGCGGTCGCGACGACGAGGATCGGGACGGCGCCCGCCCAGTCGACGAGATAGTCGACGAGATCGAGCAGACCATCGTCCGCCCAGTGGAGGTCTTCGAACACGAGGACGAGCGGGTCGAGCTCGGCGAGCCCTTCGAAGAACCGGCGCCAAGCGGCGAAGCTTTCCGCGCGCCGATCGGCCCCGAGCTCTCCCGGGTCGCCGAGACCAAGTAGGGGTCTCAGCTGCCGCGTTACCCATTGCGCTTCCTCTTCGTCTGGCACGGCTTCGTCGACGACGACCTGCAGCTTCGCCTCCGCCCGCTCGTCGGGCTCACCCTCGAGGATTCCCGCGTGAGCCTTCACGATCTCTGCGAGGGCCCAGAACGCGACACCCTCGCCGTACGGAAGGCACCTGCCCTGACGCCAGTAGATGAGGTCGGGCTGAGCCTCGACCGAGGAAAAGAGCTCGTGCACGAGCCGGCTCTTTCCGATTCCCGGCACGCCGACGAGGGTCACGAGCTGCGGTGCACGCTGGTGCCGAACACGGTCGAGCGCGTCGACCAGGAGATCGAGCTCCCGCTCCCTCCCGATCAGGGCGGTCCGCGGCTCGAAGCTGACATCCGACCCGTAGCGGGAACGCGCTTCAACTGCCTCCCACACCGGTACGGGCGCCGCCTTCCCCTTGGCTTCGACGGCCGCAAGTTCCAGATACTCGATCACGCGGGATGTGGCGTTGTAGGTCGTTTCGCCGACGAGGACGCCGTTCACCGGCGCCGCCGTCTGCAGCCGCGACGCGGTGTTCACGACGTCGCCCGCAACGAAACCCTGCTCGGCCCCCGGCCGCGGCTCGAGCGAGACGAGTACTTCGCCCGTGTTGACCGCGACACGGACCTCGAGATCGCCCTCCTCGCGGATCCAGTCCCGAATCGCGAGCGCAGCGCGGACCGCCCGCTCCGGATCGTCCTCGTGCGCGACGGGCGCGCCGAAGACCGCCATCACAGCGTCGCCGATCACCTTTTCGACCGTCCCGCCACGTCGTTCCAGCTCGGACCGGAGCCGATCGTGAAAGGGCCGCAGCATTGCCTCGACGTCCTCGGGGTCGAGCGCCTCGGCGCGCGATGTGAAGCCGACGAGATCGGCGAACACGATGCTGACGACCTTGCGCTCCCGGCGCCTTGGGGTGGTCATAACTGCCGAGTCTACGAGCCGAAAGGGCCGGTAGACGGCGCCGCACACCGCCCCGGCCTCTCTTCTTCCACAAGACGGCCGGGTCGCAGTATTTCTTCCTATTTCAGGCGCTCGACCGTGTAGCCCCAGCTGCGCATCTTGTCGAGGAGCACCGTGCAGTGCTCCTGGTCGCGCGTGATGAGCGTCAGCTCGACCTCGGTCTCGGCGATGGGAAGCTCCATCCCCTCGCGGTGATGCTCGACGGAGACGACGTTGCCGCGCGCCTCTGCGATGAGCGTGAGCAGCCGGACGAGCTCGCCGGGTCGGTCTGGGATGCGCGTGCGGATCACGAGGTAGCGGCCGCCGAGCGTCAGCCCGTGGCGCATGATCGTGATCAGAAGCGTCGGGTCGATGTTGCCGCCGGAGAGGACGATCGCGACCGGTCCCGAGCCGCCGACCTTCTCGGCCAGGAGAGCTGCGACGCCGACGGCGCCGGCACCCTCGACGACAAGCTTCGTCCGCTCGAGCAGGAGCACGATCGCTTCGCTGATCGACTCGTCGTCGACGTCGACCATGTCGTCGAGGACGTCGTCCAGGATCGACATGGTCAGCTCGCCGGGACGCTTTACGAAGACGCCGTCGGCGATCGTGAAGCCGGAGAGACCGGCCTGGACGCCGACGATTCGTAGGTTGGGGCGATTCGCCCGCAGGGCGAGCGCGATTCCAGAGGCCAGCCCGCCTCCTCCGACGGGGATCACGACCGTCTCGGCGTTGGGCACCTGGTCCGCGAGCTCCAGGCCGATCGTGCCCTGGCCGGCGATCACGGTGGGATCCTCGAAGGGGTGCACGAAGGTCGCTCCTGTCTCCTCCACGTAGGCCATGGCCGCCGAGAGCGCCTCCTCGAAGCCCGCGCCCTCCATGGTCAGCTCCGCCCCGTAGGTGCGGCACGCCTCGACCTTCGCCATCGGCGCGTCCTGCGGAACGTAGATCCGCGCCGGAATTCCGGCCTGCCGCGCCGCCCAGGCCACGGCCTGGCCGTGGTTGCCGGCGCTCGCAGCGACGACGCCGGCCGCTCGCCGCTCGGCCGACAGCGTTGCGATCCGGTTGACGGCGCCGCGGACCTTGAAGGCCCCGGTCCGCTGGAGGTTCTCCGCCTTCAGCGACACCTTTCGGCCGGTGGCGCGAGACAACGTCCCCGAGCCGTAGACCGGCGTTTCCCGCGCAATGCCGATCAGGCGCTCGCGGGCATCCAGGATGTCAGCGAGGCTTGGGGCTGTCTCCGTCGACGCCATTTTCACCGGAACTGACCTTGAACACCTTCTGAAGTATCTCCCTCACCGCGGTCAGCGGGTCGAGCTCGCGGCGCTGCACCTCGTCCAGCAGCCGGCGTAGCTCGGGGTCGTTCGCGACGGCCTGCTCCAGATGCGTCTTCGCCCGTGAGGAGGCGATCGCGAAGACCTCGCCGGCCAGATTCTTGCGCCGGCGCTCGTCGAGCAGGCCGTTCGACTGGAGAAAAGAGCGGTGCTCGGCGATCTTGTCCCAGAGCTCGGGGACTCCCTCTCCTTCGATCGCTTCGGTGAGGACGATCGGCGGCCTCCGGGCACGGTCGGGGTCGAGCGAGAGGATCGAGCGCACCTCGTTCAGCATCGTCTTCGCGGCGGGATGGTCTTTCTTGTTCACGACGATCACGTCCGGGATCTCCATGATCCCCGCCTTCAGCGCCTGCACGGAGTCGCCCGAGCCCGGCATCAACACCAGCACGACCGTGTCGGCGACGCCGATCACCTCGACCTCGCTCTGCCCCGTCCCTACCGTCTCGAGAAAGAGCAGGTCGCGGCCCGCGGCGTCCAGAACCAGGAGCGCCTGGAGCGCGGCCTCGGCGAGCCCGCCGAGATGGCCACGTGTCCCCATCGAGCGGATGAAGACGCCGGGATCGAGGAAGTGGTCGGAAAGCCGGATCCGATCGCCGAGCAGGGCGCCCTGGGTGAAGGGGCTCGAGGGATCGACGGAGACCACGCCGACCGTCTGATCCTGCGCTCGGATGTGCCGGACGAGCGCACTGATCAGGCTCGACTTCCCCACTCCCGGCGGGCCTGTGATCCCGACGGCGTAGGCGCGACCGGTCTCCGGGTAGAGCTCCCGGACGAGCTCGTACGCGAGCGGGTCGCCGTTCTCGACGAGCGTGATCGCTCGGGCCAACGCACGGCGGTCGCCTCCGCGGACGCCAGCCACGAGCGTCTCCAGCGTCCATTCGCGCCGACGGGCCATGGATCGAACTCTAGGGGGAGGTCTGGAGCGCGGGCTCGCCGCGGGCCGCGACACCTCGCGCCATGGTGAGCCCGATCCCCGCCGCGAGGGCGGCGAGCATGCCGGCGATCGCCCACACCACTCGCGCTCCAAGCGCGTCGGTCAGCGGCCCTGCGGCGAGGATGCCGAGCCCGAGCACCGCGTAGTTCGAGCTCATCAGGACGGTGAAGGCGCGGCCGCGCAGCTCGTCGGGCGCGCCGCGCTGGACGAGCAGGGCGTTGCAGACGACTGCAGCTCCGTTGCCGACGCCGACGAACGCGACGAACGCTGCAGCCACCCACACGTCGGGCGAGGCCGCCGCCGCGAGCAGGCCGAGCGCGATCACTCCGATCGAGCCGGCATAGACCGCAGCCAGGGCGCGGTGCTCGAGAAACGAGCCTGCCATCAGGCTTCCGAAGGCAAGGCCGATACCCGTCGCGCCAACCAGGAGGCCGTAGCCGAAATCGCCGGCATCGAAGGCGTCCTTGGCGAGGACGATCTCGGAGACGTTCGCCGCGGCCGTCGCGAGCATGACGACGTTCCAGGCGGCGAGGATCGTAAGCAACGCCCGAGACCGCCGGATGAGCGCGAAGCCGTCGGAGAGATCGCGCCAGTACCCGCGCCCGGCGGCCGTGGCAGCCTGCAACAGCCGTCCCGGGATGCCGGCGAGGAGCGCCGCCGAGGCGAGGAAGGTTGCGGCGTTGATCAGGTACGCAACGTCCGGGCCGGTCGTCGCCACGAGCGCGCCACCGAGGATCGGGCCGATGGCCAACGTGAGGTTCTCGATCGTCTGCAGGATCGAGTTGGCATTCGCGAGCTCGTCGTCGCTGACGAGATTGGGAAGACCGGCGTAGACGGCCGGGCGGAAGAAGCCCGTGGCGAAGCCCGCAACGGCGGCCAGGGCGACGATCACGGCGGCGCTTCCCGCCAGGGGCAATGCGGCGAAGACGGCGAAGCGCACCAGGTCGGCTCCGATCATCAGCCGGCGGCGAGGCAGGCGGTCGACGAGCGAGGCCGCCGCGAAGCCGATCACGATCGCCGGCAGAAAGTCGGCGACGAAGAGCGCGCTGACCCAGGTCGCGGAATTCGTACGGTCGAAGACATCGACGGTCAGCGCGACGAATGCGGCCCACGTCCCGAAGCCCGACGCGAGCGTGGCGAGCGCGAGCCGGCCGAAGCTCGGCTGGTCCTTGAGAAGCGCGAACCTGCGGCTCAGCAAGCTAGGTCGCGGCGTGAGTGAGCACGCGGCCGAGGGCCTCGCGGAAATACAGGTTCTCCTCCGGCGTCCCGACCGTCACCCGGATCCCGCCGGGCGCTCCGAAGCCCGCAGTCGGACGAACGATCACGCCTTCCTGCAGGAGCCGCTCGAAGACGGGCCGTGAGTCCTCCCCGACCTCGGCGAAGACGAAGTTCGCGACGGCCGGGCCCACCGGCTCGAACCCGTGGTCGCGGAGCGCCTGCTCGATCACCGGCCGCCCTTCGGCGTTGGCGCGCCGGCGCCGCTCGATCTCGGAGTCCGCTCCGGGAGCGCCGAGGCTCGCCACAGCCGCCACCTGCGCGGGAGACGTGACGTCGAAGGCCCGGCGCACCTTGCCGATCGCGGTGACGACCTCGGCGGGGGCAGCCCCGTAGCCGACCCTGAGCCCTGCCAGCCCGAAGATCTTCGAGAACGTCCGCAGGACGACGATGCGCCGGCCACGCTTGAGGTACTCCTCGATGCCGTCCGGGTAGTCGGGCTCCTCGACGTATTCGTAGTACGCCTGGTCGAGCACGGTGAGCACGTGATCGGGGACGCGCTGGAAGTAGTCGTCCAGCTCCGCGCGCGTGGTCATCGTTCCCGTCGGGTTGTTCGGGTGACAGACGTAGACGAGCTTCGTCCGGTCGGTGACCGCCTCAAGCATCGCGTCGAGGTCGTAGCGGCCATCGCGCAGCGGGATCGTCCTGGCCTCGGCTCCCAGCTTCCGCGCGGTGATCACGTAGCTCGGGAAGCTGGGCCAGCCGCAGACGACGTTGTCGCCCGCGTCGAGCGAGACCTGGGCCAGGCAGTCGACGACCCCGTCCGCACCCGCGCCGAGCGCGATCTCCTCCATTCGCACGTCGTGGCGCTCCGCGAGCGCGACGCGGAGCCGGTAGCCCCCGCCGTCGGGGTAGCGATTCAGCTCCGGCGCCGTCTCTGCGAGCGCGTCGAGCGCCTCGGGGAACGGGCCGAACGGGCCCTCGTTGGAGGCGAGCTTGACCACGCGCTCGAGGCCGAGCTCGCGCTGCACCTCCTCGACCGGCTTTCCCGGCTCGTAGGGGACGAGGTCCCGGACGGCAGGCTTGAAGAAGCTCTCGGCGATCTCGGCGAGCCTGCTCGACACGGCGGCGGAGCCTAACTCAACGGACGTCGTAGGCCATCAGGATCGCATCCACGAAGCCGCGTCCGCGGCGGTAATGCTCCCTGCGGTAGCCCTCTTGCCTGAAGCCGAACGCTTCATAGAGGGCGATCGCCGCCTCGTTGTGGGGAAACACGTGCAGCTCCAGCTTGCGCACGCCCGCGCCGCGCGCCCACGTGACGGCCTGCTCCAGCAGTGCCCGCCCGATTCCTCGCCGGCGATGGCTTACCGCGACCATGAGGCCCAGATCGGCGACATGGCGGCTGGCGGGGTGCGGATCGCGACCGAGGGAGAGGCGTCCGACGATCCCTTCCTCGGTCTCGGCGACAAAGACCGCGGCATCGCGATAGCGACGGAGCGCCCGCAGGTAGCGGCGTTCGTCGGCCGCCGTCCGCCAACCGCCGTCGGAGATGAGCCAGCCTCCCGGCTCCGCTGCGACCTCCTCGGCGAGCGCAACGAGCGCTCCTGCATCTCGCGGTTGCGCCGGCCGGATGACGGCCGCGTCAGGCACCGACGACGATCCCACGGCCGCCGCGACGGGTATCTCCGGCGGCGGACAACGTCCCATCCGGCCTGAGCTCGACGGCTGCGGCGCCGCCGAAGTACAGGTTCCGACGCCGCCACCGCACGACCTCGTAGCCCTGCGCTTGCAGGTCGTCGAGGACATCGGGATCGGTTCCGCCCTCGCAGTGGACGGTGCCTTCCTCCAGGTGCACGCGCGGCGCCTCGATCGCCTCGCTGACCGGCAGGTCGTGGCCGATCGCGTTGACGACGATCTGGAGAATCGCGCCCCGCAGCCGATGTGAGCCCGCGCTCCCGACGACGAGCCTCGGCCGGCCGTCGAGGAGTACGACCGAAGGCGCCATCATGCTCGTCAGCCTCCCTCCCGCGGCGCGACGCGGGCCCGCGAAGTTCACGTCGTACTCGCCGAGCATGTTGTTCAACTGGATACCGGTGCCAGGGACGATCACGCCGGATCCGGAGCCCGTCGTCGCGGTCAGCGAGGCGGCGTTGCCGGCAGCATCCACCACCGAGATGTGCGTCGTGCGCGACGGCTCGGATCGCTCGCGGAGCACAGGCGCGGGAGTGGCTGAGAGCCGCGCCGCCACCTCCTTGATCCGGCGCGGATCGCAGAGTCGTTCCGCCAGCCTGCCGCGGACGAGCTCACGCGCGAAGCCGGACCCCCGCACGAGCGCCTCTTCACGCATGACCTCGACGAGCCGCACGATCGCGCCCGCGGTCCCCGCCGGACCACCAAGCCCCGCCCGGTCGAGTAACGCCAAGGCGTACGCCACCAGAACTCCGCCGGACGATGGCGGCGGGTTGGAGACGAACCGGTGGCCGCTGAAGTCCGCGCCGATCGGACGTCGCCACACGGGGCGATAGCCGCGCAGGTCGTCACGCGTCAGCGCTCCTCCGCCGGCGCGCACGTGGCCGCTCACCTCGCGGGCCAGCGAGCCTGCGTAGAACTCGCGCGCGCCGCCCTCCGCGAGGCGCTCCAGCGTTCCAGCCAGGTCGTCCATAACGAGGCGGTCGCCGGCGGCGAGACGCTCGCCGGCCGGCCCGTAGATCGCTCGACCGCCGTCGGTGTGCCGCAGGATGAGGTCGAGAATCTTGTGGAGGTACGCCTGCTCCCGCGTCATCTCCACGCCGTCGCGCGCAAGCTCGATCGCCGGCTGCATCAGCCTCGGCCACGGGACGGTCCCGAATCGGCGGTGCGCCGTCTCCAGTCCCGCGACCACGCCGGGGACGGCCACCGAGGCCGCCCCGATGCGGAACACCTGCGTCATCGAGCCGTCGAAGTCGACGTCGATCGCTTCCATCTGGCCGACGTCGCGGCGCTTGAGCCCGGCGCCAGGGACCGTGACGAAGAAGTCCAAGAGGCGCGAGCGGCCGTCCCGGGCGGCGTGGGCGAGCAGGAAACCCCCGCCGCCGGGCCCGGTCAGAGGGCTTTCCGTGACCCACGAGACGAATGCGGCGGCGAGGCACGCGTCCACCGCGTTGCCTCCGTCGGCGAGCATCCGGGCGCCGGCCTCGGCAGTGAGCGGATGGCCGGCGGCGATCGCGCCTCTCACGGAGTTGCTCCGCCGACGGCGGTCAGTTCTGCAGGAACGAGGGCGGCTCGAGCACCTCGCCGCCTTCGTCGGCGCTCCGTGTGCTCTCGGATACGCCCCTGGCCGGCCGCCTGGCGCGCTGACCGACACCGGTCACGATCACCGTCACCCACACCTGGCCCTCGAGCCGCTCGTCGACGGTTGCCCCGAAGATGATGTTCGTGTCGTCGGTGGCCGCTTGGCGGACCAGCTCGGCGGCCTCGTTGACCTCGTAGAGCGAGAGATCGTTCCCGCCGGCGATGGAGAGCAGGATTCCGCGGGCGCTGACCAGCTCGGTATCGACGAGCGGCGACCGCAGCGCACGCTCGGCAGCTTCGGCCGCCCGGTTTTCACCCGTGGCGAAGCCGATACCCATCAGGGCCGAGCCGGCTCCCTTCATGATCGTCCGAACGTCGGCGAAATCGACGTTGATCAGGCCCGGCTCGGTGATCAGGTCGCAGATTCCCTGGACGCCCTGCCGGAGCACGTCATCGGCGATCTTGAACGCATCCAGCATCGAGGTTCTCTTGTCGAGCACCTCGAGCAGCCGCTCGTTCGGGATCACGATCACGGTGTCGCAACCCTCACGGAGGTAGTGCACGCCTTCATCGGCCTGCGAGCGGCGCTTCGTGCCCTCGAATCGGAACGGCATGGTCACGATCCCGACCGTCAGCGCTCCCACCTCGCGCGCGATCGAAGCGACGACCGGCGCCGCACCGGAGCCGGTCCCGCCGCCCTCTCCCGCGGTGACGAAGACCATGTCGGAGCCGCGGAGCGCCCGCTTGATCTGATCGTGGGACTCCTCCGCGGCGCGCTTGCCGATCGCCGGCTCCGCTCCCGAGCCCAGTCCGCCCGTGAGCTCGCGGCCGATATGGATCTTGACGTCGGCGTCGCTGAGTGCAAGCTGCTGGAGGTCGGTGTTGACCGCGACGAACTCGACGGCGGAGATCCCGGCGTCGATCATCCGGTTGACGGCGTTCAGCCCTGCGCCGCCGACGCCCACGACGCGGATGACCGCCTGGTAGGGCGAGTCCGCCCGCGGTGCGCGATGGAGTCGCGGCGGCGGCTCCGGCAGCGGCTCGAGCAGGCGGGCGATGCCGCGATCGGCCGGCTGCTCCGGCCGCTGCGGCGGGGGATCCGGTACCTGCGGCGGGGGAGCCGGCCGCGAAGCCGGCACCTTCTCGGGCTCAGGCTCCGGCGCCACCTCGAGATGCGGGGTTGGCGGCGGGTGCTCCACGGTTTCCTCGAGCGGCTCCCCTGGAACTGCCCTGCCTTCCTTCTCTGCCTGACGCTGGGCGGCCTCGGTCGCCCGGAAGAGCTCGGCGAGCGGCCCTTCACGCATGCTTGCGCGCTTTCGCGCCATTGAGCACCTCCTTCGCGAGCTCCCGGTAGGCCGCGGCGGCGTTTCCGGACGGGTCGTACTTGAGCACCGAGCTGCCCTTGACCGGCGCCTCGGCGTAGCGAACCGTCTTCTTGATCCGGGTCTTGAAGACCAGGTCGCCGAAGTTCTCCTGCAGGATCTCGACCGCCTCGCGCGAGTGCAGCGTCCGCCCGTCGAACATCGTCGGGAGGATGCCCTGAATCGCGACGTTCGGATTCAGGTTCTCGCGGATCATCGAGAGCGTGTTCTCGAGCTGGACCAGCCCGCGTAGCGAGAGGTACTCGCACTGAACCGGCACGATCACCTCGTCGGCGGCGACGAGCGCGTTGATCGTCAGGAGCCCGAGCGAGGGCGGCGTGTCGACCAGGATCCAGTCGTAGCGGTCCTTGATCGGCGTCAGCGCCTTCTCCAGGGCACGCTCCCGCCCGATCATGCTCGAGAGCGCCAGCTCCGCGCCGGCCAGGTCGATCGAGGAGACCGCAAGGTCGACCTCGGCCTTATGGATCACCTGGTCGATCGGCAGCCGGTGCACGAGGACGTCGAACATCGACCGCGTGATCTGATCCGGATTCAGGCCCTGGCTCATCGTCAGGTTGCCTTGCGGGTCCATGTCCACGATCAGGACGCGGTAGCCCTCTTCCGAGAGCGCGACGGCGAGGTTCAGCGTCGACGTCGTTTTCGCGACGCCGCCCTTCTGGTTCGCGAACGCAATGATCTCGGCCTGCTTCACGGGCTCCGGCTCAGGCGGCGTAGGCGTCTCTTCCCGCACCGGAGCCTCCGCCTCGACGGGTAGCTGGTGCTCGCCCTGCTGGGGACGCGAGAAGAGGCCGGCCAGCCGCATTACTCGCCGCTCCTTCGACCTGGGACCAGACTGTCCTGCACCAGCCCTCAGTGTGCCGGAAAAGTCGGATCGCACACTCTGCGGAGATCGATTTTCAGCTGCATCACCGGGCCAGCAGCGCCGCCTCCTCCCGCTCGTCGACGCCCGTCTGCTCCCCACCGCCCGGCAACGCCGCCCGGCAGCGCTCGAGCGCCTCGACCGCAGCCGCGGGGTCGCCCTCCGCGCGGAGCCACGCCTCCCCTTCGCGGACCAGCTCCCGCAGCTCGTCGATCAGCTCACCGGAGGGCGCCCGCTGCTCCTCGAGCTCTTCGATCCGCCTCAGCCGTTCCAGTACCTGCCGTGCCTCGTCCATACCGGCGACGCTACCCGGAGCCGAGTGACGTGTCTGTGCCGAGAGTGTGTCTACACCGAGCCGACGGCTGCGACGGGCTCGAGCCTCGCCGCGGATTTCGGTTTCGGCCGGAGCCCGAGCAGCGACTCATCGAGGGCCCTGACCAGGCCGTGGCGGTTTCCGTCCTCCAGAACCTCGACGAGGGCACGGCGGACAAGATCGGCCGTGAGGGCCGCCGCATCGCCGACGCCGAGCAGGCGCAGCCGATCGAGCAGCTCGACGCGCTCGCGCGGGGTCTCACCGAGCAACGCGGCAGCGCGAAGCGACGCGGCAAAGAGCCCGTCGCCGGCCCCGAGCACCGCATCGAGCGAGCCGCGCAACTGCTCGGACGCAAACGGGTCGGATTGATAGAGCGAGAGCTCCCACCGGTCGAGCGCTTCGCCGAGCTCCCGGTCGTCGTCAGCCAACGTCAGCCGCTCACGCAGCCGGCGAGCGCGGCCGGCGGTCACCGAGTCGATCCGGACGGGCTCGCCGGGCGGCGGGGTGGCGGCGATCGGCAGAACCGGACGGATCCCGTAGGGACGCCAGTCGAGGCGCTCGAAGAGCACCGGGCCGGCCGCGATCGGCCCTGCGCTCGCGAGCCGGAGAGCTGTGATGGCATCCGCGAGCTCACCAGGAGCGTCGGGAACCTCCGCGGCGCCCTCCGGCAGCGTCTGCTCGAGCTCGACGACGCATATCCGATCGGGCTCGCGCTCAAAGCGGTCGGGGAGCAAGCCCCGCGCCTGCGGCCAGTGCGCCGCGAGCTCGCCCGTCGCAACGTGGCGGATCCGGAGACCGGCGCCGAGGTCTTGCAGACTCCCGATCGACAGTCCGACGAGCGGCGCGACAGCCGCGTAGGACCGCTGCGACCCGAACAACGAGGTTTCCAGTCGCCCGTAGGCGCGCTCGAACGCCTCGTCGCTCCAGTTGAACCCGCCGCCGACCTCCGCGACCTCTTCGAGCAAAGGCACGAGCACGGTGCGAAGGAGCGCCTCCCGCGAGTCACGCCAGCCGCTCGAGCGCGGGCGCGAGACCAGCGCGCGCACCGCCGGCTGGCGTTCCAGCTCGGCGAGAGCCGCCTGCGCGTCGGCGAGCTCGGCGATGCGATCGGCGCGCTCCTCCAGAAACGGCCGAACCAGCGGACGGTACTCATAGAGCGTCGGCCGTCCGGCGCCGTGATGCTCCTCGAAAGCGAACGGAAGCTCGCCCCCGCCGTCGAGCTCGCGTCCCACGGCCGCGAAGGCGCCGAGACAAAAGCAGCGCAGCGCCTGATGGAGGTGGGGCGCGCGGATCACCCCCTCCGGTTACGCGCCGCGGGGGCGCACTCCTCTCTTCGGGTCAGGGCCGGGCTGGCAGGTGGGACACCAGTACGCCGTCCGGTTGTCGTCACCTTGGCCCCAAGACTCGATCAGCGTCCGGCACCGGGGACAGGGACGGCCCGCGGCGCGATAGATCGCGCGCCGCTCGGGGCCCGACTCCAGCGAGCGCCGCATCAGCCGCGCGGCCGCCTGGAGAGCAGAGCGCAGCTCCTCGTCGGTCAGGTCCCCCAGTGGACGCCACGGCGAGGTTCGCGTCTCCCAGAGGGCCTCCGTCTTCCAGACGTTGCCGATTCCGGCAACGAGGCGCTGGTCGAGAAGCGCATCCCCGACGGCGCGGGCCGGATCCTCTCGGCGGAGGTTCGCGACCATGCGGTCGAGATCGGATGGACGCGCAAGGATGTCCGGGCCCAGTCGCCGCAGCGCCCGCTTGTTCAGCTCGAGCACGGGCCCGTTCCAGAGCACAGCCTCTCGCGCGCCTCCACGCAGGACGAGCCACGGCCGGCCTCGCACCGCAGCCCCGCGCTCGCGAACCGTCCAGCGGCCGCTCATCCGGAGATGGCTCCTGAGCACGAGGCCGCCTTCGAAACTCAGGAAGAGGTTCTTGCCCACTGCCTCGACGCCCTCCAGGCGACGGCCGTCCAGCCGCTCGGCAACTCCCGTCGCGGCCGCGCGCGGGTGCGGCGTCTCAACCTCGATCTTCTCGCCGACGAGCGGCTGCAAGCGCCGTGCGGCGCGGTGGATCGCGTCCCCTTCGGGCACGACTGGATTGTGCTTCAGCCCGAGAAGCCCTGACGGCCGACGAGCCGGACGAAATGGGCGCGTGTGACCGTCCGGCGTCGGACGAGCCCCTCGGGGCGCCGCTCGAAGAGGACGACGTCCTCGCGTCCACCCGGCCCGATCGGCTGAACCAGACGGCCGCCCGGCGTGAGCTGGGCTGCCAGCGCGGGCGGAACCGACGTGAACGCTGCCGAGACGAGAATCGCGCCGAACGGGGCCTCCGCGGCCAGCCCTTCGGTGCCGTCGCCGACGACGATCGTCGCCTTCGCAATGCCCTGCCGGAGCAGGTTCTGCCGGGCGGTCTCCGCCAGATCCGGCCAACGCTCAACGCTCCAAACCTCTCGCGCGAGGCACGCGAGAAGCGCCGTCTGCCATCCGTACCCCGTACCGACCTCGAGCACGCGCTCGTTGCCGGTGAGCTCGAGCGACTCGAGCATCTTGGCCACGAGCGACGGCTGCGTCGTGACCTGGTCCTGGGGGATCTCGAGCGGCACATCCAGATACGCGCGGTCGACGGCGCTCTCCGGCACGAAACTGCGGCGTGGAACCGCCTGCAGGGCGCCGAGCAACCGGGCGTCGCTAATGCCCTCACGGCGCAGCGCGGCCAGAAGATCGCGCTCGGTCGGGCCCACGTTCACCCGATTATCCTGACCTCGTGGCGGCCTGGCCGTCCTCGGCCGACGAGCTGGTGGAAGCTCAGCGTGCGCTCGCCGAGGCGAATCCAGCGCCTTTCCGGCCCGAGGCCGACACGGTCGTCGGCGGCTGCTTCGTCTGCTCCCTGCGCGGAAAGCGCGGCGCGGGGCGAACGGGCGATCCGCTCTGGGCCGCCGCCGCAACTGCAGACACCAGGGCCGTCGCCGAGGAGAAGGCGGGCGCGCCGTACGAGGCCGGCCTGCTCGCCCTCCGCGAGGGGCCGGCGCTGGAGGCAGCGGTCCGCGCACTCGAGCGGCCGCCGGACGTCCTCCTCGTCGACGCCACCGGACGGGATCACCCTCGGCGAGCCGGCCTCGCCCTCCACCTCGGCGCCCAGCTCGACCTGCCGACCGTCGGCGTCACGCATCGCCCGCTGCTCGCCGAAGGAACCTGGCCGCCCGACGAGCGCAGTGCGACGACGCCACTCGTGCTCGAAGGCGCGGTCGTCGGACACTGGGTGCGGACACGACCCGGAACGAGGCCGCTCGCCGTTCACGCCGCCTGGCGAACGGATCCGGAAACGGCGGTCGAGCTCGTCCTCGCGGCGGTTGCGGGACACCGGGCTCCCGAGCCGCTCCGCCGCGCGCGACGGGCTGCTCGCGAGGCCCGAGCAGCCGCGCAGTTCTAAGATCATGTCCGGGAAGGAGGCGAAATGGCCGAGCAGGATGTCACGAGCGTCCTGGAGGAAGCGGGCATCGAGTACGAGCGGTTGCCGCATTCCCACACCGAGACGGCGGCGGCCGAGGCGGAGGCTCTCGGCCTCAACCCCGAGGAAGTGGCGAAGACCCTCGTTCTCTCCACTCCGGGAGGCCATGTGCGGGCCGTTCTGGCTGCATCGGATCGCATCGACTTGAGCAAGGTGCGTGAGCAGGTGGAGGGCGGGAAGCGCATTCACCTGGCGAGCGAGGAGGACCTCCAGCGGGACTATCCGGGCTTCGACCTCGGCGCTGTGCCGCCGTTCGGCGGCCCAGGCGATCGAGTCCTTGTCGACGCCAGGCTGGCGAAGCGGGAGACGGTCGTACTGGAGGCGGGATCGCACGAGCAGTCGATTCGCATCCAGACTGCGGACCTGCTGAAACTCACGCAAGCGGTCGTCGTCGACCTCGCCCGGGACTAGTGCGCCCGGCAGCGGCGGGCGCAGTCGCGGCGACGGTCTGGGCGTTCCTGGAGCCCCTCGACAAGCGGCTCTTTCGCTCCGACTACTCGGACGTCGCGGTGCTGGGCAAGGCCGTGACGAGGGGGGCGGCTTGGCCCGCCGTGGGGATCGGACTCCACGCGCTCAACGGCGCGCTCTTCGGCCTAGCGTTCGACGCGGCGCGGCGACAAGTGCGGGTCGAGCCGCGGCGACTGGCCCTCGCGATGGCGCTCGCCGAGCACGTCGCGCTCTACCCGCTCTCCTACTTCATCGACAGATATCACCCCGCGCGCGGTGAGGAGGGCGTCCCGCCGCTCCTCTCGAACGCCCGCGCCTTCGGCCAGGCAACGGTCAGGCACGCCGTGTTCGGGGTCGTTCTAGGTCGACTGTCCAGCCCTGTCAGGGCCTGAGAACTGCCCGCCTAGGCCCTGCGGTGAAACCTGCCTCGACGAGAAGCGGCATCGCGTCCGTCTCCGTGACCGGCTCCCCGTCGAAGCGCTCGACCGCGAGCCGCTT
>Ga0184625_10000269_pt1 | contig 18175 bp, 15 predicted proteins | sample PLM3_30_b1_FD_133151 | JGI IMG/M metagenome (GOLD analysis project Ga0184625, IMG submission 133151) | Groundwater sediment microbial communities from an aquifer in East River, Colorado, USA - PLM3_30_b1 | ecosystem: Environmental > Terrestrial > Soil > Riparian zone | place: USA: East River... | reverse complement strand
GGTAAGGAAATGGCCATTAGAGCTCTTCAATTGCCAGGGTCCCGTTGGTATAAATGCAGATCGACGCGGCCACGTTCATCGCGTGTTCCGCGATCGCCCGCGCGTCGAGATCGGTATGCCGCGCCAGCGCTTTCGCGGCAGCCAGCGCGTATGGGCCGCCCGATCCGATGCCGACCACGCCTTCGTCGGGCTCGATCAGATCGCCGTTGCCCGACAAAAGGAACATCGACGATGTATCGAGCACCACCAGCATGGCCTCGAGACGGCGCAGCGCGCGATCGGTCCGCCAGTCTTTCGCGAGCTCGACGGAGGAGCGCTCGAGGTTCCCTCGATATTGCTCCAGTTTCGCCTCGAAACGCGAGAACAACGCAAACGAATCGGCCGCTGACCCGGCGAAGCCCGCCAGGATCTTGTCGTTATACAGTCGCCGCACTTTCTTCGCGCTCTGCTTGACGATCGTATCGCCAAGCGTCACCTGCCCGTCGCCGGCGAGCACCGCGCGGCCGCGATGCCTGATGGCGAGAATCGTCGTGGCGTGGATCACTAGTTCGCAGTCTATCTACGCATGTCAGGGGGGTCAACCGTTGACGAGTCCCAGAGGCCGACCTGAAGGTCGGCACTACGTGGCTGTTGCTACTGTTGCTCGTACGTAGTGCCGGGCTTTAGCCCGGGTGGCTTCGCCGCCGTGTCAGCCATATGTATAACGGGATGCCGGCAGCCATCACGAGCAACCCTGCACCCGTCGGACCGGGCCGGCTGTAAATGCCGTTGATGACGATGAAGAAGCAGGCGGCCACGAAGATTGCGGGGGCCACTGGGTAGCCGAGCGCCTTGAAGGGGCGCGGCGCGCCCGGCTCTCGACGCCGCAGCACGAACAGCGACAACACCGCGACGCCGCTGAAGAGCACGATCGAAAACCCGGTGTAGTTGGTCAGCGCGTCGGCGCTTCCAGAGAGCACCAAGAGCGACGCCCACATCGCCTGCGCGGCAATCGCAGACGCCGGCGTCCTGTACTGCGGATGAATTTTCGCGGCGGTTGCAAAGAACAGGCCGTCGCGCGCCATCGCGTAATACACTCGCGGCCCGGCGAACGTCATCGCGCTGATGCTGGCGGCGAGGCTGATAATCGAGACGATGCCCATGATGTCGCCGGCGCGCGCGCCGAGCAGGCGATCGGCAATCACGTCGAGCACGCTGCCCTGCACTTTCGCGAGCTCGCCGACGGGCAACACATACAGGTAGAGCACGTTCAGCGACAGATAGATGACGATGACCGCCGCGGTGCCCAGCGCGAAGGCGCGCGGAACATTGCGCCCCGGGTCTCGAATTTCCTCGGCGATGTAGCCGGCCGCGTTCCATCCCGAGTAGGTGAACATGACGGGAATCAGCGCGAGCAGCCATGCGCTCCCCATCACCGGTCCGCCGCTCGCCGAGAGATTCGCACTCGATCCGCTGCCAATCGAAAAGCCGAGCGCGATGAACATGAGCAGCGCGGAGACCTTCAACGCCGCCAGCACGTTCCCCATGATTCGGCCGGGACCGACGCCGCGGATGTGGACAAACGCCATCAGCACAATCGCCGCGATCGCCACCAGCGTCTGCCGGGAGAACGTCAGCGGCACGTACGGGATCGGCACGACGAAAAACGGCGTGCTGTTGGCCGCGCCCGGAAAAAACCGCTCGAGATAAAACGTCGTCACAATCGCGCTTGCGGCGATGGCGCCGGTAAAGCCGGCCACAAACGACGTCCATCCGGTCAGGAACGCCGCAAGACGGCCGAAGGCCTCGCGTAAATAGACGTACTCCCCTCCGGCTCGTGGACGAAGCGACGCGAGCTCGGCGTACGCCATCGCTCCCGCGAAGGCGAGGCCGCCGCCCGCGAGCCAGGCGCCAAGAAACCAGAAGGCGCTGGGGACCGCTGCCGCGACCTGTGGGGGTGTAAAGAGGATGCCGCCGCCGATGACGTTGGCGACGATGATGGCGGCGGCGTCGAACGGGCCGAGCCGCCTTTCAAGTGATGCTGGCGTGGGTGAAGGCACGAAGCGCTACTGAGTGAGCATCTCTCGCGCGATTTGCCACTCACCGAGCTTCGTCCATTGGTTGCCGCCGTGCTTGGCGAATACCTGAACGTGAGCGTCAACGAACTGGCTGTTTTTCAGCATCTGCGCGCGCGGTTCGGAGCCAGTGTATCCGAGGTTCGACCGCAGCACGATAGGTTTGGTGGTGCCGCCAGGGGGAATCGCGTCCATGCCGACGACTTTCTGGTAGGCGCCGCCCCACTCTTCTGTTTCGCCGACGCGCCGAATGACGGCGTTCAACTGGACGTTCGCCACCGGGTCGGAGCTGACGTTCTTGAGCGTGAGCGTCACGGTCGGCACCAGCTTGTTCATGCCGTTCTCGACGCCGGCGTCGAACCAGCCGGTGCGCACGTCGACCGGCTCGACGAGCTTGGAGATGGGTTCGCTGGCGCTGCTGCCACACGCCGCCGCGCCGACTCCGAGGAAGACCGCAAGCATCAAAGCGTGAGAGGTCCGATGCATGTGCATATTCTATTCGACACCAAAACGGAGAGTCCGGCTCCGCCTTCGCGCAAGCCGCAGCGGACCATCGTAGCCTTGGCGAAAGGGGCCGGCCCGACCTAATACTGCTTCACGTCCACGCGCTTCAGCCCTTCCTCTCGCGTCAGGGTGTGATCGCGCAGGGCCTGGAGATCGCTTCCCTTGATCCGCAGGATGACGGTGATAGCGCTGTCGTTCGGGTCGCCCGATACAGAGCGCCTGTCGAGCACGCTCTCGCGCGCAGCGACCGTCAGCCATTCAGCGGCGCCGACGCCGATCGCCCCGGGGTAATCCACGATGGCGTTGACCAGCGCCGTCGCGATCTCGGTTTGATAAATCTCGCGCGGCCGCACGGACGGTGTGGCCTCCGACGCCTTCACCGCTCGACCGGCGTTCGCGCGCTCGAGCTCCTGGATGCTCCACACCATGCTGCGCCGCATCGATGGGAATTCGACGTCGAACACGACGCCGTAGTCGTCGAGCCGGAAGCCACGCGCCCTGGTCAGCCCGGCGAGCATGACCATGTTGTCAGTGTTCGATTGCTGCAGCCGTTGGTTGAGCATCTGTGCGCCCTGGCGCACCGCGTTTTCCAGCGCCCCCTCGAACGCGGCTACCTGCTGCCGCGCTTGGAGCTGCACCGTCGGCGGCGCCGGCATAGCAGCACGGGTTGGCGACTGCGCGCCGGCAGACGACGTCGCTGACAATGCGAGGCCAATGGTCAGACCTCGTAGTGCTCCGTTCACTTCGCGCCCCCCGATGTCCTGACCAGGTAATCCATGGTCGCTTCCTGCTGGTGGCCGAAATCCTGCTGAATGCGGAGCAGGTCGGCCTGGTGCTGTGTGTCGACTTCGCGCGTCACCTGCGACAAGCGCAGCGCGAGCTCGCGCTGCTGCCGCTGCTCGCTCTGATCGATCATCGCGCGCACGCGTTGCAACAGGAGCTCGGTATCCATCGGATCCCTATCGGCGGGTACTGGTTGTGGCGCCACACCGGCATTCGGGCTCGCCACGTCGGACGCCGCCTGCGGCGGCAACGTGATCGACGAGCCGCGGGTGTTCCCCACCGGCTGGGCAGATCGGCCACTGAACACGACCCTCCCGTCTTCGTAATCGACCGCGACTTGCGACACAGCCATGCCCGCAACAAACAACAGCACCGCCGCCGCTGCCTGGAGCCACGGCATTCGCTGTGATGTAGAGCGAACCCACAGCGGCCAGACGCCGCTTCGCGCTCCCTGCTCTACGGCCACGGCCGCGCCCGACACAGGCGACGCGACGCTTGCGGGCGAGAACGCATTGTCCTGCACTACACGAAATCCGAGCTCCGAGCCGGGCTGGGTCCAGTAACGCAGCATGCCGCGTACGTTCTGAAACTCGAGCACCGCAACCGAGCACGCCGCGCATTCCTGCAGGTGCTTCGCAATCTTCAATCGTTCGGCCGGATCGCCCTCCTCGTAGAGGTAGTCGAGCAAGGCGTCGTGGTTATCAGCGATGTGACTCATGGTGTCTAACTCTCTCTGCGCGGAGTCAACTGTTCTCCGAGCTGTTTTCTCAATGTCGCAAGCCCCTGGTACACGCGCGTCTTCACGGTGCTGAGCGGGCACCGCATCAAGTCGGCGATTTCCTGGAACGTGAGCCCATGATATTCCTTCAGGATGATGGCCTGGCGCTGCTCGACCGGCAGGAACTCCATGGCCTTGGCGACCTCCCGGCCAAGCTCGGCGCGAGCAGCCAGATCTTCGACGGTTTCGGTCGGCCCGCGCTCGGCGGCGAGATCTTCCACCTCGACGCCTTCGGGCACCGCCACCAAGGGCGCACGGCGCTCCTTCCGCATCAAATCGCGGCACAGATTCAGCGCGATGCGGTAGAGCCAGGACGAAAACTTCGCGTCCCCTTTGAAGCCGGACAGCGCGCGGAACGCGCGAAGAAATGTCTCCTGGGTGACGTCGCGCGCGTCTTCCTCGCGCCCGAGGGTGCGGTATGCAAGGGCGAATATCGGCCGCTCCCAGCGCTTGATGAGCTGGTTGAAGCTCTCGGTGTCGCCGGTCTTCGATCGGGCGACCAGATCTTCGTCGGTCCGGGTCATTGGCATTGCCGCCGCCATTGTGGTCATAGTTCCAGGCCGCCCCGCATACAGTATTAGACGATTCGGCTCGTCTGTTGGCCTGTCTAACCCGCCGTTTCGCCGGTTCGCCTGAGGGCGTACGGCCGGCTCTTTCCCCATGATACCGCCGCGCAATTACACTACCTGCGTGTCTCGAGAGCCCGGCCTGTTTCAGGCCCTGACGGCGACCGATCGGCTGAGCGAGCTGTTGCCGGTGCTTCATCAACATGCGGTCAAGGCGATCGGGGGCCGAAGCTCTATCCTGTTTCAGTTCGCCCGCACAGGCGCCAACCTGCTGGCGACCTCGGCGTATGGCGTCGAACACCTGCCGCCCCAGCCCTGGCCCGCCAGGATGGTTCCGCCAACGCTGTTCAAACACGAAAAGCCGCAGTTCGTCGCCGACGTCTCACGGGTCCTCCGCGGTTCGGCCGAATATCTCGGCACGCTGCCGGCGGTACTCGTCCCGCTTGCGGATCTGCGCAATCCGATCGGCGTGCTCGTGATCGGCTGCGACGCGCTCCCCTCCCCGGGGCAGATGCTCGAGGCTGCCTCCGTCGGCCACGCACTGGCTCTCGCGCTCGACCGCGCACAAACGACGAGCCAGGCGGATCTGCAGGCAGAGCTCAGAGAGCTTCTTCAGGCATTTTCGCGCGACGTCTCGTTGACGACGTTGGACGCAGGGCTGGAGATGCTCTGCAGTGGCGCGAACCGGCTTTTCGACGCCGACCGGACATCCGTCTGGCTCCACGATCGCCGCTCGGCGGTAATCGTGCTCTCGGCCTCGTCCGACGTGTTTTACCTCACGGAAGAACGGCGCATCCCGACGTCGGACGCGCGGCCGCCCGCGGCAGCCCTGCGGCACGACCGCGCAGAAATTTCCGCCACCGCGGCAAACCAGGGCGGCGGCCACACCGCGACGGTGACAATTCCGTTGAAGGGGCGCCGCCGCGCGCTCGGCACGATCGTCATGGAAGGCGTCCGCCTCGATCCCGGATCGCAGATGGACCTGCTCGACCGTGCCGACGAAATGGGCCGGCAGCTGTCCGCCGCGATCGAGAACGTGCTGCTGCTCGACGCCGTGCTGCGATCCCGCCGCGAGCTGGAGAACACGTTCAACTCGCTCGCCGATCTCGTTGCCGTCTCGGACCAGAACGGCCGCCTCGTCTACATGAACGATGCGTTTCTCGGCCGCATCGGCAAGGACCGCGCCGCGCTGATCGATCGGCCGATTGAGGAGGTCGTCGGCGACGCGACCGCCGGCCTGGCACGCTCCGCATCCGCCGACGCCGCGTCCGACCTCCGCCGCCCGCCAGGTCACGCGCCGAAAGTCGTCTCGGCCGAGATCCTCGACCCGAAGCTCAAGGGCACCTTCATGATGACAATCACGCCGCTCCTCGGGGAGGAGCGCGAGCCGGCCGGCGTGGTCCTCGTCGCGCGCGATGTGACGCCGCAGGCCGAGCTCGAGGCCGAGCGCGCGGAGCTGCGCAATCGGCTCGTGCAGTCGGAAAAACTCGCCGCGCTCGGCCAGTTTGTCGCCGGCATCGCGCACGAGCTGAACAACCCGCTGCAGGGTGTTTTGGGGCACCTCGAGCTGCTGCGCGCGACCGGAGCGTATCCGAAGGCTATTCGGCGGGACATGCAGCGGATTTACCGTGAAGCCGATCGCGCAGCCAAAATCGTGCGCAACCTGCTGGTGTTCGCCGGATCGCGCCGGCTCGTGCGCCGCCGGACCAGCGTCAACGCGACGCTGTCGCGCGTGCTTGCGCTGCGCGCGCCGGCGCTTCGCGCGGCGAACATCGACGTCGTACGCCACCACGCGGACCTGCTGCCCCGCGTCAAGGCCGATCCGCTGTTGCTGCAACAGGCGCTGCTGAACATCGTCCTCAACGCGGAACAGGCCATCGGCACAGCCGGCGGGCGCATCGAAACGAGCACCTCGGTCCAGCGCGACGGAACCGGCCCGCACGTCGTCGTGCAGATTCGCGATTCCGGACATGGCATCGCGGCCGGCGCGATGCCGCATCTGTTCGAGCCGTTCTATACAACGAAAGAAGTTGGGAAAGGGACCGGCCTCGGTCTGGCCATTACCTATGGCATCATTCAAGAGCACGGCGGACGCATCTCCGCATCGAACCATCCGGAAGGCGGAGCGGTCTTCACGGTGCAGCTTCCCGCCGAGAACGGGTAGGATCACGGTATGACCAATGGATGAGACATTTCTGACGACCGAAGAGGTGCTCGAGTACCTCCAGGTCAACCTGCGCACGGTCTACCGGCTGATCAAAGCCGGGAAGATTCCCGCGGTGCGGGTCGGACGCCAATGGCGTTTCCGCAAACGCGACATCGACGCGTGGCTCGACAGCCAGCGCCCGCGCGGCAGCGCCCGTTCGGCGTCGCCTCCTTCGGCCTCGTCGGCGTCAGCGCCGCGCGAAGCCACCGAGCGCCCGCGCATTCTCGTCGTCGATGACGAATCGAGCATCCGCGATTTGCTCTCGAAAACACTGGCACTCGCCGAATACGACGTCGACACCGCGGCCGACGGCCGATCGGCGCTCGAGCGCCTGCGGCTGTATCCCTACGACCTGTTGATTGCCGATCTGAAAATGCCGGGGATCGACGGGCTCAGCGTCATTCGTGAAGCCAAGCGATTGAAATCCGATCTCCCTGTCATCATCATCACCGGTTACTCGACCGAGACCGCCGCGATCGAAGCGGTGAATCTTGGCGTCTCGGGTTATTTGACGAAGCCGTTTCGCGTTCCTCAGGTGCTGGCCGCGGCTGCGAAGGCTATCGGGGAACCTGCGTAAGCTCGAGTGCTCCAGCTTTCTTCCATCACAAAATCGTTCGGCGAGCGCACGCTCCTCGAAGACGTGACCTGGCAGATCACGTCGGGCGAACGCGTCGGGTTGTGCGGCCCCAACGGCGCCGGCAAGACGACGCTCTTGAAGATGATGGCGGGGTTCGAAGGGCCCGACGAGGGGCAAATCATCAAGCCGTCCGCGCTCACGGTCGGCTATCTGCCACAGGACGGGCTCAATCACGCCGGACGATCGATCCTCGACGAGGCGAGCTCCGCGTTCGCCGATCTGCTCGACGTCAAGCGCGAGATGCACGCCATCGAGGAGCAGCTCGGCGACCCATCGGTACCGCCGGCCGAGCACGAAACGATGCTGGAACGCTACAGCGCTCTGCAGGATCGCTTTCGCATCGGCGAGGGCTACAGCATCGACCTGAAGGTCGCGACGGTGCTTCGCGGGCTCGGTTTCGGCGACGAGACGTTCGAGCAGCCCACCGACTCGTTGTCGGGCGGCTGGCAGATGCGGCTGGCGCTGGCGAAGCTGCTGCTCAAGCGGCCGACGCTGCTGCTGCTCGACGAGCCGACCAACCATCTCGATCTCGAGGCGAGGAACTGGCTCGAGGACTATCTTTCCGCCTATCCCCACGCCGTGATTCTCGTCTCGCACGACCGGTTCTTTCTCGACGCGGTGGTCACGCGCATCACCGACCTCAATCTTCGCAAGCTGACCGATTACCCCGGCAACTACTCGCACTACATGGTGGAGCGCGATGCCCGGATGGAGCAGCTGCGCAAGTCGAAGCGCGAGCAGGACGAAGAAATCGCGCGCGTCAAGATGTTCATCGACCGGTTCCGCTACCAGGCGACGAAGGCCGCGCAGGTGCAGAGCCGCATCAAGATGCTCGAGAAGGTCGTGCCGATCGAGGCGCCGCCCGAGCGCAAGCGCATCCATTTTTCGTTTCCGGTGTGCGCGAAGAGCGGCCGCTCGGTGCTCGAGCTGCACGACGTGCGCAAGGCGTACGGCGACAAGGTGATCTTCTCGAAGCTGAACCTGCTGATCGAGCGCGGCGACCGCATTGCGCTGGTCGGACCCAATGGGGCCGGCAAATCGACGCTGATGCGGATGCTGTCGGGGGTCGAGGCCGCCGACGCCGGGACGCGGCGCGAGGGACACCAGGTCGTGATGCAGTACTTCGCGCAGGACGAAGCGACGCGGCTGAATCCCGTGCTGTCGGTCTACGAGACCATGTCGGCGGACTCGCCGACCAGCATGGTGCCGGCCATCCGCAACATCCTCGGCGGGTTCCTGTTCTCAGGCGATGACATCTACAAGAAAGCCGGCGTGCTCTCGGGAGGCGAGCGGACGCGCCTGGCCGTCGCGCGCATGCTCCTCATCCCGTCGAACACGCTGCTTCTCGACGAGCCGACGAACCATCTCGACCTCGACTCGAAAGACATCCTGCTCGAGGCGCTCGAAGACTACGGCGGCACGCTGATTTTCGTCTCGCACGATCGATACTTCGTCGAAAAGCTGGCGACGAAAATCGTCGAGATCGGTCACGGCGGGGCGATTGCGTATCCCGGTACGTACAAAGAGTTTCTCTACAGCAAGGAGCAACGGGAGTTGCCTGCGGACAACCGCGAGCGCCTGCGGCCCGAGCGAGGCGCCGGAGGGAAGCGCGTCGAAAACGCGCCGCCGAGCGAGCGCGAGGCGGGGGTGGGGCCCCGGCGAGCGTTGAAGGAAGATCATGCCGAGCGGAAACGCGAGCAGTCCGAACAGCGCAAGCGCGATCAGACAGCGAAGAAGGCCCAGTCGAGAATCTCAGACCTCGAAGCGAAAATCGCGGAACGCGAACAGTCGATGCGCGACATCGAAGCAGCGATGTCGGCGCCCGGGTTCTACGACAATCGTGACCAGGCCCAGCCTTTGATCGATCGGCACCAGACGCTGATGTGGGAACTCGGCGAGCTCATGCATCAGTGGGAGGAGTTGTCGAAATAGAATCCGTTACAGTCCTGCCCCCCAACTGACGATAATGTAATCAACAGCCCCCGTATTTACGCGAGAATCCTTACTAATCAAGGGTTTAGACGCATTTTACGTGGGCGTTGCCGGGCACGGCGTTTGCCCCTTTGGGGCTCGATATACGCCGATGGAAAGCCCGCATTCCGTCCGTTTGCCATTCGTCGCAGAAGCCCTGATGCCATCCACCATCCGCAGGCGGCCGAAGCCCGTCAGTGTGTCCGCGCGTCGCAGCACCCGTGGCGAGCCCGATCGGTTCTTCCGCCGGCTGGTCGCCGGTATGCGCAACGGCGTCCTGGCAATCACGCGGGACGGCAATGTCGCGGAAATGAACGGCGAAGCCGCCCGAATTTTCCAGATCAAACGGTCGCAGCGCATCGTCGGACGGCACTTCTCCGTCGTGCTCGCCAAGCACCCGGACATGGTGCGCGTCCTGCACAGCGCCTTCGAGCTGAGCCATCTTCCGAACCGCGCCGAGCTGCGGCTCAAGACCACGGGCAAGGTGATCGGCTACACGTTGTCTCACGTCCGCGACGAGCGCGGCCGCTCGACCGGAGTCGCCCTGTTCTTCAAGGACCTCACGAAGGTCGAGCAGCTCGAAGAGCGCGAGCGCCTGCGCGATCGGCTCGTGGCGCTCGGCGAGATGGCGGCGGCGATTGCCCACGAGGTGAAGAACCCCCTTGCCGGCATCGAAGTGATGGCCGGCCTGCTGAAGCGGCAGGCGGCGGTGTCGGACTCGCCCGACGCGCAGTCGCTGCTGAATGACATCATCGGCGAAGCCAAGATGGCGAATCAGATCGTCCACGAGGCGCTCGAGTTCGTGCGGCCGATCCGCCTGCAGGTCGAGCGCACGGCGATCGCCGAGGTGCTGCAAAGTGCGGTCAGCCTTGCGGAAACGAAAGTCCCGCGCCGCGAGATCGGCCTGCAGCTGCGGGTCGACGGCGGACTGCCGCCGATTCAGGGCGACCATCACCAGCTCTGCCAGCTGTTCACCAATCTCCTGATCAACGCCTTTGAAGCGCTCGAAGGCCGCGGCGCCGTCGACGTGACGGCGCGCGAAGGCGTGCTCGAGGAAGAGCCGCATGGCGTGGGCGGCGAAGGGCATCTGACCCGCACCGTGGTGGTGGAAGTCTCGGACGACGGACCGGGCGTGCCGAAGGAGCTGCGCGATCGCATTTTCAACGCCTTTTTCACGACAAAGCCGCAGGGTTCCGGCCTCGGGCTGGCAATCGTGCGCAAAGTGGTCGACGCGCACGACGGCCGCATCGACATTCAGACCGGCGCACACGGCACGCGCTTCCGGGTCACGCTCCCGATTTCTGGGGCCAACGACTGGTTCGTCCCCAAGCCCGGATTGCCGCGTTCATTAACGGACGATTAGCGAAAACGAGGAAGACTGATGGGCCGTATTCTCATCGCGGACGACCACGATGCCCTTCGACGCGGGCTGGCGAGGGCGCTTACTTCGGCCAACCACGAGGTCGAGGAAGCGCCGAACGGCAACCAGGCGATCGAGCGCCTGCACGAAGGGCACTTCGACGTCGTGCTCAGCGACTTGAAGATGGGCGGGAGCGACGGGCTCGATGTGCTGCGCACGACCAAGACGCTGCACCCCACTACGGCCGTGATCCTGATGACGGCGTTCGGATCGGTGCACACCGCCGTCGAGGCGATGAAAATCGGCGCGTTTGACTACGTGCAGAAGCCGTTCGAAATCGAAGAGATGGAAGTGAAGATCGAGAAGGCGCTGGAGATGCGGCGGATGCGCCACGAGCTCGATTACCTGCGGCACACGCAGAACGACATCTACGACTTCGACCGCATCGTCGGCACCAGCGACCCGCTGAAGCGCGTGCTCGGCGTCGTCCGCAAGGTGGCGAAGAGCAACACGACCGTGCTGATCCGCGGCGAAACGGGCACCGGCAAGGAGCTGATTGCCGGCGCGATCCATCACAACTCACACCGCGCGACGCGAAACTTCGTCAAGGTGAACTGCGCGGCGCTGCCCGAGACGCTCCTCGAGTCGGAGCTGTTCGGCCACGAGAAGGGCGCCTTTACCGGCGCCGATCGGCAGCGCATCGGCCGCTTCGAGCAGGCCGACGGCGGCAGCTTGTTCCTCGACGAAGTCGGCGACATGAGCGCGGCGATTCAGGCCAAGATTCTGCGCGTGCTCCAGGAGCACGAGTTCGAACGGCTGGGCGGGACGCGTACGCAGAAAGTGGACGTCCGGCTGATCGCCGCGACCAACCGCGATCTGTCACAGATGGTCGCGACGGGACAATTCCGCGAGGACTTGTACTACCGGCTCAACGTCGTCTCGGTCGAAATGCCGCCGCTGCGCGAACGCAAGGAAGACATCATCGCGCTCGCCATGTTCTTCGTGAAGAAATTCGGCGGCGAGCTCAAGAAGAAGTGCGACGGACTCGACCCGGAAGCCCAGAAAATGCTGCTGCGCTACAACTGGCCCGGCAACATCCGCGAGCTCGAGAATTCGATCGAGCGGGCGATTCTCATGACCGAGATGCCGTTCATCGGCTCTGAGGATCTGCGGCTCGGCGAGGCGGCAACCCCCGGCACCGCGGGCGCGCGCGAAACATCGGCCCTGGTGAAGATTCCGCCGTCAGGCGTGCCGCTGGAAGAAATCGAGCGGAGCGCGCTGCTGGAGGCGCTCAAGATGTCGAACTGGGTGCAGAAGGACGCGGCGGAGCTGCTCGGCATCAGCCCGCGTGTGATGAATTACAAAATCAAGACGCTCTCGATCGAGTTCCCGCGCGGACGCCGGCCGATGGTGGCGGCGGCGAGCTAGTTGGTAGCTTGTAGCCGGTAGCCGGTAGCCGGTAGCCGGTAGCCGGTAGCCGGTAGCCAGGGTAGTCGACAGTCGATGGTCGACAGTCGATAGTCATTGGCGCGGTTGTGAAATGGGCGTCACCCTACCGGCTACTAGCTACCGCCCACCGCCTACTTACTGCCCTGCCCGCAATATCTCGAGAAACACCCGCTCGGTTTCCTGCGAAGGATCGGCACCGAGCTCGTCGCGAAATAGTTCGCGGCACTTTGCGAAGACGCGCAGCGCTTCGCCGCGGTTGCCCATGTGCGCGTGCATCCGCATCAGGAGACGGTAGCCGGTTTCCTGAAAGGGCTCGAGCTCGACTATCTCGGTCGCATACTGCACCGCCAGCGCGTGCTCGCCGTTCGACGCGGTGATCTGCGACAGGATGTGCAGGCCGCGGACGAGCAGCGATCGCAGCCTCGTGCGGCGCGCCTCGATCCACGACGCTTCCTCTCCTGGCAAGAACGGCCGCCGGGCTATGGTGACGAGGGCCACCGCATGGCTCCAGGCGCCGCGACTGTCGCCGCCGCGCAGGGCGCCCTCGGCCTGATCGATCGCGTTCGTCGCATGCTCGAGATCGATCCAGACGTCGGATGGCAGCCGCAGCTCGATCATGCCGGATCGCACTTCGACGGCAGCGGCGGGCGCCGCTTTCTTGAGTGCCGCGCGCAGCTTGCTGAGGATCGCGCTCAGAGCGGTCTCGATTTCGCGCGGCGGTGCGTCGGGCCACACGACAGCGATCAGCTCGTCTTTGGTGATGGGACGCTGCCGTTCGCTCGCGAGAAACGCAAACGCGATCCGTCCCTGGCGGCCGGCAAGCTCCCGCTCGCTGACGAGGGGCTCCCCGTGCTCGATCGAGACGCGGCCGGTGACGTAAATCCGCAGGGTCGCCAAGCTTTTTCCAACCTTCAGGCAAGATTCCGGAAATAGAGTGCGCCTATATTACGGATTGTCGAAAGGAGCTGTCATGCAGAAAGTCATCAATTGCTCGTGCGGCTACATCGTGAGAGCGGAAAACGACGACAAGCTGGTCGCAAAGGCGCAGGAGCACGCGAAGCAGGTGCATCAGATGGACCTGACGAAGGAGCAGGCGCTCGCGATGGCACGACCGGAGTAAGGCGACAGTCGCGGCCGGCTACTCGCTACCAGCTACCGCGTACCACCTAGTTAGCCCGCGGGTGAGACTTCTTGTAGACGTCGATCAGCTGCTGCGCGTTGACGTGGGTGTACCGCTGGGTCGTGCTGAGCCGGGCATGGCCCAGCAGCTCCTGAATCGCGCGCAGGTCCGCGCCGTTCGCGAGCAGATGGGTGGCGAACGAGTGCCGCAGCGCGTGCGGGCTGATGCCGAACTTGGCGCCGCACAGCGCGACGTAACGCCGCACGATCCGATCGACGCTGCGTGTCGAGAGACGGCCGCCGCGGTAGTTGAGAAACAGCGGGGCCTGCACTCCTCGACCGCTCCCACGGTCCGCCCTAAGGCGGACACTGCCGGTGAAGGAGGCTCGATCCTTCAGGCAGGCGCGTATCGCCTCCCCGGTCGACGTATTAAATGGCACGAGCCGTTCCTTCCGTCCTTTTCCCAGAACGCGAACCATGCGGCTCGAGAGGTTCACGTCTTCGATCCCCAATCCGACGAGCTCGCTCAATCTCAGTCCCGACGCGTAGAACAATTCGAGGATGGCGCGGTCGCGACGGCCGAGCGCCTGCGAGGTGTCCGGCATTTCGAGCAGCCTGCTCATTTCGTTGATCGTCAGATGCGCGGGGATCGTTTCCGGCTTCTTCGGCGCCGCGACGAGCGCCGACGGATCGTCCTCGATGAGATCGTCCCGCCTCAGGAATTTCACGAACGTCCGTATGGCGGACAGCTTGCGCGCCGACGAGCTCGCGGACACGCGCCGCTTGTGGAGCTCGCCAAGAAAGGCCCGGATAGCGAACGCATCGATATCGGCGGGGGTCAGCTCGTCGAGCGGCTTCTGTCGAATCTGCGACGTGTGCTTCAGGAATGTGGCGACGTCGTTCTCGTAGGCGGTCAGCGTGTGACGCGAGACGTCTCGCCGGCGCAGGTGCTGAAGAAAGTCCTTGAGAATGTCCTTCATGCGCTATGCGTTATTGGCCGACCTGAAGGTCGGCACTACGTCTGTTGAACCCGTGGTCCTAGAGCCCGTCGTCGTAGAACCCGTCGTCGTAGTGCTGACCTTTAGGTCAGCGTCTTTCCATGCGTCGAGATCGGCGAGCGCGCGTTCCGAGATCGCCAACTTCCGCTTGTGCTTGTCGCGAATGTGCTCGGGAGGCGCCGCCATGATGCCGAACGTGATGTTGGTCGGCTGGTAGTCGCGTGGATTCGCGTGCGAGACATAAAACGCGAGCGCGCCGATGGCGGTGGTGCGCGGCGGGACGCGCAATGCCTGCCCGCACGCCAGCGCCGCCGCATTGCGGCCGGCGATCAGACCGGACGCCGCCGACTCGACGTAGCCTTCCACACCGGAAATCTGCCCCGCGAAAAACAGGAACGGGTTTCCTCGAGTCTGCCACGTCTCGTCGAGCACGGTTGGCCCGTTGATGTAGGTGTTGCGATGGACCATGCCGAACCGCACGAACTCGGCTTGCTCGAGCCCGGGAATCATCCGCAGCACGCGCGCCTGCTCGCCCCATTTCAATTGCGTCTGAAACCCGACGAGGCTGTAATGATCGCCGGCAAGGTTGTCCTGGCGGAGCTGAACGGCCGCGTACGGCTGCCGTCCAGTGCGTGGATCTTTCAATCCGACTGGCTTCATCGGACCGAAACGCAGTGTGTCTTCGCCGCGGTGCGCCATCACCTCAATGGGTAGACATCCTTCGAAGAACTTCTCCTTATCGAAATCGTGCACGGTTGCGGATTCCGCCGTGGTGAGCGCCGCATAAAAGGCGCGGTACTCATCCGCGCTCATTGGACAGTTGAGGTAATCGCCCTCGCCGTCGTCTAATCCGCACGTCTTCAGACTGTCGACTGGCGACTGGCGACTATCGACTGTCGACTGAGGACTGTGCCGGTTCCATCGCGAGGCCCTGAACACCTTCGACATGTCGATGGTCTCGGCGAGCACGATCGGACTGATGGCGTCGTAGAAGTAGAGGTGCTCGTCCCCGACCAGCCGAACTATGTCGGCCGACAACTCCGGCGACGTCAACGGCCCGGTGGCGATGATCACCGGCGACTCCATGCTGGCCGCGGGGATGGAAGTGATCTCTTCGCGCGAGAGCGTGATCAGCGGATGCTCGTGGATCGCCTGCGTGACGGTCCGGGCAAACAGCTCGCGGTCGACGGCGAGCGCTGCCCCGGCGGGCACGCGCGCGACTTCGGCGGCGTGCATCACCAGCGAATCCAGCCGCCGCATCTCCTCTTTCAGCAGTCCAACCGCGTTGTCGAGTTTGTCGCCGCGGAACGAGTTGCTGCAGACCAACTCGGCGAGGCGGTCCGTCTTGTGGACGTCGGTTGGCCGAACCGGCCGCATTTCGTGGATGGTGACGGGCACGCCGCGGCCGGCTGCCTGCCAGGCCGCCTCACAGCCGGCGAGACCGCCGCCTATGACGTGAATCATTACGCTGGCACAGGCTCCTCGACCGGCGCGTCCCGCACATAGGAGCAGTCATCGTTGCTGCAGATGAGCTGACGCCCCGCCTTCTTCGTGATCTTCTCGAGCAGGAACGGCGCGCTGCAGTCGGGGCATGCCTCGGCAATCGGACGCTTCCAGAGCGTGAAATCGCAGTCGGGATAGTTGGCGCATCCGTAGAACGCCTTGCCCCGCCGCGACTTCCGTTCGACGATGTCCCCGCCGTCTTTGGGGCACAGGACTCCCGTGGTCTTCATCTTCACGTACTTGCAGTTCGGATAATTCGTGCAGGCAGTGAACTCGCCGAAGCGCCCCTGCTTGATGACGAGGAACGAGTCGCACTTCGGGCACTTCTCCTCGAGGATCTGATCGGGCTTGGCCGCCTTCATCGATCCGCCCGACGTGATGATCTTCCTCGTCGTCTTGCACTCGGGATAGCCGGTGCACGCCAGGAACTGACCGAATCGGCCGCGCTTGACGACCATCGGCTTGCCGCAGTTTTCGCACGTCTCGTCCTGCGTCTCGTCGGTGTCGGTGCCCGGCTCGCTCTTCTCGAGCTCGCGGGTATTGGTGCAGTCCGGATAACCGCTGCACGCGACGAACGGCCCGAACTTGCCGACCTTGATGACCATCCCCTTGCCGCAGCGATCGCAGATCTCCTCGGTCTTGATGCCTTCCTTGAGGTTCTGCATCTCCTTGCCGGCTTTGGCGAGGTCTTTCTTGAATTTCTTGTAGAACGTCGTGAGCGTGCCCTTGTAGTCGGCCTTCCCCTGCTCGATGCGATCGAGGTCTTCTTCGAGGCTGCGCGTGTATTCGACGTCGAGAATGTCGTCGAAGCTCTTGATCAGCAGGTCGGTGATGATCAGGCCGAGCGCCGTCGGCTTGAACTTTCCTTCGACCTTGTTCGCGTAGTCGCGATCCTGCAGCACGCCGATGATCGACGCGTAGGTGCTTGGGCGGCCGATTCCGTTTTCTTCGAGCTCCTTCACCAGCGTCGCTTCGGTGAATCGCGGCGGCGGCTGCGTGAACTTCTGCTCGGGACGCAGCGCCTTCAGCTCGAGGCGGTCTCCCTCGGCGAGCGGAGGCAGCACGCCGGACTGACTCTCGGCGTCGTCTTCGTCCTTGTCTTTCTCGGTCTCCGGCTTCTCCTCCGTCACCTGGCCATAGGCAGCCTGCCAGCCGGGAAACTTCGGGACGGTGCCCTTGACGCGAAACAGGTAATCCCCCGCCGTGATGTCGACGGTCGTCTCATCGAACGTTGCCGGCGGCATCTGCGATGCCACGAACCGGTTCCAGATCAGCCGGTATATCGAGTACTGCTCGGGCGTGAGAAACGGCCGGACTTTCTCCGGGTCGTATTCCATCGACGTCGGCCGGATCGCTTCGTGCGCGTCCTGCGCATCCGACTTGGTCTTGAAGGCATTCGGCTTCTCCGGCACGTAGTCCGGACCGAACGTCTCGCCGATGTGCGCCCGCACCGCTGTCAGCGCATCGTCTGACACCCGCGTCGAGTCCGTGCGCATATAAGTAATGAGGCCTACCGGGCCTTCAACGCCGAGTCCAGGCAGTTCGACGCCTTCGTACAACTGCTGGGCAATCTGCATCGTCCGTTTTACCGGGTAGCGCGCGGTCTGCTGCAGCTTGCTGGTGATGAACGGCGGCGCGGCATTCCGCTTGCGCTCCTTGGTCGCAACCGACGAGACGACGTAGGTCGCACCTTCGAGATTGCGGAGCACATCCTTCGACTGCTCCTCGTTGCCGATCTTCAGGGTTTCATCGCGCCGCTTGACCAGCTTCGCTTCGAAATCGGGCGGCACCGCGCCCGCGAGAGACGCGAAGAGGTGCCAGTACTCCTCCGGGACGAACTTCAGAATCTCCTGCTCGCGATCGCAGATCAGCTTGAGCGCGACCGACTGCACGCGTCCCGCGCTGAGCCCGCGGCGAACCTTGTCCCACAGGATCGGACTGATCTTGTAGCCGACGAGCCGATCGAGCACCCGGCGCGCCTGCTGCGCATCGACCATCTTCATGTCGATGGCGCCCGGATGTTTCATCGCTTCCTGCACCGCCTTTTTGGTGATCTCGTTGAACATCAGGCGGTGGATCTTCTTTTTCTTGGTACCGAGCTCTTCGGCGAGGTGCCAGCCAATGGCTTCGCCTTCGCGATCCGGGTCGGTTGCGATGTAGATGTCGGTCGCGTCCTTCGCTGCGCTCTTCAGCTCGGCGATCACTTTTTTGCGCGTCGCCAGCAATTCGTACACCGGCGCGAAGCCT
>Ga0184625_10000268_pt1 | contig 18199 bp, 17 predicted proteins | sample PLM3_30_b1_FD_133151 | JGI IMG/M metagenome (GOLD analysis project Ga0184625, IMG submission 133151) | Groundwater sediment microbial communities from an aquifer in East River, Colorado, USA - PLM3_30_b1 | ecosystem: Environmental > Terrestrial > Soil > Riparian zone | place: USA: East River... | reverse complement strand
GTCAGCTGCCCGGAGAGTTTTCTGCCGAAGTCACCAACGTTATCCGCGGCAGAAACCCAGGCTTCCTGCTGCGCTTCGGTGTAGTCGTCCGCTGTCAATTCCTCGATGCTGTCGCGAAAGATTTCGCGAAGCAAAGGCGCATCCGCCGGCAGGAACGGCCGCAAACCGACCTTTGGGTGCGCGACAGCCATCATCGGCGATCCCTCGGCGGCCACTGGGTGGTGTCGTGATCAGGGTGTTGAAAACTGATGATTGAGGCCTTGAAGGCTTCGGCGTTCGGCTCGGCACCATTCTTGCGGGTCGGCAAAGCGCAAAGCCCATCAAAGAACGACACCTTGTCCGTTGGGTTGACCTGAATTGTCGGTGCAACAACGGTAGGATCGTCGAAGGTGCCGACTGCGATCTCCAGCGGGCCTCCGGTTTCAAACGTCAGCGGTGTACCGCAATCGGCGCAGAACCCGCGCTGCGCCCTATTGGAGCTTGCGAAGCGTCGGGGGCTGCCGCGCGTCCACTCCAGATCGTGCGCAGTTACCAGGGCTCCGAAAATCCCGCCAAATGCCTTCTGGCACATGCGGCAATGGCAAATCGAGGAGCGGCCGAAACTGGAGGCGCGAAAACGGATGGCCCCGCATTGACAGCCGCCGGAGTGGAAAGTGGCGCTCATCGCGCAATCTCCCAGGTAGTGCCGTCCTTGGAATCCTTCACCACGACGCCCATGGCAGCAAGCTCGTCCCGAATGCGATCGGATTCCTTGAAGTTTTTTGCGGTGCGTGCAGCTGTCCTTGCTTCGATCAGACTTTCGACCTTTCTTTCGTCGATGGAGAGCGACGCCGGGCGAAACGCAGCCCACTGGGCGGCCGGCAACTGAAGCAACCCGATCAGTTGTGCGGTCGCCTTCAGGCAAGCCGCCGCGGGCTTGGCGCCCTTTGCTGCCTCACCGCGCAGTTCGTGCAACGCCGCGAACGACTTCGGCGTATTGAGATCATCCAGCAGCGCATCAACCGCATCTGCGCACAGGTAGCCTGGCAGTGCATCCGCGGTCAGTTCATACCAATGATCGAGAGTTTTTTGCGATTCCCGCAGCCCGGCATCTGTCCAGTTGATCGGCTGCCGGTAATGCGTTTGTAACATCGTGAAGCGCACAACTTCACCCGGCCAATCCTTGAGCAGATCACGGATGGTGATGAAGTTGCCGAGGCTCTTTGACATCTTGTCGCCTTCGACCTGCAAGAAGCCGTTGTGCATCCAGAAGTTCGCCATCAACGGCGTGTGAAAGGCGCAGCGCGACTGCGCGATCTCGTTTTCGTGGTGCGGAAACACCAGATCGATGCCGCCGCCGTGAATATCGAAGGTTTCGCCGAGATGCTTCCACGACATTGCCGAGCATTCGATGTGCCAGCCCGGTCGGCCCGGTGTCTCGATGCTCGCTGGCGACGGCCAGGCCGGCTCGCCGGCCTTGGACGGCTTCCAGAGGATGAAATCCTGCGGATCCTTCTTGTAGGGCGCGACTTCGACGCGGGCGCCGGCGATCATCTCGTCAAGCGATCGCTTCGACAACTTGCCGTAATCTTTCATCGAAGGCACATGAAACAGCACGTTGTCTTCCGCCACATAGGCGTGACCGGATTTGACCAGACGCTCGATGAGCATCTTCATCTCTTCAATGTGCTCTGTCGCGCGGGGCTCGATGGTCGGCGGCAGGCAGCCCAGCGCCGCCACGTCTTCCTTGAAATTCTTGTACGTCTCTTCCGTCAAATCGCGAATTGAAATAGCGCGCTCCGCCGCGCGCGCATTGATCTTGTCATCGACGTCGGTGACGTTGCGCACATATGTGACGTGACTTTCGCCGTAGATATGGCGCAACAGCCGGAACAGCACGTCGAACACGATGACGGGGCGCGCATTGCCGATATGGGCGAAGTCGTAAACCGTTGGCCCGCACACGTACATACGCACGCGCGAAGGATCGAGCGGCGTGAACACCCGCTTCTCCCGTGCCAAGGTATCGTAGAGCTTGAGTTCCATAGCAAATGACACCTGTCGGCCCCGCTGGCCGGGCGTCCTGCTATCTCAACCTTGAGAAAAGACGGCCGTGACCAGCGCGGATAGCGCTAGCGAATAATCTCCGGGCAAATGCCGCAGATATGGTTAAGGCCGTTCATGGCGGCACAATGATTTGTCGCGTCAATGCCGTCAAGGTATGCGCGGAACTCATGCAAAACACAGGAAAAATTCGATGACCAGCCGCCCGACGGCAGGGTTAAGCGCCGCTTAACAATTTGACCGCAATGTCGGAATCGGAGCCGGGACGGCCCGATAGCGAACCCCACGAGCACCTCGATGCCCAGAGTTCTGATCAGTCTCGTCGTAATGCTGTGCCTTGCCGGTACCGCGCAAGCGGAGCGACGCATGTTTATCGTCGCCAACGATGCCGACGGCTATGGCATAGACCGCTGCCTCGCAACCGGTGCGAAATGCGGCGCGGCCGCCGCCAACGCGTATTGCAAGATGCAGGCATTCGCCGAGGCGACAACTTTCCATAAGGCCGATCGCGGCGACATAACCAGCGCAGTTGCCACCGACGCCGCAACAGCCTGCCGTGGCGCCATCTGCGACGTTGTCGCAATCGTCTGCACACGCTGAGCTCGGCCTACGCCGGCTGCGCTCGTCCGAACATTCACCCACGCGCAGATTCCGCCGCTTGTGCAGCGGATCCGCGCCTGACTTGCAGATGATCGTTAGCGCTCGCCGAGTTTCGCGTCCAAAGAGAAGCGCCCTGGGCCGGTCACGAACAGACAGAGCGCGCCGCCCATGATCGCAATGTTCTTCAAGAAATTGTTGTATTGCGCAGCCTGTGCTGCCGCTGGGTAGGTCCAGTACCGGTGCGCGATCACAGTGGCGACTAACACCCATACAAAGGTCGCCAGGGCGGCATAGCGGGTCGCAATGCCGAGGATCAACGCGACGCCCAAGATTACTTCTGCAAAGCCCGCGAACCACGCCCAGAATCCTGGAGGCGACATCCCAAGATTGGTGAAATAGCCGATGGTCCCCGCGATGCCTGTGAGCTTGCCGTAGCCGGCCGCCAGAAACAGCCAACCCAAAAGTACGCGCCCGACAAGCAACAAGTAGTCGCCCCAGGCTGCAGCGGCGTCATCGGTACGCGAAAGTGCTGGATGAGATCCTGATTTGGCCATGTGTCTCCCCCTGTGTTTGATGCCGTTGACCGGCTTTTACCGGCGCTATTGTTACCTGAGCTTGGCAGGCTGTCATCAGATGGCCGGCCAAGAAACCGAAAAAATCGTGCTGGGACTATGCCCGCCGATACCGGTGTTCAGGGTCCCTGCAGCGCGGCCCACATTTCTCTATCGCGCTGAACGGTCCAGATTGCCGGCCATTCGATGCCGCGGGCCTCGTCATAGGCGCGCGACACACTGAAAGGCAGGCGGTGCTCGTAAACCGCGAAGTCTTTGAATTTCGGATCCATGGTAAGGCGCACAAAGTCGAAGGTTTCCTTTAGTGAACGCCCCCTTGCGACGCTTTCCTGAACCGAATTGTAAAGTGTCGCAACAAAGTCCCCGGTCTGCTCGATGCCTTCCTTCACCATTTCGGCCGTCGCCAGGGCGGCACCCCGGCCCGGCACCAGCGCGCTGGCTTGCATTTCGGCAAGATGGTCGAGCGTCGTGAGCCAATCCGTGAAGTGCGCATCGCCGCAGTAGCAGGCTGATTTGTATTCGACGAGATCTCCGGAAAATACGACGCCAGCGTCGGGTACGATTGCAACCACGTCGCCGGCGGTATGCCCCCGGCCAATATGCATGATCCGCACTTCCCGTCGCCCGAGCCAAATCGAGATTTGATCGGGGAATGTCGTTGTCGGCCAGGTCAGACCTGGAATCGTGTCGGCAGACTGGAACAGACGCGGAAACCGCCCAATCTCGGAGTCCATGTCCTCCTTCCCGCGCTCAGCAATCAGGCCACGCGTGGCGTCCGACGCCAGGGTCTCGGCGCCCTTGAAGGCCGAGGCGCCGAGTGCTCGTGTCGCGTGATAGTGCGTGAGCAGAACATATTTGATTGGCTTGTCGGTGATCTTCGCGATGCGCGCGATCACATCATTGGCCATCGCCGGCGTCGGCTGCACGTCGACCACCATCACGGCGTCGTCGCCGACAATGACGCCCGAATTTGGATCGCCTTCCGCGGTGTAAGCGTAAAGACCCGATCCGATTTGATCGAACGAGATTTTCTTTTCGCCAAGATCGTCAGTCGACGCGAACTCCGTCACCACTCACACCTCTTTGCCGATCAAGGCATCAAGCGACCAAGCCCCACCGCCATGAACCAGGAAGTGAAACACGACGATCGCCCAAAACAATGGATACTCGATACCGCGGTTTTCCCACGCAAAGCCGAACTGCCAATGATATGTCGCGATCGCGACGAGAAGAAATCCAATGATCGGCACGGCCACGAGGCGAGTTAGGAAACCCGCGGCGAGGCAGAGGCCGCACACAAATTCTACAAGTCCGACGACATAAGCCCAAAAGATCGCATTCTCGAAGCCAACGCTTTCGAGGAACTTCGCGGCCTCCGCAGTATGACCAAATAGAATTGGAAAGCCGTGAATGGCGAGCGACCCGCCCGCGACGATACGGATCAATGGCTCGGTGAACGGCGCTAGCGAGCGGTAAATATTGCCAAGCGCCGGGACCAAAAGACGCTGTTCGTCCATCGCCGTCCCCTCATTTCCTCCAGCCAGCGTAACACGGCTCGTGTGCACCCTTGTTAGTTACGAATGTAACCAAAGCGTTGCGTCACGGAACGACCGATGGGAAGCAGACGTTTCATCGAAAGGCAAACCAAACAGGTCACAACGAAAATTCTGATCCTTAGAATGCTTGGCGGGCCCGGCATCATCATCGCGTGCTTTGCGGAGCCTGGACCGAGCACGCTGGCTGCCCTCCGATTCTGGCCCGGTCGCCGACAAAAGTCGTGCGGTTCCTAGTTTAGAATCATTGCAAGCTGGCCCGAGTTCGTCCAAGATTTTCGGTACGCGCGTAAGCATCGATCTCCGGCGCGAGATTGCAGCACCGAATGACCAACGAAACGGCCCAAAGAGTGTCAGACAATACGGCCGACGACATGGCGCTCAAATTGGAAGAGTTCTTGCCGTATCGTTTGAATGTCTGCGCCAGTCTGGTGTCACACGCCCTCTCCCGAATTTATACCGACCGTTACAAGATTGGAGTGCCGGAATGGCGGGTGCTGGTCACCCTTGGCCAATTCGGCGCGATGACCGCCAAGGCGATCGGCGCTCACAGCCACATGCATAAAACCAAAGTTTCGCGCGCGGTCGCTTTGCTGGAACGCCGCAAACTTGTGACCCGCCGCGCCAATCGTGCCGATCTGCGGGAAGCGTTTCTGTCCCTTACAGGTGCCGGCCGGGATATCTACAACGAACTCGCCCCGATGGCGCTCGACTTTGCCCGCGACCTTCTGGAGGCGATTGATGCGGCCGATCGAGCGGCGCTCGACCGCGCCCTTGCGAAACTCACCGAGCGATCGGCCCAGCTCGCGCCCCATATCGCCAACGCACGCCGTCCCGGCTAGATTGCGGTCATGCAAGCCGGGGTCAATCCGTGAAACTCTACTCGTATTTCCGCTCCTCCGCCGCCTATCGCGTTCGCATAGCGCTCAACTTCAAGGGCCTTCGTTACGAGATGGTGCCCATCCATCTCACAAAGGATGGCGGCCGCCAGCACACGCCTGAATTTCTCGGCATAAATCCGCAGGCGCGCGTGCCCGCGCTGGAGTTGGCAGGTGGCGAAATACTCACACAATCGCTGGCGATCATCGAATATCTTGATGACATTCATCCGGAGCCGCCACTGTTGCCGGAGGACGCACTTAACCGCGCTAAATCAAGAGCAATCGCACAAATGATCGCTTGCGATATTCATCCGCTCAATAATCTCATTGCTCTGCAGTATCTCAAGCGGCAGCTCAAACATGAGCAGCCGGAAATTGACGCTTGGTACCACCACTGGATCAGTGTGGGATTTACCGCCCTGGAGAAAATGCTCGCGCCCGGACCCTATGCCTGCGGATCCAACGTAACACTTGCGGACATTTGCCTGGTGCCGCAGGTCGCAAACGCGAGGCGCTTCAAGGTTCCGCTCGGCAAGTTCCCTAAAATCTTGAGCGTGGATGCCGCTTGCCTGAAGCTACCGGCTTTCGATAAAGCACGGCCGGAAAACCAGCCCGACGCCGAATGACGACGGCGCAGGGGCTTGTTAAAGCATAAAGTTACGAACGTCCCTTCATCGCCAGCTCTCTTCTCATCAGCGGATCTCACGTGATCGCCAATCGAATCGCACACGTCGTCCTCTGGATGGTCGGTGCATTACTCTCGTTTTCGGTGATGGCGGTGTCGATTCGCGAACTTGCCCGTGGCGGCTTGAGCATCTTCGAGATTCTCGCAATCCGGAGCGGCGTGGCGCTTTTGGTGCTGTTCGTTCTGATGGCGGTGCGTCCGGAGTTGCGTAAGCTCGCCCGGCCAAGACGGATGGGCCTGAACATCTTTCGCAACACCGTGCATTACGCGTCGCAATTTTCGTGGGCACTCAGTCTGACCATGCTGCCCCTTGCCATGGTATTCGCACTGGAGTTTACGATGCCGGCGTGGACGGCGCTGCTCGCGGTCTTCTTTTTGCACGAGCGCATGACTGCGAGTCGGCTAGGCGTCGTCGTGCTTGGTTTGGTCGGCGTACTTGTGATCCTGCGTCCGGGCGTCGCAGACTTTAATCCCGCGGCGATTCTGGTGTTGCTCGCTGCCTTTGGCTACGCCATCACCATGATTACCACCAAAAAGCTGACCATGTCCGAGTCCACTTTCGCCATCATATTTTGGATGGCGGTAATCCAGTTTCCGCTGTCCCTCATCGGCAGCGATCCGGGCGTCTTCTTCCAGTTCGAGGCGCGGCACATCCTGCCTGCAATTGGCGTCGGCACGGCCGGGCTCACCTCCCACTATTGTCTGAGCAATGCATTCCGTTCGGGCGACGCCACATTAGTAGTGCCACTGGATTTCATGCGGATTCCCTTAATCGCGGTGGTCGGCTGGGCATTCTACGGCGAGCGACTGGACATTTTCGTCCTGCTTGGCGCCCTGATCATCGTTTCCGGCGTATTGTGGAACCTGCGTTCCGAGGTCGCACGGGCGCACTGACAACAAAGCTCGCACCACCCTGGTTTTCGGACTAAAGTGCGCGCGCATGAGGGGATTCTCGCGCTTCACTTCCGCGGCCGCGCTCATAGCGCTGTCAGGCATCGCGACGGCGCACGCCCAGTCGTTGAATCCGGCTTGCCAGCGCCTTGAAGCGCAGCTCGCTTCGGTCGATCGGGGCAACGCCGATCCGGCACGCGCCGAACAAATTCGTCGCACCGAAGAAATGGTCAATCGTCAGCAATTCGAGGTCGATCGTATTGTGGCGCAGTCGCGCCGTATCGGATGCGAAAGCGCGGGATTCTTTTCGATCTTCAGTAATCCGCCGCCGCAATGCGCCGCAATGTTGCGACAGATCGATCAGCAGCGCTATGCCCTTGAGCGTATGCGAAGCGATCTGGAACGGCTCAACGGCGGCACAACCGAACGCGCCGCTCAGCGCCGGGGACTGTTGATCGCGCTTTCCGACAACGGATGCGGCCCGCAATATCGCTCCGCCGCACTCGCAGGCCAACAAGGCGGATTCTGGGACCGCCTGTTTGGCGACCATGGCGGCGGCGGCGTGGTGTCGACGCCGCTTGGACCAATGGGTGGTACGTTCCGCACAGTCTGCGTGCGCACCTGCGACGGCTACTATTTCCCGATCTCATACTCAACGACGCCGGATCGATTCCGCGACGATGAGCAGACTTGTCAGCGCATGTGCCCGGCGTCTGAAGTTTCGCTCTACATGTATCACAATCCCGGCGAGGAAATGGCGCAGGCCGTTTCTATAAACGGCCGGCCGTATACCGAACTGCCGACCGCGTTCCAATACCGAAAAGCCATGAGCCCTGATTGCAGCTGCCGCCGGCCAGGTGAAAGTTGGGCGCAAACGCTCAAGGCCGGCGGGCCTGACGATACGGTCGTACCCGGCGACGTTATTGTCACCGAGCAGAATTCAAAGCAAATGTCGCAACCCCGTATCGGTGCCGACGGCAAGCCGATCCGGGCCGATCAGCGTGCACAACCGTCAACTGCCAAGGCACCTGCCACGAGCGCACCGAGCGCGCCGAGCACGGAGCAACCCAGTCCCGCTGATCCGGCCAAGCGCTCCGTGCGCACGGTTGGGCCGACTTTTCTGCCAACGCGCTAGCGCCGGCGCTTCATCAATAGTCGAAAGCTTCTGACTTTGTGGGCTTTCCGGTGACCAACGAAACATCCGGTGCCGGCATCGGCGTGCCGGGATCACGGAAGCGGTTGGTGATCGGGTAACGACGGTCGCGACCGAAATTCTTGAGAGTCACCTTGACGCCGGGCGCCGCCTGTCGCCGCTTGTACTCGGCAGTGTTGATCATGCGCTCAACCCGCATCACCGTGTCGCGGTCGAAGCCCGCAGCGACGATTGTGGATATCGGCTCCTCGCGCTCGACCAGCCGCTCCAGGATCGGATCGAGCACGGCATAGGCCGGCAAAGAATCCTCATCCTTTTGGTTTTCGCGCAATTCCGCGGTCGGCGGCCGCGTGATGATATTTTCCGGAATGACCAGCCCATCCGGTCCCTTGGCGCCGTCAGGCTTCCATTGATTGCGCAGCCGGGCCAGTCGAAAGACTTCGGACTTGTAGAGATCCTTGATCGGATTGAAGCCGCCGTTCATGTCACCGTAGAGAGTCGCATAGCCGACCGACATTTCCGACTTGTTTCCGGTCGTCACTACCATGAGATTGAACTTGTTGGAGATCGCCATCAGAATCGTGCCACGTGTGCGCGCCTGCAGGTTTTCCTCGGTAACGTCACGTGGCAGCCCGCTGAAAACCGGCGCGAGTGCGGCTTCGAACCCTTCAACCGCGCCTGCAATGGGCAATATCTCGTAGCGCACGCCGAGCGCCTTGGCGCAGGCACCGGCATCATCGAGCGATTCCCGCGAGGTGAATTTGTAGGGCAGCATCAAACAGCGCACGCGTTCGGAGCCCAGGGCATCAACCGCCATCGCGGCGCACAGCGCAGAATCGATGCCCCCGGACAGACCCAATACGACGCCTGGAAATCCGTTCTTGTTCACGTAGTCGCGAAGGCCCAACACACACGCCGTGTAATCGGCGTGATCGGCTTCGACGCTATCAACAATAGGGCCGTTTTCGCAGCGCCACGTGCCGGCACGGCGGATCCAGTGCGTCGTGACCACCGTTTCTTGAAACGCCGCGAGCTGGAATGCCAACGAACAATCCGCGTGCAGACCGAACGACACTCCATCGAATACCAATTCGTCCTGGCCTCCGACCTGATTGACGTAAATGGTCGGCAACCCCTGCTCGGTGACGCGCGCCACCGCGATGTTGAGCCGCACATCACCCTTTTGCCGCCAATAAGGAGAACCGTTGGGGACCACAAGCAATTCAGCGCCCGTTTCAGCGAGACATTCGACGACCTCGGTGCCCCATATGTCTTCGCAGATAGGAACACCTAAACGCACGCCGCGGAAATTCACCGGGCCCGGCATGGGACCCGGCGCGAAAACGCGCTTTTCGTCGAATACGCCGTAGTTCGGAAGATCGACTTTGTATCGCATTGCCGCGATCGCGCCGCCTTGGAGCAATGCCACTGCATTGTAAAGCTTGTCGCCGTCGAGCCACGGCGTGCCGACCAGCAGCGCCGGACCTGCCGACGCTGTCTCGCGTGCGAGCGCTTCGATCGCCGCGCGACATCCCGCCTGAAACGCCGGTTTGAGCACGAGATCCTCAGGCGGATAGCCGGAAATGAACAGCTCCGGAAAGACGACCAGATCGGCTCCGGCCGCGGCTGACCGCGCACGCCTTACCTTTTCGGCATTGCCGGCAGTGTCGCCGACGGTGGAGTTGAGCTGCGCGACAGCGATCGCAAGCTTGTCCGTGGGGCGAGTGCTCATGGCAAACGTCTACCGCCTCGCCGGGCTGCCCGGCAATGGGCGGACTTGCAAGGCTGCCCGGACATGGCAGCCGCTCGGACCCGCCCGGTCAAAAACGCCTTGCTGATTGGTTTTCCGGTTCAGTCCCATCCAAAGCAGGCGCTGGTCAAACGATCCAGCACCTGCCCCGTGCTGCGGACTACCTGGCCGCCGTCCGTAGCCCTGCGCCTCCACCGCTAAGCGCAACCGTGCCCGCCGGCTTCAGACGCCGCCCATCGAAATTGAAGGCCTGCAGGTTCTTCTCCACCATGCACTGGATCACGACGGTCTTGTTGTTCTTGCTCCAGGCCGCGCCCTGGCACCAATGTCCAACCTTGGCCTCTGCGACCTTTGTCAGCTTGGTGCCCTTGATGGAATAAATTTGCAGCAAGCCCTGGTCGTTGAACGCCGGATGGTCCTTCGGACGATTGGTGCCGTTCATGACCGTGACCGCGACATAGGCGCCGTCGCCGGACATCGCCACGCCTTCAGGTGTTTGGCCGACGCTGACCGTGTCGACGATGCGCGGTGGCTTTGATTTGAGGTCGATAACGTTGATGACGTCGAGATCGCCCTGCCCGCCACCCTGATTGCTGAACACGGCCACATCGCCTTTCGAACTGATCTCGAGGCTGTACGGCCGAATACCGCCCACCATAAACTTTTTGGTGTCCTCTACCTTGTTGCCGTCCACAGACAGAATAGAAACCCTGTGATCGCCATCGCGAGTCACCAAGGCGCTCTTGCCGTCTGGCGTGAATGCGACATGGCTCGGGCCGGACTTGGGGTCGCTCAACTGGATTTTACCAGCGGGTGTGAGCTTGTTGCCCGCAACCGTGAATACCGAAACGGTTCCTTCACTGCGGTTGGCAACCAGCGCCAGCGTACCGGCATTGTTGATCGATACACCGGCGGCGCCGGGTCCAGCTTCAAGCGTGGCAGTAACTGCCGGCGGCTTGGCCTTAAGATCGATCACCGAAAGCTTGTTGTCGGGGACGGTTTTTTTGGGATCGGCAGGATCGACTTTAAACGCGCCGGTTACCAGCGCGAAACTCTCATCACGTGATACTGCGACACTCTGCGGCGGCCCGACTACGCTGGCGGGAGCCTTGACTTCACCAAGTACCTTCGGCGGTGAGGCGCTGAGGTCGATGATGCTGACAGTGTCGGCTGCCGGATTGTCCGGCACGACATTGGAGCCGTTGACGAGCACCGCTTTGTTGTCGTTCGCGGAAACCGCGATCTGGGCGAGAGCTCCGGCGGTGAGTAGTGGCAGCACGGCCAGCGCGAAGCCAAGCTTCGCCGGCCGCCAATGGCAGCTGTTCATGACGCCTCCCCCGCTCGGCTATTGTTGCAAAGCCGCGAGCCGCGCCGAGCACGCGGCCGCTCCGCCGACACTAACACCAAATTTTGGGGAAAGCTTCCAGCTTCAGAACCGAGCCGCCAAGGGAATAGGCTGAGCGTGCACCGACCGCTCTTTCTTGAGCAGCTCCGCCAACAAGAAAGCGAGATCGATCGCCTGTTCGGCATTTAGCCGTGGATCACAGACCGTATGATACCGGTCGTTGAGATCGGCCTCCGTAATGGCGCGGGCGCCTCCCGTGCATTCGGTCACATTCTGTCCCGTCATTTCCAGATGCACACCGCCGGCATAGGTGCCTTCGGCTTGATGAACTTCGAAGAAGCCGCGGACCTCTTTCAAGATCAGATCGAAGGGCCGCGTCTTGTATCCGGTAGCCGAAGTCATTGTGTTGCCGTGCATCGGATCGCACGACCACAGCACGACCCGGCCGTCGCGTTTCACGGCTCGCACGAGCGGCGGGAGAAACTCGCCGACTTTTTCGGCGCCAAAACGTCCGATCAGCGTCAGGCGGCCCGCTTCATTCTCGGGGTTGAGAATGTCAATCAGCCGCAGCAGATCGTCGGCTTTGAGTGACGGACCGCATTTGAGACCGATTGGATTTTTGATGCCGCGCGCGTATTCGATGTGGGCGTGATCATGCTGTCGTGTGCGATCGCCGATCCACAGCATGTGGCCCGCAGTGGCATACCAGTCGCCGGTCGTCGAATCGACCCGCGTCAATGCCTCCTCAAAGCCGAGAAGAAGCGCCTCATGGCTGGTATAGAAGTCGGTCGTGCGCAGCTCCGGGTGGCCTTCAAGATCGAGACCGCAGGCCTGCATGAAGCCAAGCGCTTCCGAAATACGATCCGACAATTCGACATACCGCCGGGACTGCGGGCTATCCTTTACAAAGCCGAGCATCCATTGACGCACGCTCGCGAGGTTTGCGTAGCCGCCTTGCGCAAAAGCACGCAGCAGATTGAGTGTCGCAGCCGATTGCCGATAGGCCTCGATCTGCCGGCGCGGGTCGGGGCGACGGGCATCCTCGGTGAAGGCAATGTCGTTGATGATGTCGCCGCGATAGCTCGGAAGCTCCTTGCCATCACGTTTCTCGCTCGGTGCCGAACGCGGCTTGGCAAACTGTCCTGCTATGCGCCCAACTTTTACGACAGGCGAAGCAGCGGCGTATGTCAGCACAACCGCCATCTGCAGGAACATTCGGAAGAAATCGCGGATGTTATTGGCACCGTGCTCTGCGAAGCTCTCCGCACAGTCGCCGCCCTGAAGCAGGAAAGCCTCACCTTTGGCCACGCGCGCCAACTGCCTTTTGAGATTGCGCGCTTCGCCAGCAAACACCAGCGGCGGGAACGTCGCGACTTGCTTTTCGACGTCAGCCAGCGCCTGCCGGTCCGGATAGTCCGGGACCTGCTGAATTGGCTTGTTGCGCCAACTATCGGGCGACCACCGTTCGGCCATTTACGCATAACTCCGTATTTGGCCGGCCTTATACACGACAGCCGCCCGCGGAAGCCAGTTTTTCCAAAAAGTTCGGTTAGTTTAGGCCTTATTCCGCTGCCGCACGACCGTAGCTCACGGCCTTTTCGCGCATGGTGACCAATTCCTCGGCCGCCGTTGGGTGCACCGCCATGGTCGCATCGAAATCGGCCTTGGTCGCACCCATCGTCACAGCAATGCCGATGACCTGGATCAATTCAGCGGCATCCGGCCCGACGATGTGACACCCGACAACCCTGTCAGTATTGCCATCGACCACAAGCTTCATGAACACGCGCGTATCGCGCCCCGACAGTGTCGCCTTCATCGGGCGGAAGCTAGTCTTGTAGATGTCAACCGCGGCTAATTTCTCGACGGCTTGAGTTTCGGTGAGCCCGATAACGCCGACCTCGGGCTCGGAGAACACCGCTGTAGGCACTTTGGAGTGATCGACTTTGGTCGGCTTGTCGCCAAAAACGGTGTCGGCAAAGGCATGGCCTTCGCGGATCGCGACCGGCGTCAGATTAACCCGGTCGGTGACATCACCGACCGCATAGATGTTCGGTACAGAAGTTCTCGAATAGGCATCGACTATGATTCCGTTTCGTTCCGAAATCTTTACGCCGGCAGTTTCGAGCCCGAGGCCTTCGACATTTGGCCGGCGTCCGGTCGCGAACATCGCGAGGTCGACCATGACCTGCTCGTTGTCGGAAAGCGCAACATCAAGTCCGCGGTTGACCTTCTCAACCGCCTTCACGATCTTGCGTGTAGTAACCTTGATGCCGCGCAGGCCGAGCTCACGTGTCAGGTGCTCGCGCACGTCCTCATCAAATCCGCGAAGGATCTTCTCTCCGCGATAAACCAGAGTGACTTCACTGCCGAGGCCGTTGAAAATTCCGGCAAACTCCAAAGCAATGTAACCCCCACCCTGGATCAGTACGCGTTTTGGTAATTTTTTAAGGTGGAACGCTTCGTTCGATGAAATGACGTACTTTTCGCCGGCAATCGGCGTGCCGTGATGCGGCCGCGCGCCAGTCGCAATGAGGATCGTCTCGGCGCGTATTCTTGTGCCGGTCGCTAGACGAACCGTATGCGCGTCTTCGAGAACCGCGCGACTTTTGACAATCTCGACATTGTAGCGCTCGAGCGTTGTCGTGTACGCGGTCTCCAACCGTGCGATTTCGCGATCCTTGTTGGCGATGAGGGTAGCCCAATCAAATTTCGTCTTACCCACCGACCAGCCGTAGCCTTCGGCATCCTCAAATTCGTCGGAAAAACGCGACGCATAGACCAGAAGTTTCTTAGGCACGCATCCACGGATCACGCAGGTGCCGCCAACACGATATTCCTCCGCGATCATAACGCGCGCGCCATAGCTGGAGGCCACTCGTGCGGCACGGACGCCACCGGAGCCTGCTCCTATGACAAAAAGATCGACGTCGTGATCGGCCATTTGCCGCTCCACCAGCTAGCAAAGTCGGTCAACGACCGCCATCGTCGACCTGTCAAAGCGCGTGGCCCCGCTTCTTCAGTTCGTCGCGCATTTTTGCGACGACCAGGTCTGAAAGTTTGTTTGCCCAGTCTTGCGCAAATTTCATGCTCAAATCGACAACCCTCGGCTGTTCGGTCAACAGTTTCTTGCCAGCCGGAGTTTTGTAAAAGGCAAGAATCTCCTTGAGCTCCTGGTCGGTAAAATTCGCCGCATACAGTCGTGCCACCTCATTGGTGAGTTCACTGAAACGCGGCTCAAGATCGGTGCGCAGCTGAGCCGAAATCTCGTTCAAATCTTTAGCCAGACTGGGGTCCTGTTGCAGATAGAGAATTCTCGCCTGCTCGATGACCCCCGCAATCAGAGGAGTGAATAGCGCGGTCGCGCCCGCGGTCGTAATCAATTCCCTCGCGGTTGCGATGGCGGCCGCCGACGGCTGCTGACCGTGGGCGGCGGGGGCGGCCGTAAGCAGGATTGTGGCCAGTGCGGCCGGTCTGGCAGCGCTTTTGATGGCCTCAATGAAACTCATCACAAAAACTCCATCTAGCTAGGGATTCAGGACCGTTCGACGATCTTTATGCTGTCTGGGCCGCCAATAATGGCCATGTGCGCAAGGCCAATAAACAACCCGTGCTCCACCACGCCGGGCACGCCTGAAATCGCATGCGCTAATGCAGCCGGATCGTCAATCCGATTTAGCGCCGCGTCGATAATCCAGTGACCACCATCCGTAACGAAAGCTTGCCCATCCTTGCCTCGTCGCAGGGCCAACGGGCCGGACCGTTGGACCGCCAAAACAGCCTTTTCCACCGCCCGATGCGTGGCGGCAAGTCCAAACGAAACCACCTCAATGGGCAATGGAAAACGGCCAAGTTCGGGCACCCATTTGCTCTGATCCGCGATCACAATCATACGTGCGGAGGCCGACGCTACGATCTTTTCCCGCAGCAGCGCACCACCACCGCCCTTGATCAGGCAAAGGCCGGGGTTGATCTCGTCAGCCCCATCCACAGTCAAATCAAGCTCCGGTGTCTCGTCCAAGGTGGTCAGCGCAATACCGCAACGCTTGGCATCGGCAAACGTCGCTTCCGACGTTGGGACCGCAACGACATCGAGACCCGCGCGAACGCGCTCACCAAGCAGCTCCACGAAATGCCTTGCAGTCGATCCCGTACCGAGCCCAAGTCGCATGCCCGGCCGCACAAATTCAACGGCCCGGGCGGCGGCTGCGCGTTTCTGGGCGTCGGTGTTCATTGGTACCGGCTGGACTGTCGACCATTAAGTGACCCACGGTGAAGTCACGCTTCTCTAGCCTCGATTGCCCTGTCTGAATAGGCGAATCTTGACGGCCCGTTGGCGGCCGCCAAATCGCACTTGCACACCTGCCACACGAAGGCTAGCGATCCGTGTTATGGCTACACCCACTGTTGTATTCGACCTCGACGGCACGTTGATCGATACCGCACCCGACCTTGTCCAAACCCTCAATGTGATTTTTGCGCGGGAAGGTTTTGCGCCCGTGCCTTACGAAGTCGCGCGGAATCTGATCGGCGGCGGTCCCAGGGCGATGATTACCCGCGGACTCGAGGCTGAAGGGCGCGTTTTTCCGCCCGCCAAGCTCGACCAAATGTTCGCGGACTTCACTTCATACTATCGTGAACATCTGGCTGATCAGTCACGCCCCTTCCCGGGACTCACGGATGCACTGGATGCGCTCGCCGCACGCAATTGTCGCCTTGCGGTATGCACGAACAAGCTTGAGCGACATTCGGTCCTCTTGCTTGATCAACTTAAGCTCGCTGACCGTTTCGTTGCCATCTGCGGTCAAGACACGTTCGGAATTCAGAAGCCTGATCCGGAATTTTTGCGGCGCACGGTGGCTGCGACAGGCGGAAAGATGCAAGAAGCGATCATGATCGGCGATTCAATTACTGATATTCGCACTGCCCGTGCCGCGGGAGTTCCGGTCATTGCGGTAGACTTTGGCTACAGCGAACAGCCTGTGGCCGAATACGGGCCGGATCGGACTATCAGTCATTTTGCGCAATTGCCGGCGTCAATTGCCGCCATTTTATTTGCAATTTGACGGCTCTGGCGCGAAATTGATGGTTAGTGGTAGAGTTGGTTGGGCGCGCGAAATGTTGCACCAGCATGACGACGCCCGTATCCTTGCAGGGGGGCGGAGCGGCGCACAGTCGCTCGAGTGGGACAGTTCATCATGATGTATCGAGCTTTTGCGATTATAGGCTGCGCCTTTGCGCTTGCGGCGTGTTCGTCAAGTTCCGACTGGGCAAGCCTAGATGCGTTTAAGTCGGGGGCTTCTTTGGACACAGTGAGCCTCGAGTCTGAGCCACCCGGCGCCGAGGCAAAGGCATCCAATGGTCAGACCTGCCGCACTCCATGCGCGCTTGCGCTGCCAGTCGATGCCAATTCTTCGGTTACGTTCACCCTCAACGGCTATCAGCCCGAAACGGAACGGCTCGAGGCAATCACGGCGACAGGTGAGCCACCGCGGCTACGCCCCAACCCCGTTGTTGTCGAAATGACGCCGGCGGGTCCGTCGACGGCAAAAAAGCCGGCCAAACCTGCGACGAAAAAACCGGCGACTCGTCCCAAACCAGCGGCCGCCCCGTCTACCGCTCCAATGACGGCCTCGCCGGTCCAGAGCCCATCGTCGCCCTGGCCGTCAAGTCCGCCGCCACTGCGTCAATAACGCCTTAACGTTCATGTTCGACGCGTGACGCGCCCTCGCTGGACGCTATGGCCAATATCAGCCAGAATCCCTATATCGAGTGAGTGCAGAACCTGCCTCGCAGGCATGGACGGCAGCAGTGACGAGTGGCGCTTCCACGGTTGAACTTGATCGCTCCCCGCAAAAGCCAAGCGCGTTGATCGACCCGTTTGAGCGCGCCATAACTTATTTGCGTGTCTCGGTCACCGACCGGTGCGATTTCCGCTGCGTCTATTGCATGGCGGAACACATGACCTTCTTGCCGAAGGCCGATCTCCTGAGCCTGGAAGAGCTCGATCGCCTGTGCAGTGTATTTATCGCGAAAGGCGTGACCAAGTTACGCCTTACAGGCGGTGAGCCGCTGGTGCGTCGCGGCATCATAACTTTAGTGCACTCGCTCTCTCGCCATCTCGCAAGCGGTGCACTCAAGGAACTCACGCTGACAACGAATGGCTCGCAGCTGCAGACATATGCTTCCGAACTCAAAGCGAGCGGCGTCAAGCGCATCAATGTTTCGCTCGACACGCTGGACGCCGACAAGTTTCGCGCCATTACGCGCTGGGGCGATCTCGGCAAGGTGCTTACGGGCATCGATGCTGCTCAGGCAGCGGGCTTACAAGTCAAGATCAATGCGGTCGCGCTTAAAGGTGTGAACGAAGAAGAGATCGCAAGCCTGCTCGAATGGAGTCACGGACGCGGCATGGATCTCACCGTGATCGAAGTGATGCCGCTCGGCGACGTCGATGAGTCGCGCCTTGATCAGTATCTGCCGCTATCAGTCGTCCGGGCGCGGCTTGCTGAGCGGTACACGCTCGAAGACATCGAATATCATACTGGTGGCCCAGCGCGTTACGTGCGGGTCAAGGAAACCGGCGGTCGGCTGGGATTTATCACGCCACTCACCCATAATTTCTGTGAATCGTGCAACCGCGTTCGCATCACATGCACCGGCACCCTCTATATGTGCCTTGGCCAGAATGACGCTGCCGACCTGCGCAAGCCTCTGCGCGCTTCC
>Ga0184625_10000267_pt1 | contig 18208 bp, 10 predicted proteins | sample PLM3_30_b1_FD_133151 | JGI IMG/M metagenome (GOLD analysis project Ga0184625, IMG submission 133151) | Groundwater sediment microbial communities from an aquifer in East River, Colorado, USA - PLM3_30_b1 | ecosystem: Environmental > Terrestrial > Soil > Riparian zone | place: USA: East River... | reverse complement strand
GCTGCCTGTTGTGTCAACAAGTCATCGGTTGCAGTAAATGCCGGCGCGTTATTTGGATTAATACGAATATCCAGCTCTGATACATGCACTTTCAGACCTGTTGCGGCAAGTTTGATAAACATATTATCAATAGCAGCATTAGATGTGTTTATGCTAATATGCATTTGAGTTGCTACCCCATGTATAGGCACAGACTGCCCTTTTAACTCATTTACCATTGCTATAAACGAATCCAGTTTTTGTGCACTTGATTCAAGATTATAATCATTTAGAAATAACAGTGCAGCAGGGTCGGCAGTATTGGCATAACGGAATGCATTAGCGATATATGAACGTCCCAATACCGGGGCCCAGTAAAAAATATCATTAATACTCGTCCCCGATCTTATATTTCCATTTTCTTCAAAGGCTTCATTTACCACATCCCATGCTTTTACTTTCCCAACATTGCGGGTCACCATAGCGGTGATCCAATTTTGCATTGCTGCGTTAACTAAGATGGGGCTATAACCCGAAGCAGGACTTAAAACTGATAAGTTGTCAATAAAGAAATCGCCGGCATTGGGAAAATGAAATTTTATTGATACCGAAGCTTCAGTTGGTGTAAATGGAAATGAATATTCAACCCAGGTTGCAGAAAGTGTTTGATTCAGCTGTTCATAATATGATGTGCCCTGTGCTACGCCCCTCAATACCTGCCCTGCTACTGCTGCTTTTGCCCAATATTTTAAGGTATAGGTCGTACCAGTCGTTACAGAAAAATTATCTGAAACAATTTGTATGCTGTATGCATTCGGTCCCGGTGTAGTAACTGTTACTCTTGCAGCTTTTGCTCCATTTTGTATTTCCGTTGTTGAAATTGTAATTGAACCGGCAGTAGGCGCTGTTGAAGATACCTGGGTGAACCAATTGGTGTAATCATTTTCAAATCCTGCATTCAATAAGAGATTTGGGCCAGCAGTGTTTGTTAACGATCGCAGGTATGTTCCATTATTATTCTGATGCCATACCAATGTATGGCCATAAACATCAAGACCTCCACCGTGCACAAGGGTAACGAGTTCATCTGCCCTGGAAAAATCATAAGAGCCATCGTTTCTTACATTAGCGCCATGTTTCATCTGGTATTCGAATGTAACTCGATCAAATTCTTTTTTAACCAGTGAAGAATAAGATGCATTGCCCTTCATCAGGTCGTAATTGATAGCAACACCCACGGGGTATGATGCCATTTGTTTTAATGTAGTAGTGTCAATTGGAACAACCGGTGTTATTGGTGGAGGAGTTGGAGTACTTTTTTTACTACAAGAAATTAACCCGGTTATAAAAAAAAACATGCAAAAAAGTAGGCTGTTCCTCATGGTACCACTCATTTATTTTGAAATACATTCATTTTCCCTGACGAAGCTAATATGAGTAAAATTAATTTTTAAGAATATTTTTTGTGCAGATTTTAAAACAGGGATGATTAATCATCCCTGTTTGCCTTAGACTGCTTAATATGAGAGAAAAACTTTATTGATAGTTGGGATTTTGATAGGCAGTTTTTTCTTCTGGTGTCATATCCATTCCATCAAGTTGACCTTGAGGAATAGGCCTGATATAATGAAAAGGCTGAATAGTACGTGTTATTGTTTGCGGTGTATGAGCTCCATAAGTTGCAGCACTAATTTGGTATGAGCCAGCAAGCTCGTTCCACTTTTGCGTACGAACCAGATCGAACCAGCGAAGGCCTTCTCCGAAAAATTCACGGGAACGCTCAGCTAAAATATAATTAATGTCTATAGTGGCTGGAGTAGCAGCGGTCACTGCTGCGCTATTGTCTGCAACGAATGCAGCATTGTCCTTATTAGAAAATTTCCACTTACCTGCTCTTGCACGTAGCACGTTAACGAGTTCCCTTGCACTTTTACCTGGTACGGGAGTTGCCCCTTTCACCGCTGCTTCGGCAGCTATCAAATAGAGTTCAGAAAATTTAGCAATTTTAAATGGACGAGTAAGAGGAGCATTTGGTTCGCCAAGACCTGTGTATCCTGTACGATATGTTCCCATCTTCCAAAGTCCGGGGAATATGATCCTGCTGATACCGCTGGGAGCAATTACAAAATCAGCCCTTCCCGGCAATTGGCCGGCGCCAACACCATTAGCAACTTTTCCAGGAAATTTTGCACCTGCAGGATAAACAATTCCCGCTGCCTGTGAATCATATTCCAAAAAGCTTAGTATTGCCTGTCCCGGAGTAACAGCCATATCATTAGCATTATATAGTGTTGCGTTAGTAACACCTCCTTTGGGCCAGTTGCCTCTATAAACAGTACTAAAAGTGCCATCGTAGCGAGAGTCCAGAGTTTTTTCAACAAATGTATTTGTGAAAACCCCAATAGGCGGAGCCATACGAATATAGGGACGACCTAAAGGCTGGGCCGCTTCCCTCTGAACAGAGCTAATAGCGCTACCAGTTCCATCGGAATTTGAAGCACTGGCAAGTACAGTATAATTAGGGGTTACAAACCAAACACATGTATTTCTGCCATCATTACCTATTTCACCTTGAAAGCCTGTTAAAGGAGATCCATTATAAAATTCGCTTTGTTCTGTGTGATCGGCATACAAAAGCATTTCTTTGTTGCGATCATTGCCTCCTACATGCACATCGTAAAATGTATTTTCTAAACCAAAAGAACCTGGATTATCAATGCCTGCGACAGCTATATCATAAGCTTTTTGAAAATATTGTGCTGCAGTCAGGCCATCAGGATCTGTTCTTGGTGATGCCGGGTAAGTAGGTATATTGTTCGGGTTTTGCAACCACCAGGCATAAGTTAAATATGCTTTCGCCAGGAAAAGCCGGGCAGCTGTTTTAGTTGCTCCACCAGTTACCCTGCCAGTCGCCGGTAAGTCATTTATCGCAGTCAGCAAGTCGGGAAATATGGCTTTTGTGTAAACCTGGGGCACGGTGTTGCGCACTGATTTCCTCGAGGGACTTGTATTGAATTTCAATTCTCCTGCACCCAGATCCAAAGGTACTCCGCCAAAAGTTTGTACTAACATAAAATAATCAAAAGCACGGAAAAACCTGGCTTCAGCTATCAGCGCATTCGATAGACCAACCGATGCCGCATTTTCAATAATCCCACTTGCAGTATTAATATTTGAAAAGGCAACACCCCATAATACATCAGAGCGGCTGGTAGTACCAGTCAGGTTTCCAACACCACTAAGGTCAATATCCTTTTGGTTACCGTCACCACTTTGACCGTAGGTATATTCGTCGGTGCCGGTTTCTAAGCTATTATAATAATATGGCTGTCCATAGATAAACCGCAGATGCGCATACTGGGATGTAATACCTCCCAGAACACCTTTTTCGGTTTTGAAAAATTCGGGTGTATAAATACTGCGTGGGGTTTCCTCCAAAATTTTATTACATCCCGGAGCTAACAGTATAAACAGGGATGATACGATAACAGATTTTATTTGTATATGTTTCATATTCGTATTTTTTTAGAATGTCAAATTAACACCAAGAATATAATTACGGGTTGCAGGTGTGTTAAACCCTACAGTCAGGATACGCCTTGGATAACTGCCCGCAGCCTGGTTTTCGTTTCCAAAAGAGTTTGTTTCGGGATCGAGACCAGACTCATCGTGGTATGGCGAGAACATAACAAAGGGGTTTTGAGCAGTAAAGTACATACGCATTTTTATGTCGGAATTTTTTATCAGGCTTCTGCTGAGATCGTATCCGAGTGTTATTGTACGGATCTTCAGGAAAGATGCATCGAAATAACTCATTGTGTTGGCATATTTATGATTGTCATTGCTGATAGGACCAGCAGGATTAGGATATTTTGCACCTGTGTTAGAAGGTGTCCAGTAGTCAACATCTAAATTATTTCTACGACCAGTGAGCATGTTAAGATAACCATTTGCACCATGTATGGTACTAACAAGAATACCCCCGCTTCTATAAAGGCCCACAAGACTTAGATCAAAACCTTTATAGCCGACTCTTGTGTTAAAGCCACCCTGGAAGTCAGGATCTACATCGGTGATCTGCCTGTCCGCAGGGCCAATGGCTCTAACAGGTGTACCGTTAGTGTTGTAAGCACCTGTATATTCTACCCTGATCATTCCGACTAAGCCACCCGGTTCGAGGGTACCCATATAAGCATCAGTGCTATCTTTTTTTGTTTCCCAAAGCCCGATTTTTTTATAATCGAAAATGGCATTAATGTTATGTCCTACAAACCACATGTTGCCTTCGTCGCGGGTTTGCCCTGATGCCAGTGAGGTCAATTTGTTATTATTTATATAGAAATTGAAACCAGCTTCCCAGGTCCAACCATTCTTATTATCGATGATCGTTCCATTCAAAGTAAGTTCAAATCCTTTGTTTTGAGTGGTTCCAATATTTGCTGTATAACCGGTTACTCCTGATGTTTGGGGTAAACCAAGCCCCAGGAGAATGTCTTCCGTTTCTGTTATGTAATAATCCATAGTACCAGTTAGGCGATTTCTAAGAAGAGAAAAATCAACACCAAAGTTCCAGGTCTTAGAGTATTCCCATCCCAGGTCTGGATTTGGAAGTTGTGATACATAATATCCTGTTGAATAGTTTGACGGACCAAAGTTGTAGGGCCTTGTGCTCAGTAACCCAAGTGTAGAATAAGGAGCAATTGCCTGGTTTGACGTTTGTCCAAATCCTGCACGCAGTTTCAGATTGTTTATGAAATCGATCCCATTCATAAACGATTCATTGGAAATATTCCAACCTACAGATACTGCAGGATAAGTATGCCATTTATTACCTTCAGCCAATCTTGATGATGCATCGGAACGAACAGTCGCAGAGATCATATAACGGTTGTTGTAAGTGTACATCACCCTTCCCATATATGACATGAGTCCCCATAACTGGTATTCCTGGTTAGCAGGATTTACAATTATTTGTCCAGCTGCCTGTCCAAGATTATAATACATAAACGCGTCAGCAGGTATATCCTGGGCTGACATATTTGACCTGGTGAATTTGTTTTGCTCCGTTGAATACAATGCTACTGCATTCACAGTATGTTTTCCTCCAAAGGTCTTGTCATAGGTGAGAAGATTCTCGAGAGTCCAGTGATATGTGTTCCTGTTATCGATAGAAGCGGATGATATAGAACTAGGATTTGCACCATTATTTACTCCGGGACCTGTATAAGCGCCATTCTGAGATTGTATGTAATCCAACCCAAGATTCACTCTATATTTCAATCCATCGACGAATGCAAGTTTCACTTCACCAAAAATGGCATTGTAAGATGCAAAGCCACGGGTTTCATTGACCCATTGATCGTTTTCGTGTAATTGTTCCACTATGTCTTTCGTTGTTATATACTGGTTGTCAATATTATTGGCCATCTGTATTGACCTTTTTGGTGTACCATCTGCATTATATGGACTGGAAATAGGCGACATACTTAATGTATTATATAAGCCCACCTGGTTTCCTTCACTTTCATTAAAATTGCTGTAGGAAGTGAAACCTACCCGAAAATATTTTCCAACCTGCTGATCAAGTGAACCGCGTACGGAATATCTCTTATATGTCTGCGTTGGTATTACACCTTCATTGTTATAATAGCCCAATCCAAAGTTGTAATTGCCCGTTTCACCCCCACCTGAAAGGCTAATATTATGATCTGTTATAATACCCGTTTGGTAAAATAGATCCTGCCAATCAGTATTGAGACCTTTAGTCTCATCTGTTCCCTCTGTGTATTGCCCCCTTGCAGCCCGCATTGCTGTAAACTCGGGTCCATCCATCATTGGGTATTTGGCAAATACTGATTGTGTACCTACATAGCCACTATAATTTATCCTCGGCTTTTTGTTCTTGGATCCTTTATCGGTAGTAACAAGAATAACGCCATTGGCACCACGGGATCCATAAATCGCAGTTGCCGAAGCGTCTTTAAGAATATCAATATTCTTAATGTCATTAGGATTGATATCTGCTAAAGAGCCTATGAATGGTATACCGTCAAGTACGATCAAGGGATTATTATCAGCACTCAGTGATCTTGCACCCCTGATACGGATTTGCATAGTAGCTCCAGGCCGCGTTGAGGTTTGTGACATTTCCACACCGGCTAACCGCCCTTGTAAAGCTTGAGAAATATTTGGCGCCGGAACTTCACGCATTTTATTGCCACTGATCGAAGCGACAGATCCCGTAACAGCTTCTTTTCGTTGTGTACCGTAACCAACTACAACTACTTCCTCTAAACTCTTTTCCAACGAAACTAATTTTACGTCAACAGAAGTTCTGTCATTAACTTTTATTTCCTGTGTTACAAAATTAACTGACGATATAACAAGCGTTGCATTTCCGGGGGCTGACAGTTGATACTCTCCCTGGTCGTTGCTCGAAGTACCATTACCTGTTCCTTTAATTATGACTGATGCTCCGGCTACAGGAGTACCATCTTCTTTTAAGACTCTTCCCTTAATTGTTATATTCTGTGCAAAACTTGTAGCAGAGAACAAGAAGAACAATAGCAGCACTAAAGCTGCTGGTTTTAATAGCCGCAATTTTGTTGGCGGCTGCGAGTTTTTCAAAATGGCAGTTTTTTTCATAATGTTTATTTTGGCAGTTGAAAACTTTGGGTTTTATTAATAATATTATTAGAAGTGTTTTCTATTCTATTTAGAAAAAGATCTGTTGAGTGATTCAGCGCATTTGAACAATCAGCTGTCGATAAAAAATTTTGAACCGTTGTTAGATATACAACGTTGTGGAGTAACAATTGGATTTCTATCCGAAGTTTTTTCATATCAGCAGCCAGTCGTAAATGAAATTTTAATAAGCAATGCAGTAAGCAGAACTGCACTTCGCATAACGAATATAGGAGTTTTTTTAAAAATTGCAACCGATTGCAATTTTTTTTTCAAAAAAAGCTGCTTTTATTTGTAAACAGGATTTCCACCATGTCTAATCAAAAAGAAATAACGATCTACGATATTGCCAAACACCTGGACATTTCAGCCACAACGGTCAGCCGTGGATTAAAAAACCATCCTGCCATTAATAAGAACACCAGAAAAAAAATTGCAGATGCAGCGAAGGAATTAGGTTATCGCTCAAATACTTTTGCGAGTAGTCTCCGTAGCAACCGGACACATACAATTGGTGTTATCGTGCCTCGTCTTAATAGTAATTTCATGTCATCTGTATTAGCAGGCATGGAAGATGCAGCGAGTCGTGAAAATTATAATCTCATTATAACTCAATCGCTTGAAAAAAGAGAAAAGGAAAAAGCGAATGCTCACACTATGTATAATAAAAGAGTTGATGGGCTACTGATCTCTTTGGCTTATGACACAGAAAACATTTCACATTTACAGCCGTTTTTTTCAAAAGGGATCCCTGTCGTTTTCTTTGACAGGACATTCAATCATAGCGAAAGCACAAGCATACTAATTAATAACTTCCAGGCTGCCTATGATGTCACAAAACACTTACTGGAACAGGGTTGTAAGCGGGTCATGCATTTAGGCGGTAACATGTTGAGAGATGTTTATTCAGAAAGATTAAAGGGATATAAGAAGGCGCTCCAGGATCATAAAATCCCATTTGATGAAAAACTTATATATATAAGTAATCTTACTGAAGAAGCAGGAACACAAGCCGCAAGGCACATACTCAAGATGAAAAAAACAGCAAGACCTGATGCAGTTTTTAGCGCTAATGATACAGCGGCAGTTCATTGTATGATACACCTTAAAGCGGCTGGTATTCATATTCCAGGTGACATTGCTTTTGCTGGTTTTAATAATGATCCGATAAGCAAGGTTATTGAGCCCAATTTGACAACAATAAATTACTCTGGTTATAATATTGGCGAAGTAGCTGTCATGAATTTGATCAATCACTTAAAAGGGTTAAGCAGTACAAAGGCAACTAACACTATTGTTTTAAGAGCAGATCTTGTAGTTCGTGAATCCTCATTAAAAAACAAATCCGCTTAATTCTTTTTTATTTGATTTTTTTTGCGACTTTTATGCAACCGATTGCATCATGAAGCCTAAAAAAGAAGTAACTATCTATGATATTGCGTTGAAGCTGGATCTGTCATCAGCTACTGTAAGCCGTGCTTTAAAGAATCACCCCGCTATCAATAAAAACACGAAAAAGAGGATCCAGGATGCAGCAAAGGAATTGGGTTATCGCCATAATACATTTGCCAGTAACCTTCGTAAACAGAAGACAAACACGATCGGAGTCATCGTTCATGAGTTGAATAGTAACTTCATAACATCAGTTTTAGCCGGTATAGAAAAAATAACTACTGAAGCCGGTTACGATCTTATCATAGCACACTCCTCTGAAAGTTTTGAAAAAGAATCCGCCAATGCATTGAACCTTTTTCATAAAAGAGTCGACGGGCTTATTGCATCATTGGCATTTGACACACAGGGTCTCGATCATTATAAATCTTTTAATGACAGATCGATCCCGGTAATATTCTTTGATCGTGTAGAAGAAAACAGTGAAAGCACCAAGGTTATAATTGATAATTATAAATGCGGCTACCAGGCAACAAAACATCTTATTGACCAGGGATGTAAAAGAATTGTGCTTGTTACCGCAAGTTTGAAACGAAATGTATATGCACAACGGCATAAAGGATATACGGATGCGCTATTTGATAACAAGATACCCTTCAATGAAAACTATGTATTGATAAAAGACCTAAGTGAGCAATGCGGTATTGAAGCTGCTTTGGAAATTTTAAAAATGAAACCTCTCCCCGATGGAGCATTTATTACCAATGATTTTTCTGCTGCAGTATGTATGCAAACTTTAAAAGAGCATGGGATCAATATTCCGGAAGATATTGCGATCGTTGGTTTCAACAATGATGCAATAGGAAAAATTGTAGAACCACAATTAACCACCATTGATTACCCGGGTATTGATATGGGAGAGATCGCTGCCCGCAATTTGATCAATCATCTAAAAGGGGTTTCAAATATTAATCATACGCAGACGATAGTTATTCGTTCAGACCTGGTTATAAGAAAATCATCTCTGAAGAAAAATGGAATTGCTAACCCTGGTTATTAATAATGAGAAAAAAACTACTGATCATATTTATACTATTACCTGCTTTACTAAAAGCAGAAGACGGGTATGATCTGTGGCTCAGATATAAAAAAATATCAAACAATTCACTGCTGGATCAATACAAAAAGCAAATTACTTCACCAGTTGTTCTTGGATCATCACAAACAATTGCAAATATTAAAACTGAATTAACACAGGCATTTTCAGGATTGACCGGTACTTCTTATAAAATATTATCATCACCTGGCAAGTCAACAACATTTATAGCGGGTACAGTTTCTACTTCTACAGTAATTTCATCAGTAGTAACAAAAGATGAATTAAACCTTATCGGTAGCGAAGGGTTTATCATTAAAACAAGACCCGGTAAAACGATCATTACTGCCAATACAGATATTGGAGTTATGTATGGTGTTTTCCATTTCCTGCGCTTACTGCAAACTCAACAATCTCTCCTTAATCTTAATATTATCTCGGTACCTAAAATAAAATTGCGTATTCTGAATCATTGGGATAATCTTAACCGAACTGTTGAAAGAGGCTATGCGGGATTTTCGATCTGGGATTGGCACAAGCTTCCTGATCTTATTGATAAAAGATATATAGATTATGCAAGAGCCAACGCATCAATTGGTATCAATAGCACAGTGCTTACTAATGTAAATGCAAATGCGGTCGTTTTAACAAAACCATATTTAGAAAAAGTAAAAGCATTAGCTGATCTGTTTCGTCCTTATGGTATAAAAATTTATCTCACTGCCCGGTTCAGTGCACCGATCGAGATCGGAAAGTTAAAAACCGCCGATCCATTAAATGATACAGTACAACAGTGGTGGAAACAAAAAATAAAAGAGATATATGAACTGATACCTGACTTTGGTGGCTTTCTTGTCAAAGCAAACTCTGAAGGTCAACCGGGCCCACAGGACTATAACAGGACGCATGCCGATGGTGCCAATATGCTTGCTGATGCCGTTTCTCCGTTCAATGGCATTATAATGTGGCGGGCATTTGTTTACAGCTCTGCTTCTAATGACAGGTTCAAGCAGGCCTATGAGGAATTCAAACCGCTTGATGGAAAGTTTAGAAAAAATGTTTTAGTACAAGTAAAGAATGGGCCAATAGATTTTCAGCCAAGGGAACCTTTCTCTCCACTTTTTGGAGCAATGGATCAAACTCCATTAATGATGGAGTTTCAATTAACGCAGGAATACCTCGGACAGGGAACACATTTGGTCTTTGAAGCACCACTATTCAAAGAAACTTTAAATGCTGATACTTATTCAAAAGGAAAAGGCTCGACAGTCACAAAAGTGATCAATGGTTCTTTAAATAATTTTTCATTAAATGGAATTGCCGGTGTAAGTAATATCGGCAATGATATAAACTGGTGTGGCCATCCTTTTGCGCAGGCAAACTGGTATGCTTTAGGCAGGTTGTGTTGGGATTATGACCTATCTTCTGCACAAATTGCTGATGAGTGGATCAGGCAAACATTTACCAATGATCCATCATTTGTTCAACCTGTAAAAAACATAATGTTGCAGTCCCGTGAAGTATTGGTGAATTATATGACGCCGCTTGGCTTAACACATATCATGTACAATGGCCATCATTATGGTCCCATGCCCTGGGGAAATACATTGAATCGTCCTGACTGGAACCCGGTTTATTATCATAAAGCAGATTCTATTGGAATTGGCTTTGACAGAACAGCAACAGGAACAAATGCGCTGGCTCAATATGCGGTAGAAGTACAAAACGAATTTAAAGATGTCAATAAATGTTCTGAAGATTATTTGTTATGGTTTCATCATGTATCATGGAAACATCGGGTCAGGTCAGGAAGAACTCTATGGGATGAGTTATGCTACAAGTATTACACTGCTGTTGATTCAATGAAAACAATGCAACAGCAATGGAATAAACTGGCGAAATACGTCGATCCTGAAAGATTTGATCATGTAAAACAATTATTGAACATACAAGTGAAAGATGCAATTTGGTGGCGCAATGCCTGTTTGCTTTATTTTCAAACATTCAGCAAAATGCCGATTCCTTCTCAATATGAAAAACCAGATAAAACATTGGAATATTATCAAAACATCAGAATTTTATATGCCCCGGGGAACTAAATAAGAAAAATAAAAAACCATGACAACTCAAACGAAAAGAGTGGCTATTGTTACAGGTGGTGGATCAGGTATCGGATTGGCTATCGCAGAAAAATTTACTCAAGCAGGCATCGAAACGATCATTGTCGGACGAGATGAAAGCAAATTAAAGAATGCAAAAGAAAAGCTGGGGGAACATTGTTACCCGATGACTTGCGATCTAAGTGATCTCAAATCAATTCCTTCTTTTATTAGTGATGTGATCAAAAAATTCGGGCAAATAGATATCCTGGTAAATAATGCCGGTATCAACATGAAGAAAGAATTCCAGGATGTAACAGATGAAGATTTTCAGAAAGTGATCACGACAAACCTTACAGCAGTATTTGCAGTAAGCCGTGAAGTTGTAAAGCAAATGCTGACACAAAAAAGTGGTTCTATTATTAATATCAGTTCAATGGCGGCGCAATATGGTTTACCAAAAGTAATTGCATATAGTGCAAGTAAAACTGCCATTGATGGAATGACAAGAGCTATGGCAGTTGAACTATCGCCAAAAGGGATTCGTGTGAATGCTATTGCACCGGGCTTTATTATCACGGACATGACGGATAAGGCGCTGAACAGTGATCCCGAAAGAAAAGCCAAAGTTTTCAATCGTACTCCTATGGGCTATATGGGACAGACATCCGACATTGGTGATGCGGCACTGTTTTTAGCAGGCGATGCTGCAAAATATATTACAGGTGTCGTTTTACCTGTTGACGGCGGTAATAGTATTGGTTTTTAATTTTTTTGAAAGACTGCATCACTTCGATTGATCTGCTGTGCGACACAGAGCGAAGCGAAATGTTCAACTTCAATATCCTTGATCGATCAATTTAGCTAAACACATTGTGAAATACTGGATGGTGAATCCCGGAGTTGTATTGCAAAAGATCGTTTTGGACTTTGGCAGGGTAAAACCAAGTTATCTCGGCCCGCCTGAAACAAGAACTATTAAATAAATAAAAACAATGGATATGAAAAGAAATTTTTTGTTGGGCTTAACCACTGTTGCAATCTCCGTTACATTCGTTTCCTGCACCAGCAGTAAAAAAGTTACGGCATCCTCTCCAACCACTTTAAGAGAAGCATACAAAAATGATTTTTTAATAGGTACAGCTCTTAATGCCCAGCAGATAGAAGAAAAAGATACCAGTGCAGCCAAACTGGTTCCCGTACAGTTTAATGCTGCCACACCTGAAAATATTATGAAAGCGGAGATCATTCATCCGCAATGGGACAAATATAATTTTGACCTGGCAGACAAAATGGTTGAATATGGAAAGAAGCACAATATTCTCATCAACGGTCATACGCTTATCTGGCACAGCCAATTGCCGGCATTCGCAAGAAATATAAAAGATGTTGATTCATTTAAAACCTTTTTTAATCATCACATTACTACAGTTGCCAGTCGTTACGATGGCAAAATGTTTTCATGGGATGTTGTAAACGAGGCATTGAATGAAGACGGCACCATGCGTAAATCCATTTTCCTTGACAAACTTGGAGATGATTTTGTAACCGAAGCTTTCAGGATCGCTCAAAAAGCTGCGCCAAATACTGAGCTCTATTATAATGATTACAACATAGAGCAGCCAAAGAAAAGAGCCGGTGCTATTGCAATAATAAAAAAAATTCAGGCAGCCGGTGTTCGAATTGACGGCGTCGGCATCCAGGGGCATTGGCATCTAAACAAGATACCTTTAAAAGATATTGAAGAAAGCATCCTGGAATTTTCAGCATTAGGAATAAAAGTAATGTTCACTGAACTTGATATCGAGGTGTTGCAACGGAATTTCCAGGGAGCCGATGTTAGCCAAAGGGTCGCTTCAAATCCTGCATTAAATCCTTATGTCAACGGGTTGCCGGATAGTGTGCAAGTGCAATTGGCCAATGATTACGAAAGTTTATTCAAACTGTTCTTGAAACATAAAGATAAAGTCACAAGGGTTACTTTCTGGGGAGTAGCTGATGGAAATAGCTGGTTAAATGGCTGGCCTGTAAGAGGAAGAACTAATTACCCTTTACTATTCGACCGGCAATACAAACCAAAGCCTGCTTATTATAAAGTGATCGCATTGAAAACAAAGACCGGGTCTGGAGAAAGTGCTAAAAAGCCATTCTAAAAACTAAAATAAAAACATGAATACGACTGCTTCCCAAAAACTTTCTGTAATTGAAAAGGTTGGTTATAGTCTTGGAGATCTTGCTGCCAACCTGGTTTTTCAAACCCTCGTAACCTATCTCGCCTATTTTTATACAGATATCTATGGGTTGAAAACAAATGATGCTTCTGCAGTCATTCTGACTGTAGGTCTTATTGCAGCATTTGGATTTAACCCCATTATTGGTGCACTTGCAGATAGAACTACTTCAAGATGGGGGAAGTTCAGGCCATGGATATTGTGGACAGCAGTTCCGCTTGGCGTTATTGCATTACTTGCTTTCACTACACCAGATTTTTCTTACAAAGGGAAAGTAATTTATGCAGTTGTTACTTATACATTATTGCTCCTGCTTTATGCCGCGAACAATCTACCCTACTCTGCATTAAGTGGTGTTATAACCGGCGATATGAAAGAACGAAACAGCATGTCCGCCTATCGTTTTGTTGCTGTAATGTTTGCCCAATTTTTTGTCCAGGTATTTATGTATTCTATAATAAAATCAGCAGGTGGAGGTGAAAAGCCAGAACAAATGGCTGTCGGAATGGAAAAAGTCTTTACCTGGCTGGCAATCATAGGATCGGTGATGCTGTTGATTACCTTTTTTTCAACAAAAGAACGTATCGTCCCTAAGCCGGAGCAAAAATCAAGTTTAAAAGATGATCTTACCGATTTGTTTAAAAACAAGCCGTGGATAATTATGTTAACGCTTACAACGCTTGTATTTATTACCCTTGCCATGAAAGGCGGAGCTTACGTTTACTATTTCGAAAATTATGTTGATAAAGAAAAGCTCACGACTTTTATCTCACCAATACTGAATGCTTTCACAAGTGCCGGTATTAATTTCTTTGGAGAAGATCCTGTATCTGCTGGTTTTGGTTTGTTTAATGCAGGAGGTATCATTTTTATGATCGTTGGTATTACCATTTCAAAATGGCTGGCAGATAAATATGGCAAGCGGGACGTTTTTGGAATAGGATTGTTTATTTCAACATTGTTCATTCTGATTTTTTACTTTTTTCCGCCAAAGGCTGTAGGGCTGATGTATGCTTCACAAATTTTGCATGGGTTCACTTACGGAGTTACCATACCCTTGCTCTGGGCCATGATCGCTGACGTTGCGGATTACAGTGAATGGAAAAATAACCGCCGTGCCACGGCAATAGTTTTTTCGGCAATGATGGTTGGCCTGAAAGGTGGTTTAACCATTGGGAGTTCTTTATTGACGTGGCTGTTAGGATTATACGATTATATACCCAACAGTGAAACAACACAATCTGCCACTGCCATAAATGGCACAAGATTGCTGGTAAGTATTTTCCCATCCATTCCTTTTTTAGTAGGTGCCGGCCTGTTGTTCTTTTATAAAATAAACAAGAAAATGGAAGTACAAATTGAAAGCGACTTAAAACAAAGAAGAGTCGCATAATTTAATTACTAAATCTTAAAACCATATCGATGCCTGAAGATAGTATTGTACATATCGATTTTGAAGAACTAAATAAGAAAGCCATTTCTCAGCCAGTTGTTTCACATATTTATACGGCTGATCCATCTGCACATGTTTTTAATGGGAAGATCTATATCTATCCTTCTCATGATGTCGAAAATTATATTCCATTTGACGATCTTGGAAGTCATTTTGCAATGGAAGATTATCATGTTTTGTCAATGAATTCTCCATTGGACAAAACAGCAACCGATCATGGGGAAGCATTACATGTAAAAGATGTTCCCTGGGCTGATAAGCAAATGTGGGCTCCTGATGCAACTGAGAAAGAGGGGACATATTATTTATTTTTCCCCGCAAAAGATCACGATGGAATATTTCGCATCGGGGTAGCTACAAGCTCATCACCTGTGGGTCCTTTCACACCTCAATCAACACCAATCAAAAAAAGCTTTTCAATAGATCCAGCTGTATTCAAAGATGATGATGGATCTTACTATATGTATTTCGGTGGAATTTGGGGAGGTCAGTTACAACGTTGGAGAACCGGATCCTTCAATGCAGAAGGTAATGGCCCGCTTGTTCATTTACCAAACGATAATGAAACAGCCTTATGTGCAAAAGTTGCACGATTAACAAATGACTTACTGGAATTTGCCGAAGATGTGAAAGATGTGGTCATACTCGATGAAAATGGCAAGCCGCTGCTTGCTGGTGATATTGAGAGAAGATTTTTTGAAGCATCCTGGATCCATAAGTATAAAGGCAAATACTATTTCTCTTATTCTACCGGTGATACTCATTATTTATGTTATGCAATTGGCGACGATCCGTATGGGCCATTCACTTATTCGGGAAGGATCTTAAATCCTGTAGTTGGCTGGACATCGCATCATTCGATTGTGGAATTTAATAGCCGATGGTATTTATTTTATCATGACAGCAGCCTGTCAAAAGGCATTACGCATTTGCGTTCAGTGAAAGTAACTGAAATAAAATATGATGAGTATGGAAAAATAAAAACGATAGACCCTTATAACCCTAATAAATAGCGTAAATGAAAATAATAAGAACAACATTGTTTATCATCCAGTTATTTATAACTGCCGTGGCATTAAATGCGCAGGCTTTTACCAATCCTATTTTAGCTGGCTATTACCCGGATCCGAGCATTTGTCGTGCGGGAGATGATTTTTACCTGGTCAATTCATCTTTTGCATTTTATCCCGGTCTGCCTCTATTTCATAGCAGGGATCTGTTGAACTGGAAGCAGATCGGCTATGCATTGGATCGCCCTGAACAATTAGACCTCGAAGGGCATGGAGTATCTAGAGGCTTGTTTGCACCATCGATCACTTATCATAAAGGCACATTTTATATTGTATGCACAAAGGTTGACAGGGTCGGAAATTTTGTTATCACTGCAAAAGATCCAAAAGGACCGTGGACCAATCCTGTATCAATGCCGGAAGTGAATGGTATTGATCCAGCTTTATTTTTTGATGATAACAAAGCATACATTGTTTACAATAGCATACCGCCAGATAATAAGCCCCTTCACAACGGACACCGTACTATCAGGATGAGGGAATTTGATGCAACATCACTAAAGACAATTGGTGAAGAAAAAATATTGGTTAATGGCGGTACGGATATTAGTAAGAAGCCGGTATGGATCGAAGCTCCCCATATCATAAAAAGAGATGGCTGGTATTATCTGATCTGTGCTGAAGGTGGAACTGGCTATAATCATTCGGAAGTCATTTTCCGAAGCAAGTCAGTAGAGGGTCCTTATATTTCTCATGAAAAAAATCCCATTCTTACACAACGGCATTTGGATACTTTACGCAAGCATCCCATCACCACAACAGGTCATGCTGATTTTGTAGAAGGAAAAGATGGCCAATGGTGGGCAGTATTTCTAGGCTGCCGTCCCTACGAAGGAGATTTTTATAATACCGGCCGGGAAACATTTATGGCGCCAGTTGAATGGAAAGACGGTTGGTTGCAATTTAATTTGGGTGGCGATGAAGTGAAATACTCCTATCCTATCAACGCAAAAATTGATAAGAATGCAGAGAAGTTTAATGGCAATTATCATTTTCGTGATGAATTCAAGAATGCCAATCTTAATGTCAGGTATAATTTTTTGAGAACGGTAAAGGAAAAATGGTACAATATAGCTGACGGCGCACTTACGCTGAATGTGCGACCTGAAACATGTTCAGGCAGATCAAATCCCTCCTTTATCGGTTTTCACCAGCCACACTTAAAAGGATATGCTGCTACTTCGATTCGATTCACTGCAGCTAATGAAAATGAAAAAGCAGGATTGCTTCTTTTTCAAAATGAAAAAAATCATTATTTCCTCTGCCAGTCAATTAAAGATGGCAAACAGGAAGTCCAGTTATATAAAGGAGATTCATTGATCGCATCAAGAATTATCGATGTATCAAAAAACGGGTTGCAATTAAAAGCAGAAGCAAAGAATAGTAAGTACGCTTTTTATTATGCTGATAAAAAAGATAACTGGCAGCTGCTGATGGATAATGTTGATGGAAAATACCTGAGTACGAAAGGTGCCGGTGGATTTGTTGGTTGTTTATATACCATGTATGCAACTTCAAGCGGCAACCCTTCAAATAATAAGGCCGTCTTTGATTGGTTCGAATGTAAAAATGATGACGATGTTTATAAGAATAAATAAACTTTTATGAGGCAAATTCTTTTTTCTGTTCTGTCGGTTATTTCTTTTGGTGCATCTGCGCAGGATTACAAATCATTTCCGATGTGGGATCCTTCTTTGCCAATGGAGCAAAGAGTGAATGATGTTGTAAGCCGTTTGACCCTGGAAGAAAAAGTAAAGCAAATGCTCAATGCAACACCCGCTGTACCACGATTGGGCATTCTTGCATACGATTGGTGGAATGAGACTTTGCATGGCGTGGCAAGAACCCCATTTAAAGTAACATCATATCCGCAGGCGATCGGTATGGCTGCGACATGGGACTCAACTTCACTATTTCGCATGGCCGATTATTCAGCACTCGAAGGAAGAGCGATATATAATAGAGCAATTGAATTAGGAAGAACAAAAGAAAGATATTTAGGATTGACATACTGGACACCGAACATCAACATCTTCCGTGATCCCCGTTGGGGACGAGGCCAGGAAACTTATGGCGAAGATCCTTTCTTAACAGCAATGATGGCCCGTGCATTCGTTCGTGGCTTGCAGGGTGATGATCCAAAATATCTGAAAGCAGCAGCATGTGCTAAACACTTTGCTGTGCACAGTGGTCCGGAACCATCG
>Ga0184625_10000265_pt1 | contig 18233 bp, 18 predicted proteins | sample PLM3_30_b1_FD_133151 | JGI IMG/M metagenome (GOLD analysis project Ga0184625, IMG submission 133151) | Groundwater sediment microbial communities from an aquifer in East River, Colorado, USA - PLM3_30_b1 | ecosystem: Environmental > Terrestrial > Soil > Riparian zone | place: USA: East River... | reverse complement strand
CGCGATCGTCACAGCCTCGTGCCTGTTCGCCGACGAGGCGATGATCAGGTTCTTTTCAGCGGACCCGTCCGTCATTGTTGTCGGCGCCGAGTATCTGCGCATCATCGCGTGGGGCACGCTGGCATCGGGGATTATCTACGTGAACGGCAGCATGTTTCAGGCAATGGGCAACACGTTGCCGCCCCTGATCGCCTCGTTCACCCGCATCCTGATCGTCGCCATCCCGGCGATTCTCTTGTCCCGGGCGTCGGGCTTCGAGCTTCGCTGGGTCTGGTATCTCTCAATCGCCTCAACGCTACTGCAACTGACGATGAACCTGATCCTGTTGAAGCGAGAGTTCCGCATCCGGCTGGTATTTTGAGCGCCGTGTTCTCGACTGTCGACTTGCGACTATCGACTACTGATCTCTTTCCTATTGCGCCGCATCTGGCGCGGGCTTAGTATCGCGGCCATCCATTTACTCCAAGGAGACGGCATGTATCCAGACGTGCGGACGGGCTCGAAGGTTGGCGCCGCAGTTGTCGGCGCCATATCGGTAGCGGCGATGACGGCGGCAACCCTCGTCGGACAGTACTCGATGACCGTCAATCGGGACAGGCTGGCCAACGCGCAGAACGAGCCGCAGAACTGGCTCATGATGAACGGCGACTACGCCTCGACCAGATACTCCAAGCTCACCCAGATCAATCGTGAGAACGTCAAAGACCTGAGGATGGTCTGGGCGCTGGCGCTTGGCGGCATGCAGGACGTCGGGCAGAACGGTCCCGAAAGCGAGGTGAACCCGCTCATCGACAACGGGTTCATGTACACCACCGACGGATGGGGCACGCTCTACAAGATCGACGCCCGCGCGCCGAACAAGGGCGAGCTCGTATGGGTGACCGATCCGGGAGTCCAGCACGAAGGCAACATCCCGCGCACACGCGGTATCGCGCTGTGGGAAGACCTGGTGATCGCGAATCTGCCCGATGGCCGCGTCATCGGCGTGAACCGCGCCAACGGCGAGATCGTGTGGGACAAGAAGGTCGCCGTCACCAATGAGTTCGGCAGCCGCGAAAAATTCTTCACCGCGCCGATTACGGCCGAAGGCAAGGTCATCATCGTGAACGGCGCGGGCGACGGACGAACGCGCGGATGGATCGCCGCGCTGGATGCGCGCTCTGGAAACGAATTGTGGCGTTGGTATGTGGTGCCGAAGCCGGGCGATCCGGGTAGCGAGACGTGGAAAGACAAGAACAACGCGTGGAAGACCGGAGGCGGCGGTATCTGGCAGACCGGCTCCTACGATCCGGCCACCAAACTCACGATCTGGGGCACCGGCAATCCGGTTCCCTCCTACGATCCGCAGGCGCGGCCCGGTGACAACCTCTACACCAACTCCGTTGTCGCCCTGAACATCGACACCGGCAAGCTCGCCTGGTACTTCCAGTACACGCCGAACGATTCGTGGGACTACGACGAGGTCGGCGTGCACATGCTGTACGACACGATGATCGACAAGGTGAACCGGAAGATCGTCGGCCACTTCGGCCGCAACGGCTTCTACTACTCACTCGATCGGACGACCGGCAGATTCATCAAGGGCAGCCAGTACCTGAACGACGTGACCTGGACCAAGGGGCTCGATCCCGAGACCGGAAAGCCGGTCGAATACAACCCGAAGCTCGACGTGCAGATTTACAACCCGGAAGCGCGCGCCTTACGCGGCGATCCGATGAAGCGGACCTGTCCGACCTGGCACGGCGGCATCGCCCATCAGCCGACTTCGTACAATCCGGTCAAGAAGATCGCCTACGGCGTAGGCACGGAGGGGTGCTACTCGCAGAACGGCCAGACCGTAGCGTTCCTCTCACCCGACGGCGGCCTCGACGACAAGAACACCAGCAAGCGGACCTACTCCAGCGATCTTTACTACGGATCGATCACGGCGTTCGACGCGGTGAATCACAAGGTGATTGCCAAGGCCGTCACCGACATCGAGATCCGGTCGGGGACGCTGGCGACGGCGGGCGGTGTGGTCTTTACGGCGCTGCAGGACGGCTGGATCGTCGCCTACAACGACGAGACGCTCGAGGAGTTGTGGCGGTTCAACGTCGGCACGCCACTGAAAGGCGCGCCGGTGACCTACTCAATCGGACCGAAGCAGTATCTGGCCGTGCAGTCCGGCGGCCGCCATCTGCATCCCGTGAAGTTCGACAAGCTGGAAAATTCCAGCTACATGTTTGTGTTCGCGTTGAATTGAACGGAAGTCTCAACGCAAAGACGCTAAGGCGCCAAGAATTTTTGGGAAAGAAACCTTTGCGTCTTGGCGTCTCTGCGTTGGGACGACAAAACTCACTTTTTCAAGTCTTTACACACAGCCACGTCGCTGCCCCAGAACTCCACGCATTTCGCGTAATCCATCGGACCCTGTCCGACGATCTTCGCCATCAGAAAATCGGCGATCAGCTCGATCTCGCGCGGCTGCAGCGTGGCGGGCGGATCGGGCATACGGGTGGCGTTCTTCGCCAGGTCGGCGGCCGTCATCATGTAGCAGCGGCCATCACTGTACGCGAATTTGTCGAACGCAGGCATCTGCGTGTTCGGGCGTCCGCATTTGATCGTCAAAACCAGCAGCTCCCGCGTGTACTTCTTCTCTCTCAGACTCGGGCCGTCGGGCATCTGGTTGTCGCTCTTCCTGCCGTCCGCCGCCCATCCGTGACACGCGCGGCAATCGCCCTTCTGCTGATACAGCCGCATCCCCTCTGCGAGATCGGCAGGATCCGGAGTCTGCGGCGCTTGCGCGCTGCCTGTCCGAGACAACACAAACCCAATCATCGCAACAACGATTACGAGAACCGATATATCGCGTCTCATATGGCGCAGTATAACCTCCTTCACACGCACCAATCACGTTCCCCACGCCACCTACGCGACCCACGCGACCCACGCGACCCACGATCCCACGATCCCACATCACCCCCCGTGTTCCTTGCGATGCGCATGGAGATCGACCGCTGTTTTCAGAGCGAGCAGAATCACGAGCGCGCCGGTGGGCATCCCCATCAGCAGGATGATCCACCCGCCAAAAATCAGCGTGAGATGCATCACCATGATGCGGTTGTACGGAGCCGTCATCAGGCCGCTGACTGTTGCGCCTTCATACTCGCGGTCCTGAATGAAGTTCGTGAAGAACGACACGCCGTGGCTGACGAAGAGCGCCGCAATCGACGTCCAGATGGGCACGAAGATGGCCGTCAGTTCTGCCCCCGCGCCGGGAGCCCACCCGTCTCTGACGCCGCGAAGGAAAAGCCCATAAATCAGCAGGAAGTGGCCGGCCATGAAGCCGCCGAAGTGACCTACGAAGAACGGCGCCGCCACGAGGGCCGCGAGTCTTCCGACGATCGCGATCTTGAGCACGGTATAAAACGCGACGACCCCGCTCTCGACCCAGTAGAGCACCATAAGGTCGGCGAGATTCCATCCGAAGAACAACACGCCCACCAGCGGAACCAGGTTCGCGACGACGAGGGCGATCGCCGACTGGGACGAAAGTGGGAGCGGCACTTCAGGGGCGGCCACGCGCTGCTGCGATGTTGGTTTTTTTGAAGGCTCCGTGTGTGGTGCTTCTTGCGTCTGCGGAACGTCGTGCCCTGCTCCGCCAATCAGATCGACGAGACGCTGCCCTTCATGCCTGGACATCGCGTTGCCGAGGGTGTTCGCGCCGCCGTCGTAATCGAAGCGCACCTGGACCGCGTCAGGATCGTTCCCGCCGGCCTGTTCGAGACGCAAGTTACGAATTCTTGCGAGGTCATAGTCGACAAGGATGTTCAGTGGGCCGAGCTTGGGGATGTGAACGAGCCTGCCGTTCTCGAGCCGCGCCGATTCGGAGTAGAAGGCGAAGAGCACCGCGAGTCCGCCCAGCAGTACAACTCCGACTGCCCATCCGAGGGCCCAGAACGCGTGAAACATCAGGAATGACAGGTCGAAGACGTCGTTGACGGAATGGCGGAACAATCCCGAAACGGCATTCCATTCGACGGCGGCAAAGATTGCGAAGAAAATTCCCAGGACGATGGATGCGGGCCGCGTGCTGCGCGCTGGGAGCGCCAGCGCAACAGCCCCTGGGCCGCTGTCGTCCGACAGACGCACGCGAATGCTCGCGGGACGGCCTTTGCGCTGCACGTCCGTTTTATCGGCTCGCGGGGCGCTAGTCTTGCCTCAGCGCCGTCAGCGGCTCAATTTTCGCCGCCCGGCGCGCCGGCAGATACGACGCGAGGCCGGCGACCACTGCCAGCAGCGTCAACACCACCGCATACGTCGTCTTATCTGTTGGTGTGACGCCGAACAGGAGAGTACCGAACGATGGTAGTACCACGAGTGAAAGCACCACTCCCGCTATGGCGCCGATGGAGACCAGACGAAGACCGTCTTTCACCACCGACCAACTCAGCTCTCCGCCGTTCGCCCCGAGCGCGATGCGCAATCCGATCTCGCGCGTGCGCTCCCCGACCATGAATGCGAGAAGCGCATAGAGACCCAGCGACGCGAGCAGTAGTCCGCTCATCGCGAACGCACCCGACACGAGCGCGGTCAATCGTTCCTGCGCCAGGCTTTCGGCAACCGCTTCCTCGAACGTACGGACGTTTCTGATGACTAGATTGGGATCCATCCGACGGATCACGCTCGTCACGGCTTCGGCCGTCGCCACAGGCCGGTCGGTCCGTACAAACAGCGTCGGCCCGAGCGGAAGCTGACTATGACCGTAGAAGATCGTCGGACGCGGATCGGCGCGCATCGATCCTTCGCCAACGTTGCCGACGACGCCAATAATCGGCGCGTACGGGTTCTCATCCCGCATGCGCACCATGAGCGACTCGCGAAGCGGATCCACGTTCGGAAGATATCGATCGACGAACGCCTGGTTGACGATGAATCCCGGCGTCGGATTGGCATCGTCGGCGTGCGTAAATTCGCGTCCTCGCAGCACGGGAATACGCAGCGTACGGAAATATCCCGGCGCGACGACGCGGATAGTCGCGCTCGACATCTGCGTGGACGGGACGACGGGGGTCGAGAGCCGATGAAAACGCGTTCCAGCCCGCGGAGCTCCTATCACCGGCAGTCCGCTTGCGGCACCAGCCGAATCCACGCCGGGCAGCTCGCGAATCGCCGTCAGGAGTTCCCGTTGAAACGCGACCTGGCGCTCGATGGGATAGCGCGTGCCTGGCAGCGAGACCTGCATCGTCAGAAGCCCTTGCTGCTCAAAGCCGTGATTCACGCTCGTGAGTGCGGTGACCGTTCGCACAAGCAGAGCCGCTCCGCAGAGCAGCACGACGGTCATCGCCACTTGTCCAATGACAAGCAGTTGCCGGATGCGTGGCGAATGCGTGACGCGCGAGCTGCTGGCGTGCAGCGACTCCACAATTGGACGACGGACCACGATCGCCGAGGGCGCAAGCCCGGCGACCAGCCCGGTCAGCACCGACAATCCGGCCACGTACAACAAGACGCGCGCGTCGACCGTCAGCTCTTGCCCGCGCAGCAGGGCTGGAGGCGCGAAGGCGACGAGCGCATCGAGGCTCGAACGCGCGAGCGCGATGCCGAGCGCGCCTCCGGCGAGCGCGAGCAGCATACTTTCGACCAGCAGCTGCCGGACAATCGCACCGCGCTCGGCGCCGAGCGACGTGCGAATCGCAATTTCCTGCCGGCGAGAGGCCGCCCTCGCAATCAACAGATTCGCGATGTTGAAGCACGCAATCGCGAGCAGCACGCCAACCGCGATGTAGAGCACGATGAGCGACGCTTCCAATTGGCCTGTAAGCTCCTCGCGCAACGGCACGAGCCTCGCGGTGCTGTTCTTATTGAACTCGTGCAGCGAGGCCATGCGCCTTGTGACTTGCTCCATATCGGCGCGTGCCGTGGCAAGAGCGGTTCCCGTCTTCACTCGAGCGACGACGTTGATGAATCGTCCGCCAGCCTCGCGCCACGGCGCGTTCCGGTCGAGCTGCAGCGGGACCCAGACATCGATGTCGTGAAATACAAATCGAAATCCCGGCGGCATCACGCCCACGACCTGCCTCGGAGTATCGTCCAACTGGATAAAGCGCCCGACGACATCTCGATCGCCGCCGAATCTCGTCTGCCACAGGTGATGGCTGATAACCGCCACAGCAGGCGCATTCGGGCGGTCGTCATCCTCGTTGATGATTCGCCCGAGCATCGGCGGGACACGCAGCAGTGGAAAGAAGTCGGCAGAGATCGGCTGCACACCCAGTCGGACCGCTTCACCGGCGCCAGTCAAGATCGCAGCGCCTCCGGACCTCCATGCCGCGGCGCGTTCGAGCGTGTGGTTGTCGCGCTGCCAATCGAGCCAGGTCGCCGGTGAGACGGAGTTGTGGCTGTTGCTGTCCCGCGCTTCGTACACCATCACCAGGTTTTCACCGTCGGGATACGGAAGCGGCCGCAACAGCAGCTGATCGACCACGGAAAAGATCGCGGTATTGGCACCGATGCCGAGCGCAAGCGTAAGCACGACCGCAAGCGTAAAGCCCGGGGTGCGTCGCAGACCGCGTCCCATATGCCGTGCATCGCGCAGCACATCCTCGAAGAAACGGCCGGCGTGAATTTCGTGGCCTGCTTCCTTTTGTTTCAGCACGCTGCCAAACCTCCGCCGCGCCTCGAGCCGCGCGTCGGCTTCGTTCATGCCTCCGCTGACGAGCTCGCGCGTTTTTGACTCGATGTGAAACGCCATCTCCTCGGACATGTCCTGGTCGCGTTTTTGAGAAATGAACGGCCACTTCACTTTCATGTCAGGCTCCCTGCTCGATCGCGCGAAGCACCCTGGTGACCGCGCTCGACAGCCGCAGCCAGCCATCGACTTCAGCCTGCGCCGCGCTGCGCCCTTTACGCGTCAGCTTGTAAAACTTGGCTTTGCGGTTGTTTTCAGTCAGGCCCCACTCGGATTCGATGAGCCCTTGCTCTTCCATCCGATACAGCGCCGGGTACAGCGACCCCTCCTCCACTTTCAGGACATCGTCTGAAAGCTGATGGATGCGCGTGGCGATTCCGTATCCGTGGTTCGCCCCAGTGCTGAGACTCTTGAGAATCAGCAGGTCGAGGGTGCCTTGTAACAGATCGATTTGTCGTATGCCCATATGGTTAGCTGGTAGCCGGTAGCGGCTTCCCCAGATTGTCTAGGGAAGACTACTCAAATGGCGTTCCAGGTTGTTTGCTAAGGTTTGGCCGCAAATCGAGCGATAGGTGTTCGCGGGTGGGACGAGCCGTCCTCTTATGGAATTCGCGACCGCAGCAGCATCTCGTAGTGCACATCCTCCGTCGATTCGCGCGCTTGGTCGAACGTTCGTTCACCGATGATGCGAAGCTGGTGTGTGACTGGATCGTGATCGACGATGCGGCAGGGACCCGGGCGGTAGAGGCCGGAATCGCCGATCAGATCGAGCATGACGGCATCGAAATCAGTGCGGGTTCGGGTGAGAAGATACACGTGCGGCGACATCCGCGCGAAGTCGGACAGGCAATCGCGGCACTCGTCGGTGGCGATGTGCTGCAGAACGAGCGACGCGAACACGAGCGCGTACCTCCGCTCACGCACGTTCTCCCAATCAGCGCTGAGGTCGTCCACCTTTTCTGCCGCCAGCGCACGGCACCGGTCCACCATCGGCGGCAGGTCGTATCCTTCCACCCTGGCCGCAATGGTTTTCAAGTAGGGAAAGTTCCGCCCGAGTCCGCAGCCGAAATCGAGCACGGAGTGGATGGGCGCGGGAAGCGTGATGGTCGGAACGTAGGGCGTAAATGGCTTGCCTGTCTTGTAGCCGGTGAGAATTCGCTCGCGAAGATCGTCGGCATCGCCCGCGGCGATGTCGGTCCACTCATCACGCCCTGCCATGCGGCATGCTAGCACGCGCGTGCGGCGATGGACGCCGGCCGGCCTGTTTCGCGGCCGACCGGCTCCTCCTCTAGGTCTTCCGATGGGGCTCAGCGCCTGGAGTTCGCGCGACGCTCACGCCGCCAGTTGAAAAACGCCGCCATCGCGATACCCATGGCCACCGGAATAAGGGGCGCCCCCACCTTAATCAACAGCCCAGTCGCCAGGATCGAGGCGCCGATAAACAGTCTCCAGCTCATTTCCACATCATGGCTGCGAATATTACGAGGAACATCGCCGACAATACGAGCGCCGGCACGGTCAGCGGCTTTGACCACTCGACGTTGCGAACGCATGCGTGCTTCAGCGTGCGAATGTCCTGGAGCTGTTTGCGGGCGATTGACAACTGCCACGAGTTGGTCGCCAGATCGAGGGCCTTTCGTGTTTCCTCTTCGGCCCGGTTCAGCACCCGCAGCCGGTAGAGCAGCTCAGAAAATTTGAGTTGCGCCCAGAAGTTGCCGGGATCAATCGTCACGGCAACTTCGAGCGCATCCATTGACTTGGACACCTCGAAATTCATCGCGTACGCCATGCCCAGGCAGGTTCGCAAGTTGGCCGATCGTGGCTCGGCCAGACACGCCTGCTCCAGCGTTTTGATAGACGCCGAGATGTCCTCCGGCGCGACGGTTTGTGGATCTCGCCAGACAACGGACGGAAGCGACGCCCCCGTCGTCACGACGGGGGCGTTGGCGTTGGTGGTCGCGAGTGTTGTGGACATGGTGAGCTCCCCTTACATTTCCATGGCCGGTTCGGGCTTGAGGACAAAGTCCGGGTAGGCGACCGCGCCCATTTCCGGGACGTCCAAACCTGCCAGTTCCGACTTCGCTGACACGCGCTGGCCCACAAACCAGTCAATGAACAGGTTGAACAAGAAGCTGAGGACGAACACGAAGCCCAAAAGCGTGGCCACGCCCATCAACTGCGCCACAAGCTGGCCGGCATCGCCGTAGAACAGGCCAGTGACGTTGCCGGGCACGGCGTTCCAGGATCCGCCGTAGTTGCTCTTGCCGTCAGCGAAGAGGCCCGTCGCAATGACGCCCCAGATGCCGTTGGCTCCGTGAACGGAGATCGCGCCAACCGGGTCGTCCACCTTCAGCACTCGGTCAACGAACTCGCACGAGAGGCACACCAGCACTCCGGCGATGAGACCGATAATCGCCGACGCCACAGGGTTCACGAATCCGCTCGGCGCGGTGATGGCGACCAGACCGGCGAGGAATGCGTTGCCGCTCATCGAGGCGTCGGGCTTGCCGTAGCGGATCCACATGTAGAGGATGCCGCCAAAGGAACCGGTCATCCCTGCCAGCATCGTGTTGACGGCCACCGACGCGGCGCGCAGACCGCCGTTGCCGGACATCGCGAGCGTCGATCCGGGATTGAATCCAAACCACCCGAACGCCAGGATGAAGCACCCGGTCAGCACCCACATGATGTCGTGCCCGGGGATGGTGTTGGCCTTGCCGTCGCGCGTGTACTTCCCGATGCGCGGGCCGAGAATGAAGGCACACGCCAGCGCAGTGACGCCTCCGACAGAGTGAACGACACCCGAGCCGGCAAAGTCGGCATAGCCATGACCCAGGCCGAAATTCGCTCCAAGCATCGCGAGCCAGCCGCCGCCCCAGGCCCAGTTGGCAAAAATCGGATACGTGAACGCGCCAAGAAACATCGTCGACACCATGAACGCGGAATACTTCCAGCGCTCGCAGCACGTGCCCGTCACGATCGTCGTCGTGGTGTCCATGAACACCATCTGGAACAGGAAGATCACCATCACCGCCACGTCGTACGTGCCGTGATGCATGAGCAGGTAGCCAGTGTTACCCCAGAGGCCGATATCTTTGCCGAACAGATGAATCACATACTCGGAGTTGAGGACCGGTGTCCCGCCGAGATTCGCGATCGCTCCGGCGCCGCCCATTTGCAGCGGGAAGCCGACAAGAAAGTACGCGAGCATGCCGACGCCATACACCATGAAGTTCATCATCATGGTGTGGTTGGCGTTCTTCGCACGGCACAGGCCTGCTTCGACGACCGCAAATCCGGCCTGCATGAACATGATCAGGAAGCCGCAGAGCAGCGTCCACGCGAAGTTGACGCCAATCCTGTTCGCGCCAATCTGATTCAGCACATCGGCGACGGTGAGCCCCGCTTTCGCGTCGCTGACGGCGATGTCGTTCGCCGTTCCGGTGAGCGATCCGTCCGGATCGCCATTGGTCCGGTCCGTCGGCTTCACGGCCGCCTTGAGATCCTCGGCAGTGAGGGCCGCGCCCGCAGCCGCCGCTGGCGCCTGCGTCTGTGCGTGGACCGACTCAAACCCGCCCAAGACACACACCGTTGCAAGAACAAGCACGATCTTCTTTGTCATGGTCTCCTCAGTTTGTTAGAAGCGGACAACTCTTATGTCCCGTCCGGTGCTCATCTCTTCCAGATCCAAGTTTTCTGATAGGCGGGAGTGATCACTCCCATGATGCCGATCAGGCTGACCGCGATCCCAGCGAGCACCATACCCATGCGCGCACCGGTGCTCTCGGTGACGCCAAGGCTGGCAAAGGCAATGAGGAATCCAAAAAACGTGACGGCGAGTCCGACGAATGTCATGTCTGCACCCTCTTCAGTAATGGCTCGATCGACGAGCGTTGCCGGCTACCCCGCGTTTTCCAGTGCCTTGGCCTTGCGAAACATGCTGATCGAGACGGCCATCGCGACAATAGCCAGGAGGAGAAATACGATGCTGCCCTCGTAGAACAATGAAACGCTCAAGAATGTAAACGCCAGCATCAGAACCAGAACCGCCAGGCCTTGTGTAGAGTTGTTTCCCATCGCTGCCTCCATGAATGAAACGCTTGAGCTGCCACATGATGCGCGCGCACCGTTGCGCTCGTTCTTGGTTCTAATCGGCTCCTCCGGTGCGGGTGCGGATGGTATAAGCCTCTTCGACAGGTATGACGAGGACTCGTCCGTCGCCCCGCTTGCCGGTATGTGCCTTGTCCATTACGACCCGAACAACGTCTGCGACCGCGTCGTCGGCCACGAGCACATCGATCATCGTTTTCGGAACGTAACGCAGTTCCAGCCTTCTACCCCCCCACGACGAGGTCTTTGGGTTCTCCGCCCGTCCGCTGCCGCCGACTTCGGTCACGGTGAAGCCGGACAAGTCGATTTCCTTGAGCGCGTCCATCGTCTCGTCCGCCTTGTACGTGCGGACGATGCATTTGATGAGTTTCATGAGCGTCTCCTGTCCATTGATTCGCCACTGGATTGACGGCCTCCACGAGCGGAGTCGGCGCGCGGTCGCGCCCCCCGGGAGCCTGGCAACGCCAGCACGCAGGACACACCAAACGCGACTACTCGAAATGGAGACTCGACGGAAGAGACTGAGAGGGCGAGGCTAGACGCGCAGAACCGTGGAAAGGAGAGGATGGCAGTCGCGCTGGCTTGAACACACGAACACTGCGACGACCACGGCTTTTAGTGGCGGCGGGATCGGAGACTCCTCGATGACGTCCACAGACTCGTCGCCCCAATCGGCCTTGTCTTTCGGCAGGTTGCCATCGGGACAATGGCTGTCATGAGCGGCGAAGTCGAAGGTCTTGAATGGCGCTGAGAACGGGAGGACACCCAGGATGATGAGACATCCGGCAGCGATCTTTGCAATCGCGCGATGGCGCAGGCTGACGATTCGCGGCCCTCTCCGCAGGCGTTGCATGCAATTTCTGGCAGAGCAAGATCCGTGCTCGCCGATCATCGAAAACGCTCAACAATTCGCGGGATTCTGTTGGCTGCCGTCTTCGACAGCGGCGCTCAACAGACATTGTTGTCCCTCGCGCCTCGCATTTTTCACATTTTTGTTCATAACAGGAAACAGCACTCATGTGCGCCCGACGCGGTCGTGGCACGGCCTCCATGCTTGCGATTACCGATCGAGCGGCGGTGTACAAGAATGTCGGAGAGTACCCTTCGAAGACGTTCTTGTCGGAATGACCTGTGCCATAGGCGACGCGCAACGAGGTCTCCTACCCGGACACCTGCATTAGGATGTCAACCGAAATGACTTCTCTCACGGGCCGTTGTCTACCTGTTCGTTCACGTACGGTGATCGCACTCGCTGCGCTCATCCCTCTTTTGATCGTTACCACCGCCGCCGAGCCGCTCAGCAAGATCCCCAATCCGCGCGTTCGCAACGCCACCTGGGTGACCGACATGCCGGGGATGCTGCGCGCTGATACGATCGCGCGGCTCAATTCCACCATCAGCGACTTCGAACGAACCTCCGGCGGCGAAATGGCGGTCGTTGTAATCGGATCGCTCGATGGACTGTCGATCGAAGAAACAGCGGTTCGACTGTTCAAGCTTTGGGGCATCGGCAAGAAGAACAAGGACAACGGGCTGCTGCTGCTCTGGTCTACCGGCGACCGCCGCGTCCGCGTCGAAGTCGGATATGGGCTCGAGGGCGTTCTTCCCGACGGCAAGACCGGCGCGATTCTCGACGCCTACGTCATCCCGAAGTTCAAGTCTGGCGAGTTCGATGAGGGTGTGCTTGCCGGCGTCGCCGCGCTCCTGAGCGTGGCCCGCAACGAGAAGATCGAGTTGCCGTCTTCGGGGAGTGAATCTTACGAGACCGGTTCGCCGGGCATTCGAACCCTATTGATGAGTCTGCTGGGCGCAATCCCGGTTGGCGTGGGCTCGATCGTCGGATTTCGGAAGTTGCGCAGACGCCGGCGCCGCCGGTGCCCGGCGTGTCAGGCGCTCATGGTCTGCCTCGCTGAGGCCGAGGACGACGCACTACTCGAGGAGGGGCAGCAGGCGGAGGAGCGCGTCGGGAGCGTTGATTACGATGTCTGGAAGTGCGAGTCGTGTTCGCATCATTTCACGCTGCGGTACCCGAAATGGTTCAGCGGCTTCGCGGAGTGCCCTCAGTGCCACAATCACACGAAGTCATCAACTCAGACGGTAGTCGAGCCGGCGAGCACCACCAGCAGCGGCAGCGCGACCGTCGCCGAGCAGTGCGCGTTCTGCAGCTTCAGCCGGGAGTACACCAAGGTCCTTCCGCGCATCCAGTCGAGCTCCTCGTCGTCGAGCGGTTCGTCGAGCTCCAGCAGTTTCGGCGGCGGCAGCTCGGGGGGCGGCGGAGCCAGTCGAGGATACTAACGCCGACGCGCCTGGCACGCTCGATGCACCGCCTGCAAGATGGCCTCGTCGAACGCTTTGGCGCTTGGCGTCGCGCTCGCGTGCGGACTGAACGCCGCATGCGCGACGGGCATGACCAGCCACAAGAGCTACATCCTTCCGGCAGTCGAGATCGTCGCAATGGACTCCATAGTGAATCTCGGTGGACAGGTGATGACCGATCCTGCCACCTACCGGGTGACGCCGGCCTCGATCCGCCGCAATCTTCGCGGCCCCTGGGTGGTTGACGACGACCCCTTCGAGATCAATCAGTTCCTGCATCCCTATCAAGGGGCGATGTATCACGGGATCGCGCGGTCGAACGGCCTCGGCTACTGGCCGTCGATGGCCTATACGTTTGCCGGCAGCGCGCTCTGGGAAATCGCCGGCGAAACCACGCCGCCCTCTCGCAACGATCAGATTGCCAGCGGCATCGCGGGATCGTTTCTGGGCGAGCCGCTCTTTCGTATCTCCCGTCTCCTGCTCGAGCGCTCTGACGCTGGGCCGGGCGTCTGGAGAACATTGGCGTCGGTGCTGGTTTCCCCGCCGACCGGCATCAATCATCTCCTTGTGGGAAATCCCGAGGGATCACATGCCCCTGACGCCGTGCCGTTCTCCGACATCCGCGTCCAGTTCGGCGCAAGCGCAACCGCAACCGGCCGCACGGGAGTGACGTCGTCGTCAGCGCAGCATCTGCCCCGCCTCGCGTTATCGATGGATTACGGGTATCCGGGAAACGCCAGCTACCACCACGAGCGGCCCTTCGATTACTTCAGAATCGAGACCAGCGTCTCGTCTGAAGGAATGGAGCAGCTGACGACGCGCGGTCTGATTGCCGGAGCCGACTACGGAGCGGGCCGTCTCGGCGGCATCTGGGGTCTCTACGGCAGCTACGATTACTTTGCTCCCGAGGACTTTCACTTCTCCAGCACGGCGGCCTCATTCGGCACGACTCTCCAGGCGTCCCTATCCGAATCGCTGGTGCTTCAAAGCTCCGCGCTCGTGGGAGCGGGCTACGCTGCCGCGCAGTCCCCCTCCTCCGCGTTGTCTTCGCCTATCGCTTCGGCGGGCAAGCTCTACCAGACAGATGGACGCGACTACCACTACGGTGCCGCCCCGCAGGCGCTCGCAAACGTGCGATTCATCGCCGGGCGCCGGGCGGCTCTGGATGTGACCGCGCGGGAGTACTTCATCAGCGCCGTCGGCGGGTTCGGCACCGGCGAGCGCGATCTGATCTCCGTAGGAGATGCCTCGTTGGCGATCCGTATCTACAGCCGGCACGCACTAGGCTTCACCTATCAACTTGCCCGCCGCCGCTCGGACCTTCTCGCGCTGCCGGATCACACGCAGACGCGTTCGACCGCCAGCGTCTTCTACACGTTCCTTGGATCAGGCGGCTTCGGTGCGGTGCGGTAGGTCTGTCGTCTCACCGCAAAGACGCGGGGACGCAAGGGCCGGATAACGAAAAGCGAGAACGTACAACGACTAGAACCCACGAGTTGAGTTGCTATCGCGCGTCGTTACGTCTGAAGAGTAATTATTACCAGACTTTGAAAATCTCGCGGCTGCCCGAAACGTACATGTCGTTCACATCTTTGAACTTCTCGTTCATGGCGCGGTTCTCCGGCGAGTCGGCCATCATCTTCTTGAAGCTCTCTTCATAAGCGGCGAGGCTGTCATGTGTGCTGGCGACGATGACGCGGTGCCATTGCCCGGTCATGTCCGTCATCACGTAGGTCTTTTTCTGGGTGTCCGCCCACTCCTTGAAGAGCTTGGCAAGCTTCGAGGCATTTCCCGGTTTGCAGACGAATGTGTCGTGGACGATGATCATAAGAATCGATCCTACCCACTTGCGTACGGGCGCTCAAGCGTTCCTTGCGGAACGCTGGCAATTTCGCGGCGTTCACCCCAAGTTCTTCTCTGCCTGCCCCGAGCTTGTCGAAGGGCGTCCCCGCGTCTCCGCGGTCAGACCATGCACGAAGTCTCGCCCGGCCCTGAACCAGCAGGCGAAAGGGTAAATCAGCTGGCGTATGACGCCGTACCCAACGTCTTCAGTCACACCCAGAGGGACGTTGCACGGACCGGGCAGGTAGTACGTGCCAAACCCAAGATCGAACACTGAAAAGACCGTCGCAAAATTGCTCCCGGCGCCCTCAACATCCCTCGCGTGATGCCACTGATGCATCGCCGGCGACACAAAGACCCAGCGCAGTGGGCCAAACGTCCACGGCACGTCGGCATGGATGAACTCTCCGTAATAGTGTCGAACGATCTGGTTCGCGATGAGTGCCCAGGTCGGAAAACCCAATAGCGCCAAGAAAACGATATCAACGCAACCTGTCACCAGCCTGTTGACGGGATGAAACCGTGCCAGTGTCAGCCAGGACATCTCTGTATCGCTATGGTGAATCGCGTGAGCGGGCCACAGCCACGGTGTGTGCTCCAGCCGGTGGCGCCAGTAGGATACAAAGTCGCCAAGAAACACAGCGATGACACCCACCAGTGGCGTCCACATTATTTGCCATGCTTGTTCGTCCACCACCTCGAGCGAATACTGCCTGATGACGAATCGAAGGCTGGCAACGGCCACCGCGATCGCCGGCGCGATGATGATCGCGTCGAGGAATAGCCATCCCAGATTGACGCGCATTGCGGCAATCGCTGGCCGCCCTATCGCGATCGCCTGTCGCCCCTTCACCAGAAGCGCCAGGCCGACGTAGAAGATTGTCGAGTACGCGAGAAGTTCCGACGTCACTCGCAACGCGCGGAACACGGCTACAACCAATTCCTGCATTTGTAATCTATCGATTGGCGGTCGGAAACCGTCGGCTGATGTCGGGGAGCAAAGCCGTTGCCAAGCGGACCTGAGAAATACCGTTGTGCCTTTTTCGGCTCGGAGGCCGGAAAGACGTCAATGAAGCCGGCTCCCATTGTGTTGACCACATGAGCGCCCGAACCTAGTCAGGCGTCAGCCCGATTACTTTCTGGTCCTGGCCCGACTTTCTGGACGGCCAGCATTCGGCCGTGAGGAAAGGGCCGGTATCGCGATTGCATCGTCCCGCACATTCGGCGACCAGCACATTCAGCGGCCATCTTGGGGGTCAGATCAGGTCATGTTGAGCGGAGCCAGTTCTGGCGCCTTGTCAGGTCACACCTCTGACGATCGCCGTTCGAGATTTCTCTCGCGCGTTCGCTTTCATGTTTCCGCGACGCGTATTGCGCCGTCGGCGTGGCACTACTGGGTGACCTTGTCGCTAGCCGCCCTGCTGCTGCCACTCGGAGCTGTCACCCGCCTGTCCTTTGCACCGCCGATCTACCTGCTGGCGCTGTTCGCGAAGGTCGCATTCAGTTCCGTCATCCTCGCCGCGATTCTTCACGTGATCGATACGCCGCTGTCGGCCACGATCGCGGTATTCCGAAATCGTCCGATCAGGTTGGCGGCGCCAGCGGTCATGGGCTGCGCTCTTGTGAGCCTGTTCGGATGGTCCGCCGGACTACTGTTTACTGCCGCAACATTCGTGGTGGTCGAGTTTCTGTATCGGCATCCGAAGCACCGGCTGAAAGTCGCGTGCTCCGTTCTGTTTCCGGCCCTCTACCTGCTCGGCGTTATTGTCCTGATGTTCTACTACAACGCGATTGCGGCATCGGTCAGAAACCCGGGAGCCTACGACCCTGCGTTCATGCGTTTGGACTCGTGGTTTGGCTTCAACGTGCCTGCGATGAGCAAGCTGGCGGTCGACACGTTTCCACCGCAGCTGCTCTCGTGGGCCGAGACGATCTACTTTGGCATGTTCAACATTCTCGGGGCGACGCTGATTCTCATCGCGCTCGACGGGGGGATGTGGCGAGCCATGCGGTTCGTGGGTGGTGTGGCGCTTGCGTATTACGTGACGCTCGCCCTCTTTATGGCGTTTCCAAACCAGGGGCCGTACTCACTTTGCCTTGACCACGCTTCGTCCTTCCCGAGTAGCTTGCGTTCGTATCCGATTCACTTCGCATTACTGGACGAGGCGGCACGTCTCTACCGGCATTCGTCGACCATGCTTACAGCTGGTGGTTATTTCATTTCTTTCCCATGTATGCACGTCGTGAAACCGACGCTTGCGTTGTGGTACTTGCGTGCCCACAAGAAAATCGGATGGTTGCTGGCCGCCTACCTGCTGGTGCTGCCCGTTGCGATTGTTCTGCTCGAGATGCATTACTTCGTGGACATTCCGGTGGGCTTCGCGATCGCCGCCATTGTGATTGTCATCAGCGATTCCGCAGCCTTGCGATCGGTGCAGCGGCTGCTGCAGGACTGCCTCCACGCCGGCCGCTCGCCGATCGGTAGGGCTCAACCTAAGTTCGGTAGGGCTCAACTTGATCGGTAGGGCTCAACTTAAGTTGAGCTCGACCGCGAGCTATGACGTCCCAACCGGATTGAAACCCGTTGACATGAAAAAGGGCCGACGCTTTTCGCGCCGGCCCCTGTTTGTTACAACCGCTGCGTCTCCGCGCCTCTGCGTCGAGACACAGCCGATCCCAGCTCTTACCTACGCACACCCACTCGTCGATCCGCAGTTCGCGCACTTATAACAGCTGCCGCTGCGCACCATGATCGACCCGCACATGCTGCACGGCGGCGCGTCTTCCTGGTTCTGGATCGCCGCCGCCGCATACGTCGTCGCGGGTGGAGCAGATTTTTGGGCGGAGCCCTTCGCCTGACTGCCTGATACCTCGGCCTTTGGCGCCTCGACCCTCGGTTCATCCCGCCGCTCTTCCCGGTTGTTCACCCCCGCGTGGTACTGCGCGTCGTTCGAGAGGAACTTGGTCGCCAGCCACCGGAAGATGTAGTCGACGATCGACTTGGCGAAGCGGATGTCGGGGTTGCGCGTCATGCCGGACGGCTCGAAGCGCGCGTGGCTGAACTTGTCGACGAGCACCTGCAAAGGCACGCCGTACTGCAGCGCATACGAAATCGCCTGCGCGAAGGCGTCGGCGAAGCCGGAGATCGTCGAGCCTTCCTTCGCCATCACGAGGAACAGCTCGCCGGGCTGGCCGTCCTCGAAGAGGCCGACCGTGATGTAGCCCTCATGCCCCGCGATGTCGAACTTGTGGGTAATCGAATGGCGCTCGTCCGGCAACCGCTTGCGCACGGGCT
>Ga0184625_10000264_pt1 | contig 18251 bp, 13 predicted proteins | sample PLM3_30_b1_FD_133151 | JGI IMG/M metagenome (GOLD analysis project Ga0184625, IMG submission 133151) | Groundwater sediment microbial communities from an aquifer in East River, Colorado, USA - PLM3_30_b1 | ecosystem: Environmental > Terrestrial > Soil > Riparian zone | place: USA: East River... | reverse complement strand
GGCGACACCAACAGCGGCCTGGCCGTCGAGACGCGGTTCAGCAGCGTGTCCTCCGACCTATGCCTGCTGCCGATCTACATCCTCAGCTACCGCTACAAAGACAAGCTCTACCGTTTCCTGCTCAACGGCCAGACCGGCAAGCTGGCCGGCGACAAACCGGTCAGCGGAACGCGGATCGGCATCACGGTGGCGGTGGGGCTGGCGATTGTGCTGGTAATTGCTTTGATCGTCTTCGTGTTGGCGAATATGAAGTAGAGGGTACAGGGTGCGGGGTTCAGTGCGGAGCAGCATCATTTATTCTGGTTCCCAAGCTCTGCTGGGAACGAGTAATAGGACGATCTCGTGGCAACTCTATCGGACGAGCTCTGGCTATTGCGCAGATTTCTCGATCGACAGCTTGCGCGACATCGATCGATTCTTCGACGAGCACAGCCGCAAGGGCGAAGTTGTCCCCGGCGGACTACTCGCGGAGCGTTTTGGCTCGCGCATATTCGCAATCGGAAGCTATGTGGGTGAGACGATTCGTCTTGAAATGGAGGAGATTGGGTTTGTGATGACGGCGATCCTGACGGCGAGATAAATGTTGCGATACGGTTTCCAGACGGCACGCTGATTTGGCCAGTTCAGCGCGTCATGAAGAGGTTTAAGAACGGGCCAGAGGATGGCATCTATGCATACGGTGCCTTAGCCGCGGGCAGCGTCAGGCGTGCGCCGTCCGTTGCCAGTCCAATTGAGTCGCCTCCGGCCAGTCCCGCGCCAACGAAAGCAAACTCGAAGCGACCATGGTGGAGGTTCTGGTAAAATGCCAGCGCTCGCACGTTCGGATGTGTGATGACTGCGCCCCAGGGCAAGTACGGGTTCCTCTTCTCTATTTGAGAGGTGCGGGCGTGATGCAGCAGCGGTATTTCCGTGGCAGTTCAGCTTTTTCTCGAGCAAAACGGCATTGATTACGGCCAACCAGAGAAGAGGAACCCGTACTTTGGCCATGAAGGGTGCCTTGCACCCGCAGGGGATCGAATGAATCCAGACCGGACTTTCGTCGAGGCGCTGAGTCGGCCAGCCGTGAGTGAAGTTGTAACCAAGTGTTCCGTCTGCGGCGCCTTGCTCGACGAGGAGGACTTGTTCTGCGCGAATTGCGGGACCGAGGCGCCGCCGAGCGAGGACCGGAAGCAGGCTCAGCAGACGCTCTTGGCCCAGCACAACTTCCTTTGCCAGGGCTGCGGCGCAAGCATGAGCTACGACGCCTCGGCCCAATCGCTCCGCTGTCCATTTTGCGGCTCCACGAATCTGGATGAGCAGAAGGACGCCAAGGTGCTGCGGCCCAAGTGGGTCGTGCCGTTTGCGATCGCGCAGCAGGACGCGCTCACGCGGCTGCGGCAGTGGCTGGGCAGCAGCTTCTGGCGGCCGGGCGATCTTTCGCAGCGGGCCGAAGTGACGACCCTCACGCAAGTCTTCGTGCCCTACTGGGTGTTTGCCGCCCGCGTTTTCACCTACTGGACCGCCGATACCAGCCGCACGCCGGCTGGCGCAAGTGGCGACTGGTATCCGCTGGCTGGCGAAAACCGGGCCAACTATAGCGGCCTGATCGTCGGGGCCAGCAGCGTGCTGACGCCCGCCGAGACCAATGCCATCTGCCCGTTTGACCTGTCGGCCGCGGTGCCGCCGGAAAAGGTCGATCTGGACAACGTCGTCTATGAACAATTCCGCGTGCAGCGAAAATACGCCCGCCCGCAGGCCCAGCAAGGGCTGGAAAACCTCGAGAGCCAGGCCTGCCGCCAGTTCGTGCCGGCCAACTGCCGCAACTTGAAGGTCAACGTCCGCGTGGAAGGATTGACGGGCGAGCCGGTGCTGCTGCCGGTTTGGATCATGGCCTATCGCTACAAGGACCAGGTCTATCGGTTCCTCGTCAACGGCCAGAACGGAAGCTGCACGGGCACTGCGCCGACGTCATACCGCAAAATCGCAGCCGTCGTCGGCATTGTGATTGCGGTGATTGTCGGTGGGTTGATTTGTCTGGGGATCGCGGGGGTGATCGGTTCAAAATAGCCGTGACCAAACTTGGTCACGGTGTGGGGCAGGCATCCTTGCCTCCCATAGAGACGGCAGACAAGAATGTCTGCCCCACGCGCGGCACTCCGGGACCAGGTTTGGTCCCGGCTAAGAACAATACTTACCGCTCGCCATCGAATTAATTCCTATGAGCACTGCCACGTATCCCGCCGCCTCTTTTCCCCGCAACACGCACTCGATCGTCGTTGGCTACGTCTGTTGGATTTTTGGTTTCCTGGGATTGCACCGCTTCTACTACGGCAAGCCGATCACGGGAACGATCTGGTTCTTCACGGGCGGCCTGCTTTTGATCGGCTGGATCATTGACCTGTTCTTGATTCCGTCGATGGACGCCAAGGCCGACCGCCGCTATGTGCCGGGGCGGATCGACTACAACATCGCCTGGCTGCTGCTGGCCATTCCGCCGCTGGGTTGGATCGGCCTGCACCGGTTCTACATGGGCAAGATCGTCACCGGGCTGATTTGGCTCGTCACCGGCGGCCTGCTGGGCCTCGGCTGGCTCTATGACCTGTGGACGCTGAATGATCAGGTCAGCGAACTGAACGCACGGGGATAGACTTTCGGCTGCTACTCCAACTGTTCCCGCGCGGCCTTGTGCTCGCGGCGCAGCTGGCTGGCGAAGTCGAACCAGTTCCCGCTGGCCCGGCACAGCAAGCACCACAGCGCGGAGCTGCCCAGCGCGAGCCCCATCACGACGGGCAGCATGTACATGGCCAGGATGCCCAAAAGCATGTTGCGCGGTGAAATCCGCTCGACGCCCTCGGGCGGCGGCTCCGGCTCCAAACCCAGTCCGGACAAGTCCTTGGTCGCCAGCAGACTGACGATGCCGATGACCATCGCCACCACTCCCGCCAGAGACACAATCGTAAGCAAAGCCGCGATCACAACGCCCGTCCAGCGGGCCCAGGCTCGAGCCGAAAGCACCCCCTGGCCAACTGCAATTCCGAGGGACAGGAGCGCCAAGGCAACGGCCGAATGAATGGCCAGCATCAGCGCACCCAAGGCATTGCCCACCATGACGCCCATCATCAAGGCGACGCTTTCAATGCCCAGGAAAAAGAAGAAGCCCAAAATAAAAAACGTCACCGCCGCCGAGACGGCCTGGCTAGGACGGGCAGCCGCGATCTCGCGCTCGTCGAGGCGGAATTGATAGGCCCCGGCGGAGACCGGCTTTCCAGCCAGGTAGTTCTCGATGTCCGCAGCGAATGACGCCGCCGTCGCGTAGCGCAGGTCGGGGTCCTTTAGTGTCGCCTTATGGACGATCCGTTCCAGATCGTTTTTCACCGCGGCGTTTCGCCACGAGACCGGAGGCAGCGGCTTGGTGACGATCGTCCGCAGCAGGTTTTCGCGGTTCGTCGCTTCGATCGGCGGCCGCAAGGCCAGCAGCTCGTACAGGACCAGGCCCAGCGAATAGATGTCGGTGCGGGCGTCGATCGTGCCGCGGCCGGTGACTTGCTCCGGGCTCATGTAAAGCGGCGTGCCGACGAGCTGGCCGGTGTACGTCACCGACTGGTCGTCGAAAAAGCGGGCCACGCCGAAATCGATCACGTGGAGTTTGCCCTTCCGGTCGAGCAGCAGGTTGTCGGGCTTGATGTCGCGGTGCACGACGCCCTGCTCGTGGGCATGGGCCAAGGCCAGGGCGGCGTCGCGGACCACCTCGCAGACGCGGCGCACGTGGGCTTGATTCGTACGCAGCTCGCGAGCTTGCGGCGAGAGATACGGATTGAGCAGGGCGTTTTTGTCAGCTTTCGCGCCGCTGTCCAAGTCGGAATCCTCCGTCGGTGCGTCGAATCGCACGGCCGCAGCCGACGGCTGTTCGGTCAATTCCATCTGCACGGCCGTGTCGAGGCTCGACTCCGTCTCAGTCGCCGTGCCGAGGCGGTCGAGCACACGGCGCAGCGAGATGCCGTCGATCAACTCCATCGCCAGGTAGCACAGATGGCGGTCCTGACCGATGTAATAGACCTGGGCAATCGCGGGATGCTTGAGGCGGGCCGCTGCCTGCGCCTCGCGCTGAAACCGCTTCACGTCGGTGCTGCGGCTGAGCGCCTGGCCCAACACCTTCAAGGCCACCGGCCGATTCAGCGACGTCTGGCGAGCCAGATAGACGATGCCCATGCCGCCGGCGCCCAGCCGCCGTTCGATGCGAAAATCGCCGATTTGCACGCCGGCTTCGAGCGACGAAACCGGACCTGTCAGCAGGCCCTCGTTGGTCTCGCCGGCGGATTCAAGCTGGGTCATGGTTGCGGTCAGGTTCTCGATTATCGCTGGCGGTCAGGGCAGCCGAAAGAGCTACCGCGAAACAGGCTACCTCGAGGCAGGCGGCTTCGGCTGGCCGTCGAGCGCAATCCAGACCTGCTCGCCGACGCAAACTCGCGACGCTGGCAGCGGATCGAATTCAACCTCCAGGCTGCCGTGCGCCCGGCTCCACCCCAGGCCCGTTACCTTGCCAACTTGTTGCTCACCGCGAAACACCGGATCGCCGAGAGCCACGTGCAGCTTGCGGTTCTCCAGTCCGCCGGAGCGGCCCATGTGTCCTGGCGTATCGCCCTGGTAGCGGGCATCGTAGCTTTGAATGACCTCAAACTCGAATCGATTGCCGGCCGCGTTTGGTGTCGTCGTCCCAGCAGGCTGCTGAGCAGCTAACCACAGGGGTCCGCCGATTAGCGCAATGGCGCTCCAACCTAACGCCGTAATGATGCGAGTACGATTCATGGGTCGTCTCCTTATGCGATGATGACCTTGCCACGGCTGATGATACTCCAACAAGCTGATCGGCACGGGAGGAATCGAATGCGATTGAGCTGCTGCATGGTGGCTTTGGCCTGTTGTGCCTCGGTCTGCTGGCTGGCGTCGGCGGGCTGCTGGTCGAACGGACCGAATGAAGTCGTCGTCTATGCGGCTCTCGACCGCGAGTTTTCGGAACCAGTGTTGAGCGAGTTTGAGGTCGCGAGCGGCCTGGCGGTCCTGCCGAAATACGACGACGAGAGCACGAAGACGGTGGGGCTGACGAACATTCTGATTCAAGAGGCCGGCCGCCCGCGATGCGATGTGTTCTGGAACAATGAGATCTTGAACACGCTGCGGCTGGAGCAGAAGGGATTGCTGGAAGCCTATCGGCCGGCGGCGGCAGCCGCCTATCCCGAGATGTACCGTTCTGCGAACGGCACGTGGCACGGCTTCGCCGGGCGGGCTCGCGTGCTGATCGTCAACACGAAGCTCGTGTCCGAGTCGGAGCGCCCCCAGTCGATCTATGACCTGACCGACCCGAAGTGGAAAGGCCAGATCGGCATCGCCAAGCCGGTCGCCGGCACAACGGCCAGCCATGCCGCGGTGCTCTTCGCCGCGCTCGGGGATGAGAAGGCCAAGGGGTTCTTTCGCCAGCTCAAGGCCAACGGCGTACAGATCCTCGGCGGCAACAAGCAAGTCGCCACCGCGTGCGCCGCCGGCCAAATCGCGTTTGGCTTAACCGACACGGACGATGCCATTATCGAAGTCGAGCGCGCCAGCCCTGTGGCGATCGTCTATCCCGATCGAAAAGCGGATGAGCTTGGCACGCTGTTCATTCCCAACACGCTGGCGATCATCAAGAACTGCCCGCATCCTAAAGCCGCGCGCAAGCTAGTCGATTTTCTGCTTTCGCCCGCCGTCGAAGAAAAGTTGGCCGCCTGCCCCAGCGCTCAGATTCCGCTGAACCCTAGCGTCGCAGCCAAGCCGCGCGTCGAAACGCCGGCTACCGTCAAAGCGCTACCGGCCGATTTTGCAGCCGCGGCCAAACAATGGGAGGCGGCGGCGAAATTCATCGACGAGGAGTTTCTGGCTCCTTAGCGGCTACTTCGGCTTGGTCGTCGTCTTGGTCTCGGGCGCCTTCGTTGTTGTCTTGCCCTCTTCTGACGACTTTTTCGTCCCCTCGGCCGACTTCTTATCGGCTGCGCTCTTCGCCTTCTTGGCGGCGGCTTCGTCCATCGCCGCTTTGAGCTTCATCTTCTGCTCCGCTGTGAGCACCGCCTCGATTTCGGTGTCGCGGGCCTTATTGGCTTGTGCCAACGTCGCCGTCAGCTCGGCGATCTTGTCTTGGTGCTTGGCCTGGATGGTGTAGATCTTTTCGCGCTGTTCTTCGGTGACAATGTCGGCATAGTAAGCCGGCAGCCGGCCCTTAGCCTTCTTCTCAGTCTTGTCCGTCTTCTTGGCATCTTGCCCAATCGAATTCGGGACGAGACCAATCGCCAGTCCGCTGGTCGCGATGATCACGGCAGCAATGAGAGTTTTCTTGAGCAGCGCAACATTCATGATGATACTCCAGGTGGGAAGGAGGGCAGGGTCAACACAAATTCTACATCGCGGCATAATTTAATTACGGCGAATACGAAAGTCAAAAAATGGCAACAAGAATTGCGAATCGTCGATGGCCGTTTACGTCGGATACTCCCACGGCTTGCGATATTCGCGAGTCAGCAGCCGATTGGCCTCGGGATCGCCGACGATCACTTCCTTGTCGCCGTCCCACGCAACGCTGCGACCGAGTTTGAGCGAGAGCATGCCGAGCAGGCTCATGTTGGTGGAGCGATGAGCAACTTCGATGTCGGAGACCGGCCGGCGTTTGTTCTTGATCGCGTCCAGGAAGTCGGCGAACAGCTCCTTGATGTTCTGGTCGTCTGGGGCGTGAAGCTGGGCGGGCTGGCTTTGAACTTGCCCGCCCGTGTTTGTCGGATAGAACTTCCAGCCGTCCTTCCAGCCCTGATGAAACGTGCCGTTGGTGCCATAGAAATAGCAGCCGACGCTCTCGCCCTTCTCGGCGTTGTTGCCGGCAAACTGCCGATGCTCCCAGACAGCCGTGAACGACTCGAACTCGAACTGAGCGACCTGGCAGTCGGGCGCGTCGCTCGTCTGGCCTTGGGGACCATTGACGGCCGGTCCCTTGATGTATCGCCCACCGACCGACGAGACGCGCTTGGGAAACTTCTCGTCGGTCCACATCAGAATCTGGTCCATCCAGTGGATGCCCCAGTCGCCGAGCGTGCCGTTGGCATAGTCGAGGCACTGGCGGAACCCCTTGGGATGCATCACCGGGTTATAGGGCCGCAGCGGGCCGGGCCCGCACCACATCTCCCAGTTGAGCCCCGCCGGCGGCTCTTCATTCGGCCGCGGGCGCTCCGGTCCGCCGCCGTAATGCACGAACGCCCGGACCATACCGATCTTGCCCGCTTTGCCGGATTTGAGAAACTCGATGCCGCTGACGTTGTGCGGTGAGACGCGGCGGTGCGTGCCGACTTGCACCGTCTTGCCCGTGTCGCGGGCAGCCTTGATCATCGCCCGACCTTCGCGGATCGTGTGGCCGATCGGCTTCTCGACATAGACGTTGGCTCCGCTCTTCACCGCGGCGATCATCACCAGTGGATGCCAGTGGTCGGGCGTCGCCACGATGCAAATCTCCGGCTTCTCCTTGTCGAGCATTTCGCGAAAGTCGCCGTAGCGCTTGGGCTGATCCGACGTCGTCGGCCGCAGCTTCTCCTCGGCGGCTTTGAGCTGGCTTTCATCGACGTCGCATAGCGCCACGACCTGACACTCGCTGGACGCCACCGCCTCGCCCAGGATGTTCATCCCCCACCAGCCCGTGCCGACGAGCGCGGTGCGATACTTCTTGGCCTTCTCCTGTCCCCGCACCGCGGGTGCAGCCAGCAGGCTGCTCGCGGCCGCCCCGGCGACCAAAGAGGATTGCAAAAACTCGCGGCGGTTGGCGGACATAGAGAGAGGCTCCCAGACTGGAGGAGAGAGGCGATTCGGCACATTGTGGACGGCCGCGCGATCATTTCCAAGTCGGGAGAGCCTCCGGTCCACGCTTATCGCGAGCGCTGGCGGCGCAGACCGAGCGACTGCCGAACCGTTTGGGCGAATGCGCCGGCCGCGCCCGCTCGCGGGTCGCCTTTGCGCCAGACAAGGTTGACGTTGACCGTGCCGAAATAGCGGCTCATCGAGCGCTCGTGCAACTGCGGCGTCGGCGGGTGGCCGGGGAGGCCGACGACCAGGCCGATGCCGAAGCCCAACTCCACGTACTTGCGGATCACGGCCGTATAGAAGGCCTCGACCCGCCGCGGCTGCACGTCGAAGACACCCAGCTTTTGCAGCGTGACGGCCAGCGTCGGATCGGGAATACCCTGCGGCGAGTTGAGCAAAGGGTATTTGAGCAAGTCCTCAGGTAGCACCTTCCTGCGCCGCGCGAGCGGGTGATCGCTGCGGGTCACCAGGAATACGTCGAGTTGATAGCCCCGCTCATAGGCGAGCCACGGGTTGCGGCGGTCGGTCCCTTCTTCGGTCGTGAAGCCGATGTCGGCCTGCCCCGATTCGATTGCCTGCGGCACCTGCTCGATCCGCAGCTCCAGGAGCCGCAACTGCACCCGTTCGTGGGCTTTTTCAAACTGCACGATGGCGGATGGCAGGTCTTCGACCAGGATTCGCTGGGTGGTGGCGATCGAGAGCCGCGACGATTCCTGCTCGAGGGCTTCGGCGACGCTCCGCTTGAACGCCCGCATGCCCTGAACCAGCGGGGCGGCCAGTGCGGCGACGCGGCGGCCTTCCTCGGTCAGGCGGCAGCCGCGGGCGTGCCGCTCGATCAGGCCGACGCGCAGCTCGCGTTCGAGCGCGTGAACCTGTTCCCAGACCGTGGGTTGCGACAGGCCCAGCGAGTGGGCGGCAGCGGTGAGGCTGCCCAGGCGGGCTGTCTCGCAAAACGAACGGAGCTGCTGGAGCTGGATTTCCTTGTAGGAATGGCGGATGGCGGATTTGGACACGAAAGCCTCGTAGGGTGGGACCAGCGAGTCTGCGAGCGCAGTCCCACCAGTCACTGAGGCTGCACTCTTGGGTTGGTGTGACTGCGGCCGCGGCGGCCCTGTCACACCCTACACGCTGCAATCAGGTCCTCCATGCTATAGGCACAACCTAGTTCCTATCAAGAAAGAATTCGGTCTGGTCTTTACTGGACGTGGGAGTGCGAAGTGAGCTAGTCTGCACTTCGCTGGAGGAACTGCGCATGATTTGTCGCTGGTGGTCGTTGGCCTTGATGCTGCTGGCATGGATCACTGCACCGAGCCGGGCGGAATACCCGTTCGCCTTCCGCGACGTGACGGCGGAGCGGGGCGTATTGCCCGCGGCGGCCGGAATTCGCGGCCACGGCGTGGGTTGGGGAGACGCCGACGGCGACGGCTGGATCGACTTGTACGTCGCGACGTTCCACAACGACGGCTCACAGGCCAATCTGTTCTTTCGCAACAAACAAGGCAAATTCGAGCAGGATCCGCAGCCAAGCTTGAAGATCTCGGCCCGCGGAACCGGCGTGGTCTTCGCCGACCTGGACAACGACGGCGATCTGGACCTGTATCTGGGGAGCATGCCTTCGCCGACCGGCAGCAAGCTGGCGACGAAAGAAGGCCATCCCATGCTCGGCAACCAGTTGCTCCGCAATGAGGGCCAGGGCAAGTTCACGAATATCTCGGAGGGCAACGGTGCGTGTCCGCTGGCATTTGGCGGTCGCAGCGTCACGGTGCTCGACATCGACGGCGACGGTCTCTTGGATATTCTCGCCGGCGAGGAGCCCGTGTCGGGCTACAACGGCTCGCCGACCAAGAGCTCGCGGCTGTTCCGCAACCAGGGCGGCCTGCGATTCAACGATGTTTCGGGGGAAGTCGGCCTGACGGAGGGCGTGGCGGGACTGGGCGTCGCCGCGGCCGACGTGAATGGCGACACCTGGCCCGATTTCTTCCTGGCGGCCACCGGCGGCAATGTGCTGTTTGTCAACGATGGCCACGGCAAGTTTCGCGAAGCACCGCGCGAGGTGTTCGCCTGGCCAACGGCCAAGGGCGACAACATGTGCTGCGGCGTGTCGTTCTGCGACGTGAACCGCGACGGCCTCTTGGACATGGTGCTCGGCCAGCATTATTCGGCTCCCTGGAAAGACCCGGTGATGAACCGCGTCTATCTGCACCGCGGCGTCAAGAACGGAATGCCGGAGTATGAGGACGTATCCGAGCGCGTGGGGATGAAGCCGCTGCCGCTCAAGTCGCCGCACGTCGAGTTTCAGGACTTCGACAACGACGGCTGGCCCGATCTGTACGCGGACATGGTCAAGTTCGCCGGCGGCAAGCCCTACCCGCTGATCTACAAGAATCTGGGCGTGAAGGACGGCCTGCCGCAGTTCCGCGAAGACGCACTTGCCGTTAACGACTTCCCCACGGCCGAGGACCGCGCGATCGGCCGCTCGGGGAAGATGTTCGAAAAAATCCTCATAGAGAAGAAGATCATTTACACCGCGCCCGGTCCCACGGGCGATTTTGACAACGACGGCCGACTCGACATGTTCCTCGCCAATTGGTGGACCGAAGCCCCGTCAATGCTGCTCAAGAACGAAACGCCCGGCGGCAACTGGCTCGACGTGCAAGTCGTAGGCCCCTCCGGCGTCAACCGCATGGGCATCGGCACGCGGCTCTTGATCTATCCGGCGGGCAAGCTGGGCGACGCTTCCGCCCTGATCGGCTGCCGCGAAATCGCCGCCGGCTACGGCTACGCCTCCGGCCAGGCCGCCATCGCCCACTTCGGCCTTGGCCCGTTGGCGAGCGTCGATGTGGAAGCGGTTTTGCCGCACGGCAAAGGCAAATTGACGCGCAAGGACGTAAAGGCCAACCAGCGGCTGACGATCACGCAATAGGCAGGGCGAATGGTTGAACGAACTGAAAACCGAAGTAGGGGAACCGCGGATGTCGCGGATGACGCGGATAGGATACGGTTGCAACGTCTTCTCCTCTTTCCTCCCTGTTTATCCGCGCTATCAGCGAAATCCGCGGTTCAAATCCTTGGCATCGCCGCCATGGTGTGCATAAGCGCCAGCCTGCTGGCTCAATCTCCCGACGAGCGCAAGGTCAAGCGAAAGCTCGACCGCTATCCGCTAACCTATCCGCCCACGCTGGCCGACGGCCGCACGCAAGTCACCGAAAAATCGCCTGCGTTCCTAGTGCCGGGGCCGAACCTGCGGGAAGGCGTGGCGATTGCCAAAACGCCGCCGATCGTCGATTTCGCCTTCTATCCCCAACAGGACTACCCCGGTAATCCGTGGTCGCACCGCTCCGACGGCATCGTTGTCGGCGACAAGTATTACTCCTCTTCGAACGACCATTTGGCCCCGCGCGGCACGGCGCTGCTTTGGGAATACGACGCCCGGGCGAAGCAGTTCAAGCTGCTCTGCGATACGACGAAGTTTTTGGAATCGCAGAACGCCTTTCCGCCGACGATGAACTACCGGCCCGGCGAGATGCAGAGCCGCATCGATCTGGGCAGCGATGGCTGGCTGTATTACTGCACCGATCGCGGCTCGCCGACCGTGACGGATGATGCTCACGGCTACTTGGGCGAGTGGATCTTGCGCACGCATCCGCAAACGCTGGCTACCGAGATCGTCGCCACGCATCCGATCGCCAAGCACACGCTGCCGGCGAGCGTGCTTGACCCCAAGCGAATGCGGCTGTACTGCGGCACGGCTGTCGGCAAAGACGCCCCGAATCAGAAGATCCAGTTCTTCGCCTTCGACCTCAAGAGCCGCCAGCTGCTCAAGGTCGCCGACGACGGCCCCACGCGAACCCTGATTTTCTCGAAATCGACAGGCCGCGTGTTTTGGGAAGGGAAGCAGTACGACCCGGCGACCAACGACATCACGCCGGCCAACGTGCCACACGTCCGCTCGGCGACGGCCGAAACGCCGCAAGGGATCGTCTATGGAACCTCCGGCACAGCCGCCGACCTGTGGGCGTTTTACGTGAAGACGGGCGAGCTGAAGCAACTCGGCTCCGCGGCCGTCGCCAGTCAGCAGTACATCGCCTCCATCGACGCCGACCCCACCGGCCGCTACCTGTACTACGCCCCCGGCGCCCACGGTGGCGCGTCCACGGACGGCACGCCCATCGTGCAGTACGACCTGCAGACCGGCCGCAAAAAGATCATCGCCTTCCTGCACCAGCTCTTCTGGGACCAGCACGGCTACGCCCTCGACGGCTCCTTCGGCTCGGCCTTGGACGAAAATGGCACGCGGCTGTTCATCTCATGGGACGGCTGGCGAAAGGGCCAACCCCGCGGCTGGGAGTCGTGCTCGCTGACGGTCATCCATATTCCCGCCACTGAGAGGCCGTAGCATGCTGCGATCCTTCCTGTCCGCACTCGCCGCAATCAGCCTGTTATGGGCCGTCGTTGTGGCCGCCGGCTGCTCTGGCGCGCCCAAATCGACCGAAGATGAAAACACCACGGACCTGCGGGAAATCGCCAAGGCATATTCGGTCACCATCTCCGCGCATCGACGTCCGCCAAAGTCGCTGGATGAGATCAAGTCCGTTTTGGCAGACCTTCACGAGGCCAACCTGGTGGGCAAGCCGGAGGATGTTTTGAAATCGTCCCGAGACGGACAGCCCTACGTGATCATTCTGGGGGCGGACCTGGGAGCGACGCGGTCGGGCGAAGTGTTGGCTTATGAGAAGAAGGGCGCGGGGGGGAAGCGCTACGTGCTGTCGATGGACTTCAACGTCGGCCAGATTTCGGATGCGGATTTCGCCAAGGCCACCTTCGCTATGGGACATCTGCCCGCCAAAGACTAGGCACGAATTTCGAGGTAGGCCGGAAATGGTAAGCAGCTTAGAGAGGATCGAGATCATGTTCCTGAAACAGTACCGACGTTCGAATCGGCAACGTGCCTTCACGCTTGTCGAGCTGCTCGTGGTCATCGCGATCATCGGCGTGCTGGTGGCGCTGCTCTTGCCCGCGGTGCAGGCTGCCCGCGAGTCGGCGCGGCGGATCCAATGCTCGAACCATCTCAAACAGATCGGGCTGGGGTTTCAATTGCACCACGACTCGCTGAAATTCTGTCCGACGGGCGGGGAAGGCGTTGACGTCGCCCGCGCCATCGCCAGCGGCGGGCCGGCCACCGGCGTCGCCCAAACCTGGAACTGGGCTTACCAAATCCTGCCTTACATCGAGCAGCAAAACCTCTACGACAATGCCAACGAGAATCTGATCAAGAGCACGCCGATCAAGATCTTCTTCTGCCCGACGCGCCGGCCGCCGCAGGTTTGGGACATCAATGCCGGCGGAACGACGGGCAAACGGGCCCAAATCGATTACGCTGGCTGCCGCGGCAGCAACAATGAAGGACGCGATGGAGTTGTCATCCGCTCGGTTGCCGGCAATCCGCTGACGCGGTACGAAACCATCACCGACGGCCTTTCCAACACGCTCGTGGCCTCGGAACGCTCCTTGTCCACCGATTGGTATCTCGCCCCCGCCGGGCCCGAAACCGACTGGTATCGCGGCGGCTGGGTCAGCGGCTATGTGGGCAACAACAATCGTGCCTGGCTGGCTCTTGCCACCACGCCGTTCCCGCCCACCAAGGATTTTCGGACGACGGGAACTACCGTTTCGCTGACCATCATGAAGAGCTTTGGGTCGGCGCATCCGAACGGGATCAACGTCACGCTGGCCGACGGATCGGTGCGCTCCGTCATGTACACGATCAATCCCGTGATCTGGGACAACCTCGGTCGCCGTGACGACGGCAACACACTCGGCGACTTTTAGCCACTCTTTTTACTAGGCGAATTCTCCAATTGCCGCCCCGTCGGGGGTGATTTGCTGCCGCGCCCCCGCGCCCACTTCTAGCGCGATTCTTGATTATCAGGAAAAACTAGTAAGTTTTTGCCTATTAGCTGGTGTGGATTGCGCGACTGCCGCGCCCGCGGGCCTTCCTTTTCTTGCCGACTGCCCGGCAGCCGGTGGCGTCCTCGAGGGCTCTTTCATGGCTTCGCTGATTGGCCCGCCTTGATTCCTGGCCTGCTCCAGGGGAGTCGCTTGTGAAACGCACCCAGTCTCCTGCGTGGCTGCGCACGCTGCGCGCTTCGTTCACTCGCCGAACGTCGAGGTGGCCGCGGTCGCGACTGGTCGGGCGCTCGCCCGGTCGCCTGCGGTTCGAGCCGCTAGAGCCGCGGCAGCTCCTGGCGCTGGCCGAGGGGTTGCCACTGGTGTTCGAGGTCAACGCCGGGCAGACCGGCGAGGAGGTTGATTTTCTCGCCCGCGGGCAGGGTTATGCCGTGTATCTCACTCCCGGTGAGGCGGTTGTGTCGCTGAACCCGCAAGCTGAGGCGGATGGCGATGCGCAGGAAGTCGCCGCGCTAGACCCGGCGGTTCTGCGGGTGCAACTGGTCGGCGCGCTGGAACCGGCTGCCGCGGGGATGGACCTCTTGCCAAGCAAGAGCAACTACTTTTACGGCAGCGACCCGTCGAAGTGGATCACCGATGTGGCGGAATACGGCCGAGTGGTCTATCCGCAGGTCTATGCGGGCATCGACCAGGTATTTCACGGCAACGCGGGCAATCTGGAGTACGATTTCATCGTCGCCCCCGGCGCCAAGGTGGACGACATCGGGCTGAACTTCGCAGGCGCTGGCGCGCTCTCGATCGACACCAGCGGCAACCTGGTCATTGGGATCGCCGCCGGCACGCTGACGCAGCACGCGCCGGTCATTTATCAGGAATACGGCGGCGACACCTGCCCGGCGCAGCACCTGGTCAGCGGCAACTACGTGCTCCTGGGCGACACTCGAGTCGGGTTCGAGGTCGGCGAATTCGATGCGACCAGACCGCTGGTCATCGACCCCACGCTGACCTATTCGACCTATCTGGGCGGGACGGGCAACGACCAGGGCTTGGGCATCGCCGCGCCGGTGGCGGTCGAAGTTCAGACGGTCAACGTCACGGGAACTTCAGGGACATTCCGGCTGACTTTTAACGGTCAGACAACAAGCGCACAGAGCTTTAACGCAGCGGCAGCGACGGTGGAGTCGGCGCTGGCCGCGCTCAGCACGATCGGCGCGGGCAACATCGCGGTCACCAAGTCCGCCACCGGCAACGTCTTCACCGTTTCGTTCATCGGCGCGCTGGCGGGCAGCAACCAGACCCAGCTCACGCTGGCCGCCGGCAGCACGGCGACGACGATCTCGACCAACGCCGACGGCACGAGCAGTCCCTATGCCTTCGTCACTGGACTGACGGCGTCCAATCCGTTTCCGACGACTACCAGCGCCTTTGACACCACGTTTACCGGCGGCCAGGACGTGTACGTCACGAAATTCAATGCCACGGGGAACGTGCGGCTCTACTCCACGTACATCGGCGGCACGCTCAACGACCAGGGCCAAGGCATCGCCGTGGATCGCGCCGGCAACGCCTACGTGACCGGCTTGACCCCGGGCGGCGCTTTCCCCACGACGAGCGGCGCCTATCAGACGACCTACGGCGGCGGCGCGAACGACGGCTTCCTGCTCAAGCTGAACGCTTCCGGCAACAACCTGCTGTACTCGACCTATTACGGCGGCACGTTCGACGACCGGGGTTCGATGATCGCCCTGGATAGCTCCGACCCGGGCGGCGCTGTCAGGGCACTCGTCGCCGGATTCGCCAACTCCGCCAACTTGCCGCTGGTCAATGCCTTTCAGGGCATGCTCGGGAATGGCGAAAACGTCACCAACGACGCCTTCGTGGCCCGCTTCGATCCGGCTGTGACCGGCGCCGGCGGACTGACCTATGCGACGTACTTGGGCGGCACTGCAAACGACCAGGCCTTGGGGATCGACGTCGATTCGTCGGGCAAGGCCTACGTCACCGGCCTGACCAGCTCCACGAACTTCCCGGTGTCCGCCGCGCGCTTCCAGGGCGCAACGAACGGAGGCCAGGACGTATTTGTCACCAAGCTCGACCCGGCGCTGAGCGGCGCGGCATCGCTCATTTATTCGACTTACGTCGGCGGCGGCGGCAACGATCAGGGGCTGGCGATCGCGGTCGATGCCGCCGGCTTCGCCTACGTTACCGGGCTCACGGATTCGGGCAACTATCCGATGGCTTTTCCCTTCCAGGGCTTCGTCACCATCGGCAACGATGCGTTCGTGACCAAGCTCAATCAGGCCGGAACGGCGCTGGTCTATTCGACCTATCTGGGCGGATTGGCTGACGACCAGGGCCAGGGCATCGAAGTCGATAGCGCTGGCAACGCCTACATTGTCGGACAAACGCAGTCCAGCAATTTCCCGCTGGCCAACGCTTCGCAAGCCGCACTGGCGAACCTGCCGGGCTTCGGCATTAATGACGCCTTCGTGACGCGGCTGAACGCCACGGGATCGGCGCTACTCTATTCGACGTACCTCGGCGGCAGCGGCAACGATCAGGCGCTGGCCGTCGCCGTCGATAGCAACAGTCCCGGCAACGTATTCGTCGCCGGCCTGACCGCCTCCACGAATTTCCCCAACGTCAGCTCGTCGCAAGCCGCCAACGGCGGCGGCAACGACGTCTTTATCACCAAACTGACTGACTCGGCAATTCACTCGCCGGTCGTCGCGCCCATCGCCATCCAGGCCATCACGCTGGGCGGCCAGTTGCAGGTGATCGTTCCCGCCATGCTGACCGACAGCGGCACACGCGTGACGGGGCCGACGATCGCCTACGCCATCGCCGCCGGCGCCACGGGAAGCCAGAACTACAATGGTTCCCTGGGGATGGACTTTGACGTTGCCAACCCTATCCGCATCTCGCAGCTCGGCGTCTTCGACAGCGGCTCCGACGGCCTGGCCGTGCCGATCACGGCCCACCTCTACAACCGCGACAACCCCGCCACCCCTTTACGCACTATTGTCTTTGCCGCCGGCCAGTCCGGCACGCTCGTGGGCGGCAGCCGATTCTTGCCGCTGCCTGTGCCGCTCGATCTGCCGGCCGGGTTCCGCGGCACGATCGTGGCCGAAAACTACCAGGCTTCGGAGCCGAACGGCAACTTTCTCAATGCCGGTTGGGGCGTGATGAACAGCGGCGGCGGTGCGATCAGTTTCGTGGGCGTGTCGCGATTCGGCAATTTGGGCTCCTATCCCACCAGCCTCGACGGCGTGGTCAACAAGTACGCCGCCGGGACGTTCCTCTACGAGACGCAGCCTGCGTCGGCCATCACCTACAGCCTGGAGCCCGGCGCGCCGGCCGGCGCGGCGATCCACCCGGCGAGCGGCGTGTTGACCTGGACGCCGCCGGATACGACGCCGGCGACGATCACCGTGCGCGTTGCCGATACCGCGAATCCCAGCAGCTTCGTTACCAGCTCGTTCGACGTCGTGGTCAATGCGGCAGCGCCGCCGCAGCCGGCGAGCGTGGCGGGCAACGCCCTGCAATTTGCCCGCAACGCGAGCAACCATGTCAGCATTGGAAAGGTAAGCGGGCAGGCGCTGCTCGACGGCAAGTCGAATTTGACCTCGATGTTCTGGCTGAAGACCTCGCAACTCGGCGGGCAGACGATCCTCAGCGCCGCGAACAGCACCGTTACGAACGAGTACCTGCTCTACCTGCCCAGCAGCGGCGCCTTCAATCTCTACACGGGCGAAGACAACAGCTCGGCCGTCTCGTGGACGCTCGGTTCCTCGGTAGCCGACAACCGGTGGCACCATTTTGCGGTCGTCCGCGACGATACGAACAACCAGGCGACCTTCTATTACGACGGCGCGTCGCTGGGTGTGCGTTCGGCGACCATGAATCCCCTGTCGGTGGCGGAGGTCGTGCTCGGCCAGGACCAGGACGCCGTCCTGGGCGGCTTCGCGGTGGGCGACGCACTCGACGGACGGCTGGACGATTTGCGGATCTACGACCGAGACCTCTCCGCGGCGGAGATTCAGGCCGCAATGATCCGCCCACCGCAGCTCGGCGACAACGGATTGCTCGCGGGCTGGAACTTCAACGAAGGCGCGGGGACGACGGCCGGCGATGTCACGCTGAATTACCCTGGCACGTTGCTGGGCACTCCGCTGCCGACCTGGACCGCTTCGGAAGCGCCGCTCTTTGCGGGCGGAGAGTATTCCCTCGCCGTCACGAACTCGGCCGAAGCCGGGCCAGGCACATTGCGACAGGCGTTGCTGAACGCCAACGCCAACCCTTACGCGTTTCCGGTACAGATCGACTTCCAGATTCCCACCACGGACCCCCGGTTCGATGACGATTCGGGCGTGTTCACCATTCCGCTAGTGGCGGACCTGCCGGCCATTTCGCGGACGAATACGATCATCGACGGGGCCACGCAAACCGCGTACACCGGCAATACCAACCCGGGCCAGCTGGGCGCGGGCGGCACGGCC
>Ga0184625_10000263_pt1 | contig 18255 bp, 20 predicted proteins | sample PLM3_30_b1_FD_133151 | JGI IMG/M metagenome (GOLD analysis project Ga0184625, IMG submission 133151) | Groundwater sediment microbial communities from an aquifer in East River, Colorado, USA - PLM3_30_b1 | ecosystem: Environmental > Terrestrial > Soil > Riparian zone | place: USA: East River... | reverse complement strand
CCGACCAGCCGGACCAGGTGAAAACTGGCCTATCCGCCCAACCGCTCACCGACGAAGGGGCGGCTGCACTGCGGCAAGTGCGGGCAACCTTAGTCGAGATGGACGCAGACCAGTACAACCCCCAGCAGCAAACCTCGCCCCACGTCGAAAGGCTCGATTCGGGCATTCGGATGAACTGGGGCAAAGATGGCGAGAAGAAAGTAAGCGGTGACACAGCCGACGATACCGACCCATCCGACGGCGACTATTCCGAACTGACCGACGCCGAAGTCGCTGAACCTGGCTACGCGGCGATGAGCCTGGCCGACAAAACGAAAGTTCACCTGAAGCGGCTGCACGATTCCGGCCGCTGCACCCCGGCAGAGTTTCAGCGGATGAGCCTGGCTGATGTCTCCACGGCCCGCGCGTTCGTTCGGCATCGTGCTGGCTTGCCGATGGGTGCTTGCCAGTCGCCCGCGCCGGACGAAATCAGCCGTACAGCCAACTGGGCGTTGGGTCGCAAGCCTGTCGCCGCGAAGTAGCCGCCGCAAGTTCTCACTCTTTCTTCACAACATTAGGAATCTCAAAATGCCCACGACAATGACCGCACCCGCTCCCACGAGCACCCCGGCGCCGGCCCCCGCGGCAGGCGCTCCGTCCGCAAGGATTGGCGGGGGTTTTGAATTCTCTTCCGGCGACACCGGCGGCGGCTGGTCCGGTGCGATTGTCAACCTGCGCCGCTCGCCGCCGGAAACGTTTTTATTCGCCGAACTGTGTCCCGAGATTGGCCAGTCAGAAACCAGTTTCGAGGCATCGGAAAAGCTGGCCAGATATAACGGCCTCCTCGATGAAATCCGCAACGCCGATCAAGGCCTGGCCGAGTTCCGCCGCAAGGCCGCGGACGCCGAAGTCGCCGCCGTCGAGGCTCTGACGACCGGCCCGGGCGATGTCATGAGCGAGGTCGCCGCCGACGCCGCGATGGGCGACCTGAGCGACATGAAGTCCCACCGCTCGCGACTGGTCCGCGCCGCCCGACAACTCTACGCGGAGCTGACCGAGGAATGGAAATCCACTCGCAATGTTTCGCGGCGGCGGCTGCTGGAAGAGTCGATTGCAAAGCAAAAGCAGCTCAAGGGAGAAATCGCCGCCGTGCTTCAGCCGTTGCTCGACACGCTCAACCGCGAGACCGCCAGATTTCAGAAGCTCAACGGCGGCTTGATCGCCAGCGATACCACGGATCTGATCGTCGCGCCGCCACGCGAGTAGTTCCCCATCCCCGTCCGCGTCCCCCGTTCCTGAAGGAGAAATCATGTCGGCCGAATTACGAGTAGTGCTGGTCGATGAAGGGAAGGCGACACCGCCAGATCCCGGCAACGCCACGACTACAGAGTTCCCACCTGGTCCCCGAGCCCGCGACCCCGAAGAGCAAGCCAGCCGCGGCCCACGGGCCGATCGATGGAGAGGCACGCCGCGGGATGACGGGAAGGAATCCGGGCCAGTCCGCGGCGCCAAGGCAAGAGGGCCGACAGAAGGCTCCGACGCCATCATGGCGGAGCTGAAACGAGCGGTGACCACCGCGGCCGATGCGATCGGTGCTGGTGGCTTGGCCCGCCATGCAATCTCCCTGGCTGATGGATTTCAGCGGCTGCTGGCGTCGATCGCCGGGGCCGCTGCAGCTCGGGCCGTGGAATCGACAGCAACCGGCGTGAGGGCGGCAAGGTCCGCCAGGCCATCGCCAACAGTCGGTGCAAGAGCCCCGGATTTCGAGACAATCGACGCCGACTTCGAGGTCAAGGGTCCGCGACCTACACCTGCAGCAACAGGAGCCAAGCCGGGACTGGGCGGGCTGATCGTGCCGCCGCGGGGGCTGACGACGCAGGGCGCCAAGACGACCGTTCAAACGTTGGCAGTGACCGGAGCTCGCGCCGTCGCCCCTGTGGCTGGTGCATCCGCGACGGCTGGCGGGAGTGCCGCGATCATGGCTCAGTTGGCGGCCGCTGCTGGCCCTGCTGCCATCGCCGTCGGTGCTCTGGCGGCTGTCACCGGCGCCGCCGTGGTCGGAGTCAAAAAACTGATCGACGTTTTCGACCACGAGGCCGATCGGCTGCAAGGCTTCAACGCATCGCTGGCGGGAGCAAAAGCCACGGCCGACATTCGCAACACAATGAACGACCTGCGACGGGCACAGCGGATTGGGCCGAATCTGGCAGGGTTCACGGATCGTGAAAGCCGGTTCAATGAAGCGTCTTCCCGGTTCTATACGGAAGTGCTGCAAGAGTTACTGAAGATCGAAGAGCTACTTAGCCCGCTGACGGAGAATTCAATCGCAGCCCTGCAGGCGATCACCGAAGCCCTGCCGTTGCTAATCTCGCTCAATAAGTATCATCAGGACGGACTAAAGATTTTCGTAGATGCCGTGAGCAGTGGCCAAGCTGAAACCATCAAGTTGCTGCGGCGGTGGTTCGGTTGGATGCAGGACGAATCCAAAGAGGAGAATTCCACCGACCCATTCATGGACCAGTTTTTGGCGGAGTTCGTTGGCGACGTGGAGCGACCAGGCCGACCCGCCATGCCGCCCGCTGGCGTGCCCCTCATTCCGTAACCGACTAGGAGCGAGCGGACGTGAAAACCAAAACGAAGTCGAGGGCGCGACGGACGCCGCGGAAGTTGCCGGCGTTACCACCGCAGCCCCCGCTGGCTATCGCTCTGCAGCTCGCCGCCGCGTTCCACTTGCTGATGATCTTGTCGCCGCGGGTTGAAATGCGAGCGTTCTACAGCCGCGTGGCGATCGAGGCAGCGGAATGGCTGGCGGTTGCCGGCGAGCGGCCAGCGGAGTTTTGGGCGTGGTTAGAGGCGGTGAAGCGGGAGCGGAAGAGGTTGGCGAGAATATCAAAGTAGGTTTTTCATTCTCATACCATGATGGAGTTCGATTATGGCAAGCGAAGCGGTTATCAACATTCAATTGACCGACGCACCATCGACGCCGCTGGCAAAGTTACACCGCGGCTTGGCGATGATGCATGAGGGACTGGCGGAGCTTACTGGCCCGCCAGCCGCTTCATCTCTTTCAACTGGCGGATTGCCTCAACAACACGATCGTTTAAGGCCAGAAGTGCCTGACACACTTGCCGCGCCTTCTGGTCAGTAGCTCCATCGGCCAGCAAATCGCGAGCGAGTTTAATGTCTGTGTCCGACGCTGTTGATAACTTGACTTCAAAATCGGCCATCATTCGATCCTTTCGAGGTAGGGGCGTGCTGGGTGGTTTGGCGACTGATCCAGCACGCCCCGATTTTCCACCCTTGAAGCCTGAAAAGCTACTAGCCACGAGCTACGAGCCAGAGAATAATTGCCCAAGGTCGCGCATGCCGGGCGATGCGACGGGCGCGAATATAGGACGGCCGCGGGGCCGGTGGGTCTTTGACAATTTGGTAAAGTTGTGCGTACTAGCCGGTGCTTGGCTCGCTGGGCGGTAGCTCTTTTGCCGTCTCTGCTGCAAGTTGTCGTTCATAAATCAGGTTTGCGTACTTGAATGATACATACATCCAAGAGACGCCGAGAATAGTGTATGCGGTGCGAAACACGATGGGGCTAGCCGCAATACCGGCCGATTGCACAAGTCGCATATTGCTATCGACTTTACCCAAACATTCCAGCGAAGCAAAGAATGTAGCGTCATCTTTTGCATCAATGAATTCCGCGAGTGACTCATTAACGCTCGGATCTCCTCCTGATTCAACAAAACATCTCGCAACGGCCTTTGCCGCCGACAGGACTGTCTCAAGCTTCAAGCCGTCCTCGTTTACAAATTGATAAGCCTCGATCTCGCTGGCGATTACAGATATGGACTTAAGCAAGACAAATGGAGATTGCGACTTGTCGCTCAGAATACGACAAATCGTCTCATACCTCTGCTGGTTGGTCATAAGCATACCTGACAGTCCAATTCTCTGAGACATGCCAGTTCCCACGAGAATCGTTGCCAGGCAGATATGAAAGATATGTCGGGCGTATGCAGCAAGCGATCGATAATACGACGGTGTGGAATGTTTGCCCTTTCGTGCCTTCGGATCGTCGATTGGCTGAAACATCGCATTAGATGATCTGCCTTTATGCATTACCTCAGACCTTGCGTCATAGAACTGATGAATCCAGCTATCAAGCCTAGGCACTCTTCCTACAAGTAAAGTGACCGCTTCCCTGAATCGCGAAGTTACGCTTTCTCCCGGCTCAAGATCCAATAGCGTCTCCAGTGCGATAGCTAATGATGAAATGGCTAGATCTGGATCAATCCCCTGAGAGGCTGACCGGTTGTACCATCTCAACGCTGAAGAAATGCGATCAGGCAGATCACCATTTACATCGCGGCCGTAATGGTCATCAAAAAGCTGAGACAAGTGCGGACTAAACCTGGCTTCGATCTCGATGGATAGATCCTGTGTAACATTCAGCCACATTTGTGGCGTTGGTGGATATATACGAGAGCCTTTGGCTGTCCAAATCGGCAGCAGGCCATTAACTTTCCCGGAATACCCCTGGACCCTTCCAGATTCATCCCTTGAAGCTGTCGGTTCGGGAGGAATCGCGATCACGTTATGATCGTGCCAGATCAACGAGTCAAAAACGCTTTCCGGCGAGAAGGCAAAAACTGATCCATGTTCCTCAGTAAGAAATGGACGACCATCGTCTCGCTGTGGAATGGTGTATGCAAACGTCACGAGAGTGTGAAACTCAATGAGTTGTCGCAATAGCAGGTCTCTATCAAAGATATCTCTCGGCTGCATTGCAGCGCACGTCATGGACTTGATTCGCAGATGATCCCTTATAAAAAACATCTCACTGAGCGTGATTACGTGTTCCGCCAGCGGTGGCTCGATTTCTCGGGGAATTGCCGTATTGCTAAAAAAGGTTAGCCGCCTGTATCGCACGGGACGTGTCGTATGAAGATACGGAAAAACAGCAATCAGTGGAGCGGTTGGGTCGCCATTCATATTCAAGGCGCCATAAGCACGGATGTTATCGGTGGCTCGGATTGCCGCAATCGTCCCCGATCCCGCCGCGAAAAGCTACTCCAGCCAGTCGTTCCAGCCGTGGCCGCTGCCCTGGTGGCTGATCACCACGCCCTTGCGAGGCGTCCGCAATGCCCAACGGCCGCGGCGGAACAGAAAACCATCGTCAAAGACTTCGGCCGGAGCATCGAAGCTCAGAACCTTCTGGGGGACGTGCGGCATGAACGGCCCGCCATCCTTACTCACCTGGCAGCGAGTGCCCGGCATCACGACGTAAGTAATCTGCCAACTGCTCATGTTGGCAAGTTAAGTCATCCGGCCGCGAACGTACACTACGGGCTGCCGCCGTGGACAGAGCTACTTGCCACGCTCCCGCCCGCGAATGACCTTGCCGACGTGATGCGTCGAGCGCAAACTGACCGGCGACCAGGCGGTGCTCCGTGCCAGAAAAACCTCAACCCTGCCCAAAATGCGGCAAGGCGTGCGAGTTGTTCGCCACTCACCTTCACTACGCGCTCGGAAGCCCTAAGCGGCCGAGTAGCGTCATTGCCGTTTACGAGTGCGAGTGCGGCACGTCATTCACCAGCACTAGGTCAATTTTGCCGCGGCCGAATGAATGGGGCACAGCAAGCAAGCCGCAGTAGGCCGCTACTAGCTCGGCTTCCCCGCTTCGTCGTTCGCGATTGCCAGAATCATCTCCGGCAGAGTGAGGTCGCGTGGCAGCGGATCAACGAGCCCCAGGCCAAACCGCCGACGGTACAGAGCAATGAGGGTCTCCGGTTCGCTTTTGCGAAGGGCGTCCAGTTCGGCCACGCGGGCGGCAAGCTGATCGGGGGTCATGACGGCAGTGTCGTTTCTGGCGCCGCGAAAAGCAACCGCCGCCAGCGAACGGCCGCCCAGAAGTCGAGGCCGGGCCGCACATGGAGTTGCCCAACGAGGGCGCGACCAGTTCCCGACCCCGACATGGTTAGTGTGACGCGGGGCGATGGGCGATGCAATTGTTATTCGACTCGGCTTGACGAGCGACCCGCGGGCAGAACAAACTACAGGTGCTAAATCCTAGACGCCCTCTTGGCCCACGCTGGGCCGGGACACGGCGTAACAGTGTCCGATGCTAATTCCTAGAAATCCAGGCGGCAGGCTCATGCGACTCTCTGTGTGTTGATCCCAAAAGGATCTTCGTAGTCGGGCGACCGAGCAGCCGCTCTAGGCGGTAGCGGAGTCGTGTGAGTCTGCCGCCCATTTTTGCATCGCCGCGCTAACGGCGTGCATGAAGGGTTGAACCAATGTCCTCACGTCCTTCCCGCAAAGTGGCCGCCGCTCTGGCAGCCCGTTCCTTCCCGGTCCAATCTGTCGGACCAATCTATCCGCTCCGCGTGCCGCACGACGGCAACCGCGGCACGACGTACGAAGCCACGCCCGAGGATTTGCGACTGCTGGTGTCGATCGGCTGGCTTGTCGGCTGGAAATTCGATGCGGCCGAAGTCGGCCAGAAGGCGGTGAATCATGTTTAACCGCCTGCCACTGCACTACTTCATCCCGGCACGAAAACCCAGCGTGGCCGACAAGATCCTCCGCAACATCCACGGGCTAAAGCTCGAATTGCTCCGCGGCGCTTTCGACGACGGCGAGCCCGAGACGTTCGCCAGTTTTGAAATCCACGGTACGCTGCCAGACGACGGCGACGCTGCCGCGCTGCTGGCCGCCGTGCTTCGCGAATTCCGCACGCCGCAAAGTGGAGAAAGCGAAGGTGTCGAATGAACGCTACACCCTCAACCCCGCTCGCCGTTTTTTGCACCGACTGCTACGCCAATCGCGGCGGCGGTGGCAAGCCGCCCGGTCCGCACCTGCTGGCGTCGCAAATGCTCGTCATCAATCACCTACAGCGGATTCTCGACAGGCAGCCCGTACTGGCCGACCTGTCGGCCGAATTGCTGCAGCGGCTCATCCATCACCTGGAAAGTATCGGCTTGTCGCCGGATACCGTCACGGTTGTCCACAACACACTGTTGACGCTCTGGCGATGCGTGGCCGATTGCGGGATCGTGCCGATCGACGCGGCCTACCGCAGCAAACTGTTTCGGCATCGCGAACTGGACGGCGGCCTGCAACAGCTCGACGCGGAATCGCCGGGCACGCTTTGGCATTACTGCGTGACGGAATTGTTCCGCAAGAACATTCGCATTCGCAGCGAGGAAACCAAGCGCCAATATCGGTACGCCTTCGGGGACTTCAAGGCGTTTCTGGGCCGCGAGCCGATGCTCGATGACTTGACCGACGACAATCTCGTACTGCTCCTCAAGTCGCTGGCGGAGAGACTGTCGGCCAAGACGGCGAACGAGCGAGTGGGGCGGTTGCGCTGTTTGTGGAACTGGCGAGCCAAACGGGACCGCTCGATACCGTTCCCCACGATCCAGAAAATGAAAGTTCCCAAACGCATCCCGCGGGCCTGGACTCGCGACCAGCTCGACAAGCTCTTGGATGCCTGCCAGCGTATGCCCGGCAATATCGGCAGCGTTTCAATCGCCGATTGGTGGACGGGAATCCATCTTGTGATTTGGGATTGCTCCGAACGCATCGGGGCGGTGCTGGCCATCCGCTGGGAATGGCTCGACTGGGATACCGGCGACTTGCTGATTCCCGCCGAGGCCCGCAAGAGCATGGAGCGCGACATGGCCTATCGGCTGAATCCCGAAACGCTGGTAGTGCTGCGGCGGTTGCAAGCGTCTGGCAGTGACCTTGTGTTCCCGTGGCCCTACCGTGGTCGCGGTGGCATCTACGATCACTACAAGGCACTGCTGACGCTGGCCGGGCTGCCGCATGAGAAGTGGAAATCGGCGTTTCACAAGATTCGCAAGAGTGTGGCGTCACATTTGGCCGCGGCTGGTTACGATGCGTCGATTGCTCTGGGTCACTCTTCACCGCAGGTGACACGGGATTCGTACTTGGATCCTCGCATCGTCTCGTCGGCCCGCCCGAGCGAGGTGCTGTTCAGGCCGGGAACGCCGCAGACCGACCCGTTCACAGTCGAGGCCGTAGGGTTCACCGTGAGCGCGGCGACGTGCGACGTGCCGCCGGTGTTGAATCTTCCCGGTCCAGTGTCATCGCCAGTGACTCCGCCCACACGCCGCGGCAGGCCCGCACGCGAAACACTCGGCAGCATGTTGTCGCCGGATCAACTGCCGCCGCTCGACTCCGTCCCGTGCATCGTACTGGATGATGAGCCGCATGAACCATTTGTTCCGCGACCGCGAGCCAAGCGGCTGGCCGTGTCGCAACCGCAACCGATCAACCCGACGCCCGAGCTGCCAGACGTGGCCGCTTTGGCTGAATTGGCCTGGCTATAACAATCACCCCGCGGGCAACGTGGCAGCCGCTGGCCGGAGCGAAACCGGCGACTAGCGCGGCGGCTGACGGGGCCGGGCGTGACGTCCACGACGCTTCACCGGCCTGCCCGTGGTTTTTCAAACCTTCAACCTGAAACGAGATAACCGTGAAATCTATTTGCCCCGCCTGCCGTCGTCGGCGCCGCATCATCCGTGAGCTGACCGCCATGCTCGCCGGCTCGATGTTCGCCAGCGGCCTGCTGTTCGGCGTGATGCTGACTGCGGCGCTGCTGCGGATTGTGAGATAGATCGAAACCTCCCGTTACGGAAATAATTCCGGAACGGGAAAAATCTGCGGCGCTGCTGCGGATTGTGAGATAGATCGAAACCCTATCAACCCGAGCCCGTCGCCGAGTCGCGGCGGCAAGTTCTCAAACTGGAAAACGACGTATGAGCGATTTAGCCAAAATAATCCTACAAGCAAAGCCGGGAACGTCAGACAACGATGCCGCGGCAGTTGCTGGCCGAATTCGCGACGCGGCCAATGCCGTAATGCAACTTATGGCCGAGCGTCACTTAGAGCTGAAGCTCAAGTCAAAAGTCTGGCTTCAACTTCGCGAGCAACTGGCCGCCACGATCGCGGAAGCCGCGCTCATCAAGGTTGTTCCGATTCTCAAGTCGATCAAAAAGCGTGACTATCGCTAACCACCACCACCCCGCCGTCGGCCGCAAACTGGCGGCGGGAATTTTTCCTTGAGGAGCTGCCCATGAACTATCGCCAAGCTGCAGATGGTGAACCGCTGACCGCGGGACAACTTGCCAATGCGGCGTTTAGAACCAGCTTGTCGAGCGACGATCCTTCGCCGCGCCACGACATCCACGGCGAGTGGTATTGCGAGAACGAGCACTGCCCCGTCCGTGAGGTCCGCGTCAACGCCAAGTGGCCAGAAGGCGATCGGCCGAAGATGCCGCGATTCGCCTGCCCGTCGTGCGGCCTGAATCTCAAGTTCCACGGTCACGTTAAAACTACCACCCTTACCCCTGAGTGAGTGTTATGAAAACCGGACGCAAATCTTGGATCGGCCAACGCAAAGGCGACGTCGCCACCCTCGGGGCCAATGCCGCCCCGTGGATCGTGTTTTGGAATGACACCAACGGCAAGCGGAAAGAGCAGAACTGCGGCAGCGGTGAAGCGGGCCGCAAGCTGGCCAAAAAGAAATCCGACAAGCTCCACGCCCAGCTACTCACTGGCACGTACGACCAGACCAAGGCGGCCGACTGGAAAACATTCCGCACGGAATACGAAACCCACGTCGGCGCCCGCCTGTCGCCGCGGTCCAAAGAGTCGATCGTAAAATCCCTCTCCCATTTCGAGCGGCACGCGAAGCCCGGTAAGGTCGCGTCGTTCACCACCAAGACGATTGATGCTTTCGTTTCCGCTCGCCGCGACGACGACGGCCGCAAGGGCGGCGACAAGGTTTCCCCAGCGACGATCAACCAGGATCTGCGCAACCTCAAGGCGATGCTGCGCAAGGCGAAGAAATGGGGCTACCTGAAAGACGTTCCCGACGTGGAGTTTGTCCGCGAGCCCGGCAAGCTGCCGCGGTTCGTGGCTCAGGAGCATTTCGCGGCGATGTACGGCGCGGCGGACGCGGCTAAGTTCCCGACGGGCGCCGGCCTGCCGTTCACCGCTGGCGACTGGTGGCGGGCCTTGCTGGTATTCGCCTATATGACCGGCTGGCGGATTCGGGAATGTCTGGCCCTGCGGCGGACCGACCTGGACCTAGACGCGGGCCGGGCGATCACTAGGGCCGCCGACAACAAGGGCAACCGGGACGATTCGGTGAAGCTCGCCCCCGTGGTGGTCGAGCACCTGCAGAAAATCAAGAGCTTTCAGACGTTCGTGTTCCCGTGGCTCAAAAACGAGCGGGCCTTGTGGAGCGAGTATGCGACGATCCAGACGGCCGCCGGCATCCACCTGGCCTGCGATGCCGACCACGAGCACACGCCCGCCTGCCACCTGTATGGCTTCCACGATCTACGTCGGGCCTTCGCCACGATGAACGCCCCAAACCTGACGGCCGACGCCCTGCAGAAGCTAATGCGGCACAAGAGCTACGCGACCACGCAGCGGTACGTGAACATGGCCAGCCAGGTCGATAAGGCCGTGGATGCGCTCTTCGTGCCCGAGGTGCTCAGGACTAAAGCGGTAGGTGGATAATAGGTGGATTCAACGTGTGGCACGCTCTCGAAAATCGCCGTAAGTCTGTAGCCGGGACGGGGCTCGAACCCGTACGTCCCTAACGGGACACAGGATTTTAAGTCCTGTGCGTCTGCCAATTCCGCCACCCGGCCTAAAGCGGCTTTTTCACTGTGAATTGCCGCATAAACTGTTGTTGCTAATAGCTTTGCGTCACCATCCGATGTGGTAGCTCCACTCGCATTCAGTCGCTCCATCTTACCCAGTTCAGCACCCCTCCGCGCCTCAACTGCTGCGCCTACTGCTGCGCGCTCTGGACCGTCTAAAAGTGCTTCCAGCTTGTCCAAAGCGTCGGCCCCGTCTCCCGGAAACAGGTGCCCGTAGGTGTCCAGGGTCAGAGTAAGCCGAGTACGACCTCTGGCTTGATCCTGAGTTTCAGGACCGCGACAAACTGTTGTCAATGCTGCGCTCGTTCCCTGCGGACGAAATGACCGTTCGCCCGGTGAGCCAGTTCGTGAATAACGCGCGGAACCAAGGCGAAGCGTGCGTTGCTCCGGCCTGATGATTTGCGCTGCGTGAGTGCTATTCAAATAAGTTGTCTAGCGGGCTCACCCAAACGCTGTGGTCTCATTCTTCGTAGATGACATAGACAAATGCTTCGATAGCACCTGCGTCTGCCATTGCTGAGCCAGTAATTCTCACACGACGCCCATCTGCCACTGGCTGAATCACGCCCCATCCTGCCCCATTTGTCCCTCGTCGCGCGACCCACCAAGTTGCTAAGACGCGAGAACCGAATTCAGCATCATGTAGGTAATTACTTCCGCTTGGATTGAGTTGAAATGTCGGCCAACTGCCGTCCCCAGCATAATCCTGAGCATCTTTTGCTTTGCGGTTTTCACTATGAAAAATTGCCTTGAAGTATGTTGCCTTGAGTTTTGGAAAAGCATCACGAGTTACGTCTGAGGCAAGGACACGCCTTAGTGACGAATCATTGACTATCATTTCCGCGATCTTGTGTGCCTGGGAGTCTATTCGATATTTGTCAGTGATTTCTTTTACGTCACGGGCCTGCTTCTCAATGTCGTTTCGTGCTGTTCGGATTGCCTCAATGGCTTTCTTAGATTCTTCATCACGCTCTGAAACCTTCGCAGCAATGCCGGTGATTTTCAGCAAATCAGGCTCAACTAGCGCCTTTACTCTACTGATTTCGTTGACCTCGGCAACTTTCGTAATCGTGAACAATGCGGCAGTGCAAATTGCGCCGATGATCGATGCGACGATCCCTGTAATCAGTGTCTTCTGGTCGAGGAAAGAGATAGCCATACGAGTGCTCTTCACATGATCTTTAAGGTGATTGCCCACATTACGCAACTGGTCCAAAAGTTCTTGCTGCTTGTTTGCTGGTAGCCGCAGAACATCCAGCGGCCACTGGTCCCCCTCTACCTCATTTTCGGGGATCAACTCAACCCGGATTTCGCCTTCGCCTAACTCAGATACATTTATGCAAACATCCACGCCGTCAAAGATGAGCGGCTTACCGTCAAACGGCAGCCACGTGTCACGGTGAAGGGCGGATGGGTTGCTCATTTGGCGTCCTCACGGTCAAGCTCAGTCGCGATTGCCCGCAGTCTGCGGGCAGTAGTTGACCCCCTCCGGGCGGAAAAGTCAAGCAACAAAAACCAGTCTCAAGGAGTTTCTCAACACGCACGGCTTGTCCAAGATGCGCCCGAGTGGTGTACGCAATGCCACCGCACGGCTATGCTGCCCGGAATGGACGCCAGCGAACTCACCACCAGTGAAGTGAGCGAACTCCACGAGCGGCTTCGACTGATGTTCCACTACCTGGCATCGCTGCAAAAGCGGATGGAAGAGCGGCAGTTCTACGGCGATGACCGGCTGTATCTTGAAGTGCGAACCGCCCGTTACGCCTTGCAACTGCACACCAAGGATTTGCACCGGCTGGCGTGCGGCCCGTCCTACGGCGGGAAAAAGCTACTCGATACGATCATGCGGCGAGAAAGATCCCCGAATCAGCGGCGAATAGTGGTAAAGGGCTTCAACCATGACCTTAGAGACGCTTCTTACCATCGCGTTTTCCGCGTGGCAAACACACAAGGCCAAAAAGTCGAGGGAGTACGAGGCGGCGGTAAAATGTGCTATCCGCTTGCTGGATGAACTAATGAACCTAGAAGATTTTCGTTCGGAAAAGGCGAAGCTTCTCCACACTGAGCTTCGCGTTTTCTATGACGCAGCATCTCAGCACTACCCGCCCAAGATGAGTTCGGGTTGGGGGGAATGGGAACTAGAGCAACTTCTAAAGGCAATCGCGGGTGCGAGAATCTACTTTTGGATACGCACTTACGATGGCACCACGTGGCTCGAAGGACTGGGCCGTAACGAATTGAACAAATTGGTTTTTTCCATTCCTGAGCATATCAAACATGATCGGATAATGTACTTGGGATCAAGCGATACCGGATTCGGACAGGCGCTGTCTGCCTCGCACGCAATAATGTTGCGATATCTGGCTATGAAAATTCAGGACGGGCAGACCGTTTCTGACCGGGACGTAGAACAACTGCGTGAAGAATGTATGAGAGTCTTCGCGCATCTAAAAACGAGGTTCACCGGATTCTTAAACTGATTCTGCCGTCAGACCGTTGCACAGACGGCTTCACGATATTCTCTGTCGAATCGAACCGGCACATTGTGGAATGGCAACCACGTCTCAGCCGCGAATTCCCGCAGCCGTTCCTCGAACTCAGGATCGTGAGGGCAGCCGTCTAACCCGTCATCGGTGCTCATCGGACGCATTGTAGCGTGTTCCCAAATCGTGCGTTCGACTTACCGCCGAACGACCTGCGCCCAACTGCTGCGCCTAGTGCTGCGCGCGATTGCAAAACGGCTGTTTTCCCAGAGATTCCTGCAAGCTCAAGAAGATTTTAAGTCCTGTGCGTCTGCCAATTCCGCCACCCGGCCGGTGACTCTGTTCTAACGATCAGGGAGAGTTCTGAGAACGCGGCGGTTCGCGGTGCGTTAGCGCAGCGTGGTCAAGGCGGGCCAGACGGGGCGGCCGGGCGCGTTTGTTTTCACGCTCCACAGGCTGCCGCCGGCGGTGATGTACAGCGTTTTCAGATCGTCGCCGCCGAAGGCACAGTTGGTCGTTTCGTCGCGTGGGATGGGGATGAACTCCAGCAGCTTGCCTTCCGGCGAGAAGACATAGACGCCGGCCGTGGGCTCGCTCTGCGTCTCGAAGGGTGGGTTCTGCCGGTTCAGGCCGGCGGCGACGAACAGCCGGCCGGCGGCGTCGAGCTTCATCCCGTCGGGGCCGCGAGTCGCTTTCCAATCGTGGATCAGCTTCTGCGTTGCAAAATCGACCGTACCGTCGGCCTTCAGGTCGAAGCGGTATAGCTTGTGCGCCCCGCCGACCGTGTTGTTATTGTTGTCGGCGACATACAGGTAGTTGTCATTGGGCGTAATGACCAGCCCGTTGGGCCGATCGACTTCGTGCGTGATGATTCGCGTCACCTTGGTTGGTTTGTCCGCGGCGTCCAGGTCGATGCGATAGACGCCCTCGATCTTCCGCCCCTGGTCATCGACGATCTCCATGCTCGAACGGTCGCCGTACCGCGGATCGGAAAAGTAAATCCGCCCGCGAGTGTCGATCGTCAGATCGTTCGGCTGGTTGTACCGCTTGCCTTCGTACTTGTCGGTCAGCACCGTCACCGTGCCGTCCTTTTCCAGACGCGAGACGCACCGCCGCACCGGCTCGCACATCACGAGGCGGCCTTCGCGATCGAACAGCAGGCCGTTGGTGCCGGCGTTCTCGCGATAGATGCTCTGCTGGCCGCCCTTGTCGCGGCGGTAGATGTGCCCGCCGCCGCTGGTGAGCAGCCCCAGCTGCGGATGCCAGGCGGGCCCTTCGCCCGCGCCCTGCTCCTGCAGCATCACCGGCTTGGCGCCCTGCGCGAGGATTTTCTCCTGTGCGATCGCAGCGGACGGCAGCGCCGCAAACACTGGGACCAAAGCAATCAACAGCAGAATCCGGACTGATTTCATGATGCGTCTCCTGACAATCAAATGGCGGCCACGATGTGAACGCCGGTCAGCGGCCCTCCAGGTGGGCCATCACCAGGGCCACGTCGGCCGGCGTGATGCCACTGATGCGGCCGGCCTGAGCGAGCGACAGCGGGCGAATGCGGGTCAGTTTTTCGCGGGCTTCCGTACGGAGGTGGCGTATCGACTGGTAGTTGAAACTCTCCGGGATTCGCTTTTCCGCCAGACGCCGCTGCCGGGCGACCTGCTGCTCCTGCCGGTTGATGTATCCGGCGTATTTCAGATCGTAAGTCACCTGCAGGGCCGCCTCGCGGGAGATGGTGGCCAGCTCCGGCGCATGGGAGGCGACCTCTTCCCACTGGACCTCCGGGCGGCGAAGCAATTGCTCCAACGTCACGCCTTGCGCGCGGGTCCGCGCGAGCACGGCCAGCGCCGCGGCGATCTCGGCCTCTTTCGCTTGCAGGCGTTGCCACCGCGGATCATCGACCAGGCCGGCGGCGCGGCCGATCGCGGTCAGCCGGCGGTCGGCGTTGTCGTGCCGCAATAGCAGCCGGAACTCCGCCCGGCTGGTGAACATGCGATAGGGTTCATCGACGCCACAGGTGACCAGGTCGTCGATCAGGACGCCGATATAGGCGTCTTCGCGGCCGATCGCCAGCGGCGGCTTGCCCTTTAGCGCCAGCGCGGCGTTGGCGCCCGCCGCGAGGCCCTGTGCCGCGGCTTCTTCGTAACCCGTTGTTCCGTTAATTTGGCCGGCGAAATAAAGCCCCTGGACTTGCTTGGTTTCCAGCGACGGCCAGAGCTGGTCGGGTGGGCAGTAGTCGTACTCAACGGCATAGCCATAGCGCATGATCTGCGCGCTCTGCAGACCCGGAATCAACCGAAGCATCGCGTCCTGCACGTCGCGCGGCAGGCTGGTGGAGATGCCGTTGACATACACCTCGTGGGTGTTGCGGCCTTCGGGCTCCAGGAAGAGCTGGTGGCTCTCCTTGTCGGCGAACCGCACGACCTTGTCTTCGATGGACGGGCAGTACCGCGGCCCGCGCGACTGAATCTGCCCGCTGTACATCGGGGCGCGATGCAGGTTGGCCCGAATCAAGTCGTGAACCGCGCCATTGGTATGCGTGATCCAACAGGGCATCTGGTTCGCGGCGATGCGCTGGCGGCCGGCCTCATCGGTCAGAAACGAAAACGGCTCCGGATCGTCGTCGCCCGGCTGCAGCTCGCACTGTGAAAAGTCAATCGAGCGACCGTTCAGCCGACAGGGCGTGCCCGTCTTGAACCGTTCGACGCGAAAGCCGAGCCGGTGGAGCGCGCCGCTAATGCCGGTCGTCGTCCCTTCGCCCGCCCGGCCGCCCGGCGTCTTTACCTCGCCGGTATGCATGATGGCCGAGAGGAAGGTGCCAGTAGTGAGCACGACGGCACTGGCCCGGTATTCGACCCCACCGCGAACGCGGACGCCGACGACTCGCTGTGCGCGGCGAGTGGTGCAGTCGTGCGGCGCGGTCGATTGCAAATTGGCAATTTGCAATTGCAAATTATCAATTGACAATGCTCCGCCCCCTGTCCCCTGTCCCCTGTCCCCTGTCCCCTCGACCAACAAGTCCTCCACCACCTCCTGCCTCAGCACGATGCCCCGCTGCTCCTCGACGAGCCGCTTGACCTCGAACTGGTAGCCCTTCTTGTCGGCCTGGGCCCGCGGGCTGTGCATCGCGGGGCCTTTGCGGCGGTTGAGCAGGCGGAACTGAATGCCGGTGGCGTCGATCGCCCGGCCCATGACGCCGCCCAAGGCGTCGATTTCACGGACAATCTGGCCCTTGGCCACGCCGCCGATCGCCGGGTTACAGCTCATCTGGGCGACCGTGTCGCAGTTCGTCGTCAGCAGGCCCACCCGCGCCCCGATCCGCGCCGCGGCCAGCGCCGCCTCGACGCCGGCATGGCCAGCGCCGATCACGAGCACGTCGTACTGGTAGTCGCTGGCTGGCATACTTCGTATCGTAGGTGAGAACAGGGTGTTGAGGACAGGATGGCGGAGTCAGGAGTCAGGAGTCGTGCTTCAGGCGTCAGCAACAGGAGTCTGGGGCGGGCACGTAGTCGCTACGGCGGCGGATAGGGACGCAGTACCAAGTACTCAGTACTCGGTACGGTGTTTCCCCGACCGCTCCTCCGGCGGCACACGCCTTCTCTTCAAAACATGCAAATCGCCCAGCAGACATTCGTTATCACTGGCGGGGCCTCTGGACTCGGAGCCGGCACGGCGCGGCGATTGGTAGCGGCGGGTGCGCGTGTCGTCATTGCTGATTTGAATGCTGATGCGGCCCATCACCTGGCTCAAGAGCTTGGAGATCGAGCGGACTATGCGTGGCTCGACGTAACGGCGCCGGACACGGCTGCGAACGTTATTGAGGCAACCATCGAAAAATTCGGCGCATTGCGCGGCCTGGTGAGCTGCGCCGGCATTCTCGGCGCGGCGCGGATTGTGGGCCGTGACGGACCGCACGACTTGGCTTTGTTTCAGAAGGTGATTCAAGTCAACCTCGTCGGCACGTTCAACATGCTGCGGCTGGCCGCCGCGGCGATGGCCAAGAACGAGCCGAATGTCGAAGGGGAACGGGGCGTCATCATTAATACGGCGTCGGTCGCGGCCTTCGAGGGACAGATCGGCCAGGCGGCTTATGCAGCGTCCAAGGGCGGCGTGGCGTCGCTGACGCTGCCGGCTGCGCGGGAGCTTTCGCGATTCGGCATTCGCGTCGTGGCGATCGCGCCCGGCATCTTCGACACGGCGATGATGTCTGCCGCGCCTGACGCCGTCCGCAACTCCCTCGCTGAGCAAGCCGCGTTCCCGCCGCGGTTCGGCCGCCCGGACGAATTCGCCCAGCTCGTGCAGCAGATCATCGAAAACCCCATGCTCAATGGCACGGTCCTCCGCCTCGACGGTGCCGTGCGCATGGCGGCCAAATAGCCGGAGGCCAACGGCCTCCGGAGTCCCTCGAATGGATCGTCCATGTGCGGGACTCCGGGACCAGGTTTGGTCCCGGCTAATCCCGCAGCGCCGCCGGCAGTCGGTGTTGCCGCACTCCGTCGTAGCTTTGCAACACGGCGAAGCGCCGCAGCGCCGCGGGAATGCCGACGGCAGTGAAACCGGGGTGTCCGGTGGCAGGGTAGGGGCCGCCGTGGTTCATCGCGGGGCTGACCGCAACGCCGGTCGGCATCTTGTCGTTCAATAGCCGGCCGACCTTGGGCCGCAGGCGGAAGGCGATCTGGTCGTATGCCGCGTCGTCGCTGCCGCCTGTGTGTGAGTAAATGCAGCCGGTGAGGTTGCCTTCGAGGTGTTCGACGACCTTGCAAGCCTCCTCGATGTCCTCGGCGACGACCGCCAGCGCGGCGTTGCCGAAGGCTTCGGTCTGCAGGGCGTCGGGCGCTTCGAGGAACTGCTGGCCGCTGGCTCGCAACAGCGTGTTGGGCTGGCAATAGCCTTGCCCACCGCTGCCTTTGGCGGCGACGAGCGTGTGCGCTCCGGCGCGAATCAACATGCCGACGCCTTGTTGCAGCGACTTGGCGACGCCGGCCGAGAGCAGCGTTCCGACGGGGGCCGCCTTGAATTTCTCGACCACCTTGGCCAGAAAATCCTCAGTCCCTTCGCCGGCCACCAGAATCAGCAGACCCGGATTCGTGCAAACCTGG
>Ga0184625_10000262_pt1 | contig 18258 bp, 15 predicted proteins | sample PLM3_30_b1_FD_133151 | JGI IMG/M metagenome (GOLD analysis project Ga0184625, IMG submission 133151) | Groundwater sediment microbial communities from an aquifer in East River, Colorado, USA - PLM3_30_b1 | ecosystem: Environmental > Terrestrial > Soil > Riparian zone | place: USA: East River... | reverse complement strand
CGACGAAAAATGTCCGCATCAACGTCCTTTGCCCCGGCTTTTTCCCCGCCGAGCAAAACCGCAAGATTCTCGACCAGGAGCGCGTCGATAACATCATGCGCGGCACGCCGATGAAGCGGTTCGGCGAACCGCACGAGCTGGTCGGACCAGCCCTCCTGCTGCTCGCCTCGCGGGCCGGCTCGTTCGTAACCGGCGAAGACCTCTACGTCGATGGCGGATTCACGTCGATGCGATTCTAATCATGGCTCACACGGTTGTGATCTTCGGTGCGTCCGGCGACCTCACCAGCCGCAAGCTGATTCCGGCGCTCTATTCGCTGCATCACAAGGGGCGCTTGCCCAAGGAGACCCGCGTGGTCGGCGTCGCGCGGACGAAGTTCAGCAGCGAAGCCTGGCGGGAGGAATTGACCGCTTCGACGCAGAAATTCGCCGGCAAGGATTTTGACGCAGCCGCCTGGCAGGCTTTCGCCGCGAATGTGTTCTATTTGCCGGGCAACATCGACCAGCCGGCCGATTTCGCGGCCCTGGCGAAGTTTCTCGAGCAGCTCGAAGGCGGCGCGAGCGCGACGCGCGTCTATTACCTCTCGACTGCGCCGGGGCTGTATCCCACGGCGATCGCGAATCTCGGTTCGTCCGGGCTGGCTGATGAAACTCGCGGCGTGCGGCGAGTGGTGATCGAAAAGCCCTTTGGCACCGATCTGAAATCAGCCCAGGAGCTGAACCGGTCCACGCACCAGGTGTTTGCCGAGAACCAGGTCTATCGCATCGATCACTACCTCGGCAAAGAGACGGTGCAAAACCTGCTGGTGCTGCGGTTTGCCAACTCGATTTTCGAGCCGCTCTGGAACCGCCGCTACATCGACCACGTGCAGATCACCGTGGCCGAAGAGGTCGATGTCGGCCGCCGCGCGGGCTATTACGATCAGGCGGGCGTGCTCCGCGACATGTTCCAGAACCACCTGCTGCAGCTGTTGATGGTCATCGCGATGGAGGCCCCGGCCCGCTACTCGGCCGAATTCATCCGCGACGAAAAAGTAAAGGTGCTGCGGGCCATCAAGCCGCTGATCGGCGGCGATTTTGCGGCCAATACGCTCCGCGGTCAGTACGAAGGCTATCGTCAGGCCGAGGGCGTGCCTCCGACCAGCCAGACCGCGACCTTCGCCGCCCTCAAGCTCAACATCGATAACTGGCGGTGGCAGGGCGTACCGTTCTATCTGCGGTCGGGCAAGGCGATGAGCTGTCGCACGTCGCAGATCGTGATCCAGTACCGCCAGCCACCGATCATGATGTTCGAAAACGGCCCGCGGTCGCACGTCGATCCCAACAAGCTCGTCGTGCAGATTCAACCGGCCGAGGGCATTCAACTGCACTTTCAGACGAAGGTCCCCGATGCCGGCATGAAGCTGCGGACGACCGATCTGGATTTCAAATTCTGCCGCGAGTTCACGGGTACGATTCCCGACTCCTACCAGCGGCTGCTGCTTGACGCCCTCACGGGCGACGCCAGCCTGTTCGCCCGCCACGACGAAGTCGAGGTCGCCTGGAGCATCATCGACCCGATCCTCGCCGCCTGGAACAGCCCCGCCGCGCCGCCGCTGGAAATCTATCCGCGGGGCGATTGGGGCCCGCCAGCCAGCGACCAGTGGATGCGTGCCCAGGGCCGCGAGTGGTTCGACGTCTGCCCGGTTTTGCACTAGGGCCAGGCAATGCACTGGGTTTTCTTCGACTCCAACGGCTGGGACTACGACGTCGCCACGCCGCTGGTCCGGCCGCTCGGCGGTTCGCAGTCGGCGCTGTGCTACCTCGCCGCGGCGCTGGCCCGCCGCGGCCAGGACGTGACCACCGTCACCGCCACGAGTCAGCCGCGCATGGTGGAAGGCGTGCGGTGCTTGCATCAAGCCAGCGTGCCGATCGAGCTGCTCAGCCGGCCGGGCACGGTCATCGTCGCGCTCAACGAGCCGGGCGGCCTGGCCCAGCAACTGCGGCAGGCGCTCGGGCCACGCGTTCCGCTGATCCTCTGGACGCAGCACGCCCACGATCAACCGGCCGCGCAGCCCCTCCGCGATCCCGCCGTCCAAAGCCTGTGGAACCGCATCGTGTGCGTTTCGGATTGGCAGCGGCGGTGCTACTGGCAGTCGCTGCGCATTCTGCCGGAGCGGATCGACGTGCTCCGCAACGCGATTTCGCCCGCCTTCGGCAAACTCCCGGCCGATTCCGCCGCGCTGCTGGCCGCTAAGTCGGCGCAGGTCCGCCTGGCCTATACCAGCACGCCGTTTCGCGGGCTGGATGTGCTCATTCATTGCTTCCCCGAGATTCATCGGCGGCATCCGGACTGCCGGCTGGAGATCTATTCCAGCATGCAGGTCTATCAGCAAGCGGCTGTGGACGATCCGTATCGGTCGCTGTACACCCAGTGCCAGACCACGCCGGGCGTGCATTATCGCGGCTCGCTGTCGCAGCAGCAGCTCGCCCGCGAGCTGGCCGGCGTGAGCATTCTGGCTTACCCAAATACGTTCGCCGAAACGAGCTGCATCGCTGTAATGGAAGCGCTCGCCGCCGGGCTGTTTGTCGTGACCAGCGACCTGGGCGCACTGAGCGAGACCTGCCAAGGCCACGCCCACCTTCTTCCGCCGCTCGGCCCTGGCCGGTCGGCCGTCGCATTCGCCAGGGATTTTGTCTTGGTCTGCTGCGCGGTAATTCGAGGCATCGACACCGACCCGGCCGGCATTGCGGAGCGGCAGTATCGGCAAGCCAGGGCAATCGCCGCCACGTGCAACTGGGACGCTCGCGCCGCAGAGTGGGAAGCGGCAGCCCGCAACTGGCTGGCCTGATCGCGTACAATCGTCATTCGGGAGAGCCATCATGCGCGAAGCCACGGTCCGGCTGGTCGATGAAAACGGGGCGGGCGGCAAGGTCCGCGAGGTCTTCGACGACATCAAGCGGACGAAGAATATCGACTTTGTCCCGGCGCTCTGGCGGGCGCTGGCAACGAATCCCGACCAGCTGGAGTTGGTCTGGCGGCAGCTCAAGGCCCTGATGCACCCCGAAGCGGCCGGCCGCACCAGCCCGCTCGACGCCAAGACCCGCGAGATCATCGCGCTGGTCGTCAGTGCGACGAATGGGTGCTCCTACTGCGTCAACTCGCACACGGCCGCTTTGCGCAAGCTCGGCGTCGATAGCCAATCGCTGGGCGAGATTCTCTCCATCGCCGGCCTCTTCAACATGACCAACACCCTGGCCGACGGCTATCAAGTCGAGCCGGATGTGCTGCCGCCGCTCGAGTAGGTCCCGTCTGCCGGACGGGACCTTGGGGAGCGCAGCGACCTCGCCGGCCAAGGTCTCGCCCGGCAGGCGAGACCTACATTGACATCTACTGGTTTTGCCGTAGAATGGTCGCGATCGAGGAGCCGCCGCGATGCGATTGAAGTTTGGCTTGCTGTGCCTGATGTTGCTGCCGATTCGAACCGCGGCTGCCGCCGAACCGGAAGGTCCGTTGCTGTGGTCGTTTCGCCCGATCGCGAAGCCGACTGTCCCCGCGATGGGCGACGCCGGTTGGGCGAAGGACGACCTCGACCGGTTCGTGCTCTCCAAGCTGATAGCCGCGGGGCTCCAGCCGAATCCTGATGCCGACCGGCTCACGCTCATTCGCCGCGTGTCCTATGACCTGACCGGCCTGCCGCCGGCCGCGGCGGACGTGGCTGCCTTACTTGCGGTCACTCCATCGCTCCGTCCCTCCGTCCCTCCGTCCAGCCAGGAGGGAGAGAGGGAGAGAGGGAGCGACGGAGTGAGCGATTGGTACGCGGCCTACGTCGATAGGCTCCTCGACTCGCCGCGCTTCGGCGAGCGCTGGGGCCGGCATTGGCTCGATGTGGCCCGCTATGCCGACAACACGGGCCGCGTCTGGAACGCGCCGCTGACCTACGCCTTTCGCTATCGCGACTACGTCATCGACGCCTTCAACAAGGACAAGCCCTACGACCGTTTCATTACCGAGCAATTAGCAGGCGATCTACTGCCGGCGAAGTCGGTGGCTGAAGAGCGAGAGAACCTCGTTGCGACGGGCTTTTTGGCGCTCGGCGCTCACGATTTGCAGACGCTGAGCCACGAGCAGTTCGTGATGGACGGCATCGACGACCAGATCGACGTGACGACGCGTGCGTTTTTGGGCCTGTCGATCGCCTGCGCCCGCTGCCACGACCACAAGTACGATCCAATCACGACGCGCGACTATTACGCGCTGGCCGGCATCTTTTACAGCACTGCGATGCTGCCCGGCGTGGCCCATCAGCGCGAAATGGCCGGCGGCGGCTACGTGAACCCCTCGAAGCTGCAAGTCCTGCCCACGACTGCGGGCCGGCCGCTCGCTGGCGAAACTGGCACGCACTCGATGAACGACTATCAGGACCGCTGGCGATCCGGCGAGCGGAAGATTCTGTTCACGACCGACCCCAACTTTGCGATGGGCGTTGAGGCAGCTAACCCGCGCGATTGCGAGATTCGCATCAAGGGCGAACCGAGCGATCGCGGCGAAGCGCCGCCGCGCGGCGACGTGCGGATTGCCGGCCTGCCGCGCTTGCAACAGGTGCCTGCCGATGCCGGCGGCCGGCTGGAACTGGCTCGTTGGCTCACGTCGGCCGAAAACCCACTGACCGCGCGGGTCATGGTCAACCGCGTCTGGCAGCACCTCTTCGGCCGCGGGCTCGTCCGCACGCCAGACGATTTCGGGGTCAATGCAGAGCCGCCGACGCATCCTGAATTGCTCGACCACCTGGCCGCGCGCTTTCGCGACGACGGCTGGTCCGTCAAGCGACTGATCCGCGCGATCGTGCTCAGCCGCACGTATCGCCAGTCGAGCGCCAGCCAACCGGTCGGGCAAGAGAAGGACCCCGACAACACGCTGCTCTGGCGGATGAACCGTCGCCGGCTCGAATGGGAGCCGCTGCGTGACTCCCTGCTGGAGGTGTCGGGGCAGCTGACCGCAGACCGGCCCGAAGGCATCCAGGTGATGGGCATCGGCGGTAAGAGCCGGCAGTCGCAGGTAGCGAGTCTGCTGGCGGTCGGTTCGCCCTACCGCACGGTCTATCTGCCCGTCCTGCGCGACAAGTTGTCCGAAGAGTACTCGCTGTTCGATTTTCCCAATCCTTGCTTGCTGCAAGGACAGCGCGAAGTGACGACGGTTGCTCCGCAGGCGCTGTTCTTCATGAACGGCGACTTCGTGGTGCGGTGCGCCCGCGAAACGGCCGAGCAATTGCTGGCCGCGACCGGCCCGACCGATGCCGAGCGGGCTGCGTGGGCCTACCACCGCGTCTTCCGCCGGTCGCCGACTGCCGACGAAACGGCCGACGCTGCCATGCTTGTCGCCAGCCTCGACCACGACCTGAGTGACGCCTACCGCTGGTCCGCACTCATCCAAGCCTTGTTTGCCACCGCCGAATTCCGCTATGTCCGCTAGAAAAGTATAAGCGGAGCGCAATGCACCTCCCGGCCAACGCCTGGTGCATTTCGCTTCGCTCATGCACCCTACGAAGAAGACGCTGCAATGACACTTCCCACCCGCCGCGATCTGCTTCAAACCACCGCCGCCGGTTTCGGCTGGTTGGCCTTCTCCGCCCTGCACGCCCAATGGTCGCAGGCCGCAGAGCCCAAGGCATATCGCAGCCCGCTCGCGCCCAAGCGGCCGCACTTTGCCGCCAAGGCCAAGCGGGTGATCTTTCTGTTCATGGCCGGCGGCCCGAGCCACATCGATACGTTCGATTGGAAGCCGGCGATGGTCGGCCTGACGGGCGGCCGCAGCAAGCACCTGGGGCCGGTCTTTCCGTTTCAGCCGGCGGGCCAGAGCGGCCTGATGATCTCCAGCGTCTTCCCGCACCTGGCAAAACACGCCGACGATTTGTGCCTCTTAAACGGCATGCACACCCGCGTCGCCGGCCACCAGCAAGCAACCGTGACGCTGCACACCGGCAGCGAGACCTTCGTCCGTCCCTCGCTCGGCTCTTGGGTCGTGTATGGCCTGGGCTCCGTGGCCGAAGACTTGCCCGGCTTCATCACGATCAACCCGCTGGGCGACCTGGGCGGCGCGCAGAACTATGGCTCGGCTTTCTTGCCAGCCATGTTCCAGGGCACGCGGCTCTCCGGCGGTCAGCGGGGCGTGCCCAACATCGAGAACGAGCATCTCGCGCCGGGCGACCAGCGCAAGCAGCTCGATTTCGTGGCCCGGGCCAATCGCCGCTTGCTGGTGGACGATCCGCACGATCCGGCCCTGACTGGCGTGATCGAGTCGTATGAAATGGCCTACAAGATGCAAACCTCCGTGCCCGCGGCGCTCGACCTGGCGCGCGAATCGGCGCAGGTCCGCGAGCTGTACGGCCTGGACGATCCGGCGACCGAAGGCTTCGGCACGCAATGCCTGATGGCCCGCCGTCTCGCCGAAAAGGGCGTCCGGTTCATTCAGCTCACCAGTCAGGGCTGGGACCAGCACAACAATTTGCGCGAGGCCCACGGCCGCAACGCGACTTCGATCGATAAGCCGATGGCGGGCTTGATCGCGGACCTGAAGCAGCGGGGAATGCTGGGCGAGACGCTGATCGTGTGGGGCGGCGAGTTCGGCCGCACCTCCCGCGACGACAAGGGCGACGGCAACGGCCGCGGTCACGCCAACCGCGGCTATACGATGTGGCTGTGCGGCGGCGGCGTGAAAGGCGGCCTGCGATACGGTGCGACTGATGACCTGGGCGAAAACGCCGTGGCCGGCCGCATCGGCACGCACGACCTGCACGCGACCCTCCTGCATCTCTTGGGCCTGGACCACGAGTCGCTCACCTTCCGCTACGCCGGCCGCGACTTCCGCCTCACCGAAACCAGCGGCGAAGTCCACAAGCAGATCATGGCCTGAGTAGTAGGGTGGGCTGTGCCCACCATGCTGACATTGCGATGGTGGGCACAGCCCACCCTACGCTAGCCGCCGATCTGATACATGGCCCGCTGGGGCTTCACGAAGTCCGTCGAGTCGATGCCGTGCCCCGGTTTCTTGGCGCGGATGCAGTCACGGAGTAGCTGGACCAGGTCGTCGTCCGTACCGCCGCTCCGCAGGATCTCGCGGGCGTCCCATTCGACGGTGGAGAACAGGCAGTTGCGGATTTTGCCTTCGGCCGTCAGACGCAGGCGGTTGCAGTCGGCGCAGAACGGCTGCGTGACGGGGTTGATGAAGCCGATTGTGCCGCCGCCGTCGGCAAAGCGAAAGTCCGTCGCCGGCTGACTGGGATCGGGCCGCTCCGCTGGCTCCAGCGGGCCGATGGCGTCTTCGATCTGGCGGCGGATTTCCTCGCCGCTGAGCACCTGGTCGTGCTGCCAGTTGTTTTCTGCGTCGAGCGGCATGAACTCGATGAACCGCATTTCCAGGCCCTGATCGCGGGCGAAATTCACGAGCGGCACCACCTCGGACTCCGTGACGCCTTTAATGGCGACCGCGTTGAGGCGAATCCGCTCAAATCCGACGCGCTTGGCCGCGTGGATTCCGGCGAGCACGCGGTCCAAGCCATCGCGGCGGGCGATGTGGCGAAAAGTCTCTTCGGTTAAGGCGTCGAGGCTGATATTGACTCGCGACAAGCCGGCGTCCCTCAGCGCCTGGGCCTGTTCGGCCAGCAAGATGCCGTTGGTCGTCAAAGCGATATCGTGGATGCCGTCGATCGTCGCCAGCCGCTCGACCAGCTTGTGCAACTCGGCCCGCACCAGCGGCTCGCCGCCGGTCAGCCGCAGCTTGTTGACGCCCAGCCGCGCGCCAACGCGCGCGAACCGCTCGATCTCCTCAAACGAAAGAATATCCCGCCGCGGCAAGAACCGCACGTTCTCATCCGGCATGCAATAGAAGCAGCGGATGTTGCAGCGATCGGTCACACTGATCCGCAGATTCGTGTGCATCCGGCCGAGCGAGTCGATCAGTGGCGCGTCATTAGTCATTAGGATTTAGGAATCAGACATTCCCGGATGCACCCACTCATTGGTTCCATCCGCCCAGTTCTCCTGCTTCCAGATTGGCACGACCTCTTTGATGGTGTCAATGAGCCATTGACCGGCGGCGAAGGCAGCGGCGCGGTGCGGCGAGCTGACGGCGATGGCGATGCTGGCTTCGCCCAGGTCCAAATGGCCGAGTCGGTGGACGATTTGGCAGCCGATCAGCGGCCAGCGGCTGCGGGCCTCAGCTTCCAGCTCGGCGAGCTTTTTCTCGGCCATGGCGGGATAGCACTCGTAGTCAAGCGAGACGGTACGGCGGCCGTGGGTGAATTCGCGGGTCGTGCCGAGGAACAGCACGACCGCGCCGGCATCGTTTGACGCGACCTGGGACAGGGCGGCGGCTGGATCGATTGGGCTGTTGGTGAGGGCGATCATTGAGCGGCGGGCGAGGTGAGTGGTGAGTGGCCGGGGCATTGGTCAGTGCGGTGGGTCGAAGAGCGAACGCCGGATGGTACAGGTTCCGTTCCAGAGCACTCAGTACTCAATTCGCGGCGTGTTGAGAATTTCCAAGGCCACAGTGATAACAGGACCATCGCGGATTCATCCGTGCAAACTGTCGGACGAACCAGTTGCGATACTCCGGGCGGTTGAATGGCTTGCCGCACCGCGGACACTTCACACGATCGATGATAAAGCAGAGCAAGAGGCTGATGCCACAACCGCCAAAGCCGCCGATGATCGCGATCGCACCGAACGTTTCAGAACGGAATAACACGCTCAACGCCAATCCGCCAAGTAACACGAGCTGCCCACCGAGCAGCGAGCTCAGGCCTGCCGTGTTCAGCCGTTGGATGCCGCGAAGCTGCATGGCCATCAACACTTGACCGTTTTCTTCTTCTTGCCGAGCGTGCCGCGGTCTTTGGCTTTCTGAATGTAGTCGGGCGCCCAGGGCACCTTGCAGGACGTATCGCCCTGATCGACTTCGATCGGGCCGATCTTTTCGGCGGTCTTCACGGCCAGGTCGGTCAGGGCCTGGACGTAGCAGCCGGCGGCGATCACGAAGCCGTTCATCGCCTCGCGCACCGGATCGGGCTGGCTCTTGATCGTCTTGCCGACGCGGGTTAGCAGCTTTTTCAGCTCGGGCAGGTCGAGATCGTCGTCGTCTTTGAGGGCTACGAGGTGGCTCAGCGTACACCAGCCGGCGACCGCGGTTTGCTCGGCCTTGGAGTCAATCCACTCCAGGGCCAGTTCGCGGCCGTGTTTGCTGCCTGCCGCGACCCAGGCGACCGTGTAGCCGCTGAGCATGTGCCAGTAAGCCCCTTTGACCCACCGCTGCAGGTCCTTTTTCGTCATCCGCTCGTCGTCGGCGATCAGCCCCGCCAGGTACATCGCGTCGGAGCAGCCGGTCTCGTACAAGTCGAGTGCGAGCTGATAATCCTTCTTGATCTTCTTCTGGTACTTCTTCAGCACCTCGATCTTGACGCCATAGAACGGCTCCTTGGCCCCGTGCCGCATGAGCACGTTCTTGATCGTCGGCGTGCCGAGCGTTTTCAGCTCGGCGAAGATTTCAGCAGCGGTCATGTGCAAGGTTCGGGGTTCAGAGTTTAGAGATTTACGACGGTTTGATGGGGCCGTCGTCACGCTGCGGGTCATACAGCCATTTGGCGGGCGGAAGCTTGATCAATTGAACGAGCAAGAGCAGGATGCCGAACCCAATCACCAGCACCGGGACTTCGGAATCGATCGACAGCCGTTCGGTTTGCCGGAGCAGCGACAACACCATGGCGAAGATCAGAAACGGTCCGATGACCATGGTGGCCTTGTCGATTCCGACGATCCCCAGGACCGCGACCCCCGCGGCGCCGAGCCCGAGGACCCAGATCCAGTTCACCCCCGGCAGCACGCCCTGCACCGTCAGCAGCCAACCGACGCCCAAGGCAATGATCAACAAGGGAAAGAAAATTGCTTTCATCGAGGTTCGTTCCGGCTTGGCCGCTCCAGGGCGTCTAAAGCATGCTGCCCATCAGAACTTGGGCACGAACCAAGGTACAGCGGGGCGAAGGAACCTGCCTCCTAATCCTCATCTTAATCCTAATCGTAATCGTCTTCCCGCACGGGCGCGCCGCGCGACCAACCAGCGGAACGGAATGGTCGCCCATAAGGTATGCTCTCTTAAGGCAGACGCCCGCCCGCAGAGTCCCCGCGCGGAGGAATGTGCAGGATGCCGATTATTCAGGTTCGCGAGCTGACGAAGTCCTACGCCGATCTGCGTCGCGGCGCGTTTGTTGCGCTGGCGGGGATTTCGTTCGATGCTCACGCCGGCCAGGTCTATGGCCTGCTCGGACCCAACGGCGCGGGCAAAACCAGTGCCCTCCGCATCCTCAGCACCGTCCTGCAGCCGACCAGTGGCACCGCCACGATCAACGGCTGCGACGTGCTCACGCAGCCGGCGTTGGTCCGCCGCCAGCTCGGCTTCGTCTCGAACAACACGGCCGTCTATGACCGCATGACGGCCTGGGAAATGGTCGAGTACTTCGGCCGGCTGAACGGGCTGGCCGAGGACCTGCTGCGGGAGCGGATGGAGGCGCTCTTCACGCGGCTGCAGATGAACGAAATCCGCGACCTCTTGGGCGCGAAGATGTCCACGGGCATGAAGCAAAAGGTCTCGATCGCCCGGGCCCTGGTCCACGACCCGCCGCTCTTGATCTTCGACGAAGCGACGGCCGGCCTGGACGTGCTCGTGGCCCGCGCCCTGCTCAAGACTGTGGCCCAGCTTCGCGATCAAGGCAAATGCATCCTGTTCAGCACGCACATCATGCGCGAGGCCGAGCGGCTCTGCGACCGCTTGGCGATCCTGCACCGCGGCCACATCCTGGCCGAAGGCTCGCTCGGCGAGCTCCGCGAGAAATACCACGAGCAGGATCTCGAGGAACTGTTCTTCCGATTGATCTCTGACCACGACGGAGCGACGGAGGGACGGAGCGACAGAGAGAAGGAGGGACAGAGCGACGGCGAAACCGAAAGTGCTGTCGCTCCTTCACTCTTTCGCTCCTTCTCTCCGTCCAAGCACTAACGCAGGCTCCCGACAACCGACAGCCAATGAACTGGTCCAACGTCAAGCTGATCTATCTCCGCGAGCTGCGCGATCAGTTGCGCGATCGGCGGACGTTGTTCACGATCGCCGTGCTGCCGCTGCTGCTCTATCCGCTGATGGGCATGGGCCTGTTGCAGGTGCAGCAGTTCCGCAAGGAGCATTCCTCGAAGGTGCGGATCATCGGGGCCGAGCTGCTGCCCGCCGAGCCCCGGCTGCTGGATGACCACAAGTTCGCCGGCGAGATGAGCCAGAAGGACGCGCAGCTCATGGAGCTGGAGCTGTCGAGCGCGGCCGGCCGCACGCCGGCCGACGTGCGGGCTCAGGCCGAGCGCGAGCTGCGGGCCGGCGACTACGATGCGGCCATCTATTTTCCGCCCGACTTCTCGCGGCGGCTGGAAGAGTTTCGCCAGAAGCTGCCGGCTGTGAGCGAAACCAGCCAAGCGGCCGAGCACGTGCCGCAGCCGCAGATTTTCTTCAACACGGCCAGCGACAAGTCGAAAGTCGCAACGAGCCGCGTCGAGGCTGTGCTGTTTCGCTGGCGGGAAGCGGTGGTGCGAAAGAACCTGAAGGCCAGCGGCCTGCCGCCCTCGACGACGCAGCCCTTCGACGTAGCCAGTACCGACGTGGCCGAACCGGCCAGCCGGCGGGCCGTGCTGTGGTCCAAAATCCTGCCGTTCATCGTGATGATCTGGGCCTTGACCGGGGCCTTCTATCCGGCGATCGACCTGTGCGCCGGTGAGAAGGAGCGCGGCACGCTCGAAACGCTGCTCTCCAGTCCCGCCGCCCGCAGCGAGATCGTCTGGGGCAAGCTGCTGACCGTGATGACGTTCAGCATCGCCACGGCGGTTTTGAATCTGGCCACGGCGACGGTGATGGCGACGTTCACGATCGGCCAGCTCAAGAAGATGAGCGGGGCGAACCTGCCGCTGGACATCGGGCCGCCGCCCCTGGCCGCGCTGGCCTGGCTGGGACTGGCTCTCATCCCGATTTCGGCCCTGTTCAGCGCCCTGTCGTTGGCCATCGCCGCCTTCGCCCGCAGCTCGAAGGAAGGGCAGTACTACCTGATGCCCATGCTAATGATCTCGCTGCCGCTGATGATGCTGCCGATGCTGCCGGCGACCGAGTTGGACCTGGGCTATGCCCTGATTCCGCTGAGCGGCCTGATGCTGCTGCTGCGGGCTCTGATGGAAGGGCAATTCATCGAAGCGGCCCGTTATAGCATCCCCGTCGTAGGCGTGACCGCCGTTTGCTGCCTGCTCGCCATCCGCTGGGCGATCGACCAGTTCAACAACGAATCGGTCCTGTTCCGCGAGAGCGAACGGTTTGGGCTCGGCCTGTGGATCAGGCACCTGGTCCGCGACCGGCTCGACACGCCGACCGTGGGCGAGGCCCTGCTCTGCGGCGTGCTGATTCTGATCGTCCGCTTCTTCGCCGGCCTGATGATGACGCAGCCGGACAACTGGCAGCAATTCTTCCGCTCAACGCTGACCCTGCAGGTTGCATTCATCGCCACGCCAGCCTGTCTGATGGCGATCATGCTCACCCGCAAGCCGCTGCTGACGCTGTCGATCGCTCGGCCGTCGTTCGCCGCGACGATTCCCGCGGCCGGCCTGCTCGCGCTGCTCCTGCACCCCGCGGCGATGTGGCTGTCGCACGGCATCGAGCTGCTCTATCCGCAGAGCGCCGGCGTCAAGGAACAACTGCGGCCGATCCTGGGCCTGCTGGGCACCGAATCGCTGTGGCAAGTGCTGATTTTGATCGCACTGGCCCCGGCGATTTGCGAGGAGCTGGCCTTCCGCGGGTTCATCCTCTCGGGCCTGCGGCACATGGGCCACAAGTGGGCCGCGATCGTGCTGGCCAGCGTATTCTTCGGCCTGACCCACTTCATGCTCCAGCAGTCGATTTCGGCCTGCGCCGTTGGCATCGTCATCGGCTACGTCGCGGTGAAGACCGGCAGCGTCTTCCCCGGCATGCTCTATCACTTCATTCACAACGGCTCTTCGGTCCTGCTGACGCGCGTGACGCCCGAGCTGATCGAGAGCTATCCGCTGCTCAAGCTGGTCTTCGCCCCGGACGTTGAAAATGGCGAGTATTTTTATCGCCTCCCCTTCGCGATTGCCGCGGCGCTCATCGCCTTGGCGCTGCTGTGGTGGTTCAAGAGCCTCCCCTATCACCGCTCGGCCGAAGAGCGGCTGCAAGAGGCGCTCGACCATCAACCGACAACCGTGCCGGCGTAGCCTGTTCTTAGCCGGGACCAAACCTGGTCCCGGAGTGCGCGTGTGCCAGGTGGCTCCTTCGCTCGCGCTTCAGGCTTCAAGGACGGCTGGCCGCCGTCGTCTCGCCTTCCGGATTCTGCCTTTTGGCCAGCCACTCGGCCCGCAGCAAGTTGCCCGCCTTCTGCGGCGAGTCCTTGTCGGACTCGAGCCACTGGCGGGCGAGGTCGAGCTGGCCCAGCTCTTCGTAGCAGCGGGCCAGGTTGTAGCGAGCGCCGGCGTCCCACGGGCTGGGCGGCGAAATCGCGACCGTTCGCTTGCCCAAGAACTCCAGTGCCGTGTTGTAATTGCCTTCGTCGTAATAGGTCAGTCCCAACCAGTACGTCGCGTGGTGCTTCACGCGCTGGGTCGCGGCGACCTCCAGATCGATCATGGTCTTCTTCGCCCGCGGATCGTTGGGAAGCCGCTCCTCCATGCCGCTGGATTTGCGGAAGAACTCGTTATTGAGCGTGGCCTGAATCTGGCGATCCGGCGTGCGGCAAGCCAGATAAAAGGTCCTCGCGCCAGTCTCGCGCTCGGCATCCTCCAGCCGGCCCTGCAGGTGCAGATTGCGGGCCTGCCACAGGGGAAAATGCGGATTGAAGAGCCGCTCGTCGAAGGCATAGGTATCGGCAGTCGATTGCTTCTGCAGCAAAACCATTCGCCCCACCTGGAAGTAAATCGCCTCCAGCGGCGCCCGCCACAGGGCCACCCGGATGATCCACTTTGACTTTCGCAACTCCGGCTCCAGCCGGCTGGGCTGCACCGACAGGGCCAGCCGCGACGTGCGCGGGAGCGCCGCTTGCAGCAATGCCATCCGCCGCGAGAGGGCCGCCGGCTCGGCGTCGATCAGCGCGATCGCGTGCTTGAGATCCTTGGCGCCGATCGGATAGGGCGGCTGTCCCTTCGCCGCGAGCTGCTGCAGCGACTCGGGATTCTCAGCGACCTGGTCGAGCGTCGCGATCCCCTGCCCTTCCAGTCCCTTAATCGGCAGGCCGAGCGTCGTGTCGAACAAATAGAGCTGCCCGCCGACGAGCACGGCCGGAACCCAGGGCCGCGGGATGGGTGAGGCCTCATCGTCGAGCCCCAGCATCACCGCTTCGATTCCCGCCTGGCGGCAAAGCTGAATGAAGATGCGGGCCCGCTCGTGGGCGTCGCCGTGCCCATAGAGCAGGATCTGAAACGGCAAATGGGCATAGCCCGGGCCGACCTCGCCCAAGAGGGCCGGCGAAATCGCCACGCTCTTTTCCTTCGCGTTGGGATCGACGGTCGCCTTCGGCGCCTTGGGCATCGGCGGCAACGGATCGAGCTGCACGTTGCGGATCGTCCAATCGAACAGCCGGGCCGCCGCCGAGAGCTGCTCCGCCTCGGGCAGGCCCATTCCCGGCGCAGTCTCGATTTTCTTGAGCCAGTCCTTCAGCTCCGCGGGCGGCGGCTGCTTGCTGACGCGCTCGGCAATGTCGTGCAGCCACAGAGCCTGTTGAAAGTAGGCAATGTCGTTGAGCCACAGATCGTCCTGCGAATCCTTCACGAACCGCGCCATATCGCCCCGCAGCTTCCTCAGGTCTTCCGGCTTGAGTCCCGGCGGCACGGGCAAGTGCGGCAAAAGCGGATCCAGGTCGTCCTTGTCGAACCGCAGCTTGCCCAGCCGCTCCAGGCCGGGCGTCTGCTGCAGCGCTGGCGGAAGATTCTCGATGAGCTTGTCGGGCTGCCACGGCGCCTTGGCCTGCGGCGACGAGACCAGCCACTGGTTGAAATAGAAGTACGTCCGCTTCAGTCCTTCCGGCGACGTGCCTTCGGCCAGCTTCCGCAGCGAATCGATGGCCTGGCTCAAGTCGTGCGACTCGCCCGAATCGGACGCGCCCGTTGGTGCAGCGGCCGGCGCACTGGTCACGATCGGCTGCGGCTTGCAGCTTGCCAGCAAGGGAATCAAAGCCGCAGCGGCCAGGCGGAATGCCTGCGGGGTCTTCATGCAAAGCTCTCCACGGTCTGCCGCAAAGCAACAATTCGCCGCAGCACGGCGGGAAATTCGTCGAGCCGGAGCATGTTCGGCCCGTCGCTGGGCGCACGGTCGGGATCGGGATGTACTTCAAAGAACAGGCCATCGACGCCGACCGCCACGGCCGCGCGAGCCAGCGGCTCGACCATCGCCCGGTTGCCGCCGGTCGCACTGCCCAGCCCGCCCGGCTCCTGCACGCTGTGCGTCGCGTCAAAGATTACGGGCGCGCCGAGCGCCTGCATCTCGGGCAAGGCGCGCATGTCGTTGACGAGGCGGCCATAACCGAAGAACGTGCCCCGCTCGCACAGCAGCACGTTTTGACAGCCGGCGGCATTCAGCTTGGCCAGGACGTTTTTCATGTCCCACGGGGCCATGAACTGGCCCTTCTTCACGTTGACGGCCCGGCCGGTTTGAGCCGCGGCGATCAGCAAATCCGTCTGGCGGGCCAGGAACGCGGGAATCTGCAGCAGATCGCAAACTTCCGCCACTTCGGCCGCCTGCTGCGATTCGTGGATATCCGTCGTCACCGGCAAGCCCGTCAGCTCCTTCACGCGAGCCAGGATTTTCAGCCCAGCATCCAGGCCGGCGCCGCGAAACGCCGCGCCGCTGGTGCGGTTGGCCTTGTCGAACGACGCCTTGAACACGAGTTGCACGGGCAAGTCCGCCACGATCTCTTTCAGCCGCCTGGCGATGGTGAGCGTCAGCTCTTCGCTCTCAATCACGCAGGGCCCGGCAATCAGCAGCAGCGCTTGCCCGCGGCCGCAGCGGTAGGGGCCGACCTGGGCGGAATTGTGGGTCGTCGCGTTGCTCATGTCGATTTCGGATGCGGCTCCATTCCCTGCTGCAGGGCCCAACTCTCGCTCACCAGCATCGTCAGCCGCTCGGGCAGGACGCGAATCTCCACCGGCAACTCGCCGCCAGGATCGCCGTCGAGTTGAAACGGCGTGGGGCTGGCCGATTCGATCGACAGCCGCCGCGTCTTTACCCGCACAAAATCCTGCATCGACTCATGCTGGCCGAACATCACGCCACCCAGGTACATCAGGCCATACCACAGCGAGCCTTCTTTGAACGTACACACGTCGAGCAGGCCGTCGATACCGTTCGCCCCAGGGGCGAACGACAGCCCGCCCGCGTATCTGGGCAAGTTGACCACAAACACCCAGCGGGCGGCAATCTCGGCGGTCAATTCGTCCCCCGCGGAGTCCGCCGGCGCGTACCGCACCCGCAGCTCCGGGTAGTCGTATGTACGGATCGCGTCCAGGATTGGTTTGGCGTAGGAGAGGTGCTGGATGTGCCCCCGCCGGCTCTCGTGCAGCCGGCGGACCACGTCGGCGTCGAAGCCGCAGCCCGCCATCAGCAGAAACAGGTGCCCGTTGGCCAGTCCGGCGTCGAACCGGCACGTGCGGCCGGCGGCGATGAGCTGGGCCGTTTGCCGAGCATCCGCCGTCTGTTGCAGATAGCGGGACAGCAAATTCTCGGTCCCCAGCGGCAAGACGGCGAGCGGCGTTCCGGGCTGCGTTCGCTGGGCCACGAGGCGAATCGTCCCGTCGCCGCCCGCGGCCACGACTGCCCGCAAGTGTCCCGCCGCGTGCAACTGGCCTGCTTCTTCGGAAAGGCGATCGATCACGGTCACTGCCTGCGCGTTGAATCCGGCAGTGGAAAGCTCTTTGCACAGCGCTTCGACAATCGCCATGCGATTGCCAGCTCCCGCGTGCGGATTGACGGCAACCAGCACGTCTCGCGCATCACCGCTGATTTGATCCAGCTTTGCCACGCCTTAAGTGTCCGCGCCGGGCTCGTTTCGCCAAGGCGGAACGGAAACCGCGAGGACTCAACGTGCAGCCCTCGACTAGCTGTCCACAGAGCGTGCGCAATTTCACCCAGAATTGATCCACATCGCACGCTTTGCGAGTGTTGTTTGTTGCGAAACGCAACAGACGCGAACTTGGCGGCCCCGAATCCGCGCAGACGCTGGCGAAAACGCACTCGGCCCGTCAATGCTAAGTGCTTACCGCGTAAAGAATTGCGAACATTGCTGCGGCGAATCGCAACATTGTTCTGTTTTGGCGCGCCGGGTGCTAAAGGAGTGAAGCACTCAGCCCGGTTCCGGGCCGAGTTTAACCCCTTGGCTGGCCCGTGGGGTCTCTGACGCGATTCGCGGTTGTGGTTGACTTGCCCCTGGCCACCACCGTAATCCAAAACGTTTTTGGGACGTCAGAGACCCCCGTTTTTTATTTTCTTGGACGAGAAGATCCAATTATTGGTTCCTAATCCTAATCATAATCCCGCCCCGCGAGGTGCACCCCGTTCGCAGAGCCCAGAGGATTAGGATTAAGATCACGATTAGGATTAGGACCGAATAGGTGACGCTCATGCCAAGGATGCTGGCGATTGTGATCGGCCTTTGCGCCGCGATGATTTCGTCGCTGGTCATCGCTCAACAGGCCAATATCGGCGTGCCCTTCAACACCGGCGGCTCCAGCTTTTACGAGCAGATCGGCGTTGGCTGGGGAATTCGCGGCAACGGCTGGTTTGCCAACTTCCCCGGCCCAGGGCCCGCGCCGCCCTTTGGCGGGTTCGATCCCAACGCCGGCGCTCAATTCGGCTTCGCCGGACCGAATGGATTTCTCAACTTCACGGCCGGCCAAGGCGCGAACACCACGTTCACCAGCCAGGCGCCCTCGGTCACCGTGATGAACGGAGCGACCGGCTTTTTCAGCGACACGATTCAGCGGCCGTTCGTCACCAGCCTGATTCCCGTCGTCGGCACTCCCGTAGCCCCCTACTTCGGCCCGCCGCTTCCCGGCGGACCGAGCGTGCTCGAAGAGCGCCTGCAACGGCTGGCGGCCGAGCTCGCGGTCGAGAAGCGCGTCCTCTGGCATGTCCCTGACTTCCTGCAACTGGTGAGCAGCGGGACGCACAAGGGCCAGAGCGCGAGCATTCTCGACCAGATCCTGCCGG
>Ga0184625_10000261_pt1 | contig 18263 bp, 19 predicted proteins | sample PLM3_30_b1_FD_133151 | JGI IMG/M metagenome (GOLD analysis project Ga0184625, IMG submission 133151) | Groundwater sediment microbial communities from an aquifer in East River, Colorado, USA - PLM3_30_b1 | ecosystem: Environmental > Terrestrial > Soil > Riparian zone | place: USA: East River... | reverse complement strand
GGCCGAAACCATCTGCGAGCGACAACCTCGCAACCGAGCTTACCCTCGGCAGAACCGCAGGCGCGCCGATCTCAAGACCCGTTGCAGGCGGCACTACGCTGGCACCATGCAAACAACGCCCGATGACAGTGGTCTGGCGCCTTCGGGGCTGGATCGCGCCCGCGCTTACGTCGCCGGCTGCGTCGAACGCGGCGAGATCGCCGGAGCTGTCAGTCTCGTCGCCAGGCACGACGAGGTGGCACAACCGGCATGCGTCGGGCTCCGAGACATCGAGGCGGCCAAGCCGATGGAGCCCGACACGATCTTCCGCCTCGCTTCGATGACCAAGCCGATCGTCAGTGTCGGCGCGTTGATGTTGGTCGAAGCGGGCAGGCTGCGACTGGACGACCCGCTCGCCCGCTACATTCCGGACTTCGCCGACATACTGGTCTTCGCCGGCGTCGAGGACGGGCGGGTGAAGCTGGCTGCGCTCGAGCGGCCGATCACGATCCACCACCTGCTGACGCACATGTCTGGGCTGGCCGGCGACGCACCGCATCCGGAACTCGAGGCCAGTTACGACTCCCTGGGTGATGAGGACTATGCGCTGCCCGAGCTCATGAGGCGACTTGCCGCGCGGCCGCTCGCGCACCAGCCGGGACGAGGCTGGACATACGGCTGGTCGCACCACGTGCTGGGTCGAATCATCGAAGTCGCTGCGGATCGGCCTTTGGACGACTACCTGGAATCAGAGATCTTCAGGCCGCTCGGCATGGTCGACACCGGGTTCTACGTGCCGCCGAAAAAGATCGATCGGCTGGCGGCGGTGTACGAATCGAAGGATGGGCGTTTGCACCGGGTCGACACGCCGTGGGCGAACAGGTTTGCCGGGCGACCGATTCTTCTCGGGGGTGGTGGTGGCCTCGTCTCGACCGCGCCCGACTACTTTCGCTTCACCCAGATGCTTGAGGGACGGGGTGAGCTGGGCGGTGCTCGCCTCCTGAAGCCGGAGACGGTCGAGCTGATGACGCGCAACCAGCTCCCCGCGCCGCTCTACCCGCTGGATTTCGGCGACCATGTCTCGGAGGGAGAAGGCTACGGTCTGGGCTTCGGCGTCGTCGTCGAGGAAACCGCCACAGGGCTGGCGGGCCCCGAAGGCACCTTCGGGTGGAGTGGAGCGTGGCTCACCCACTTCTGGATCGATCCCGTGAACCAGGTCACGGGCATCTTCATGGTTCAGTCCGAGCCGTTTACTTTCGACAGCGTCGGCGTGAAGTTTCGGTCGCTGGTTTACGAGGCCCTGGCTTCCGGTCGCGGGTGACGGGATGGGCGTCGGATCTGCGAGACCCGCGTGATTTGTGCGCGAGCTGCCCGGCACGGCGTCGGCCTCCTGCAGGCGGTCTAACGTGGCAAGGAGGTAGGCGGTGGCTACCTGGCGTGACCTCGAGCAGGCGCGGCCCGATCTGGCAGCCGCGGGCCGCCGACTGATCTATCGGAGCGCCGACGGCGAAGCTCTGATGGCGACCATAGCAACGCCTCGCCCGCAAGGCGGCTCGTACTGAGTCAAACACGGTCCGCCGCAACTGAGGTCGGACTCCCCTCGTGGAGCTCAGGCCGGTGAAGTTCGCGACCGACGCGCATACGCGACGATTGCGCCGCCGACGCCGAACGCGAGCACCCAAACGACCGAGAGCAGCTCCCCGATGGGTAGGGACAGGCTGGTCAGGATGACTGCCCCGAACGCGAGCAGCCATGCGGCTCCGAGCAGGTTGGACCAGAGGACCCATGACGACGACGGACGCACCAACATGGCGAGCGCGAGCAGCACCGCCAGCACGGCGCCGCCGATGAAGATCGCCAGGTCCAGCGGATCAACCAGGAAGAACGCGATCCCACCGCTGCTGATGCCAGCGATCAGCCACAGGACGCCAGCCAAGTTCTGCGAAGCCATGGATCACCTCCTACGATCCCGACAACCCGCGACTCGCTCGGCAAATTCGCCGACTGTCCTTCGAGCCTGGCGCTTGGAATCGGTCTCCGAACGCTTTGTCACGCGAGCTGCGGGACCGGCAGCGGCTCGGGCTCCACGATCTCCGAAGGTCTTCGCGTCAGGTACTCCTCGTACCGACCCTGGTAGCCGCGGAGCCGTCCGATCGGCGTGACCAGCGCCGCGACGGCGCGCTGCACGAACAGCGGCGGACCGGCCACCGCCATGACGTCGGAGAATTCGTGGGCCAGCATCATGATCTGCAGGAAGCCCGGTCCCTTGGGTCCGGCTTTGCCGTCCTGCAGCAGGCCCATGAATTGGCGCCACATCTCCTCGAACCTCGCCCCTGGGCGGGCCTCGACCAGCATGCGGACATCCTCGTCGCCCACCGGGTGCCAACCGTGCCTGGTGTTCGGCGGGATGTGAAGCGTCTCGCCGGGTCCAAGGATCCGTTCGCCTTCGTCGGGAGACCAAGCGCTGACCTTGCCGCGGATGACGGTGACCGTTTCCGCCAATTCGGGGTGGATATGGCGCGGTACGCCCGGCGCATCAGCGCGCACGTACAGGTCGGCAACGAGTTCGCGGCCGTCCGATTCCGCTGTCCCGACGCGCACGACGAGGCGCTCGTAGGGATGCTCATAGACCTCTCCGGCCCGCATCGTCATGGTCTTACCCTGTCCTCGCTGCGTCCTCGCGGGGTTGCCAAGCCGTCGCGGGGCGTTGCCGCCGGACGACCTCCACCATCACTCCACTCTTAATGTGCCGACCATGCCCGCAGCCATATGGCCTGGCACGGAGCAGTAGAACTCGATCTCCCCGGGGCCGGTCGGCTTGATGGCCACCGCCGTGGTCGAGCTCGGCAACAGCTGGACGTGGATGTCGAGGCCGTCGATGTCGAAGGAATGTGGGAACGGGTCCTTGTTGACGATGAACAACCCGAGGACCTCGGCTTCGTTCATGTCGAGACTGGTCTCGACGAAGGCGTTCTCGTCGACCGTGAGTACGCCGCTGACGGTTGGCTCCTCCGCCACGCCCGCCCCGCCGGCCGACGCCGAGCCGGCCAGCAGTGAGGTGATGGAGGCGCCCACTAGGACACCGATCACGGCCATGGAAGCCCAACCGATCGGACCCGTGCGTGTCCAGGTCAGCCGGCCCCGGCGCACCTCGAAGGAGGCGGTGACCCCACCGAGGATGATGGCCAGCCCTCCGGCGAGCACAAGCACGCTCCTCAGGAACGTCTCGGTGATGGCTGGGTGAGTGATGACGTAGGCGACCTAGGTTGCGTTCATGAGCAGGCTGAAGAGTGCGGGGATGGCGCTGACGAGCCAGAACCAGGGATGACGCCGGGCCGGCGACCAGAGAGTGACGAGCCCCATGCTGGCGACGATGGCCGTGATGGTGGCGAATACGGGGACCAGCGCGCCACCTCGGAAGTCGTCCCCGGCCCGCACGAACAGGAACACCAGATACACTAGGCCCGCAATCAGAACCCCGTAACCGGCCGTGACCACGGTCATGGCAAAGGTGCGCCCCAGCTGAGGGCGATCGCTCTGAAAGGGTCGTCTCCTCCGCTGCTCTCATGACCGTCATGCTCCCCTCCTCCCGGTCACAACGCCGCCTTCGACGTCGGGTCGATTCAGCTCCTCGGCCAGTGCCGGCGAAGTCACGGATGGCCCGGCCTCAGTGATTTGGACTCGACCACTAGTGACCAACACTAATGAGGTAATGTTACGACCCAGATGTCTGCTGTCAAGAGGTCTGAGCCGACGAGGCTGTCTCGACGCGAGCGAGCCGAGGCGACGCAGTGGCGTATCGTCAAGGCCGCGTACACGCTCTTTTGCGAGCAGGGGTACACCGGCACCACGATGGCCCAGATCGGCGAGGCGGCGGGCATGGCCGTCCAGACGGTGTATTTCGTGTTCCACACGAAGGCGGCCCTGCTGAGTCGCGCCTACGAGTTCGCGGTGGGTGGCGAGCACGAGCGGCTCCCCCCACCGCTGCAACCCTGGTACACGGCGATGGCGTCCGAACCCAACCTGACGCCGGCGCTGCGGCACCTGGTGACGGGAGTGGGGGAGATCATGCGCCGCGTTACGCCGCTCGTTCTCGCCGCGCGAGTGGCAGCCGACGGTGATCCGGACACCGCGCGGATCGTCGCCTTCCACGAGGACTTGCGGGCCGATGGCTATCGAGAGGTCCTCGAGCTCCTGAGGGCCAAAGCGGACCTCCGGCCTGGGCTCACGGTGGAGCGCGCCACCGACCTGCTGCTGCTCCTGATCGGGATGGACGCCTACCACGTCCTCGTCGAGAGCCGCGGCTGGTCCCACGAGGAGTGGGTCGACTGGACCGTTTCGACGGTGGCGGAGCAGTTGTTCGGCCGCGCCGACCGCTCGCCGTGAGGATCGCGGCGCTCCTGTACATCGCGGACGCCGGCTTCGGCATTGCCATGCCGATCACCCTGGCGCACCTCGCTCGGACCGGGGAGCTGCCGATGACCCCGTTTGGGTTCCGGTCATTCAGCGGCCCGTTCGAACAGCTTGGCCGCGACGCCTTCAAGGGCCTCGGCTGGATGCTCGTCGCGGTGTGCGCCCTTGACGTACTGGCCGGCATCTGGCTGTGGCAGGGCAAGCGCCGCGGCGCCAGGCTGGGGCTCGCCACAACCCCGCTTGCGCTCGCGCTCGGGATCGGCTTTGCGCTTCCCTTCCTGTTGCTGCTGGCGCCCATCCGCGCCGCGCTCGTCGTCGCTGGGTGGCGGAATCTCGGCTAACCACTTGGTTCGGACCGCCTACTGCGGCGTAGCGCAAACGCGGGAGGGACTTCACGGACGCGTCGTCCTCGTCGATTTCGGCGCGTCAAATAGAACATCTGTGCTGGCGCGCCGACAGGTGTTGTCCGCGATGACAACCTACACGATTCCGATCGAGAGTCGGGATTCATCGAGCGACCGATGATTCGTTGCAGGCCTGTGCGTTTCATGGGATATCGATCCACAGTCACGTGTGAAGGAGCACATCGATGTCTAACTACGACGCGGCGACTCCCCCGAATGCGGCCACCGAAGCTCCGCCGCAACTGCCCGGTCCCGATCCTGCGCTTCGCAGGCTCGACCGATTCGTCGGCACCTGGGAGATGAAGGGACGGACTCTCGATTCGGACGTCGACAACGTCACGGCCCGCACGACGTTCGAGTGGCTGCCCGGCGGCCATTTCCTCACGCAGCGGTTCGCCGCCGTCTTCATGGGGATGGACATCCAGAGCCTGGAGATCATCGGCTACGACCCAACGACGGGAACGTTCCCGTCGACGGTCTACGCGAACATGGCGCCCGTGCCATTGCCGTACCGCTGGCAGATCGACGGCGACGAGCTGACGATCAAGGCCGAGGCGCTCGGCGCGACATTCCGCGGGCAATGGAACGAGGACGGCACCGTCTTCTCAGGCGGCTGGCGACCTGATCCCGGCCACGAGAACGACCCGGGCAATGTCCCCTATGACATTGCGGGCAGCCGGGCGGGATAGGTGACCATGCGGGACGTGCCCTCGTGAGCACTTGCCCGAGCCCGAAACGCCGGTGAACACGGACAGCCGGCGTTCGGGATATCGAGACTGATGTCGACGAGGTGTTCTCACGGGCGCCTCGGACCTCGACGGCGCCCATGGCTCAGCCTGCGGCTTTTCTCACGAGGTCGGAGATCCGCGCCTCGACGCTCGGCGTCAGCTTGATCACCGCGAACTCCGTCGGCCACATCTCGCCGTCGTCGAGGCTCGCGTCAGGCTGGAAGCCGAATGTCGAGTAGCGAACCTTGAACTTCGACTTGTTCTTGAAGAAGCAAATGACCTTGCCGTCCTTGCGTTCCCTCGCGTAGGCCGGCATGCCGTAGTAGGTCTTCGGAACGAGCGACGGCACCGCCGCCGTCACGATCGCGTGGATCCGCTCGGCCATCGCGCGCTCGTCCGCCGGCATCTTGGCGATGCTGGCCTCGAGGTCCTGCAGGCCCTCGGCCCGCTCCTCGTCGGGGCTGCGCTTCGACGAGGCCTTGCGCTCGCGGGCGCTGGCCTGCATCGCGGCACGCTCTTCCTCGGTCCAGACCCTGTCGGCGTCGCGCGTTTGGTATCGGCTCTTGGTTGCCTGCTTGGTGGGCATGTCAGGTTCTCCTTCGATAGGTTGCGCCTCAGGCTGTCGCCTTTTGGGCGGCCCTGCCCTGCTGGAGGATCCGGATCGGGTTGCCGAACGGATCCCGAAGGCCCATGTCGGTGCCGTAGAAGTGCTCGGTGGGCTCCTGCGTGAAATCGTTGACACCGCGCTCCTTGAGCATCTCGTAGAGGCCGCGAGCATCATCGGTGATGAACACGAGGCCGCCGAGCGCTCCCTTGGTGAAGAGCTCCCGCAGCCGAGCTGCGGTGGCTTCGTCATGTAGCGGCGGTCCCGGCTGCTCCAGCGAGACCTCGGTGCCTGGCTCGCCCGGCACCCGGATCGTCAGCCAGCGGTAGTCGCCCTGGCGGACGTCGTTGCCCTTTTCGAGCCCGAGCTTGTTGACGTAGAAGTCGAGCGCTTCGTCCTTGTCGAGGACGTTGATAGAGGCGACGTTGAGCTTGGTGATCATCTCGTCGTTCTCCTGAGTTCATGACGATGCGGATGTCTCGCACACTAGGGCGCGGAGGCCGCCTCCGCTTCTCCAAAACTGCTCGATTGCATGGTTTCCCCAAGCGCCGCCCGCGGGCGCATTGCCGCGAAACGCATAGGTCCGAGCTCGACATGAGCCACGACCGATGACCTTTCTCCTCTTCCGGCGTCAGAGTTGCGTGCAGGGATGAGAGGGTGGCGCCAACCAGCGGAGGAGGATGAACCGATGCCGACCGCGGCCGTCGACGACGACGAGGTCATCGCCGCCCTCCGATCGGGCGACCAGGCCGCATTCGCCGCTCATCGAGTGGAACACGCTGTTCTTCTTCGTCGGCCTGTTCATGCTCGTCGAGGCGGTCGTCCATGTCGGGATCGTGGGCACCGTCGCCAATGCCCTCGCAGACATCGTCAATGGACGCCTGGGGGTCGCGACGATCGGCATCCTGTGGGTCTCCGCCCTGGGCTCCGCGATCGTCGACAACATCCCCTACACCGCGACCGCCATCCCGATCGTGGAGCGGATGATCGGGAGCGGGCTTGACAGCGAGCCCCTCTGGTGGGCGCTGGCGCTTGGCGCCTGCCTCGGCGGCAACCTGACCATCGTCGGCGCCTCGGCCAACATCGTGGTGGCCAACCTCGCCGCGCGCGATGGGCACCCGATCACGTTCGGGCAATTCCTGCGCTACGGCTCGGTCGTCGTCGTCGTGTCGCTCGCGATCTCGACCGGCTATCTCTGGATCCGCTACCTGGGGTGATCGACATGCGTGATGACGGAGAGCCGATCAGCCGTGGCCAGACAGACCTGGAGGCGGTGGAGGCTGACGCGTTCAAGAACACGCTGTTCGCGGTGGCGCTCTTCACCGGCGTCGTTCTCGTCAATGGCATCCTCGCGATCCTGCTCATCGAGTTCATGCAGGCGATCGGCTGGTGGGGTGTGTCGGCGCCCGAGCACGGCGAGGGCAACACGACCGAGTTGCCCGGCAGGTTGCGCGCGCGCCTGACATTCGCCGGTCGTCGCATTGGAGGTGAAGAGACTGCCAGCTGATGACGGCACCCTGCGCGGGGAACTCGGATAAATATGGCATTGGCGCGCCCGACAGGATTCGAACCTGCGACCTTCGGCTCCGGAGGCCGACGCTCTATCCACTGAGCTACAGGCGCGCGTACCGCGATGATACCGGCTGAGTGTGGTTAGACCTTCGGCCTCTGGTTTGAAGGTCCACCTGTGCCGCGAACTCACGCTCTGCCGGGTGGCCACAACGCTCGTAGAGCGTAAAAGTCGGCCGCGGACCGCAGGCCGCCCGAGGTGCCATTACCGAGGGGCGATGCAGCCGCGAGAAGTGGAAGGCTCGGCGCTGATCAGCGCCAACACGACAGCGCTTGCCTTCGGATGTGGAACGAATCGGCACAGATCGCGGCTCTTACTTGACGAGGGTGGCCAGACGGTCACGATCAGGCTGGCGGCAGATGCACCGAGATCTCGTCCTCCGGGCCAGGCACGGCGACCACGTCGCCTTCACGGCACTGGCCGCAGACGCGTATGACCGGCTCCATCGCACGGCCCGCCTCATCCTGCGTAGCGACGACCTAGCCGCCGACGCGGTTCAAGAGGCCCTCGTCTCAGCCTGGCTCCACATCCGGGCGGTCCGCGATCCCGATCGCTTCGACGGCTGGCTCCATCGACTTGTCGTCCGGGCCTGCTACCACGAGGCACGACGGAACAGAAGTTACAGGCGTATCGAGATCCGAGCGACAACGCTCGGAGCGAGGACCGAGCTGGATGCGGCCGGCCAGGCAGCCGACCGAGACCAACTGGAGCGCGGCTTCAGGCACCTCTCGCCGGAGCAGCGGGCAGTGCTCGTCGTCCACTACTACCTCGGGATGACCGAACGCGAAGCAGCAACCGTCCTCGACATCCCGGTCGGCACGGTCAAGTCACGACTCAGCCGGGCCGAAAGGGCCCTGCGGGCCGCGCTTGAAGCCGACGAACGGGCGCCAGTCGTTACGAGGGAGTCAACCACGTGACCGAACATGACGATCTTGACCGCAGGCTCGCTCGCTGGTTCGAGGCTGACGCGCTCGGGCCTGCTCCGTCGGGCCAGTTCGAGCAGGCGATCGAGGCGACCCGGACTCGGCGCCCTCGCTCGGCCCTGCTGGCTGGAGTTGGGAGCCACTGGGTGGAGACGGGGCTGGCGGCCGACGCTCCGCGCGTCTCGTGGCGCAGCATCGCCGTCATCGTCCTGGTCGCTCTCGCGCTCACGGCCGGCGCTGTCTTCGTCGGTAGCCAACGACGAGCGCTCCCCGCGATAATCCTGCCCGCTGGCAACGGCCTCATCGCATATGGATTCGACGACGATATCTACGTCGGTAACCCGGTCACCGGCCAGACGATGGCGATTGTCACCGGCGCGGAGGTCGACTCGTCACCGAGGTTCTCGCCCGACGGCAGCCACATTGCGTTCCTGCGCGGCGACTATTGGGGCGATGACGCCAGCATCATCGTCGTTCGCGCCAACGGCTCGGACGAAAAGGTCGCCATGGCGTCGGGCATCAAGCGCGAGATCGACTTTATCTGGACACCGAATGGCGATTCGCTCCTCGTGAACCATGACAGCGAGCCGACGGTCAGCACGGGCTACTTCGCCGGCGAACTCTCGCTCGTCGACGCATCCGGCGTGGCCGAGCCGCGACTCCTCACTCCGCCGCTACCGAAAGGGCCTGGCGGGCCGTACTTCCATGCGAGTGCGCAGGCGGCCCCGATGTTCCGCCCGCCCGATGGTGACCTCATCCTGTCCACCGGCGGCGGTGTCAGTGTGTCGATCGACGTGTGGGATGCCGGTCTCGAGAGTCGCACGCAGCTCACTCCAGAGGGCATCGAGAGCTTCGAGCGCTACCGCTTCTCTCCATGGGATCTCATGTGGTCCCCGGATGGATCCAGGATCGCGTTCTCCATGGGGTGGGGCGATCGGGAACCGGACGAGTTCGGAACCTTCGTGATGGACGCCGACGGCACCGACGTGCGACGCTTGGAGGGTGTCGCCGGCCGTCTCGCCTGGTCACCGGACGGATTGAAGATCGCGTACCAGCGAGGGTGCCCTCATCCCGGCCGCCAGGGCGCTGTCATCGTCATCCGCGATGTGGCATCCGGCGCCGAGCACGTCCTCGAAGCGTCCGAGGTGGAAACGAAGTATGAAGGCACGCTGCCAAGTCCTCCCCCCGAGGCGGGGCCGTGCTACGGCGGCTGGATCGTTGAGGGACCAGGGGACCGCGCGTGGGATTACGAGGGCTGGTCGTGGTCGCCCGACGGCCGGAGCATCATCCTGTTGGAGCGGTCCGGGACCCACCCGATCGTGATTGACGGCGAGTCCGGCCAGGCCACTGAGCTTCCGTGGGAGGTCGACTCGGCGCCGAGCTGGCAACGAGTTCCGATCGACTGAGCGACTCCCTCCAACGCCGCGACGCAGGCGGGCCCAGAGCGTAAAACTCCACCGGTTTCGCTCGGGGTCCCACTCGGGTGGCGACTACGCTCAGGCGGTCAGGCTCCGGAGGCCGACGCTCTATCCACTGAGCTACAGGCGCGCGGAAGGCGATGATAGCGGTCGAGCGTGGATGGAGCTTCGACTTCTGGTTTCTTGCTCTGTCGGCGCAGGTCTTCCAGGCTCGGCCGGACGACTTACGGTCCCTGGAGCGTAAGACTCTGACATCCCGAGATCGCTCAGCGTCAGATCTCGGATCCGACGCGAGCTGCCGAATCGGCCGAGCAGATGCTGGGCAGGGGCCAGCCGTTTGATCAGGCCGCCGAGACGGTCGCCATCGACGTGGCGCTCGCGGTGCCAAGTCGCCACAGTCCGATGCTCGCGCCGGCGATCCGCCAACTTGCCCCCGCGATATCCTGTCGCCCCATGCCGCGCGACCCGAACATCCCTGACGCCTTCGATGTCTACGCGCTCGTCCTGCTGCGCCGCCCAGCCGACGCGCCGGACATGCCGGATCACGAGCTCGATGCCCTCCAGGCCCGGCATCTCGCGTACCGCGCCGAGCTACGCCGGCAGGGCGTGTTGGTCGCCAACGGACCGCTCGGTGAGCAGTCCGACCCCGCCATGCGCGGGCTCTCGATCTTCGCCTGCAGCCTGGCCGAGGCCGCGCGGCTCAGCGACGCCGATCCATCCGTCCAGGCCGGACGGCTGAGCTACGACCTCATGGAGTGGTGGGTCGCGGCGGGGACGCTGGCCTTCCCCGACGCGAGGGTTCCGGTCGGGGACCGGCGGGTCATGCCCGACGACTGATCGCAGGTAGAGCCGCCGCGCCTGCCCAGCATTCGTTTGGCCATATCAGGGTGTATTGGCTGGCGAAGGGGTTACGGGGACCCGGCTTGTGCTTCCAGGGATAGTGGCTCGCGTCGGCGCAGTTGCGCTAGCAGAGGCCAGGTCACGGCTCCGTAGACGGGGCCGGCCACTGCCCCGACGAGCCCGAGTGCCTGCGCGGACGGAAAGTCTGTGGGCGCCAGCCACGGCACGCTCTTCGCCCCGACAAAGCCCATGAAGAACCCTGCGATCAGGCCCGCCACGCTGATGAGCGGCCACCAGCGCGCCCCCTCAAACTCGCGACGCAGGAGCAGCCATTGCATGGATCCCAGGAGAAGGACCAGCAGCGGAGGGATCACCACAAGCGCGAGGAGAGGGGGCACGGGCCCGGCGTCGGGGCCGATGCTCGACATCGACCCACCGGCGTTGAACCCCATGACGACTCCGCTTAGGCCCCATCCCAGGCAGGTCGCCGGCGCCCACCAACCGGCTCGCAGCGTCCGGCGTAGCACCAGCCACTGGGCCGTTCCAACGAGCGCGCCGAAGATCGCTGCTGACACGCCGAGGCTGCTCGCCTGGATGTAGCCGGCCTCGATCGCCGAGACCCCCGACTCGTAGTACGGCTGCTGCAAGAACCTCAACATTCCTCCGGCGAGTCCACCGCCGAGACCAAAGGCGAGGAAGTTCGCCACCAGCCACGGGCGCCGCAAGTCCGACCAAACGACCTGATGCCCGGCTGTCATGGTCGACGTCCCGCCGTCAGGGATGAGCCCTCGTTGGCGACCATGGTCAGCATCGATTCCGGGCGTTGATCCGGTGGTGGTTCGGGGGCGGGTGTCGTTGGCGGCGGCGGTCGATCCGGGCCGATGCCCCAGTGGTCTTCGGCCCCGATTCCGAGACTCGCCGCCACGAAACTCAAGATCACCAACGCTTCGATCAAACAGGCCGCGACGACCTTCGCCGCTCGAGCGAATGATCCCGCTCGTGTTTGCCTCGGGATCGTCGTAGGCGCCGGCGCTGGCAAGGCTGAGCCCCCGATCGCCTGTGGTGGGATCCATGGAGAACTGACTGACGACTCGATCCGCATGGCCGCAACCTCCGCTCCGAGGCTACGCGCGAGGAATCTGCGTGACGACCGTATCAACCGGCGAATCGATGGGTGGGTCAGCACCACGCGTCGGACGTGTGCCTGTCCCCATGGCCTTGGCGGCGGAGGAGACCGCCCACTGGCTCGAGGGCGGACGCCAGGGTCGCGGTGGCGCCTCGCCCCTGCCTTGTCGGCTCGGCGGTTTTGAAGGTGGTCGACCGCCGGTCAGCGGGTACCGGCTGGCGGCGACTGCTCGGCCAGGTAGATGACCGTGGCCTTAACGCGTTTGTGCACGTCGGGCTCCTCCGAGAGTCCGAGCTTCGAGAAGATGGCACTGATGTGCTTCTCGACGGCACGCTCGGTGAGGAAGAGATCGGCTGCGATGGCTGCATTGTTCTTGCCCTGCGCGATCTCTCCGAGGACCTCGCGCTCACGTCGCGTCAGGGAGCGGAGCGGTGACTCCGCGAAGCGCTCCCGAGCCGCGATCAGGACCTCGACGATCTTGGGATCGACGACGGAGCCTCCCCTGGCCACCTGACGGATCGCGCTCACGAGCTGGTCGACATCGGACACACGTTCTTTGAGGAGGTAGGCCCGCCCAGCAGCGCCCTGTGCGAACAGCTTGAGCGCGTACTCGGCGTCCGAATACTGGCTGAGCACCACCACGCCGGTCTTCGGGCTCGTCTGTCGAAGCTGCGTGGCAACCTGGATCCCCTCGTCGGTGTTGTCGGGTGGCATCCGGATGTCGGTCAGCACGGCATCCGGTTGTTCGGTTTCGGCCGCCGTGAGCAGGCTGTCGCGGTCGGCGCAGACGGCGACGAGATCGATGTCGGGGACCGTGCCCAGCAGCTGGCGAACCCCCTCCCGGACAAGCAGGTTGTCCTCGGCCAGCACCAGCCGGATCGCCATGAGCCCAGCATAGGCGCGGGCTGGCGACACCACCAACTTAGTGGTGGCACCCTTTTTGAACGCGTGTGACCCGGACTACGCTCCGGAGCGCCATGAGCGTACGAGTCTTGATCGTTGACGACCTCGAACCATTCAGGAGCGCGGCGCGCGCAGTGGTCACAGCGACGCCTGGCTTCGAGGTAGCTGGCGAAGCTGCGACCGGAGAGGAATCGATCGAGCAGACCAGGGCATTGCGACCCGAGCTGATCTTGATGGATGTGAACCTGCCCGGGATCGGTGGGGTTGAGGCGACGAGGCAGATTCTGACGGACATGCCTGGCGCCGTCGTCGTGCTGGTGTCGATCCGCGATGCCGATGACGTCGGATCGGTGGCTGCGGACTGCGGAGCATCCGCCTACATCGCGAAGTCGGCTTTCAGCTCGAAGTCATTGACCCAGGCTTGGGCCGCGGCCGGAGGAAGGACGAGATGACGGACGGCATGCGCACAGTTGGCCTTGCTCGTGATCGACAGGGCACTGATCGCGGGGTACCAGCTACGCCTCGGGCGCCCGATGCGGCCGTGATGTCGAGCGATTCGACAGATCTGATCGTCCAGGCCAGGCGGTTGCGAAAGGCATACCACGGGGCGGGCGACGTGGAGGCGCTTCGAGGCGTCGATCTCGACGTCAGGCGCGGCGAGATGCTGGCACTCGTCGGACCGTCTGGCTCCGGAAAGACGACGCTGCTCAACTGCCTGTCAGGCCTCGACAGCTTCGACGATGGCAAGGTCATTGTCGACGGCGCCGACCTGGCCGAGATGTCCGACCGACAGCGGACCGCCTACCGCAGCCGGAACATGGGCTTCGTCTTCCAGGCGTTCAATCTGTTGCCCGTGCTCACGGCAGTCGAGAACGTCGAGATCCCCTTGCTCCTCGCGGGCGTTGGCGGCGGGGAGGCCCACCAACGGGCGCTCGACATGCTCGAAACGCTGGGTCTGGCGCATCGGGCCAAACACAGGCCAGACCAGCTCTCGGGCGGCGAGCAACAGCGGGTCGCGGTCGCGCGGGCGCTCGTCCATCAACCGGCGGTCGTATGGGCCGACGAGCCGACCGGGAACCTTGATACCGAGGTCACGCAGGTCATCGTCGAACTCCTGTGGAGGATGAATCAGGGCGGTCAGACGATCGTGCTCGTTACCCATAACCCGCAGGTGGCGGAGCGAGCCGGGCGAGTGCTGCGGATGCGCGACGGCCGGATCGACCAGGCATTCGCGCGAGCCTCCCTGGGGGCGTAGGGATGGACGGGGCATCGGTGGTCGTCTTCGTTGCCCTGTTGGTCTACGCGGCCCTGGCGGTAGCGGCCCTCCGCAACCGGCTGCTGGCGCGTGTCGCGACGAGAGAGGCGATCCGACGACCACTCCAAACGCTCGTGGTGGTCGCGGGCCTAACGGTGGGGACGGGTGCGATCCTGGGTCCGCAGCTCTGGTATGACTCGGTCACTGACTCGCTGATCGCCGCGGCGTACCGCTCCTGGGGCAGGGTCGACCTCACGGTCGCAGCCGGCGGCGCCTACTTCAGCCCCGACGTCGCCCGGCGCCTGGCGGCCGATCCAACGCTTCAGACGTCGGTGGCCGGCGTCCAGGGCGGTCTGGACCTGGTCGGCTCGGTTGCCAACCTCAGTGAGCGTCTGGGTACGTCGGACGTCCGGATCGTCGGCTTCGATCCCGCCGTGCAGCCCCAGTTTGGGGCCTATGTCCTGATGGATGGAGCGCGCACGTACGGCGGGGATCTCGCGCCCGGCGAGGTCCTGCTGTCAACGTCATTGGCCGACTCGTTGCAGGCGCAGCCCGACGATGTCATTCGAGTCAACGTCCAGGGGCGGGCGGAGGACTTCACCGTGGCTGGTATCGCCAGACCCGAGGGGCCGGGGATGTTTGGTCTCCGTCCGGCGCTCTTCACCCCCATGCAGACGGCCAGGAGCCTGGTCGGCACGGACGGGATCAACGTGGTCTGGATGACCGCCAACGGCGATGGCCGAGCCGAGGCTGAGGCCGCGCGCGCGGCGGCGCCGGCCGCCAGGGCGATTCTCGCAACGGTCGCCAGCGATCTCGCCCTGGACGTGCGTGAGGTCAAGGCCGAGCAGGCGGGCGCGTTCATGAGATACCAGGAGGACACGAGGTGGGTCTTCCTGGCAATCAGCCTGCTCGTGATGGCCATTGGTGCGGCCCTCGTCGTCAACCTCGTCGTGTCGCTGGCCGAGGAACGCCGGCCACGGCTCGCGGTACTCAGGGCGCTCGGGCTGTCCCGGTCGGGATTGGTGACGCTCTCGATGATCGAAGGCGCCCTCTACAGCCTGGCGGCGGCTGTCGTGAGCGTCCTGACCGGAGCGGCGATCGCCTGGGTCCTGTTCGCCTACTCGGCCGACGCCAGCCTGGGCGACATCGACGGACGCGACATCGTGATCGAGCCGTCCGTGCGGCCGGGAACGGTGGCGGCAGCCGTCGCCTTCGGAGCGCTGATCACCTTGCTGACAGTATTCGTGGCCGCGGTCCGGAGCTCCCAGATGACGATCGCCTGCGCGATCAGGGACTTGCCGGATCGTGAGCCAGCCCGGCGGCACTCCAGCCTTCGGCTGGCGGGCCTTGTGGTGCTCGCCGTGATAGGCACCCTCGCGTTGCTCGCCGGCGACCCTCTCGTGCGCTTCGTGGGCGGATGGGCGTGGATCGCCGTTGCCTCGTCCCTGGTTCGTGGCCGCCTGCCAGATCGGACGCGGGCGACCGTGACGGGCGCGCTGCTGACGTCCTGGGGCCTGGCGATGCTCTCCGCCTACGGTCCAAGCTCGCTCGACCTCGCCCTCTCCATCCAGGTCTACCTGCTCGGCGTCATGACATCGGTGTTCGGACTTGCGATCCTGGTCGCCGCCAACTTGAGGGTGCTCGAGGGGTTGGCCGGCTTCCTCGGCAGCGCCTCGACTGGTATCCAGGCGACCCTGCGTCCGCCGCTTGCATACATGACCAGGCGACCGGTGCGGGCAGGCCTGACGACAGCCGCGCTTGGGCTGGTGATCGCTTCGATCACGATCTGGACGGTCCTGGCGCTCGCGAACGACCGCCCCGATTACGACCGAGCGTCGGGTGGCTTCGACGTGGAGGTGACCTCCGCCGGATCCCAGCTGGCGACGCTCCCCCGGCCCGTCGAGCTCCAGGTCGCTCGCTCGATCTCGATCCCTACCTATCGATACATCGGGCGACAGCGCCAGTCATTCGGTCCGGACTCCGTCGCCATGGACTGGCACGAGGCGCTCGTGCCTCTCTATGAGCTATCGGACGCAATTGTCCGGAACCCGCTCGCCCGCCTCAGCCAGCGCGACGCCAGATTCGCCAGCGACGCTGATGCCTGGGAGGCGGTTGGCTCAGACCCGACATGGGTCATCTCGAACTGGTGGGGAGGCCACGGAGGAAGCCTGTGGCTGGTCGGCCGCGAAGGCCCGATCGAGTTCAAGATCGCCGGCAGCCTCGCCCCCGGAATCCTGGACGGCATCGCAGGCTCCCCCGAAGCGCTGGCCCCATTCGCGGACCTGTCGGCGGGCACAACCCTTCTGATCCAGGCCAGGCCCGACATCGATCCGGCGGCACTCGCCCTCGAGATCCGGCGGTCCATGTTCTCGGAAGGGGCCGAGGCCTCCACGACCAAGGCCCTCCTTGACCAGGGTCAGGTCCAGGCACGGGCCTGGGGCTCGATCTTCGGTCTGCTGAGCCAGCTTGGTCTGGTAGTGGGCGTACTGAGCCTCGGCGTGCTTGCCCTGCGAAGCGTGCTCGAACGGCGTCATGCGATCGGTGTCCTTCGCGCGCTCGGCTATCAACCGCGGAGCATCCTGGCCGGCATCCTCATCGAAGCGACGCTCACCACGGCCCTGGGGATCGCGTTGGGGCTGGTGGCGGGCTTGGAGGCCATCTTCTTCATCGTGAATGCCAACTCCCAGGTCGGGCCAAGTCAAACTGTCGACTTCATGGAGGCTGCCGCCAAGCTGGCCCCGATCTACGCCGTGCTTCTCGCCGTCACCCTGGTCGTCAGCATCGGTCCCGCGTTGCGGGCATCGCGGCTGGCCCCGGTCGATGCTCTGCGCATCGTGGACTGACATCGCTTCGCGAGGGCGCACGGGTACGAGACGATCCGAAGGGCGACTAAGCTTGCATGCGCAGACAGCCGGCCCGCGCTGGATTGATGGACGGGTGGGGCAGCCTTGCCTGACGTAAGCAGGTTGGATCCAGTCAACATTGCCCTGGCGGGGATGGCGATCGCCTTCACGGTCATGACGGCCCTGGCGGTCGTCATCGGATGGGTCAGGCGGCGGCGGCGTGAGGTCGCGAGCCTCGGCGCGATCGACTTCGTCCGCACGTCATTCGTCAGCCGCCTCGCCCACGGCGAGCCCCTCGCCGAGCTCCTGCCCCAGGTGGCGGAGGCGCTTTACATTTCATTCAAGCTCGATGCCGCCGAGATATGGCTGCCGGAAGGCGGCGAGCTGAATCTCGCGGTATCAAGTCCGAAGCGCGAGGCTCGCCGGATTCCCTTCCTGCCCAACGTGGGTTCCATCGCTGCCAACGCGCGCGTGTCCGGTCGGCCGTGGGCCAGGGTCTGGTTGCCTGAGCTCCTTCCCCGGAACGATGACGCGGCGTTGCGGATCGCTCCCGTCGGCATCTCGGGCGAGCTGCTAGGCCTGATCGTGATCGAGCGGGCAGGATCAGAGGAACGCCTCGCGACCGAAGCGGACGGGACCCTGGAGGAGCTTGTCCGAGAAGTCGGTGCCGCCCTCAAGAAGCAACGCCTGGATGCTGCGCTGCGCGATTCGATGGATCAACTTCGAAGGCAGGCGCAGGATCTCCAAGCATCACGCGCCCGCATCGTGGCCGCGGCCGATGCCGAGCGCCGCCGAATCGAGCGCGACCTGCATGACGGTGCTCAGCAGTATCTGGTCGCCATCGCCGTCAAGGCGGGCCTCATCCGGGACCTGGCGGGGAGGGACATCTCGCGGAGCAGCGTGCTACTCGATGAACTTGCCAGCGACACCCAATCGGCGCTCGACGAACTTCGAAGCCTGGCCCACGGCATCTATCCGCCGCTGCTCAGCAGCGCCGGCTTGCCGGAAGCCCTTGCCGCGGCCTGCCGTCGGGCTGCATTGCCGACAGCGCTCGAAGCAGCCGATCTCCGTCGCTACGCCCCGCAGCTCGAAGCGGCCGTCTACTTTTGTTGCATCGAGGCGCTGCAGAACGCGGCAAAGTACGCGGGTAGCGGCGCCTCTGCCAGGGTGAAGCTGTGGGAGGAGGAAGGTGGGCTCCTGTTCGAGGTCCGTGACGACGGTATCGGCTTCGATGCGACGAACTCCAGACCCGGAGTC
>Ga0184625_10000260_pt1 | contig 18275 bp, 31 predicted proteins | sample PLM3_30_b1_FD_133151 | JGI IMG/M metagenome (GOLD analysis project Ga0184625, IMG submission 133151) | Groundwater sediment microbial communities from an aquifer in East River, Colorado, USA - PLM3_30_b1 | ecosystem: Environmental > Terrestrial > Soil > Riparian zone | place: USA: East River... | reverse complement strand
GCAGAAAAGGTGGGAGTGTAGATGTCAACACACGCATATGCATTAATGCCTGGCGGCGGTCGGATGTATCCTCGCAAGTATTATCAGCGATACTTCCACCTTAGTTCTCACTGGACTGGCTATCAGACATTAAAGAGTAAAGCAATAAAGGTTGGATTCGTCGCACTAGCTGCGTTGTACCACGTAAAAACATTTGCCGACAACGTTGAGAAAATTGGGATGGCTGTGGGTGCACCAGCGAGCAGCTTCTATCACTTTTTGTGAGGTAGTCTTTGAGAAAGCATCCTCTTGCTCGGTGCGAGGAATGCCCTTTTCAATATGAGCCTTTCGTACCGACGCAGAATCCACATCCTGCGGCGAGGCTAGCTGTTATTGGGGAAGCGCCTGGTGCGTACGAAGCCGCGCGTGGTATACCATTTACCGGACCATCTGGTAGATTGCTCGATCAGGTGCTCAAACATCATGGTTACGATCGTTCCAAAATTATGGTAACGAACGTCTGTTTGTGCCGACCTGAAAACAATGATGACCCACCAAAGGCAGCGGTTGCGGCCTGCAAGCCACGATTAGACGCTGAGATCGCCGAAGCCGGGTTAGACTCGATTATAGCGGTGGGTGGTACGGCAGCCTCCGCGTTAATTAACCCAAAGCGCAAAATTTCAAATTTACGAGTTTGCAAAGCCAAACCGTACATAGAGGACGACCGGATAAACGTTGTAGCGACATGGCACCCGGCTTATTGTCTTCGGGCTCCAGATGCATTCCCATCATTCGTTTCTGATTTAGGAAAACTAAAGGCAAATAACAATGTACATTGGACTGAACCAAACTATAGATCATTTGAAGATGGAGGGGTCATACTCCAAGCCATCGATCGCTTGGCAACAGTGGCGGGGCCTCTTGTTATCGACATTGAATGCGGCGTTGAAAAAGACATCTCTTACGTTCATCCAGACCAATACAATTTACTCTGCGTGGGTATTTCATACGCGCAAGGGAAAGCAGTGGTATTCGGTGGAAGTGGACTTCACGAATCAAAAGTACAGATTGCTCTCCGCGATCTACTTAAAAACAGGAGAATTATCGCCCATAATGGTAAATTTGACCTGGCAGGATTATACCCAATCCTAGGACCATTAGAACTATGGTTCGATACGATGCTTGCATCGTATTGTTTAGATGAAAGGCCAGGTCTACACAGCCTTGAAAAGCTTTCCATTGAACATCTTGGTTCACCCGATTGGAAGGGTGACATACAAAAATATCTACTTAGAGGTGGAAAGGATTATAGCAACATCCCGAAGCCCGTGCTGTACAAGTATAACGCGATTGATACATGTAACACTCGTAGTCTATGGGAAATATTCAGTGCAAAGATGGGACCGGGCTCTCGTGAGTTGGCAGAACATACCTTCCTCGTTAAAGCATCCAATGCGCTTATGAATCTTGAACGTGCTGGTATTAAATTCGATAGTGATTACAGTGAAGATTTGGGCAAAGAATTCGAGAAAGAACTATTCGATCTGGAATTGGAAATCAGCAGAATCACAGGGAAGAATCTCAATCCTAGATCTCCACAGCAGGTCACTCGGTACTTAGCTGAGAATGGCGTTATAGTAACAACAACGGAAGCTGATGTTCTTGAGCAGTTACTGGAAAGGGAGGTAGGAGTTTCGGATTTCATTAAAAAGCTTCTTCTCCATCGTAGGAGGACAAAACTCTATGGCACATACGTTAAAGGTTTTCGTAAGCGCCTGCATCACGATAAGATTTACACGACGTATACATTACATGGAACTACATCGGGACGGCTTGCGTCCAAAAACCCTAACATGCAAAATATCGTCAGGGACAAAAGGATCAAACACCAATTTACGGTGGAAGATGATAGTCATATCTTCGTCCACGCAGACTACAAACAAGCGGAGGGTCGTGTCATCACGACACTGGCACACGACGAATACCTCCGGTCGATTTTCTTAGATGAGACTAGAGACATCTTCGATGAACTATGCAATGATATCTATGGTGTAGGTAAATGGGTTAAAGAAAATCGTGTAAGTATGAAATCAATCTTCTACGGAAATGCCTACGGACGTGGGGTCAATGCGATTGCACTCGAACTACAACAGCAAGGATCGAGCATCACCCTTGAAGAAACTAGAACTCTTATGCGTGAGTTCAATAATCTTATTTCTAGTGTTATCACATGGCAGGCATCGGTCAAGCACAAAGTTCTCTCGGGCGATGATCTTACTACACCTTTCGGGCGCAAAAGATCATTCTGGCTCATCACAGAACAAAACAAATCCGAAGTCCTCAACGAAGCCCTCAGTTTCTTACCTCAATCCATCGCTTCGGATATCTGCCTCTCCGCTCTTACAGAACTTCAACCGAGATTACAAGGTCTCGCCACTACAAGATTATCCATCCACGACGCCATCATTTTCGAATGTAGAAAAACCGACGCCGAAGAAGTGGAATCTATTGCTCGTGAAGAAATGGTTGCGTCCGGGTTAAGATTTACTGATTATGTACCTTTCGCCATCGATGTATCTACCGGAAAGCGCTGGTCAGAACTGTGAAATTACGAGAGAGAATAATAAAATTCATTTCATGGCTTAAAGTTGAAGACAAAAAAGCACTACCATGCCCATGTGGCAGAGAAGATTCTCACATTCATATATCAAGTCTACGCCCACGGGAGGATGACTAGTGAGAGTAACACGACTACATCATGGACACACTTACTCCGTGAAAACTAAAACTAGAACTCCGTATACCGAAACCTATACCCAACCAATTCACAACGTTATCATGGCTAAGTTGTATCACAAGTGGGAAAGGCTGACGTGGAAATTATACAGATTTATAGAACAGCGCGTTGACTTTCGTGATGATATACCGTACACTAACAGACAAGACATTAGGTGTTTCTTTCTTAATGAAAAGAACAGGGTAATCATAGATACAAAGTACGGTGAGGAAGAACATGCCGAATGAACCTAAAGATCCATTTGGTGCACTCGCGGATGGTGCCGTGGCAATGCATGAGATATTTACAGAATATGTTAAAGCTGGATTTACCAGAGTCGAAGCATTGAAAATAGTTATAGCGATGCTAACAAATAGTCAACAGCGAGGGGAAGGAGATGCCAATGAGTGAATTTACTCAAGAACAAATAATGGCATACGCGGAGTTAAACGCTGCAATAGAAAACTGCCTCAGAGCACATCATCAAGAGTATGACGACTTTGTTCTATCTGATTTCATTGTGTTGACAACCATTCAGAAGTTTGGTGCTGATGAGGATAAAGTCTTCACTCACTATCCAGCACTATTCAAAAATGGTGATATGCCGTGGTACATCATTCATGGACTTGTCCAGAAGCACACTCTCGAATTCAACAGAATGTCACTAGAAGGCAACGATAACGGATGAAACGATTCAATCGTGAACGATTGTTCGAACAAGCTAGTGATGATGGTTTTCCAAAATTTCCTATGTATAAGTATAGAGTCTGGACATATGTAAATGGTGAGAAATGGAATATTGCACAAATGATTGAAGTTGACGTCGTTGAAAATATTGCTAAGTTCGATGTAGATAAAGAAATGTGGCACAGACTCGAAACCGAACTTAGAATTAAAATAGACGAGAGGAACAGCGAATGAAGACATTTGTACTTCTCTTGATGACCTTCGCACTGCTGGCCATTCCGGCGGACGGACAATGGGTGCGCGTGTCAGATCCCGATGCTCCATGTTTCGTGCGGCTTCCGGATGGTAATTGGCCTGGCGAGTCCACGGGCCAACCATGATGATAAAAGTTCTCGTGCAAGAAGAGAAAACACGATACACTCCGAATGACGCGAATACCGATGAAACTACATACTGGCAAACAACAGACGAAATAACATCTGACAGAAAGGAAGTGGTAGCAGGGTTCCTTCGAGCCCTAGCTAATGTTCTAGACCCGCGAGGAGAATAACATGAAAGAGGGCACGTTCTGGTGGAGGCTAGTACATCTTGAACCGACAATTCTCCGTGGAGCTTTAGTCGGAATCCTTGGTCTAGCTGGTGCATTTGGAATTCTAGGTCTTGATTTCCTACCCGATACTATCCTTGGCTTTTGGGTACCGCTTATGGCATTGATACAGGTTCTTATTACCCGCCCAGCCGTAACCGCAAACGCTAGAGTCGTCGTAGAGGCACCTAATCCTATTAGCCAACCAGGAATTGTAGTCGCTGGTGAAGCCACTACCGAGGCAACTAGCAGAGAAATTCTAGAAGCAGCTAAGGATGTACCGCGTGGTTAAAGACAAACTTATTGCTTTATGTCTAAACTGTAAATGCTGCCTTGCCAAAAATAGATCACACTGCTTCATTTGCCATGACGAAGAAACAATAGAAGAACTTTGTGGATGTGGAAACTGTTTAGACATGCTGAGAGAATATGAAGACCGACAGGAGATACGTAATCGTAACCGTCAGAACAATTTTCCTCATAAGGAGTAACAATGGCGAAGTACGTCAGAGTAGAATCTCCAGTTGAAGCAATGCAGTGGCTACTTGACAATAAGGATGCAGTATTCAAGTGGCTAGATGAACAAGAAATTGCGTATTCATTCCACGAGATCACCAGTGCTGGTGAACTTATAGTCTATCTTCCTAGACCAACAATAGTTCCAGAAGAAGCTTATATCATCAAAGGATCTACGTATAATTATATTACTAGTCAAGGTTCATTCGAATCGAATCACAAGAGGGTAACTGATGAAGTGGCCGTGGACGAAAAAGCAGCAGAAAGTTAATCTCGTAGTAATGGAGTTAGTTAGCTGGTATTCAAAAGGTTTTCCAATCTTTGATGGAAGAATAGTCAATATTACGTATTCATCAGAAGAAACATTACAAATAGAAGTGGTGAGTGAAGCCAAACTCCAAGAAAAATATCATATTAATGAGTACAAGCGAGGAAGAGGCAGATGATAGTAAGTCTTGATCCTGGATCTACTACTGGCATCTGCACCTTTAATGGTGGAGAGTACAAGACGTATCACCTGAAACTTTTTGAACATGCAAAGCCACACTTCATATTGTATGGACACCTATCAGCCATCAATCCAACCGCGATCGTCTATGAGCCATTTCACCACAGGGCGGGGCAGTTGGGTGTAGTATATACCGGCGTCGAGTACATAGGAGTGATTGAATTTTGGAGTCAGGATAATAATGTACCGGTAGAAAAGATAACTCCTGGCACTGGCAAGGGTGGATTCTGGAAAGGTAATGCAAAAATAAAAGCCCTGGGCCTGTGGAATACCAAAGCGAATCCTCACGGCATGGATGCGCTGAGAATTATGCTTGCGCTACAAATGAAACATGGTCATGCTAGTCATCTGATTGAGAAACTACGATCGACATTGAGGGTGGTATGAATGGGCATAGATGGTAAATACGGAAGGGTAATAGTAGAGAACAGCACTATTGGTGAAGACGAACCAGTTGTGGTATTTAGAGCACAAGACGTATTACTTCCGAAATTGCTAAAGATCTATAAGATTCTATGTGAGATTGCTGGTTCTCCACAACGTCATCTTGATTTCATCCATGAATCAGCAATGAAAGTCAAAGATTGGCAAGCAAACAACTTCACCCAGGTTCCACGCAGTGATGCACTCAGACGGGAAAACCAGAATGATTAGGGTATATTATTATAGCAAAAAAGATGGTTTCTTGGAGCATGATGATTACGACGATGGAGCAGAATGGGAAGTTGGGGAGAACGGAAACCTGCAAATCTGGAAAACGGATAACAGCAATTTGGCAGAATATGCAGGCATGGATTGGTCAAGAGTTATGAAGGTGGAAAAGTGAGCAACATTTTCTATGATACTGAATTTCTAGAGCGTGGACACAAATACCCGATTGACCTTATATCTATTGGTATGGTTAGCGAAGATGATAAGTGGCTATATCTTATTAACAAAGATGCACCACTAGATGAAATTGCTAAACATGAGTGGTTGCGTGGAAATGTAGTACCATATCTCCCATTGAACATCTCGATTGTGCCTGATGGATTACAAATTTATTGGAATGAAGACCACCCACTCTACGGCGCAGTTGTTCCAAGAAGTGTAATCGCTGATTGCGTAAAAGATTTTGTTCTTGGCTCTGGTATTGACCCAAAGCTTTGGGCGTGGTATGGTGCCTACGATCATGTCGTGCTGGCACAGCTATTTAATACCATGGCAGAACTTCCTGATGGATTCCCTATGTGGACGAACGATCTTAAACAAGAGGTTGAAAGAGTAGGCGATCCTAGACTGCCGAGCAAAGGAAACAAAGAACACGATGCACTAGAAGACGCACGATGGGTTAAGAAATGCTATGATTGGTTAAAAGAATACGAGAAGAGGTACACTAGGGTATGATAGCTAAAGTTGGCCGCGAAGATGCGATTCTAACAATACCAGACGTTGATTCCTTAATCTGTGATGACGACAAGAATCTTACCCTCATAAGTGGAGGTAATGTTATTGGAATTTTCTTAGAAGGAGAATGGTCTTGTGTTTGGTTGGAGGAACCAAGATTCAATAATGATGTTACAGCGGTGATTCCAAAGATAAAGGAAGAATATTCCTTCCAATAGTAGGAGTGAATCAATGAGATATTTTTATGTTGGCCGTCACCATCATAAACGTAACAAATATCGAATTCTCATTTCTGCACTCTTAATCTCACCAGTTCTCATCTTGCCTGTGATGGTTGTTGCAACACCATCACCAGCATTAGCGGAACGACCAGGCGAACCTGGATATTGTAAGAAACGTCCATGGCTATGTGTAACACCAACACCATCTCCATCCGTAAGTCCTAGTGCATCACCTTCTCCTTCGGTTAGCCCATCTCCATCTATCTCGCCAAGTCCATCACCATCTGTAAGCCCTTCTCCATCTCCTAGTCCTATAACATTAAGATTGGCAGATGGTGGAACTAACCCATTCGGTACACTGTCACCAGCGTTACCTAATGCGAATACATTCTTACCGATTACTGTTTGGTTTGAATCGGTGTTGTCCAGCGAAGACACAGTCATAGACAAAGACGCTGGACTGAATGTATATGAGGTTATTACTCGTAACAGCAACTTGTCCATTGTACAATCTGCTGGAATGTTTGTATTACCACAGCAGGATGAATGGTTTGGCGGTACTGCTGGTCGTGAGTCAGGTTGGTTCATGGACGATGAAGTTGACATGACTTTAGGCCCTGGTGCTGGCTATACACACATGCAGGCAATCGAGGATCGGCTTCCACCAAATACATTACAGGTGGTTAACTATGGTAAAGGAATTCTATTCTGGGAAACCAACACCGAGGCCGCAAGATTCGTAAATGATTGGGGCCATGTAGTATCTGCCGATGCATATTGGATGACTGACCCAAACATTTGTGGAATTAGCGAAGGCGCTGTTCTGTTTGGATTAAACCGAGCACTTACACAGGCAGAATGTCATCGACCATCCAACTATGGCTTATCCGTACAACGTGTGCGAGATCTCAACAATCCAAGAGGCTCTAAGCCGACATGGGGATTTGTTGAGGTAGGATGTCCAATGACCGGAGCAGGTGCAACATGTATGCCAGCACCTTCATTGACTGCATCGGTATGGCATTCCATCATCGCCGGAGCACGAGGAATATCTTATTTCAATCACTCATTCTCCGGTAGCTGTCAAACTCAGCACGCGCTACGCGAGCCATGCTATGCCCCACAGCGGGCAGCAGTAAAGGCTGTTAATACCAGATTGATGAGTCTAGCACCAGTTATCAATGGTCCATTCGCCGATGGCTTAATTCCAGCTTTACCAGTTGGAATGCGAGTGATGACGAAATGGTACAATGATCATTTCTACATCTTCGCCGGTAAGATTGCGGCCGGATCGAGTACACCGAATTTCTTCATGCCGTGTCTCGACAATGCTACCGCAACAGTATTGGACGAAGGTAGATCAATCCCAATTACAGGTGGATCATTCACTGATACGTTCGCCGATGAAAATGCAATACACATCTATCGCATAGATGGTGGTAGTACTTGCGGATTGTAAAAACACAAGGAAAGGGTGTCCCTATCGGGCACCCTTTCTTTACGCTGTTTGTGGACCAACAATAACAACTACATCTTGTGGATTTCCATCGTCATCATATGATGTTGGAGAATGATAACGTACATCAACGTACATTGTTGGTCCAACAAACGGCCAACCTATACGTTCTGAACTCGGTATACCATGTGCCTGAATAACACCCGGTAATCCTAGTAGCTCTACGAATGCGCTACCGAATCGCTCAGAAGAAGCTATGCCGCCAGCGGCCACGACGACCGGCCCAGTGCTAACGCTGGGCGCACCGAATTTCTCGGCGCCCACGATCCCACCCGCAGCGATAATCGATGCGGCGGCAATATTTGCACTACCAAGTCTTTCGGCAGTTGCTATACCATTTGCGTTGATTGTGTATGTAGTAGTTACTGTAGAAGCGCCAAATCGCTCGGTACTCGTGATAGAACCAGCATTGATCGCTGTGATTACAGCAAACGTTGGACTTCCAATTCGTTCCGAACTGGAAATCCCATTGGCGTTTACGACAGATACCGACGCAGTGTTGGCGTTTCCTAATGTTTCTGAACTTGATATACCACCTGCATTGATTGTGGCTGTGGTGGTAACTGTAGGTGAGCCAACAATTTCAGATGTTGATATTCCTTGTGCAGTTATTGATGAAGCTGTGGCAGCAGAAGCATTACCTGATTGTTCTGATGATGGTATACCGTGTGCAGTTATAGTGTAGGTTGTGGTTACGGCCGGTGAGCCAAGTCGCTCCGCGCTAGGAATACTGGCAGCGTTAACGGCCGTGATGACTGTAGCTGACGGGTTTCCTACACGTTCACCCGAAGGTATCCCATTGACGGCAACGCTAACAGTAGTCGTCAGAGTCGGTCCACCGACTCGTTCTGAGGTTGGAATACCACCAGCACTAATTGTGTACGTTGATGTTACAGTAGGATTGCCAACACGCTCCTCTGACGGTATTCCATTTACTGCGACCGTTGAAACGCTAGCAGTATTGGCATTTCCAATAGATTCAGATGACGGTATACCATTTGCGGTGATAGTATATGTGGTTGTTATTGCAGGTGAACCAACACGTTCAGAACTTGTAACTCCATTAGCGTTGATTGTAATTGGTGCTGTTACAGTTGGATTACCAACATTCTGCTCACTTGGTATTCCATTGACAGCTACGTTCTGCGGAGCACCACCTTCTTCATGACATTTGACTAGAACTGAAATTGCAGCCCATTCGAGGTCCGCCGACGAGGTGGCCGTCCGGGTACCAGTTGCTGCATCAGAAGTAAAATATTCAGACGCCGACCGGTAGGTGGCGACACTCCCACCGACATCCCATTCGGTGTAGGGCGTCATACTACCGGGAATGGTGTAGTTGGTCGCAGCGTTGCGGGCGCCCCACGAACAGACTAATAAATTGTCAATACTACCAGATGTTGGCGTTACTGATGGTGCGACGTGCGACGTGGACGTTGTATTGGAATCTGTACTAGTACCAGTATCGTAATCCACTGCACCTTTGAAAATAAGCAGTTGAGCGTAACGTTCTTCGTCCGTTGTGCTACCATTGGCGTTTACAGTAGAGGCGCCACCTGTGGTAACGGTTCCCATCCACACTCTACCGTGATGGTCGTCCGTGCCGCCGTCAAGAGCCGGACTAAGCTTTTCAACCCATGTAGTTACAGCCGTACCTGTTGGCGTTTGCAAATTGGCGAGCGTGTAGAAGTTATTCATATGAATAAGCAGAATGGTATCGCCAACTTCTGTGTTTGCATTTAGAGTAAATGTTAGTGCAATGGTATTACTAGCGACACTTTGCTCTGAACGAATTTGAACGCATGAATCAGCCGTAGGGACAGCGCTCCTACGGACATTGCTAGAACCAGTACGGTTCACGGACTATGCCGGTTCTTCCCAAATGATCCAAGGCAAACAGTTAATAGACACTGCGAATGTTGTTCTAATTCTTAAGAACCTAGATGCTTTCACCCGTGAATGTCGACCGGGAAGAAACCAAATACTGTACCCCGTCTGTGGATGTACAAGTTGCGGATCTAGGTCGCGAGTAGTTGCGCCGATAGATCCTTCGGCGGAAGCGTTGTATCCAGTTGCAGAAGCACCGCCGACACATAGTGACGCGACCTGGTCATCCGATTCCCACTCGATCGCGGTCACTGTTGTTACAGATGCAGCGACATCGGTATCCATTAAGGTGCAGATACCAGGAACAGCATTTGCAGTAACACCATCAAACGAAACACCCCAAGCGAATACTCGGATGTCTGTAGTAGATGGAGTGGCAACCTGTAATACCGTCTTAACGACTGTCCCGGTTGCAACCACGATCGGAATGTTCGATGCTCTTGGTACTGCCATATATAGAGATCCCATAGTTACCTTCCATAGTTCATTCCGCCAGGAGGAAGCTTTCTTCCAACATTTATCATTCTTCGCTTCACATAATGATTATTTTGTACGGCTGCTCCTATTGGATGTACTGCAATTGTTTGTGCTCTCCAAGCAGCAGACACGTCAATGCCAAAAGTAGCAGGATTGTCAGTTGTTGCATTAAGTTGACGAGATGCAGCAGCAATTAAACCACCAAGGCTTGCACCAACAGTGCCACATGCTTTTTGTATCGGTGGGCTTGGTGTGTAGCTAGTTGGTGGTGTGTTTGCCCAAGTATCATCATCGGCCTCTTCGCCGGCTGAACCAAAGAATGTAATAAACAGATAATCTTTTGCGCCGCCAGTTGGAGTGACAGCCGGAGGGTCTGGAGTTGCAGACGTGCCTGTTGCAGTAGTTCCAATTTCCGGTAGTTGAACACCTGGATGCTCTGCACCAGAAATTCGAAATGTGATTGTCGCATCTCGCGTGCTGGCTGATGATGTAAACGTTGGATTAGTTTCTCCACCTGCGGCCCATCGGTATAAAATTTTCAGACCATTAGCTACAGCTTCATCTAATAATTCTGCATAATCAGTGTGAGCATTTAGCGTTGCAGATGTACTACCAATATCCATACAGATGAGAATTAAGTCGCCAGCCACGATTCCAGTTGGTAATGTAACAACATGACTTGTACCAGCCGTGTTGGTTGACGACTCGTTATTTGTAATTATAGCTGGAAATGCCATCTAGTTATCCAGTCTCCGTACGTGCGCGACAGGAGGAGAGTGCTTACAAACTGGCATCCTACTTGGTTCATCACGTCGTAAAGCTTCTGCAATGGCCGGCAGCACTTGATTCTCCAATGTCTGCCAGGTGCATCGGTCCCAGCGATCCGGCAAGTTTGGTATAGTGTTTACTAATCTAGTAGAGAACTTAACGCAGCCAAGAGCGTGAATCGTATGTCCACTCTTTGAATAACGGAATGAACACCAATCCCTAGGACATTCCGCTAGTTGCTTAACTGCACCTACCCATGGCGCAATGTCATGCTCTATCAAAATAAAACCTTGTCCAGTTCGCCACCATGCTTTGAAATGTTCACTGTAACCGAACTCGCCACTGCACATAATGACCTCATGGCATATTCCCTCGGCGCTAAGTGCCAAGTGTGCTGAGCAATTGTCATTAACAGCAGCAACGATGACGCGCATTTAAGATGCTACCCCACATACCAGCAGCCATACTGCGTCACCGGCTGGTCCTGCTGGAATAGTTAAAACTGTACCAGTGATAGTAGAGATCGCTGCTATTGTAGTTCCAGTATCAGAAACTATACCAGCGCGCTTGACGACCTTAAATGAAGAAGCAACATCTACGGTATCGGAAGCGTCAACGTCCTTCAAAGCGTATAGTGCAGTTCGCCCGCACCTACCATCTTGAAATAACTCAACGCACTGATCCGTGCCTAGTAATGCCATTAAACAATACTCCAATCAGAGTCTAAGTTCCTACTTTATCCTCTGGAGTTCCATCCCAATGAAATTCACCATTGATTCCAACTGGACGATGTACTCCGCAATGCACGCAATATGTAGCACCATAGAAGGAAGGATTGCGAGCGTAAGTTTCAGCGATTGAAGTTCCCATTGTAGTAACGACGCCACACACTTCATGCACATATGATCTACGAACAGGACGAATGAATCCTTTTGCTCGTTCCTCTTCTGATAATACTAAATAAACCTCAGCTTGTGGAACTGGTGGTCCATCTAGTGATTCAGAACCATGAGTAAGTCTTGGATCGTCAGGATCAGTTGTAGTTCCAGTCATAGTTTGAAAATCTTGTTTACGCCATTATCAAAAGTCACGACTATGTTACCGCCGTTTGGAGTCACTGGTAATCCTGAGCCTGTGGCTGGTGCAAGAGCACGCCCAGGGGATGTGATGGTCGTTGAGTTCACCGTAATGATGCGCTCGCCAACGAGAACAGAGGCATCGTTCACAGTGGCTGTCTGACCAGTTGAGAACGTCAGCACCGTTGAGTTTGGAATTCCAGCAGCAAGAACGTCTACATCAAGTGATGTACCAGCAGTAAGAGTCTTAGAGCATGTGACTATGTGTTTACCTGTGATGAGCGCAGTCATGATCGAAGACGATGGTGTGCCAGTATCTTGGTAGATCGCAACCGCTTTGACGGGGTTACCAGATACCGAAGTGAAGGTAACATCAGCGGCATCCGCTACACCAGCGATAATAGTTGGGGAAGCAATGGCCTGCGGCGTTCCCACGACACAACCATCGAAATCCGCCCAATCGTTGCCAGCAGCCGAAGGACCAAGGCATACTGCGGTTCCACCCGAGGTGTATGCCGCCGAGAAAGTAGCATTAGTGCCGGTAACCGGATCGGTGAGTTCAAAGGTGTTTGCGGCCTGGTTGGCGATTTTCCATACACCGTTCGCGGCAAGGTTGCCACCAACACTGTCCACCCAAACGATGTCCCCATTGGCGAATCCGTGAGACGTAGCAGTGATTACAATAGGCGTAGCACTGGTTGCGCCAGTGATCGGCTTGACACCAGTGTCAGTAACACTGAGGTCTAGAAGGGCGACTTTGAATGCTAGAGTATTCCAGTCTAGGGTGCCGCCCAGGAAACCCTCTCGGCCATTCTCAAAAAGCATGTTAGCCATTAATTTACCTCCGCGCAAATTACCCAAACACTCAGGTAACGAATATTTACTGGATCCTCGTTGTATGCTTCTGCATACCAACCATCTCCACCGGGACCGGCGATATATGGAAAGTTGGTGTTTACAGGCATCAGATGGTCACTGTTGTAGCCACCACCAAGCGGCTTCTTGCCTGATGGGCAATAAGTAATCGCCTGACAAAACGAAAGTGGATTACAACTTGCCATAGTGTCCAAGCCGCGCACCCATTCCCATCCAGAAACACCATTAGAACCATTGGTTCCTGCTGGACCTTGTATACCCTGCGCGCCTTGTAGTCCAGTTTGATTCCAGTCCAATGCTGTTTCTCCAGATGCACATATGCTTTCTACAACACGTAGTTTTCCATCTGATGTTTTGTAGCATCCATGAATCACTCCACCGGCATCTGGAATTGAAGCGTATGCAACGCCACCAATGAGTAATATACTAAAAATGATTCCTAGCGTAATTGTTATTCTATGTTTCATCGTGTCACTTCCTTCTTTAGTGCGGTAAAACCTTCGGCAATCCGAATTACATTGGCTGCCGTGGTGAAAACTTCTAGATCGTAGTGCCCTACGGTCCACGTATATGCAGTTGTTACATCGGAACCTATTGTTACAGCAATAATACCGACTGGTCCATTTATAACTATTTCTCCACCGGCGGATGTAGCGGAGACAAGTATATCCACTGAGTCCACGGTTGGGCGCACTTGCATCCTGGCACTATAGCCAGAAAGATTCATTGGCGTTTTATCAGGATTTCTGGCTTGAATAGTAAATTCAAACTTAGCGCCCTGCTCAAAGGCTACATCCTGTTTAGTTGCTACCATCTCTACCTCGTGGTGGTTGGAATTGGAACAACTGGTGGAACTGCTGGAATTATCTCTTCACAACCTAGACTAGTATAACCAGCGTTTATAGTGGCGAAAGATTCATCATAGATCTTCTGCTTATCGATCGGCAATGCATCACGTTGTTCTTTATCGTAAGTATTAAGAAATAAAACATAAAGAGGGCACAATACTTCATCATTAGTACGAGATTGAAAAACTTGAAGTCGATAGCCCATCACTGCTACGAATACAGTTAGCATGACATTAAGACTCAGACTAATTACCAACCAAATTATAACCTTACGCAGTTTTGAAATAGTAAGTGATGACACATGCGCTTGATCTCCTAATTGAGAAACAACACCAGCGAAGGCGGTAGAAAACACATTGACTTCATTGCGAAGTTCACGCGCTTCCTCAGCAAGATCTTCATAACTCACTTATTATCTCCATTCATTAGTTCATTATGTTGTTTTAATTCCTTTTCGAGTCGATCAGTGTATAATTCCAGCTTAGCACTAAGTTTTAGAAGTGTTTCTATAGCTTCTTTGGAATCAGCAATGATGTCCCTGGCCTCAACCAAATCTCCATTGCTCAACGATCTCGCCTTCTCTCCTCATCGTATCTTTGATCGTGTAATATTTCTGCTACCCTACCAATGACGTCGGTAGCTCTGGTTAATTGTGCGACAAACTGCTCACGAATTAATTTGTTTAGTTCGGCTAATTGGTCCTCAGCCTCATTAGCGCGAGCAATATCACGTTCATGAGATTTTATCTGCCGTTTGAATAATGCAGATACAGCATATAGCGATAGCAACGCAATAGCACCAATAGCTCCATACTGCAATAGCGTATCTTGTCCTGCGTTTTGTGCTAAAATTAAATCCATGGCATCATCGGCTTCTTTCACTGTGTCAAACAATATATTGTAATGTTAGTGCTGGCTGCCCTGATTATGGCTGTGCCAGCCGCTATGCTTTTGCTACCTTGAAGTTGATACGAATGTGGTACTAAATCGGATCCAGAAGTTAATGGTATGCTCCATTTTTGCATTACCGTTGCTCTGTCGGTTATAGCTGACATTCCAAATCTAGCCTTACGCGACTGTACCGCTCCACCATCTACCACCAAATCTCCAACTCCAACAGTTGTACCAGCTACAGTTTCTTCAAAATCGAATACGCCAATGACCTCAACATAGCTGCCGCCTCTAGGTAATAAAACATTATTTATTACTGCGCCAGTTATGTTGGTAGGTGTTGTTGTTAATGTGAGATCAGCGGATGCTTCTGCGAACGTAAATCCTTGCATCAACCATGCTGATACGTTTGGAAGTCCATCAATTACCAAATTTGATTGTAGTTTGAATTGCGAACCACCAAAGAAATTTGATCCCATCAAAACTTGTGCGTTACCAAAATTAGAAAACCAAGTTAGTGAATTACCAATCGTAGCGATACCTGAATCAATAGCCATCTGATATTGATGAACCAGTAGACCATTATGAACAGTTCCAACTGCCTTAGTAACGCTATCGTTGGGCGTACCAAACCCTGATACTAATACTTCATACAGGTAACTATCCGCATCACCACGTGACCATATTACGGCTATGAATACATCATAACCGAAGAAATTATAAAATCCAGTAACTTCTGTTGGAATCTGACTACCAGTTACAACTTTATAAGAACTATTGCCAGTACCGGAAACACTTGTATTTGGGAACTGTGGAGTTCGTTCTAATATAGACAGACGGTTTTGAAGATCCTTAATGGACTCGATGATGTCGGGGGTTGCGGCTCTATACTTTGTCATTCTTCATCTCCCTGGAAAACTACATTAGCTTCCTCAACGTTCTCAGAAGATTGTGGGTGTAGTTCCCACTTTACAATTCTTGCTGTTTGAGAGAGCCCTCGTGGAAATCTAGAATCTTCAATGTATATACTTACGTTATCGCCTAGCGACCAACTTCCGAAAACTGGATCTTTGTCAGACTTCACCGAAATTTTAGTTATGGGCATTGGTGGTCTTCTTTTCAATGCTTCCTGACTTGCCACCGTATCAAGCAAGGCTTGATTGTCAATGTCTTTTTTACCTACATCTCTATCCCAACGTGGAAATCCAGTGTTAATCAAATTTTGATGTACTACTTCCTTAGTTAACATGGTTTCACCTTCACCGGCACCTATTATAAAGATATTAGTGCCAGCTTGTGCCATCGATTCTGTGTAATAGTAGTTTGTTATTGAGCCAGGATATTCGAATACTATAACAGGAGTTGTTGCACCAAGAAAAGGATATCCAATGAGCAAGTTTTTGTTGTAAAATGTTCCCTGCTTGTTCAAAGCTATGTACCAGTCAAATCCATCGGTGGAATCAGCTATAGTTGACATAACCTCAGAATAGTATTTGAAGTCTGTTGCTAATGCCTCGACAGTCTTAGGAACAACGGTTGAAAACGAGCTTGGAACGTTTATGTTCACGTTTCTACCATTAACTGCCTGCATTGTTGTCCATAGATCGCGGAAAATATTTCTCTGTTCTACACTTGTTTGAACATAATCGGAACGTAGTAGCTGGTACTGTGGATAATTCTCAAAACTCTGAGCAAATAGTTGAACAGATTTTGCTTGACTTTGATAAGTTCTACTCCAAATAAACCCTGCCCATATAGGAAAATCATTACGTTCTACTATTACATATGTTCTGCCGGGTATAGTTGCGTCCAATAAATTTTGGTTACTTTTACCAGTTTGATCAAGATTAAATGTACCATCAAATCGTCCACCAACATTCAACTCTAAATCCATGAATACTCCATAGAGCGGGATCTCTTCTACAACAGACTCCGCTCTCATGGATGAGAAAATATACCTGTAATCGCTCACTTTTCCGTCGCAATTTTCTCATTCGCAAACATGCGTACAACGGTCACTTGCCTGGCTCCAGGATATTCTTGTTGTACAAATCCAGCCTTATCATCATACCAGGCAAACTGCACAGCAGCAGCATTCTTAGCAATAGTTGTTTCTTTAGTTAATTCAAAAGCACTTTTCCCTTTATCTTCATAAAAAACCTTAGCGGTGTCAATAGCCTCATCCGGTGTAGCAAAGCCAGTACCATCGATAACTAGTCCATGTCCTTCTATGTGTTGTTCTCCCATGTCAATTCTCCTATGATGCCGTTGAAGTAAAGAACGTACCACCGATACTTAACACGTCACTCACGGTCCAGGTGAATGGTTGCGTAGCCGAAGCGTTGCCAGATACACCAGTAGCTGAATATGTACCAACTCTGTTAATGCCTGGTGGTGAAACAAGAAGACGCGCTGAACCAGGATAGACAATGGCCGCAGAGTTATCATTCATCATCACACCGAGGTATAAGTTGTCAAAGTTAGGAACTAAAGGCATCGTAAAGTTCCAACTTCCAGTGCCACCAGTAGTTGTACTTCCCCATGTGAGGCGGATGAAAATGTGAACAGAAAAACCGACGTGTTTGTATCGACAAATAATTGCGCCATCCCCGACGGATGGAGCGGTTCCAGAAGAGGACCACACAGGTACGAAGGATGATGTCCAGCTTTTCCACATTTCTGGATCAGCAATTCTTTCCCATGCAGATCCAGAATCGCGTTCTAAGAGATTCAAATCTTGTCGATCTCGATAACGTCCCTCAATACCAAAGGTTGGTAAATCACCACCTGCATCAACAGGGAAAATACCTTTACCTAGATATCGTCTTGTGTCGGTAATGTTTGCATTAACTATAGATGATGCCGCCGCTGCCACGGCAATCTGCGCTAAAGTTATGGAATTAGCTGGTGCGGATGGCGCTGATGGAGAGCCGGCCGGAGTTCCATCTACGACAACTAACGAACTAAGATTATTTGCTCCAGAGTATTGTGAATCCTCAACCTTAAATACTATAATGTCAATGCGTGCAAGAGTTGCATGAGCAGCCGTAATAGAAATCGTAAAGTCGGCATCGTTCATAACGCCGTATGCGCCTTGCTTTGACGATTCAGTTCCAGCAACTTCAGCAGTGCCACTTTTAACTATTACAGCCATAGATGGAGAACCAGTTTGTGTTACTTGAAGTTGATTACCTTTCCCCTGACTAATACCGCTTTTTGGCACTAGCGATGTAGCATTAAGTACACCTTCGGATGCATAGACAAAGTTCCGCATTTGT
>Ga0184625_10000259_pt1 | contig 18286 bp, 14 predicted proteins | sample PLM3_30_b1_FD_133151 | JGI IMG/M metagenome (GOLD analysis project Ga0184625, IMG submission 133151) | Groundwater sediment microbial communities from an aquifer in East River, Colorado, USA - PLM3_30_b1 | ecosystem: Environmental > Terrestrial > Soil > Riparian zone | place: USA: East River... | reverse complement strand
GCCGACTGACTTTCGGAATGCACGCTCTGGGGAATGCAGTAGCCGGAGCGCGACCACTGGTCGCGGCTGTGTACTGACCGGCTAGAATGCTCCCCAGATCGTTGACCCCTTATCCTTCATCCCTCCTCCTGCTTACCCATGGCCATTCAAGCCCGTTACCGCCTGTTCAAATCGCTCTCCGACCCTTGGGAGAAGATGAGCCAGCAAGTCGCGGAGTTTCTGACGACGCTCGGCCCGGGCAAGGTCATCGGGGTTTCCCACAGCCACGAAAACAGCTTGGGCGTCATCGCGGTGTGGTATTGGGAGGTTGAAGGCGCGGATTCAATGTCACCGCCGGTTGATTCGAAGATCTAATTCGCAGGCCGCAACTCGATGGCTAAAGCCAAGCCAACGCGCAAAAAGCCCCAGCGGGGCGTGAGCTATGCCCAGGTGGTGCAGTTGGGGCGGGAGCTGCCGGAAGTCGAAGAGTCCACTTCCTACGGCACGCCGGCGCTCAAGGTCCGCGGGAAGCTGCTGGTGCGGCTTAAAGAGGACGGTAAGACGTTGGTGCTCCGCGCGACGTTCGAGGAGCGCGAGCGGTTGCTGGCGGCAGCGCCCGACGTCTTCTATTTGACGGATCACTATCTGAATTATCCGGCCGTCCTCGTGCGGCTGCCGCTGATCGAAAGGGAGTTCATGCGGGAGCTCTTGGCAGAAGCGTGGCGGTCTGTAGCGCCCCAGAAGCTGGTGAAGGGCGCGACGAAGCCGGCCAGTTAGATGCAAACGCGGCAGGCTAGAAAGCCTGCCCCACTAATTGAGATTGCCTTCGGCCTGAATGGCCGCGAGATCGACGATTTCGGCGTGCAAGCCGGCCCAAACCTGGCCGGTGGCGGGATGATAGACCCAGCCGGCGCGGCTGGTCAGGCTGGCGGGCGGGGCGCTGTTGACGCGAAAGACGCGGGAGATGCCGTTTAAGGCATTGGTTGGCATCTCGTGGGCGTAGGGGCCGTAGATGAACTGCGGGCCGCTGCCCACGTTGCCGTCGGCGTCGGTCTTCTGCGTGAGCTGGATCAGCACGCCGTTTTGAATCTGGTCCGGAGCGCCCCCGTTGTGCTCCATGCGGTAGCGCTCGATCGCCATCGTGATCTCGCGGAGATCCTTGAGCATCGCACTGTTCTTCGCGTCGTCGATGACGGTCGTCACCTGCGGCACGACGACGCCGGCGATGATCGCCATTGCGGCGATCACCATCAGGATTTCGATCAGCGTGAACGCGCGAGGGGCCCATCGGCCCCGCCGCAATTTCCGCCGCCTGAAGAAACAACCCGATCGCATAGTGCCACCATCATCCAGTGGTTTTGCCACCACAAACTTACGTCACAATCGCTCCCGCCGGCTGCACATTCGGCGCGGCAGGCCCTACGATGCAAAGTTTGCCGGATTTACCGGGCGGGCAACCCGCCGCTCCCCTCAATATCGCCATGCTGGCCGCCCTTTCACCGGTCGATTACGGCGTGCTCGCGCTCTACCTCGGGGCGCTGATCGCGCTCGGCGTGTATTTCTCCAGCCGGCAGCGGACGAGCACCGAGTTTTTGCTCGCCAGCCGGTCGCTGGGCTGGCTGCCGTTGGGAATGTCGTTGACGGCCACGCTGGCGCTCGGCTTGTCGCTATCCGAATTGCCGGGCTGGGCCTATGAGCATGGCCTCAAGGGCGTGGCGTTAGTCGGCATCCTCTGGCTGGTCCTGCCGATCGGAGTCTGGCTAATCGTGCCGCTGGTGCGCGGGCTGGGGATCGCGTCGCTCTACGAATACTTGGAGTTCCGCTTCGACGCTCGCGTGCGGGTGGCGGCGAGCCTGCTGCTGATCGCGTGGCGAATGCTCTGGCTGGGCGCGGTGTTGCACTTTCAGACACAGATGCTGGCATTGGCCTCCGGAGGAACTATTCCCGCCCTCGCGATGATTGTGCCGTTGGGAATCGTCGCGTCGCTGTACACATTTCTCGGCGGCGCGCGTGCGGCCACTTGGGCCGGAGCGGCGCACTGTCTCCTGTTGCTCATCGGCGCGCTGGTTGTGATCGGCGGCCTGTTGTGGAGCGTCAAGGGCGTCGCTGCCGGCGTCGCTGAACTATCCGACAAGCTGGGGCGATTGCAAGTGGCCGATCTGCAATTCGATTGGGCCAATCGCTGGACGCTGTGGGCACTGCTGGCGCACTGGTTATTCGCCATTTTGATGTTGATCGCCAGCGACCAGGCCGCGGCTCAGCGGATGCTGAGTGCCAAGGATGTCAACGCAGGCCGAACCGCGGTGCTGGGCGGCACGCTGGGACTGTCGCTGTTGTGGCCCATTTGGCTCTATGCCGGTCTGGGGTTGCTCGCCTTTTACCAATTGCACCCGCGCGAAATGCGGGCGGCCTGGGTCGTCAATGTCGATGGAACCAGCCGCGAGACGATTCTGTGGCAGGAGGGCGCTAAGCTGCTCGATCCCAACAACCCGGCCGATGCCGTGACTTGGGAAAGCGTACAGCAACTGGTCGCCGAGCGCCGCATCTTGCGGCCCAACGACAAGCAGCCGTTCACGTCGGCCGACGAGCTGATCGATCCCGCCGCCAATCGGCTGCTGGTCGAGAAGCTGGCAATGCGCAAGCCGAACGAAGGCACGCTGGGCGGTGAGTATGTCGTCAGCCGCCGTGCACCGGAGGAAATGCTGCCGCAGTTTGTGGCGACGCGATTGCCGTGGGGATTCGCCGGTCTGGCGCTGGCGGCGCTCGTGGCCGGTTGGCTGGCGGCGTTCGACGCAACCCTGGGAGCGCTCGGCGCGACGATCGTGTTCGATCTGCACCGCCGCTGTGGCCTCGGCCGGCGCTGGCTGGCGGCGCGCCTCAAAAAGCCGCCAACCGACCTCGATGCGGCCGACGAGCTGCAATTGGCCCGCCCACTGACGCTTGCCCTTGGCGGTTTGGCGACGGGCGCCGTATTTCTGGTCGTCGCACTGTCCAGCGATCGCCGGTTGCTGATCGGCATCTCCACCGCGCTGGCCGCGCCGCTCTTGGGAGTCATGCTGCTGGGCATGCTCACGCGCCGGGCGACGTCAGCCGCGGCCCTCACCGGGCTGGTGATCGGAGTGGCCTGTTCGTTGCTCTCGATTCCCCTGGCGACCGACCGCTTCGCGGAGTCTTGGATTATCGTCTTTGGGACGCTGCTCACCTGCCTAATTGGTTATACGCTCAGCTTCGTGCTCGGACGTCGTAAGTCCAACGAGCAACTCCGCGGACTCGTCGCCGGCTGCGGCACGCTGGGCCAGCACTCGGCCGGGGAGCCTCCGCCGCGAATCGCCGTGCCGGTCGAACGCAATTCAGACGACTCGGTCGCAGGCATTCGCTGGAAATAGCAACGTTAGGAGCGTCGATGGGTCTCGTGGGGGTAGTCCTGGCAACGGCTCTGCTCGTGGTGGCCTGGTCCTGCTCGGCGGCGTGGCGCATCCGCGTCGGACGGCCCGGCACGCGGCAACGCTCGGCTTTGATCGAGGGCCAGCAGCTCGAGCCCTTTCGCCAAGAGGCGGTGGACGAACTGCACGGGCAGTTCCAGGCGGCAGCGTGCGTCTGCGCCCAGAACATCCTGTCGCCGGCGATGCTGGCCCGGCTGCGTGCGGACTGCGAAAGCGCGGCAACGCAGGCCGTGCGCAACATCGTTCCCACGCACAAGCAAGGCGGCACGGTCTCCTACGAGAAACTGCACTTCGCCGCGCCGGTTTGCGTGGCGCTCTACCACTGGCCTGACACGCTGGCCTGGGTCAGCCGAGTCGTCGGCGTCCAGGTACACCCGGCCGGCGACCACGACGAAAGCGCCTGCTCGCTGCTGCTCTATACCGAGCGTGGCGATCACATCGGTTGGCACTACGATTATAACTTTTACCTGGGCCGCCAATTCACATTGCTGATCGTGCTGGTCGATCGCTCGAGCAGCGGCGGAACGTCGTCGAGCGTGCTGATGCGAAAGCACCAGGACGGCCGCGAGGAAGCCCTGCCGCTATCCGAAAACTGCCTCGTCCTGTTCGAAGGCACTCGCGTGCTCCACAAGGTCACTCCGGCCCAGGCCGGCGACCGACGCGTCGTCCTGAGCATGACGTTCAATACGGATCCGCGCATTCGCCTGCACTGGGAGCTGGCCCGCCGCGTCAAGGACGTGGCCTTCTATGGCCCTCGGGCATTGTGGAACTGACGGCTCCGACACGTCTTGGGCCGAAACTCAGGTTCGCTTCACGTTAAGGAATTGCAGAATCTTTGTCTTGCGCCCCGCTCGGAAGTGGATATTACGACTAGGTAAATAGCGGAGCTACGCCACCGTTCAAACGCGCAGGGGAGAGCCTGCCGTAGCTGCGCGCAACCGCGCAGGCTAGACGCGCTGACTACTCCAGCACGAACAGCTCGTCTTGCCGCGCGCTACCTGTGTCGATCCAGGCCAGATCGTCGGGATCCAGGGGCAACTCGGCCGCTGGCTCCTCGGGCGAAAGCGCACCAGCGGGGCGGGGGCTGATGACGATCAGGCGAGCGCCAGGAGGCGCGGCCTCGGCGGTTTGCGTCAGGCTCTCGGGGAGCGAATAATCGTGCCCAAGCGGCAGCTCGGCCAGGCGTGCGAGCAATTCCTGGCAGAATATGGCAGACGCCTGGCCGGTGTGGATTTGCGGCGGGCTGCCGGCGACGGCGATGGTTAGCCGCGTTTGCCCGCGCGAAGTGAGATCGGCGATGGCGCTCGCCGCGAGGCTGATCGCCAGCTCGGCCAGGCCTTCGTCGCGCTCGGTCGGCTGATTCGGCAAAAAGGGATCGAGGAGCAGGGCCACGTCGCGGCTGCGGCGGCGCTCATATTGCCGGACGACCGGCCGGCCGAGCTTGGCCGTCGTCCGCCAGTGAATCCACCGCAGGCTGTCGCCACTTTGCCAGGGCCGCAAGCTGTAATAATCGCCGTCCGAGATTCCGCGCTGCGGATGCCGCCGATGGTCGCCTACGGCTTCGGCCTCCAGAAGCGCCGTCCAAGCCGGCAGCAGCCGGCCGAGGCGCGGCGCGACGATCAGTTCGGCATAAGAAGGAAACGTGAGCTGGGCCTTGACCAGCCCCAGCGGAAAGCGCGTGGCGGCGCGTAGCGGGCCAAAGCGATACCGCCCGCGGCGGTGCAGCGTAATGCGGTAGGTCCCGATCGCCGACCCCTTCGCCGGCACATGCGGAATCACCGCCGCCGCCACGACCGCCCGCCGATGAAACGGATCAAGGTGCCAAAACCAATCTCGAACTCGAACCCACCAACTCTGACTCCTGACCCCTGACTCCTGACCCCTCTTTTCTGAACCCTGAACCCCGAACCCTGAACCCTCCTCCACCCAATCTTCCACCCGCAACAGCCACGAGCTCATCCACCACCGTGAGTTCTCCGCCTGGATTTCGACGGTCAGCGGCTGCCCCGCGAGCATCTGCTCGGGCAGCTTGCGGCGGACGGCGAGTCCGCTCAGACTGGCCATCGCCAGCCGCCAGTTGAAGATCAGCGGGGCGAGCATCAGGCCGGCGAGGACGACCAGCAAATTGACGTTCCGCAGGACCGCCCCGCCAACGATGAACGCCAGCACCGCCGCATAATACCAGCCTTCGCGAGTCAACCAGGCACGGCGGCGTAAAGGCATAAGTTCAAGGTTCAAAGTTCAAAGTTCAAGGTTCAAGGTTCAGTTGTGCTCATTCAACTTTGAACCTTGAACGCTGAACTTTGAACTTTAAGTCGGCACCGGCGTTTGTTCCACGAGACGGCGGATGATGCTGTCAGCGGCCCCATGCTGGCTCGTGCGGAGGAAGCCTTTGAGGATCACGCGGTGGGCCAGAACCAGCGGGGCCAGTCGCTTGACGTCGTCGGGCACGACGAAGGTGCGGCCTTCGATCAGCGCCAGGGCCTGGGCCGCGCGGTACAGGCTGAGGGCCCCGCGCGTGCTCACGCCGACCCGGAGCTCGTCGCTCGCTCGCGTGCGATGCACGATCTCCAACAGGTAGTTGCTGACCGAATCCTCGAACGCGACGGCGCGAACCGCCTCTTGCAGGGCCGCCACCTGTTCGCACTCGACGACCGGCGCCAGCTCGTGGACCGGCTCGCCCTGCCGGTGGCTGGAGAGCACGCGCCGCTCGTCGTCGCGGCCCGGATAGCCCATCGAAATCCGCAGCAGGAACCGGTCGAGCTGGCTCTCGGGCAGCGAATAGGTCCCCTCGAACTCGAACGGGTTCTGCGTTGCGATCACCAGGAACGGCCGCGGCAAGGCCAGCGTCTGGCCATCGATCGAGACCTGGCCTTCGCTCATCGCTTCGAGCAGGGCCGATTGCGTCCGCGGCGGGGCCCGGTTGATCTCGTCGGCCAGCACGATGTTGGCGAAGATCGGCCCGCGGTGAAACACGAACTTGGCCTGCTGGCTGTCGAACACCGAGCTGCCCAGGATGTCGCTGGGCAACAGGTCGGGCGTGAATTGCAGCCGGCAGAATTCGCCGGCGACGCTCTTGGCCAGAGCCTTGGCGACGAGCGTCTTGCCCACACCGGGTACATCCTCCAGCAGCACGTGCTCGCCCGCCAGCAAGGCGACCAGGCACCACCGCACGACATCGGCCTTGCCCAGCACCACGCGGCCCATGTTCTCTTCGAGCTGCGCGATCAGCCGCTGCAACTGCTCGTGCGGCAGCGCTTCGATGTCCTTCGCGGCAGCAGCGGAGAGATCCATAGATCCAATAGCCGGAGGCTAGCGGCCTCCGGAGTGAGAGCGGCAAATGCCACCGCGCCCTGCATCCCAAGCGCCGGAGGCGGTTCGCTTCCGGCGAATGCGCACCATCCTACTGCCCCGCCGTGCGGTTGTCTGCGGTCGCCCCGCCGAACTGCTCAGCCCACGGAGATTCGCCAGATTTCCACGCTTCCCGCGGCCATTGCTCTTTGCTCGCCGCCGCCGGTTTGGTATTCACCGCGGCCTAGTTTCCCCGATTTCCGGGCCGTTGGCAGGGACAAGCTATGCAGGCAACCCTCGACTTTTTCAAACGCGGCATCCAGCGGGTGAACGCCCGCATTGCCCTTCTCGTTGTCGTGGTGGCTGCGGGCGGAGTCGCCGTCTGGCAGGGCTACACGCACATGGCGGCCAACAAGCCGGGGGGCAAGGGCCCCATCGCGGAACTCGCGACGGGAACGCCGCCTGCCGAGGGCGGCGCGGCGCCGATCGCAACCGCCGCGCCCAGCACGCAGCCGCCCGGTGGAACCAGTGGCGCTTATGCCCTCGTGGGCTACGACCAGGCGCAAAGCCCCGCGGCTCCGCCGCCGACTGCACCACCATCCACGTCGCCCCCTGCGACGTCCCCGCCGTCATCGGGCGCCTACCTGCCTGCAGCGCAAGATCCACCCGGTGGCTATGGCGGATCGTACGCCGCGTCAGCGCCGGCCAAGACGCCACTGGCTACTGCTCCTCCTGCCGCGGAAACAATTCCTGAAAATCAGTATCGCACGGGCGGCAACGCAGCCAACTTGAATCCCGCAGCGTCCGCTGCCACAGCGCCCTCCGCACAGGATTTGAATCCCTCTGCCGGCGACTCTGCCTATGGTCAGGGCTCATCGCGAAGGTCCGGAGCCTTTGGCGGACTGTCCGACTCGCCGGCTACGCAGCCCCAAGCCGAGCCGCCCGCTGCCGTGCTGACAACGCCGCCGTTAGCCCCGGTGACCTCTCCCGCCGAAACCTACGCACCGCCCGCGTCGCTCCCCTCGGCCGCATTGCCGGCCAATCCGCTGCCGGCCAATCCGCTGCCGGCCACGAGCGGGATCCACGCGCCGCTGGACGCGAGTTTCTCGCGCAATGAACTGTCTGCCGGCGGCGGCAAGCTCGCCGCTCCGACTCCCGGTGAGCGGCAGCTCGAAGGGCCGCAGCAGCCGGCGATTGCCTTGCAGAAGGTCGCGCCGGCCGAGATTCAGGTCGGTAAGCAGGCGACGTTTGAGCTGTACGTGAAGAACACCGGCCCGGTCGCGGCCCAGCAGGTCGTCGTCACCGATCACGTGCCGGCGGGCACGCAGCTCGTCGATGTCCGCCCGCAGCCGCACAGGGGAGCGGATGGCTCGCTCGTCTGGTCCCTGGGCACCATGCAGCCGGGCGAAGAGACGCAAATCACGCTGCAGGTGATGCCGCAAGCCGAGGGCGAGATCGGCAGCACGGCCCACGTCAGCTTCTCGGCCGCCGCGAGCTGCCGCAGCATCTGCACGCGGCCGCAGCTCACGATCGAGCACACCGCACCGCCCAAAGTGCTGATTGGCGAGTCGTTCAACGTCGAGATCACGGTCAGCAATCCGGGCAGCGGCCCGGCCACCGACGTGCGGATCGAGGAAGACGTGCCGGCAGGGCTGGCCCACGCCGCCGGCGGGCAGCTCGAATACGAAGTCGGGACGCTGCGGCCGGGCGAGTCGAAGCGGCTGGCGCTGGTGCTCACGGCCAAGCAGGCCGGGGCGATCCAGAATACGATCCACGTCCGCGGCGACGCCAACCTCGCCGCCCAACACCAGGTTCAGCTCGAAGTCGTCGCTCCGCAGCTCGCGGTCGAAGTTGAAGGCCCCAAGCGGCGGGCCCTGGAGCGGCAGGCGACCTACACGCTGCAAATCGCCAATCCCGGCACCGCCGCGGCTCGCGACGTGGAGCTGGTCGCGTTTCTGCCGCGGGGCATGAAATTCGTCGCCACCGATGCCCAGGGCCAATACGACCCAGCCCGGCACGCCGTCTTCTGGAGCCTGGAAGAACTGCCGCCCGCCAAAGCCGGCGCGGTCAAACTGACGACGTTGCCGGTCGAGCCCGGCGAGCAGCGGCTGCGGGTCGAAGGCAAAGCCAGCCTCGGGCTGACCGCGGCCGGCGAGCAAGTCGTGCAAGTCGAGCAATCGGCCGAAGTCTTGCTCTCGGTGAAGGACTCCGACGAAGTGATCGAAGTCGGCAGCGAGACGACCTACGAAATCCGCGTCACGAACTCCGGCACCAAGGCCGCCACGAACGTCCGCATTTCGGCGATCCTGCCGGCCGGCATGGCGGCTCTCAACGGCGAAGGGCCGACGCGAGCCGCGGGTGACGCCTCGCAGATCACGTTCGAGCCGCTAGCCCGCCTGAACCCGCGGGAAGAGGTGATTTACAAGGTTCAAGTCCAAGGCAAGCAGCCGGGCGACCACATCGTCCGCGTGCAGCTCGCCAGCGACGAATGGCCGACACCGGTCACCCGCGAGGAAAGCACGCGCGTTTATTTGGATCGCTAACAATCGGGCGGCGTTATCGTAGGACGGCCTTTCCAGGCCGTCCCTGACGGCCCAGAAGGGCCGTCCTACGGTTGCGGCTGCTCGGCCGGCTTGGCGGCGAGCAGCTTTTCGAGCGGCGGGCGGCGGAGGTGAGCTCCACTGGCCTGCTGATAGGCATGGGCCAGCGATAGGAGCGACGTCTCGCCGAACAGTTTGCCCGTAAACGCAATCGTATTGGGCTGGCCGCTCGTGCTGCCGCGGCGGTCGCCATCGGGGACGACGGCCGTCGGATGGCCGGTCAGGTTGGTCAGCGTCAGGTCGTTGCCGCCGACGTAGGCATCGACGCCGGCCACCGCCTCTTCCATCTCCCGCATCACGAGGGTGCGGATGCGGCAGGCCCGGAGGTATTCGACGGCCGGCACGAACTCGCCGGTGCGGAATGTCCTGCCCCAGCTCCCGATGCCGTCGCGGACGCCGGCCCGCGTGATATCGTCGAACGCGGCGGCGGCCTCGGTATCGAGGATGAGCGTCAGCGGCCCGACGGGATACTTTTCCGGCAGCTTGATGGGCACGAGCTTGATGCCCAATTCCTTGAGCACCCCGATCGCCCGCTGCTCCTCGGCCGGCCGCTCGCCCTCGAAGTAACCGATCTTAAGCGAGCGGATGTCTTGCTGCGGCGGCCAATCGAACGGCCGATCGACGGCCGTGATGTCGGCCGGATCGCTGCCGTGAATCGCCCCGAATACGAGGGCACAGTCTTCGATCGAGCGGCAGATCGGCCCGACTTTGTCCATCGTCCAGGAGAGCGTCATCAGGCCGGCCCGGCTGACGCGGCCAAACGTCGGGCGCAATCCGCTGGCCGAACAGCGGCGGCAAGGCGAAACGATGCTACCCAGCGTTTCCGTGCCGATCGCGAAGCCGACCAGGCCGGCCACGACCGCGGACGTGGATCCGGCGGAAGAGCCGCTGGACCCTTCCTCAGGATTCCACGGATTGCGGGTCATGCCACCGAACCATTGGTCGCCGAGAGCCAGCGAACCGACCGTCGTCTTGGCGACGAGCACCGCCCCGGCCTCTTCCAGGCGGCGGGCGACAGTCGCGGTCGTGTCGAGCTGCTGCTCCCGATAGTGGCCCGCGCCCCAGGTCGTCCTGTAGCCGGGGACCGAGATGATGTCCTTGGCGCCCCAGGGAATGCCGTGCAGTGGGCCGCGATAGCGGCCGGCGGCGATCTCGCGGTCGGCCCGCTCGGCTTGCTTCAGACCGAGCTCCTCGGTGAGCGAGACCACGCACTTGAGCAGCGGGTCGAATTTCTTCAGCCGGGCCAGATAGAGCTTCGTCAGCTCGACCGACGAAAGCTTCTTGGTGCGAATCAGCGCCGCCAGCTCCGTCACCGGCAGAAACGCCAGCTCTTCATCAGAAGCGGGCCTTTCGGGCGCAGCGGATTCGATCGGCCGCACTTCGCCGCGGCGGACTTCGCCGGCCGCTTGCGGCGGGGCGGCAAAGAATGCCAGCGCCGGCGGTACGCTGTTGGCCAGCGGCACCGAGCGGAGCGTTTCGTACCGCCGCCGATCGCGGGCGGCCGCGCCGGCCACGGTTTTGCGGTCCTCTTCGGTCAACGTGATCCCGGCGATCCACTCGGCCTGCTGGATCATCTCCGGAGTCACCTGCTCCGCCTGTGCAGCCTGAGCGGCGAGCGCCCGCTGGAACGCGGCGGTGCCCAGCCCGAGTCCAGCCAAGGAAGCCAGCACCGTACGGCGCGTGAGTGAAACGTGGCTGTCGAACATGATGTTTTCTCCGAGGCGCGGAGCTACTGCACTTTGATTCGCCGCAGCTCGATCGGCCCTTGGCAGCACTCGCAGTCTTTCAGCTCGTACATGATGATCGAGCAGACGTCGCACCAGTAGTCGATCTCGTAGCGGTCGCCGCCCTTGACCTCGAAGACGCGGAGGACCTGCCGCATGGGCGTGACCCGGTAGTGCCGCACGAGCAACTCGAGGTCCATCTTTCGCAGCCGCTCGTCGGACCGGAAGGCCCGGCCGCGCGTGTCTTCCAGCAGCGGAATGAACTCGCCGCCGCTGGTTTCTAGAGCCAGCGTGCGCTGTTGGGCCTCGGGGACGCTGGCCACGCCGGTCCGTTTTTGCAAAGCCTCGCCCAAAAAGACAACCTTGCCGCGGAGCGTTTCCAGCTGGAATTCCGCCGCTGGATCGGCGGCAGTGACCAGCGGTGCGAGGAGCAGGAGGCCTAACGCGGCCGATGACGCACAGCGCCAAAGTCGTGCGTTCTTACGCAGCGTGTGGGAACGAGGCGTTCTGCGTTCTGCCATCTGCATTCTGAATTCCTACTCCGCGGCCTTCCCCGCGATGACCAGCTCGATCGGCAGGTCCTTGACCGCCGCAGCGCCTTGTCTGGTCTTGCCGGTGAGGCGGACGATTGTCCACATCTTTTCTTCGTCGCTGCGGATGGCGGGCGCTTCGCCGGCTTGGGCTTTCAGCAGCGGGCGGATTCCCGGATGTGCCGTGCCAGTGGCTTCCTTACTGAGCGTCGTCAGCGTCTTATAATCGAGCACGGCCGCCAACTGGTCCTTGGCCGCCGGCAACAGCGCACAGAAGTCGCGGGTGGGAAACGTGCCGACGTGCGCCCCGTCCACCGGCTGCTGGGAATACCGCAGCACATACACGCCGGCGGCCACTTCCTGGTCGCGGAAGTCGGCGTTCTTCCGTGCGAATCGCAGCGCACCGAAAACCTGCCCCGGCGTTAGCGGATAGTTGATCTCGGCAGTCGTCTTGGCGTCTGCTGCAATCGGCCACTCCTTGCACAGCCACAACTCGCATACCGCTCGATCGCCCTGCGAAATCTTGTAGCCCGCCGGCGCTAACAGCCCGGCGATCTCCGGCGCTAGTGCATCGGCGGGCGGTGGCGCGTCGGACTTGGCGACCTTGTATTCCTGGGCCGCTAGCGGCGCGGCGACAACGGCCAGGGTAACGAATAGCAATCGCGGCAGCCGGATCATGAGCGCATCTCGCGGGCGAGGAAGGAATCGACGGGCGGGAAACCCAGTATAGGCTCGCGGCGGCGCGTGGACAAACCGGCCAGGTCGCCGGGCCTGCGGCTGTTTTGGCCCTTGGGGGCGGCGCGGCGGGGGTGGTATGATGCCCTCAGGCGATTATGAGCAAGGCTCCTCTTTCGATGACGGTCGAACAAGCGCGGCAGACGCTGCGCGCCGCCGACTTGCGGAGCACGACGTCGCGGGTGGCCGTCCTGCAGCACGTCGCGGCTGCCGGCAAGCCGGTGAGCCACGCCGAGGTGGCCGATTCGCTCGTGCCGCAGGGGTTCGACAAATCGACGCTCTACCGCTGCCTGGTCGAACTGGCCGACGCGGGCCTCTTGGGGCGGCTCGACGCCGGCGACCACGCCTGGCGATTCGAGATGCGGCAGGGAGAACTACATTCCAGCGCCGAGCACCCGCACTTCGTCTGCGTCGATTGCGGCAAAGTCACCTGCCTACCCGACATCGACGTAAAAATCTCGCCCACCAAAGGCACTAAGCCCGCCGCCTGGGGCGACGTCACCGAGGTGTTCCTAAAGGGACACTGCAAAGAGTGCCTTGATTAGTGCAGAGCGGAGACTTCAGGAGAATCCTGATTCTGTGAACCACGCGAGTGGGCTGTAGGTAGAAGCCGGGACGACGGCGACACGACCAAGCAGTCATGCTGTTTTGGCCGCGAGAAGGCTGGTCCGGCGACAAGTAGGGTGTGGCGTCCACGTGACGGACCGAACCATGCTGCACTGCGCCGGCGAATTGGTGTGTCTTCAGACCTCGCGCGTCGGCCTCGTAATTGCCCGAGCTTATTTTCAAACAGTTGGGCCATGATGTCTGCTTGACGACACATTGTTCGTCTCGTTACGTTACGCGGCAACGGAACGATTCTTTTCGCAACTATTCTTGTTGCACGCGGAAAGGGGCATTTCATGTCGAGGTCCATGCTGCTTGGGCTGCGCACTCCGCGCATCGGTCGGCGAGCTCTGGTGCGCTCGAAATTTCTGCGGAACTTGCGCCTGAGCCTGGAGACGCTCGAGCCGCGGCAACTGATGGACGCCAACCCGCACGGCGGCGGGACGCTCTCTGACGAGCACGCGGCCGTCATGCGGCTGATCGACTTTCACGAGATTCACGAGGTGGCGGCGGGCGGAGAAACGGCGAACCATTTTTACGTGGCCCAAGACGGCGACGACGATCTGGCGACGCCAACACTGTGGAGCGACGTGAGGAACTGGCTCGTCGAGACCTACGATCCCACCACGCAAGCCTATTTGGAATCGCTCGCAGACCATTTGCCCACCAATGGCGACGACGTCGAGATTCCTGACGATGTCAGCCTGGTCTATGACCTCGGGCCCGAGGCCTTCAGCAAATTCGCCGTGCCGCCGGCCGATCTGACCAGCGTCGCCTCGGTGAAGAACAACTTGCGGCTGCACTCGGTGGGCGTCGAAGGCGACCTGGCGTTCCAGAAAGACGCCGACCTGCTGATGTTCTTCGAGACGATGGTGGTCGCGCCCGGCGGTTCGCTGACGATCGACAACAGCGACGCGTCCCATACCGTTCGCCTGGTCATTGCCGCTCCCGACTGGTCGAAATTCTCGCTCCAACATCCCTTCGACACCGAGCTCGACCCGTTCGAATTCGCCCGCGGGTTGATCTCGCACGGCGAGGTCCACATGACGGGCGAAACGGTGACGCCCTATATCACGCTGCCGCAGCTGACGCGCGCGGCGAGCAATATCCCGGTCGATGCCAACAACGAGATCATCCTGCCCACGACCAAGACCATCACGAACTCTTGGGGCAGAACGCAAACGGTCGTGGTCCCGCCGCCGGCGGCCAACGCCTTTCGGTTCACGGTTCCCGCCGGCTCAGCGACCACCGGCTGGACGGTGGGCGACCGGATTGTCGTCACGGGCACCGACCCGAACAAAGTCAACTCCGGCACCGGCGCCAGCTCCGATGAAGAGGCCGTGATCGCGAAGATCACGCGCAACGCCGACGGCTCCACGACGATCATCGCCAAGGTGCAAGTCGCCGTGCTGCAAAGCGGCGACTTGTTTGCCCCGCCAACCGCCATCAAGACGCTCGGCGCTTTGCAATACGACCACGTTCCGGCGGCAGATGCGGGCGGCGTCTCGCTGGGCATTCAGGTGACCAACCTGACGCGCAACGTGAACATCCAATCGGAAGATCCGTACCACACGATGGCCCGCGGCCATACGATGTTCATGCACAGCGCGAACGTCACGATCGATGGTGTCGGTTTTCTCGGCCTGGGGCGTAGCGATAAACGGACGGTCGTCGATGACGTGCAGCTCTATACGCGCGAGATCATCGACGCCCTGAACCAGGCCGCCGCCCTGCAGACCCCGCCAGGTGCTCAGCTCTCGTATGACTTGATCGGGACGTTCTTGCCCGGGACCGGCATCAATCCGCGCGGCCGCTATCCGCTGCACTTCCACCGGGCCGGCATCAACGAGACCGACGGCACCGATCCCAACCATCCGATCCTGAAAGCGACGACGCCCGCAGCCGTGCGTGACAGCGTCGTCGTCGATGGCCCCGGCTGGGGCTTCGTCAATCACTCGGGGTACGTGAATTTCGACGACAACGTGGCGTTCAACATCGTCGGCGCGTCGTTCGTGACCGAAGCGGGCAATGAGCTGGGCCGCTTCACCGGCAACCTGGCGGTCAAGGGCATCGGGGCCAACAACGGCGAAGGCATCGAGAGCCGCAAGGTGAAGCAGGATTTTGGCTTCCAAGGCGACGGCTTCTGGTTCCAAGGCCCGATGATCCAAGTCGATAACAACATTGCGGTCAGCCAGCGCCACGACGGCTTCGTGTTCTTCACCGAAGCCCTGACGCAGAACTACTCCTGGGTCAGCCCGACGGCCAGCGACCCACACCATATCGCCACGGCGCGCCAAGAGGCACGGACCACGACCGACATCATGGCGCAGTTCTATGACCCGGCGCTGATCGCCGCGTTCGGCGGACTGGGCCAGACGGTCGATCCGGGCAACGTGCCGATCTTGAGCTTCCAGAACAACACGTCCGTGGCCAGCGCCGTGGGCATGGAGTCGTGGTTCCATCAGCTCGGCTCGCCGCTGAACCCGCGCGATCCGGCCCACCGCGCCCTGGGCAGCCAGATTGTCGGCCTGAGGGTCAGCAACACCCGCGGCACGGCGATGTTCAATCCGTACACGAACCTGACGACGGTCACGGACGCGCAGCTCATCGGCAATGTGAACAGCCCCGGCGGCACCGGCATGGGCCGCAACGACGTCACGGCCAACTTCACGTACGACAACGTGAATATCCGCGGTTTCAGCCTGGGAATCGCCATCCCCGTCAACGGGCTGGACATCGTCAGCGGCGGCACGTTCCAGAACAAGCGGAACTTCGAGATTACGACGGCCAACAGCCAGACGCGCACCGTCCTGCTGAATGACCAGACCGACGAGGACGGCCTCGTCGTCAGCCCGCTGACGTTTCTGCCGCTGCCGAAGGCCGCCGACGAATCAATTCGGATCAACGTCGATCTGCGGACCAGCTACAACCCCAAAGAGCGCGATCTGTCAAAACTCTTCAATCCCGACCTCATCCGCATGGGAACTGTCTGGTTGAACAGCTTCGCCCTCGGCACTCTGCCCGGCGAAGGGCCGAAGCAGCTTTACTACTATCAGCAGGCAGCCGATTTCAGGCCCTTCCCAGCCAGCGACGAAAACGGCAACCCGATCAACTACGGCGGCCCCGTCCAGGACGCCTTTGGCAATATCGTCGATTACACCGGGATCGAAGTCCCCGGCGAGCTGCTCGACAAGACCAACGGCCAGTTGTTTGCGTCGCTGGGCTTGTCGATCGGCGGAGCGGTTGCGCCCGCGGATGCCGTGAAGGGCATGGAAGTCTATACCTTCACGAACCCCGACGGCTCAACGACACCGTTGTCACCACGAATCAACGGTTTGATCGGCTCACTGAGCACGTATCAAACGTCGCTCGACGCCACGAGCGCTCGATATACCAAGTACACCGATCCCTCCGGCCTCAATCCGCAATACACGTTTGCTTACCGCTTCACGAAGCCGCCGGCTGATCCCACGCTCAGCCCGACGAGCGTCACCGTTACGGTGAAGGTCGGCAATTTCATTCCCGCCTCGGGCTATAAGGTCCAACTCACCACGCTTACGGTCAACGGCGTTCCCGTGACGATTCCGGCGGCCAGTCCGCCGGCAGTGCCAACTCCGCCAACGCTGGCACCCCTGATCGTCGCGCCGCCGGGTGGAAAACTGACGAGCGCTCAGATTACCGCCAACTACGCTACGACCAAGGCCAACAAGGCGGCGACCGACAAGTACAACGCCGATCTCAAGGCCTACAACACGTATTGGATTAACTACTACAACACGCCCGTCAAACTGTCGCTGCGCGAGGGGTGGAACATCGTGACGGGCGACTTGGACGGCGTCAAAGCCGCTGATGGCACGCCCACGCTAAGGACGCAGCTCATCTACGGAGATACGATCGTGCCCGACCTGAACCTCACCATGCCCGATAAATACCAGCTGCGCCGGCTGACGACTGCGGACAATCCTTGGACGCCCGGCACGTGGGACGCGACGCCGCAGGCGATGACGGGCATCGCTTTGGGCAGTACCGACAACAAGCCGGTGACCACCACGGTTACGGGCCAATTCGTCGCCGTCATGCACCCCGACGACCTGAGTTTTGGCTTCGCGCTCAAAGGACAGGTCGTCGATAACTCGTTCGGCCACAAGTCGTTCGAGGTCTTCATCGGCAACCTGAAGAAATACCTCAATCCCAACGATCCCTCGGCCCCGGTCGGCTCACTCGTTCCGTATCTCACGCCGCCTACGGACGACTTGGGAAATCTGCTGCCGAACTACGTCAATACCGCCGACAAGATCAACATCCCCAATTACCAGACGGCCAAGGACGGCACGAACTCCGTGGGCCTCGTGCAGCACTTGCAGACGATCTTCTTTGCCGTCAAAGACAACGCCGGCAACAGCAAGTCTTTCGCCCTGACGATCTACCTCGATTCCACCGCCCCCCGCGTCGGCGGCAGCGCGAATCCCACCGGCTCCGTAACTCCCTCAGCCAGCATGATCGCCTTGGCGAACCTGATCTACGTGATCGATCTGGAGACTTTCCAGACCATCGAAGCTACCAAGAAGCAATAAGCCTTCCTCCACAACACTGACACCTCGCCAGCTACTTATACCGGTCGAGGAACTGTTGCCAGCCGGCGGATGTCTTGGCGTCGAGGACGGCGGAATTGCCGTCGAGCAGGATTTCAAGCGACTGGTCCTCTCGGTTCAGACGCAGTCGTACTTCGCGGTCCGAGTTGGCGAAGCAGAGCAGGCGCGTCGGCTTGGTGGTGGACGGCCGCGGCTGAACGTTCCATTGGAAGCTGGCGTCGTCGAGCAGGGCGGCACGGGCGTTGAGCAGCCCGGGGGCGTGGCTGATGTCGATCCGGCGCGCGATGGTGAGCGAGTCGGCGGGATCGACTTCCAGGATTTCGACCCTGGGCGCGGTGCGGATGAGCGTCGCGGCTTCGCTCCCGTAGAAGGCGAGGCACCGCTCGCCGCGGCGGTAGTTCCAAAACCAGGCGAACGTCGCCGCGCCGATGGCCAGCGCGAACATCGACAGGACAGCGATCTTTCCGCGGTCGAGATGCATGGTGGGCCTGCGCTCGCAGACTCGCTGGTCCCACCCTACGGCGACTTCACGCCCAGCGTGGCCGAGAGGAAGGCGAAGACGTCGGCGGCGGCTTCGATGAGCTTCGTTGTCGGCGTGCCGGCGCCGTGGCCGGCGCGGGTTTCGATTCGGATCAGCACGGGCTTATCGGCGGCTTGGGCAGCCTGCAGCGTCGCGGCGAACTTGAAGCTGTGGCCGGGGACGACACGGTCGTCGTGATCGGCCGTGGTGATCAGCGTGGCCGGGTACTTGCCGCCGGACTTGATGTTGTGCAGCGGCGAGTATTT
>Ga0184625_10000258_pt1 | contig 18293 bp, 12 predicted proteins | sample PLM3_30_b1_FD_133151 | JGI IMG/M metagenome (GOLD analysis project Ga0184625, IMG submission 133151) | Groundwater sediment microbial communities from an aquifer in East River, Colorado, USA - PLM3_30_b1 | ecosystem: Environmental > Terrestrial > Soil > Riparian zone | place: USA: East River... | reverse complement strand
TGGTTGATGCTGATGACCTGCTGGACGAAATGTACTCCATTGCGGAACGGCATACCAGGGAATTAGGAAAAGTAAAGGACTTTGAGCCGCAAGAATTGGCTGAGTTATACAACACCATCAGTTTGGGTGCGCTGAAGTTTTTCCTATTGAGGGTTGACCCCAAGAAGAGAATGATATTTAATCCAGATGAGTCAATCGATTTTCATGGTTTCACGGGACCCTTTGTTCAATACACCCACGCCCGGATCAAGTCTGTATTAAGAAAGAAGCAACCTTCTGGAATTGTTTTGGGCGGAACGCTATTGCCGCTCGAAAAGGAGTTAGTGATTCTGCTGGAGCAATTCAGGTCAATTGTGGAACAGTCGGGAGAAGAAATGAATCCCTCAGTAATAGCCCTCTATGTTTTTAATCTCGCAAAGAAGTTCAATTCATTCTATACAGAACATTCTATTACCAATGCCGAAAATGAAGTGAAAATGGAACTCCGTCTGCAGCTTGCACAACTAACAGCGCAAGTGATCAGGAATGGAATGGGGTTGCTGGGGATTCGCGTGCCGGAAAGAATGTAAACTAATTGGGAAATTTCCAAATCACCCTATAGTCCAGAAGGTATCTCTTTCTTCTGCCTCAAATTTTTCAGAGAAGGGTCCATTGAGATTGCCTTATTGCAAAGCTGCTCTCCTTTCGCCTTATCACCTTTCTTTTGATATGAGAGACCAATCATGTATAAGGCTTTTGCATTTGACTTATCATAATACATCAGCTTATCCCAGTAGTCAATTGCCTCCGGATATTTCCCCAACTTGTAATGTGCCTCAGCAATATTCCAAAGCAATTCCATATCTGCTGGTTTCTTTACCAATAGATTTTTCATCAGGTCAATCCCCTTCTGTGGCTGACCAGCTTCGATATAAGCATTAGACAGATTCTCGACTACGTCATTGGTAGCCTTATATCCTTTGCTGACGGCTTTTTCAATATATACGATTGCTTTATGCGCATCGGGAATCGCGAAATAGGTCAAACCTGTCTCGTAATACCAGATGGCATGAGTTGAATCCTTCGCAAGTGCCTGGTCGAAAAACTGAACTGCGGCTTTATAATTACTCATGTCAACAAAACTGCGGCCTATGAGATAAGGAATCTCTCCATTCATTGGTTCATCTATGGCTGCAGCCTGCAAATATTTATACGACTCACCATAATTCTCCTGTTCATAGTTGCTCTTGCCCAGAAAATAATTATATCTCTTTCCAATTTGCTTCTGGCGCATGAGATCTGCCCACCAAATGGCCTCTTTCCACCTGCCTAGGGTAAAATGCAATTGGCACAACTGGCTTATTGCCGTTGTGTCATTAGCGTTTAATTTGTATAGGTGTTCAAAATGCTGCCGCGCAAATTCGTATTTCCTTAGCTCAAGGGCTGCAAAGCCAGCTTCTCTGAAATACGCATCTGTGGGCTTAAAATGAATGGCTTTCTCGAAGTTTTCATAGGCAACCGCAGTTCGTCCAGCAGATTTCGCTGCCTGGCCCTTCCTAAAATAATAATCGGCGCTATCAGATTGCGCCAACGTAGATGTTAAGATGGCCATAAAGAAGAATAAGGTCAGCACTACAGTTTTCATATACTCAGATTATCGGATTTGACACTTATGAACGCAACATCGAAACCACTTTTGACTAGTGGTTAGTTAACGCAGGGCGGGCGAAAAATATTCTCTCTTCAAGGGTTTTTCTTTCCACAATTCCATCACTTTAACACGATGGCGGCCAGCGGCGGAAGATGGACGGTGAGCCTGTACTGGTCTTCACTTTCTTCAACGGGAGTCACTTTAATTTTGGGATTAAAAACATCCCCGGTTCCCCAATACTTTTTATCGTCACTATTAAATATTTCCTTCCACTCCTTCTTTCCATAGGCAAATACAGTCCAGTCCCTGCGCACTACGGGCGTAACGTTGAGAATAACTAACAGGTCATCTTTTGGATCTGTTCCTTTCCTCCTATAAACCATTACACTCTCAGCTCTGTGATTGAGGTCAATCCATTCAAACCCGTCCACGCTGAATTGATTTTCATACCTAGCGGGTTCACTTGTTAAGAGTAAGTTGAGGTCTCGCACACAATCTTTAAGACAACGATGGGAATCAAATTTCAGGAGTTCCCACTGCAATTCACTTTTATGATTCCATTCACTAGTTGCGCCGAACTCGCCCCCCATGAATAATAGCTTTGCACCCGGGTGCGTCCACATATAAGTATACATCAGCCGAAGGTTGGCAAACTTCTGCCAATCATCTCCCGGCATCTTATACAGCATCGGGCTCTTGCCGTGAACAACTTCGTCGTGACTAAAGGGAAGTTTAAAATTCTCATCATAATAATACACCATGCTGAACGAAAACTTATTCTGGTGGAACTGCCTGTGAATTGGATCAAGCTTAAAATAATCCAGTGTGTCGTGCATCCATCCCATCATCCATTTCATTCCAAATCCCAGCCCTCCAGCAAAAGTAGGTTTGGAGACCCCTGGCCAATCCGTTGCTTCTTCGGCAATGGATTGTGTGTCGGGGAAATCACGGAAGATGGTCTCGTTGAGGTCTTTCACAAATGCAATGGCTTCCAGGTTCCCGTCTCCCCCATGCTCGTTTGGTTCCCATTGGCCATGCTTACGGGAATAATTTAATTTCAACATTGATGAAACAGCATCTACCCGAATTCCGTCGGCATGGAATTTATCGAACCAAAATCTCGCACTGCTGATGAGAAAAGATTTTACTTCTGCTCTTTTATAATTAAAAATATAGCTATTCCAATCAGGGTGAAATCCTTTGCGCATGTCGGCATATTCATACGTATGCGTACCGTCAAACATGAACAAACCATGCGCATCATATGGAAAATGTGAAGGCACCCAATCCAGGATCACCCCAATACCTGCCTGGTGTAGGGCGTCCACGAGACCCATGAATTGTTGAGGGTCTCCGAACCTTGATGTGGGGGCAAAATATCCCGTGCATTGGTAGCCCCAGCTCCCATCAAACGGATGCTCCATAATGGGCATGAACTCAACATGGGTATAGCCCATTTCCTGAATGTACGGAACCAGTCGCTCCTTGATCTGGTCATACGTATTGTAAACCTCTTCATCATATTTGTCTGGCCTCATCCAGCTCGCCAGGTGAATTTCATAAACACTCCAGGGTGCATCGAGTGAGTTTTTCTTCTTGCGACCCTGCATCCACGACGCGTCTCTCCATTCATACTCGAGATTCCAGGTAATGGTGGCTGTATCCGGACGCTTTTCCCAAAAATTGCCATAGGGATCTCCCTTATCAAGTTTCTTTCCCCTGAAACCATGGATATGATATTTGTACACCTCGCCTTTTGCCAGGTTGGGAATAAACCCCTCCCAGATTCCTGATCTTTCCAATCTCACAAATAGCGGGTGAGCTTCCGTGTTCCAGTCATTGAAATTACCGATCACAGAAACATAGGTGGCATTGGGCGCCCAAACTGAGAAGTAGTATCCTTTCGTCCCCAAAACATTGGCTGCATGGGATCCAAATAATTCGTAGAGCCTATAATGAGTGCCCCTTTGGAAATTCTCGATGTCTTCGTTAGAGAAGCGGGAATAGTTCCAAACGGATTTGGTAGAATCTACAAAGTGAATGTCTTCATATCGTTTTGGAGGCGAATTGGGATTGGACGATCTCTGGATTTCCTCTTTCTTAGCGTCCTCTACTACGGATGTAGTCTTTTTCTCTTCCATGTTATGAAGTTTTATCAGCCGTGCATCAAGATATCCGGCAATTCATATGAAATAGAGGCCATTTAACCTTCTATTTAGTTTCAGCTTAGTAAGTTAGCTTTTTTAAAGGATATTCGGGCTACGAAATAAGTCGTAATAACGACTGGTCTTTAACCAACCCATTCATGAGAAAATTTACCCTTGTCCTAGCAGCCATCCTGTTTTATCAACTTGCGTTTTCCCAATCGGGCAAAATAAGTGGAATCATTAGTGACACTTCCGAACGCAAACCTCTTTCCCAGGCGGTGGTGTCTCTATTGAGACCAAAGGACTCTGTGCTGGTGGTATTCACGCGCACCAGGGAAAAGGGAGAGTTTGAATTGAAGAATGTTCAGCCTGGCTCCTATCTCGTGATGATCACTTACCCAAAATTTGCCGATTACCTGGAAGAAATCAAAATCACTAGCGAGGATCTGGATCTTGGCAAAATAAATCTCATCAGGAAAAGTGAATTATTAAAGGAAGTTGTGGTGAGTCAAAAACTAGGAGCCATCCGCATGAAGGGTGACACCCTTGCCTTCATGGCCGATAGTTTCAAAGTGAAGGAAGGAGCTACAGTGGAAGATCTCCTGAAGAAGTTACCAGGCATCCAGGTAAATAAGAATGGGGAGATTACCGCCCAGGGTGAAAAGGTGCAGAAGGTATTGGTAGATGGGGAGGAATTTTTTAGTGATGATCCTGCAGTGGTCACGCAGAATCTTAGGGCCGATGCGGTGAAAGAAGTGCAGGTGTTTGATAAGAAGAGTGACCAGGCTGCATTTACCGGCATTGACGATGGTGAAAAGAGCAAGACCATCAATCTGAAATTGAAAGACGACAAGAAGAAAGGATATTTTGGAAAAGTTAAGCTTGGTGGGGGTACGCCAGACAAGTTTGAAAACAACGGCATGCTCAACGCGTTCAAGGGAAAAAGAAAATTCACTGCCTTTGGCACAATGTCTAATACGGGATCTGCCGGTTTGAATTGGGAAGACCAGGAGAAATATGGGGGCGGAAGCAATTTTCAATATAACGAGGATGAAGGTTACTTCTATTCGTTTGGAGAAAGCGATGAATTCAATACCTGGGGAGGTAGATACAATGGTGAGGGTTTGCCCACGGCCTGGACGGGCGGACTCCATTTCTCCAATAAATGGAACAATGATAAAAACAACCTCAACCTGAATTACCGTTACAATAAATTAGACCTGGGAGTTGAAGGCTTTACCCGTTCGCAATATATCACCAAGGATACCCAATACTTTAATAACCAATTGCGCAATACGTACAATCAGAATATCCGTAACCAGTTCACGGGATTTTATGAGGTGCAACTAGATTCCTTTTCCAGCATCAAGTATAGCTTCACTGGTTCAAGAACAAATGGTAAGAGTGCTGCACACTATTTAAGCGAGGCGCTGAATGCGGATTCAGCCTTAGTTAATAATAGCGAGCGGAATTTAAATTCAATCGGGCAAAAGCAATTATTCAATTCAACTCTGATATACAGAAAGAAATTCAAGAAGTTGGGGCGTACACTTTCTATTAACATGGACGAAGGATATAATGAGAACGAAACAGACGGCTTGCTAAGATCGATTACCAATTTCTTTGACAATGGCGATACCACCCGCACGGAGATCATTGACCAGCGAAAGGAAAACCGTATGAAGACATTCAGTTTTAATTCAAAGGCTTCCTATACCGAACCACTTTCAAAGACCACATTTCTAGAAATGAATCTTGGTTACCGCGTGACCAATAGCGAGTCATTAAAAAACTCCTACAATAAGGAACCTGGCAATGACCCGAAATATACAGTCAAGGATTCCCTATTCAGCAACAACTACCAATTTAGGGTGAATACCACCTCTGGTGGATTGAATTTTCGGGTCAACAAAAAGAAGTTTGGTTATGCACTGGGTGGTAATATTGGGATTGCAGACTTCAGGCAAACCGATCTTGGAAAGGATTCGTTATATACGTACCGGTACGTAAACTTTTTTCCAAGAGCCAATTTCCGTTACATCTTTGGCCCGCAAAGCAGGCTGAATTTAAATTATAACGGAAGCACCCGGCAACCTACACTTGAACAGATTCAGCCTATCAGGGAAAATACAGATCCTTTAAATGTGCAGATCGGGAATCCAAATCTTAAGCAGGAATTCAGGCATAGTCTCAATTTCAATTACAATAATTACAAGGTACTCACTAGCCGATCGATTTACATGAGTGGAAACTTTTCATTTACTGACAATGCCATTAGCACCAACACCCTTGTGCAGGATGATCCGGACAGTGCAGGCAAAAGAATCACCCAGTATATAAATGTGAGTGGGAATTATAACGGTGGTGTTTGGATGGGCTATTGGCTGCAATTGAAAAAACTAAACGTGAATGTTGGCTTCAATGGTGGAGCAAACATTAGTCAGTATAATAATATCCTGGACGGGGACAAGAACACCAACTACAATCGCAGCCTGAATCTATACATCAACATGAGTTACTACAAGGAGAAGAAAATTGAATTCAGCATGCGTCCTGGTGCATCATATACCTATACTCGTTCCTCGCTGAGACCCGATGCCGTAACCCATTATTGGACCTCTGAAAGCAATGTTGAGCTTTCCCTATTCCTACCCTGGAAATTAGAATTCAACTCCTCGGCCACCTTCTATCTTCGCCAGAAAACGGAGGTGTTTACCAATTCGCCTAACAATACTAAGTGGAACGCTTACCTCGGAAAGAAATTTTGGAAGAATAATTCCGGGGAGGTGAGACTTAGCGTGTTCGACATCCTTGACCAGAACCTGGGATTCCAGCGAAATGCAACCAGCAATTTCATTTCGGAAAATAACTACAACACTATCCGGAGATACTTTCTGGTAAGCTTCATCTGGAATTTTACCCATAATCCAGCCGGAGTAAACAATGGCACCCAACAATAATTTTTAAAGCATGAAAAAGATTTTTCTCCTGGTTATTTCAATCTCCTCCACCCTGGCGGTCTTGTCTCAAACACAATTCCTGGCCAAAGGCAAGATTGAGTTTGAACGAAAGATCAATGTACATCGTCAATATGAGGGTGAGGAGGATAGCTGGTATAAGGAATACATTTCTAAAATGCCGAAGTTCAATACAACCTACTTCGACCTCTATTTCAACGATACCAAAACATTATACAAGCCCGGACGCGAGATGCAGAATCCCAGGGTATGGGGAATTGGGCCCGCAAAAGAAAATGTGATCGTCACCGATTTGGAAAAAAGCATTTTCAGTAGCCAGAAGGCGGTATTTGAAGATACTTACCTCATCCAGGACAGCGTTCGCAAGTTGGATTGGAAGATTGCTGATGAAACAAGAACTATTGCAGGATTTGAATGCAGGAAGGCTGTGGCTAGGATTTGCGATTCCGTTTATGTTGTGGCATTCTTTACCGATGAAATAATCACCAGCGGAGGGCCGGAATCTTTTTGCGGACTACCCGGAATGATATTAGGCCTTGCTATTCCGCGGCTCTATACAACCTGGTTTGCCACCAAGGTTGAATTGGTGGAACCAACAGCTAATCAATTCAACCCGCCCACTAAAGGGAAAAAAACGAATGAACACGATCTCGAAAAGAAACTCCAATCCTCACTCAAAGATTGGGGGAAAGAAGGCCAGAGGAATATTTGGTGGGTGATGCTGTAAGAGAGACCACAGACGACAGACGACAGACCACCGGCGACAACCTCGAAATGTTCGAAGATGCCTCATCAAATCCATGTCCTTTTAACTCGTTAATTTGAGTTGCTACATTCAAACATCTAAATTGGTGATTTATGATAGCAAGAATATGGCATGGCAAAACGGATAAGGCAAGTTTTGAATCTTACACTGACTTCCTGAAACAGGTAGTCATACCCGATTACCAAAAAACTGAAGGATTTGAAGGACTCTCCTTCCTGAGAAAAATAGCAGGGAAAGAAGCTCATTTTACGCTGATAACTTATTGGAAGAACCTTGAGGCTATTAAGAACTTTGCAGGCGAGAATATTGAGAAAGCGAAATATTACCCGGAAGATGATGACTTTCTGTTAGAATTTGAGGAGAATGTAGAGCATTACGAGGTGTTTGCGAAAATGTAGGTAGCCCACCTCACTTCCTTAATTCCATCACTAATACATATTTTCCTCCCAACGTGAGCTTGGGCTCTAAATTAAATGTCACTCCCGTAGCTACGTCAAAGGCTTTTGTAAAATCCTTGATTCGTTCTGAAAACCGCGACAAGTCAATGGTTTTCGGATCAGTATTTTGATTCATCACGCACATCACCGTTTGCTTGTTGTCATATCGAAAATAAACGTACACGCCATTTTCAGGAAGGTACTGCATAGTGTTGCCTGTCTTTAAGGCCGAAGATGCTTTCCTGAAGTTTGCAAACCGGCGCGTGTAATCGAATACTTCGTTTTCTTTCTCGTTTCTTCCCTGGGAAGTGAATTTATTTTGTGGATCACCATTCCATCCGCCCGGGAAATCCAGCCTCACCCATCCATCTGGATTGGAAATACCTTTCATCAACACTTCTGTTCCATAATACATTTGCGGTATTCCCCGATAGGTCAGTAACCATGCGATTCCCATTTTCAATTTGTCAACATCCTCGTTCATTTGCGAAAGGAAGCGGGTCATATCATGATTATCCAGGAAGATTACATTCCTCAACGGATCCTTGTAAAGAATGTCATTTGATAAAGTCTGGTAAAGTTTGTTCACGCCTTCCGTCCACCCAAAATCCTGCGTCAAGGCAGGATTGATACCATAGAGATTTAACTGGAAATCGGTAACGCCCTGAAGGTTGCTTTTGAATTTTGTGTTCATTGTGTTTTCGGCAAAGAAGGCCTGGTTGGTTGTGCCATGCACCCAGGTTTCACCAAACATGGTCATCTTTGGGTATTCATTCACCAAGGCCTGGTTGCAGCGGTTCATAAATTCCAGGTCGTTATAGATGTAAGTATCAATTCTCCATCCGTCCACTCCAAATTCTTCTACGCACCAGATGGCGTTTTGAATAAGAAAATTGGCTACAAAGGGATTTGATTGATTTAGATCGGGCATCATTCGGGTAAACCATCCATCCAGCATCTTCTTTTGGTCATAAGCCGATGCATATTTATCAAAAAGCGGTTGATCCTTGTAGGTAGTATTGGTATAAGCAGGCCATTGATGCACCCAGTCTTTCATTGGCATATCCTGGATGAAGAAGTTATAAAATCCGCAATGATTATATACTGCATCCTGGATCAATTTCATTCCCCGCGCGTGCAGGGAATCACTCAATCTCTTATAATGTGCGTCCCCTCCCAAACGGGGGTCAACCCTGTAGTGATTGGTGATGGCGTATCCATGCTCCGTTCTATTGGGCATGTCATTTTCAAAAACAGGCGTTGGCCACAGTGTGGTTACACCCAACTCCTGCAGATAATCCAGGTGGTTGATGATGCCGGAGATATCACCTCCGTGTCTTAAAAAAATCGAATCGCGGTTGAGCGATTGGTCTCTCATACCAGGGATCCTATCGTTGGCTAAATCTCCGTTACTAAATCTATCGGGCATCAACATATAAATGAAATCTGAGGAATTGACGCCCTTCGCGAAAGCTGTGCCATTTCCGGCTCTTCTTGTTTTCAATTGGTAGGGAATATCAATCGGATCGCCTCCGCCTGTCAATTTGATGTTGAATGTCCCAGGCTTTGCTGTTGATGATATCCGAAGATCGATGAATAAATAATTCCTGTTTTCGACCTTTGTCAGTTTCTCAACTGTTATTCCTGCCTGTGTAATAATTGCCTTGGTATAGTCTCCCACGTTGGGCCGATAGACCATTAACTGCAGTTTTGGATTTTTCATACCCACCCACCAGTGAGTTGGGTATACACCATGATCATCGGAAGCGAATACCTGCACAACAAAGAGCAGGAAGAAGCCCGGCAACAACCTTTTCATAATCAACAATTATTTTATTTCAGGTTTTTTAGATTCTCCAGGTGTAGATTATCAGAAAAAGATTTAAGATTATCCAGACCAGTATTATCCCCTTCAAGAGTAATCCAGAATCGATCGGCAGTCACAAAGTTCAGGGTATGTTTTTTACTATTCTTATTATATGACTCCAAAGCCTTGCTTCCCTGGAAGGAAACAGTTTTTTCATATCCATTGTCATCCTCCCTTTCCACGTTCCAACCTGTAAGATACCTCATGCCGTAAAAAGCAGAACCCGATTCTCCTGCACAGTCATAGATCGTTACGCGATATTCTGTTGTATCATCTTTCTTGTATTCCGCTGTACCGGTTGCAAATCCAGTAACGCTGCTAACACTAAACTGCGAGCGTTGCATTCCCATGACTTCCTGGGGAAAAAATGATTTTAGTTGATCATTAGTAATGAGGGGGACTTTCTTCAGTTCATCAATTCTCTTTTGCGTTTCATCCATTGAGGAGGCTGAGCCCTTGTCCGAAGAAGATTCCTTCGATTCTGTGGAGCTTTCATCCTTAGTTGTTTCATTTTTCGAGTTGCCGCCCGAACAACCAACTATCAAGATGGCTGCACAAAGCCAGGAAAAGAAATTGATTCTCATAACAGTTTAGTTTATTTTTTTAAAAGAACGAATGAAGATTCTTGTTTCATAATAACAGATGGGTACATCAACTCATAATCGGCGAATCAAGATGCGGCTCCATAGACTGCTCCTCCTTAATTCGAATTGCACCAGGATCATAAACATAGATCACACTTACAGCTGCGCAGAGCATAAAGATACCCGACAACATCAATGCATATACCGGTTGGTTGTTGTAAACATTTGCCACCAACGGGCCGCCTACCAGTCCGTTTAATATCTGTGGGATAGTGATGAAAAAATTGAAGATGCCCATATAAATTCCCATTTTCCCGGGTGGAATAGAGCTGGCCAATATCACATAAGGCATAGCCAGGATGCTTGCCCAGGCAATTCCTACGCATGCCATGGAGAAAATCAGAAATTCTTTATTCGGCGCAAAGAAGAAAGAGATCAGTCCAATGCCTCCAACAATTAAAGAAAAGGAATGGGTCCGTTTTCTTCCGAATCTTTTGGCTATAGTAGGAAGCAATAGAGCATATACGGCTGAAATACCATTGTAGACGCCAAAAATCACACCTGTCCAATCCTGCGCTTCGCGATAGAGTTTTGAGCTTTTGTCAGAAATGGGCAAATGAAATATATGTGTGGCGATGGAATCCGTGGTGAACACCCACATGCCAAAGAGAGCAAACCAGGAAAAGAATTGAACGAGTCCTAATTGTTTCATTGTTCTCGGCATCCGGGCGAAATCCCTGAATATGTTTCCTAACCCTGAATGATGATCCTCATTCACACCATGATATTTTTCATACTCCTTTGGATTATATTCTTTGGTCTTGACCACAGTCCAGATAATACTGAAAATGAAAACAGCCCCGCCGATATAAAAGGCGTTCTTCACATTGGCAGCCACCACTCCTTCTGGAGCTTCATTGGAAATACCAAACCAATTGTGTAGTAGATATGGAAGCAAGGATCCCACTATTGCTCCTACTCCAATCAGAAATGTTTGGATTGAAAACCCGAGTGTTCTTTGTGAATCAGGAAGATTGTCTGCAACAAGCGCACGAAATGGTTCCATTGCCAGGTTGAAGCAAGCATCCATAATCATAAGAAATCCGGCCCCAATAATTACCAGGGAAGCGATATTGCTCAGAATATTTGCATTCGGCATTAACGTCAATGCACTTGAAGAAAGGATGGCTCCTGCAAGAAAATACGGCCTTCTTCTCCCCAGCCTGTTCCAGGTTCTATCGCTATAATGTCCAACTATAGGTTGCACAATAAGTCCAACTACCGGGGCGGCCAACCAAAACCAGGAGAGGTGTTCAACATCAGCTCCATAGTTTCTTAGAATTCCGCTTGCATTGGAATTCTGAAGAGCGAAGCCAAATTGTATCCCAAGAAATCCAAAACTCATGTTGAAAATCTGCCAGAAGGTCAATCTTGGTTTGGGATGTAAACTTTTTGTGGACGAACTTAAAGAAGTGCCTGCAGCCATAGCTATCAGTTAGGTTTGGTTGTCAAAAGGAATGGAAAGATAAAGAGATAATGTAAGAAGTACATTAGGGAAGAACCTAAAGGCACAAGGCACAAGGTCCAAGGCACAAGAAAGGTACAAGGTAAAAGGTATAAGGAACAAGGGGTCCTGATGAAATTCGATGCTGGATAGGAAATGAAAAAAGTTAGATTTCTAAATCTATTAAAAGAATTGTATCGATTCAGGAAGGTATCTGCAACATTCGGGGCCTCTGGTATCTGGCATCCGGTATCCGGCATCTAGATCACAAACCCATTCGGCAGAACTGCGCCCTTCTTAATCACTACTATCCCTTCCTTCACTGTATAGAGGGAGTGGTCAGAATTCTCGAGGTGAGTGCCGCCATTGATACGAACATCGTCTCCAATGCGGCAATTCTTATCCACAATAGCGTTCTTAATATAACAGCGGTGACCAATGCCTACTGTTGGTAAGCCATGACTCCGTGCATGATCAATCTCCTCCAGGGTTTCATAATAATCATTGCCCATGAGGTAACTGCTTACGATGGTAGTACCATTTCCAATGCGCGTGCGTATTCCAATCACACTATGCTCCACACGAGAGGCATTGATAATACAACCTTCGGCAATGATGGTCTTTTCCAGCGTGGTGCCGCTGATTTTGGCAGGAGGCAACATGCGCGCCCTGGTATAAATGGACCGCGTATTATCAAATAAATTAAATTCGGGTATGTCTTGAGTCAATCCTAGATTGGCTTCAAAGAAAGAATAAATATTTCCAATGTCCGTCCAATATCCTTCGTACTGGTAACTGGCTACTTTATATTTTGTAATGGATTGTGGAATGATTTCCTTTCCAAAATCTGTTCCCTCATGAAATTCATTCTGCAACAAATGGAACATCAGTTTCCGGTTGAAAATGTAAATCCCCATTGAAGCCAGGTAAATTCTTCCCTTCTTCTTCATGTCGGGACCTGTATCGCTGATCCAATCGGGCAATAAGTCCTGTTTTGGTTTTTCTATAAACGAGGTAATATATCCTTCTTTACTCTTCTTCATTATGCCGAACTCGGAAGCCTCTTTCGCATCCACTGGGATGGTGGCAATGGAAATATCGGCCGCTTTCTCGATATGGTTATTAAGCATAGCCATGAGGTCCATTTGATACAGTTGGTCCCCGGAGAGAATGAGAACGTATTCACTCTCGAATGGTCCGATATGACGCAGGCCTTGCCGAACGGCATCTGCCGTACCCTGGTACCAGGTTGGGTTGTCTGGTGTTTGCTCCGCGGCAAGAATGTCAACAAAGGCGGAGCTGAATGCACTGAAATGATAGGTATTCTTGATATGCCGGTTCAAGGAGGCCGAGTTATACTGTGTGAGCACGAACATTCTGTTTATCCCAGAATTCAGGCAATTGGAAATGGGAATGTCCACCAGCCGGTATTTGCCCGCAATGGGTACGGCAGGCTTAGAGCGACTGGCAGTGAGTGGATACAATCTTGTACCCGCGCCCCCACCAAGTATCACAGCTAGGATTTCCTTAGACATATATTGGTTATTTTATTGAGTGGTTTACCGTGTTTATTTCAAACTTTCATAAACATTAAGGTATTCGGTCACGCTCTTCTCCCAACTAAAGTCAAGCTGCATCATTCTTTTTCTCACATTCTTCATCCTGGTTTTGTCTCTATATAATTGAACAGAACGCCAGATTGATTGTGTAAGATCTCCTACAGAAGCTTGGTTGAATTTAAGTCCATATCCCCCGGGATCCTCATAGTCCACCACCGTATCTTTCAAGCCACCCGTGTTTCTCACAACTGGAACAGTTCCATAGCGCATTGCATACATTTGGTTCAATCCACAGGGTTCAACTCTTGAAGGCATTAATAAAAAATCGCACCCGGCGTATAGCGCGTGACTCAATGCTTCATTGTAACCAATGTACACGTTGTAGTCACCCCATGCAAGCGATTTCAAACTGTTTAGCTGGGCCTCTACTTCGGGGAATCCACTGCCAAGTATGATGAAATTCATCATCCGGCCTATGTGATAAAAAGCGTCTCCAATAGCGGCAGGTAATATATCGGCCCCTTTCTCACCAACTAATCTACCAATAAATCCGATTAATGGCTTATTTATATCGAGGCTGAATTGTTCGCACAATGCCTCTTTATTGAGCTGTTTGCCTTCCTCTACCTCCTCAAACCCAAACCTGTATTGGAGATAGCTGTCAATCTCAGGGTCCCATACATGGGTATCGATCCCATTCAGGATCCCAACACATTTTCCCCTCTCATATTCGAACAGTGATTCCAGCCCGTTGGCGGTTACCCTGAGTTCTTCCAGGTAACTCCTGCTGACTGTTGTTACCTTCCAGGCAGTCCTGATTCCGGCTGCAAGCGAGTTGATGTTCCCCTTCCAGTCCAGCAATCCCCACCTCCAGGTATCCCAATCCGGAATATACCTGCTCTTGTCCCACCCCATCCAGCCCTGGTATTCTCCATTGTGTATGGTAAGTACTGTTGGAACATTCTGCAAGCGCCTGTAAGCAGAGCAATGTTTGACCATGAAGGGAATTAGTCCGGCCTGGTGATCGTGCACATGGATCACATCGGGGGAATGCTTCCAGTTGGCAATCCAGTCCACCACTGCAATCTGGAAGGCTGTGAACCTTTCCACATCATCATCATATCCATAAATTTTTTCACGGTCCAGCAAACCATGAATGTCTACCAGGTATAGATCAAAGCCAAGCTTGTTTGTTGATTCATGAATAACGGTGTATTCAAACCACCACGAGCCCATGTTTGTGCCGCCTTTGTGCACTACGTCCCATTCATTGCTATACAGAAATTTTGTCCTGTACATCGGCATCACCACTTTCGCGATGTGACCTAACTTGTTCTGGTATTTTGGCAGAGCTCCTACCACATCTCCCAATCCACCTGCCTTAGCCACCTGATAACATTCTTCGCTAACGTGAATAATTTCCATTAAAAAAGTTTGCTGTAGACTGTGAGGCTTCAACATTCAATTTACAATGATTTTGTAATTGAAGCTCACTTAAAAAATTTTTCGCTTGGAAAAATAGTTGCTACTTTCAATCGCTTAATTGCATTACTCAAATAATCAATATGGCAACTTCAGCTTCCCTTCCCTCCCAAAATTTACATAGCCAGGCCCAGGTAACCTCAGGAAGAATACCGACGAACTATAGTGCATTGAGTACGCTGGTAATCGTCTTCTTTTTCTGGGGATTTATCGCTGCCTCGAATGGAATCTTTATTCCATTTTGTAAAAAGCATTTCAACTTAAATCAATTTGAAAGCCAGCTTATCGATTTTGCTTTTTACGCTGCTTATTTTGTTGGATCCTTTGTGTTATTTCTCTTTACCTCGATCACAAAGATTGATATTCTCAATAAAATCGGTTATAGAAGGGGTATAATTTGGGGGCTATTTATATCCATTGCTGGCGCCCTGCTTATGATCCCCGCAGTGAATTCAGGTTCATATCCCTTTATCCTGGGTGCACTCTTCGTAATTGCATTGGGATTTTCATTGCAGCAAACCGCAGCGCAACCCTTTGCGATAATGCTAGGTGACCCCTCAACTGGATCGCACAGACTAAACCTTGGTGGAAGTGTCAATTCATTTGGTACTACGCTGGGACCGCTCATCGTCAGCTATGCCATATTTGGCTCTGTTAAAGAAGGCGCAGAGGCCAGTGCAGACATTTCCCAAATCAAATTACTTTACCTGATCGTGGCAGGCGTATTTTTCCTGGCAGCCTTGATATTTATTTTTTCCAAGAGACTACCCTCCACCACTTTTGATGAGCATGTTGAGCACAGCCCAAAGGCATTAACCAGTCTCACCATTTTGACTGTTGGGTTGATCATTCTGGTAGTCGTTTCTCAATACACGGATCTCACCAAGCTTTCCTTAACCAGTATCGCATTGGTAATGGTTTTCCTTGTACTCCTCATCTCTTATTTATCAGCCAGTAAAAAAAGTGAAGGATGGGGGGCCATGAAATATCCTCAGCTTATACTTGGGATGCTGGCTATTTTTGTTTATGTAGGCGTGGAGGTCACTATTCAAAGTAATATGGGAGCCCTATTGAAAACGCCTGAATTTGGGAGTATTGATGAATCCCATAATTCGAGATTCATCTCTTTGTATTGGGGGAGCCTGATGATTGGGCGTTGGACAGGTGCAATTTCTGTTTTCAATCTAAGTAAGAGCCTGAAGAAAATACTTACAGTAATTGTTCCCATCGTTGCATTTGCAATAGTGCTGACAGTAAATGTTGCAAGAGGCAATGACGTGAGTGATCTTTATTATTATATCATCTGCGTTGCGTTCCTGATCGCCGGGATATTTTTCGGCCAGGAAAAACCAGTGAAAACCCTCATGACCTTGTCACTGCTGGCTGTGGTGGCTATGGTTGTTGGAATGCTGACTACGGGAATTGTGGCAACCTACGCTTTTATGAGTGGTGGCCTTTTCTGCTCAATTATGTGGCCTTGCATTTTCTCATTGGCCGTTGCCGGACTTGGGAAATATACAAGTGAAGGCTCAGCTTTCCTGATAATGATGATTCTTGGAGGTGCCATCATTCCGCCTTTCCAGGGGGCAGTTTCAGATAAATTGTCCATTCATCTTTCCTATATAGTTGCCGTAGTTTGCTTTGTATATTTGATATGGCATACCTGGAAAACTAAGAGTGTACTAAAAGCTCAGGGTATAGATTTTGATAAAGAACTAGCCGCAGCCGGACACTAATTTTTGCATATGCCATCATCGAAACAAAAAACATCAAAGTCCGCACCAAAGAGCGGTTCAGCTAATTTCCAACCCCTCGCTGTTGGCATAGACATCGGTGGTACCGGAACGAAATACGGAATCGTAGACAGGAACGGGAACATTCTTTACTCCAGCGAGATTTCTACCAGAGGGCACCAGCTGGTAGAATCCTTTATTGACGCGTTGTATGATCAACTAACCATCTTGATTGAGGAGGCAGGCGGGACCGGCCGCATGAAAGGAATTGGTGTAGGCGCCCCCAACGGAAATTATTATACAGGAACTATAGAATATGCTCCTAATCTTCCCTGGAAAGGGATCATTCCCCTTGCAAAGCTGATTGAAAACAAATTTCATCTTCCAGTTGTTCTAACAAATGATGCCAATGCTGCTGCCCTCGGTGAAATGATGTATGGGGCTGCAAAAGAAATGAAAGACTTCATCATGATCACCCTCGGTACGGGTGTTGGAAGTGGAATTGTTGCCAATGGAAAATTGATCTATGGGCACGATGGATTTGCCGGTGAACTTGGACATACCATTATCATACCAGATGGACGCCTGCACGAGGGAACGGGCAAGCATGGGTCGTTAGAGGCATATGCTTCGGCTACCGGGGTGAGGTTGACGGCCATTGAATTTTTGAATAAGAGTAAGGAAGAAAGCCTTCTTCGATCAATTCCGCCCAATAAGATCGATTCAAAAAAAGTATATGACGCGGCAATTGAAGGCGATAAACTCGCAAAAGAGATTTTTGATTATACAGGTAAAATTCTCGGATTAGCGCTCGCCAACTTCGTGATGTTCTCAAGCCCGGAAGCCATCATTCTTTTTGGGGGACTAACCAAAGCAGGTGAACTTATCCTTAAGCCCACAAGACAACACATGGAAGAAAACCTGATCCAGGTTTTTCAGAATAAAGTGAAAATTTTAGTGAGCCATCTCAAAGAAGCGGATGCGGCGATACTTGGCGCGAGTGCGTTGGTGTGGGAAATGAAATAAAGAGCTACAAACTTGGTCCCTGAGCTTTGAGCTCCGGTTTTATACACGAATTACACGAATTTTCACGAATTAATGATAGTCATTGGACGAGGAAATGCGAAGATTCAATTCTGCTTTTCTATGAAGGAATTCATAAATAAAATCGAAGTTTCATTTATTCGAATTAACACGAAACGTGGCCCCGCCATACGGCGGGGTTAACATGTTCGTGAAAAATTGTTCAATAAGAAGCGGCCGCCAAGTGAACAACTCCCAAAATTGTGGAGCTAAATCCTATTCCAAATCTTCCTCAATTCGTGTCAATTCGCGTAATTCGTGTATAAAAAAAGAGGCCGAAGGCCTCTTTGAACTGACAAAATCTACCAACAGCTCCTCCACTATACTACATGAATATGTAGGTAACTTCCTTTCTTGCCGGAATTAATTTTAAGCAAACTACCGCTTATGAAAAAGTGGATTTTGCTTTTAATAATTTTTGGTTCTACTACTGCAAGCGCACAAAACATTGGTATCGGCACAACCACGCCAACCAGCAAGTTCCAGATACATAGCACGGCAACATTTGGCCGTCCTACCATCA